>Ga0074045_10000254_pt1 | contig 51070 bp, 37 predicted proteins | sample BogForMeECP23OM2_FD_94442 | JGI IMG/M metagenome (GOLD analysis project Ga0074045, IMG submission 94442) | Bog forest soil microbial communities from Calvert Island, British Columbia, Canada - Bog Forest MetaG ECP23OM2 | ecosystem: Environmental > Terrestrial > Soil > Wetlands ... | reverse complement strand
TATTTGGTCTTGCTCCGTGTGGGGTTTGCCCTGCCCGCTGCATTACTGCGGCGGCGGTGCGCTCTTACCGCACCTTTTCACCCTTACCCTCATCCGTGAGGAGGAAGGCGGTATGTTCTCTGTGGCACTTTCCGTCGACCGGGCTTGAACCCGGCCTCCCGGACGTTATCCGGCACACTGCTCTGCGGAGTTCGGACTTTCCTCTCCCCGCGCCCCGCCGTTTCCAGCCAAGACGCAGGAAGCGACCGTCCGGTCCAGCTGCCTACAGACTTATTATATGCGAATGAGCGTTCGTGGCATTCTGCAAGATTTGAAGGTGCGAGCGAACTGTTCATAACTTTGCAACTGCGGGAGGTTTTGCCAGGAACCTTTCCTCACGTCGGTCCGTACGAAGAAGTAACCGCTAGCCTCCGCCAAATCGCAGGCTGCTTGCTGATAGACTTAGCGAGGCGGGTAAGAGAAGCGGCCTTGCCAAGGCCCGGAAGCCATGCATGTAACCGAAGCCATCCGAATCGCCTTGCAGTCGCTCTGGGTGAACAAGCTGCGCTCTGTGCTCACGCTGCTCGGCGTGGTGATTGGAGTTTCTGCCGTCATCGCCGTGGTCACATTCGTTTCGGGCATCAACGATTACGTGGCGCAAAAGGTATTCAACCTGGGCGCCGACGTTTTCATCGTGTTCAAAGTTTCTCCAGCCGTTACCAACGTGGACCACTTCCTCGAAGGCGAGAAGCGCAAAGACCTTACCATGGAGGATTACCAAGTGGTGGCAGATGCCTGCCGCCATTGCGAATACGTCGGCGCGGTCGTTCGCAACGAGAGCGGCCACGTGAAGTATGCCGAGCAATCGATCAGCGATACCTCAGTTCGCGGCATCACTCCATCAATGGCGCCGATCTACGATACCGACCTGAGCGCCGGCCGCATGCTGAACGAAACCGACATGAACGATCACGCTCCGGTGGCGGTCGTCGGCACCGATATTGTCGAGCATCTGATGGCCGGCATGGACCCCCTGGGCAAGGAAATCCGCCTTGACGGTTGGACCTATCAGGTGATTGGCGTGGGGGCAAAGAAGGGCAAGACGATGGGGCAGAGCGCCGACAATTACGTGATGATTCCGATCACGTCTTTTTTGAAGCAGTACGGGGTGCATAGCAACAGCATCCGCATCTCGGCGAAGGCCTGGAGCGCCGGGGTTCCGCTCGATGAGGCGGTTGACGAAACCCGGGCCGTGCTGCGCGCCAAACGCCACGATCCGCTAGGCGGCGACGATAGTTTTGACATTGAAACCAACGCCAGCCTGCTCGGCATCTGGACCAACTTCACCCAGACATTTTTCCTCGCCACCATCGGCATCGCCGCCATTTCTCTTGTGGTCGGCGGCATCGTGATCATGAACATCATGCTGGTTTCGGTGACCGAGCGCACGCGCGAGATCGGCATCCGCAAGGCGCTGGGAGCGCGCCGCGAGGACGTGCTGCTGCAATTTCTCATCGAGTCCGTTACCCTGGCCGTGACCGGCGGTGCTTTGGGTGTTTTGTTGGGAGTGATCGTCGCGGAGGTCGTGACTTTGCTGATCGGAATGCCCTCGGCAATCAAACTCTGGGCGGTGATTGCGGGGCTGATCGTGTCGGCCAGCGTGGGAGTTTTCTTCGGAGTCTACCCCGCGCGCAAAGCCGCCAGACTCGACCCGATTGTGGCGTTGCGGTTCGAAACGTAGAAGTGTTCTGTAGCGGAGTTGTGAAGTCTGAAGGCGTCATCCCGAACACGGTGCAGTTCAGCCGTGTGAGGGATCTCGCGAGTAGTTTGATCGGCTTAAGGACCACACGCGAGATCCTTCGCTCCGCCTGAAAAACGGCTGCGCTCAGGATGACGCCCGACTTATTTACTTGTGCCATGATGCGCAAAGACGAATTCGGCGAGATCGTGCAGATGGCGACCGACACCATCCGCAGCAACAAGCTGCGCTCCGGCCTCACCGTGCTGGGAATCGTGATTGGGGTAGCCATGGTAATTGGCGTTTCTTCCATAGGGCGCGGCCTCGATGATAACGTCCGTGACATGGTCGCCAGCATGGGTTCCAACCTGATCTTTGCTTATCATCTGGAGCCGTTTACTGTCGGGCGTCCCACCGAGGCCATGCGCACCCGCAAGAAGCTTACCTTCGAGGACGCGGAAGCCATCAAGCAGCTGCCCCACGTGAAGGCTGTCTCGGCGGGAATCCGTTTCTTCCGTCCTGAGCTTGGCGTGGGCACGTTCGCGGTGAAGTACGAGGATCGCAAAGTGAAGAACACAATCATTGAAGGCGATACGGCGTCTGGAAGGGATGTATGGGATCTGCGCATGTCCGCGGGGAGGTGGTTCACCGAGGGCGACGATCAGCGGCGCGCGACCGTCATTGTGCTGGGCTCGGACACGGCCGAAGAGCTGTTTCCGGGGGAGAATCCTCTGGGAAAGGAAATCAACATCGAGGGCCGTTTGTTCGAAGTCATCGGAGTACTGAAAAAACTCAAGTCGGTGTTTGGCGGAGGAAAAGATCCCAACGACAACCGGGTTCTTATGCCGCTCACGACTTTCAAGACGCTTCATCCCGAATTGAAGGATCACTGGCTCACGGTAAAGGCCACATCCCACGACGACATGCCGAAGGCGGTCGACGAGATGCGGGAATTGCTGCGGCGGCGGCGTAAGGTCGCTCCCGACAAACCGGACGACTTCGCGGTGTTCACCTCGGATTCTCTCTCCGACGTGTGGAACCAGCTTACCGGCGCGCTTTTCATCGGCATGTTTGCAATTTCCAGCGTGGGCCTGATTGTCGGCGGCGTCGGCGTCATGAATATTATGCTGGTGAGCGTCACCGAAAGAACGCGCGAAATCGGGGTGCGCAAGGCGATCGGCGCCCGCAAGCGCGATATCCTCCTGCAATTTACCCTGGAGGCGATCATTCTCACTGCGGTTGGCGGCATCATTGGAATTTTGCTGGGCGCGATCATCGTCTTCATCATTCCGCAACTGTGGCCGTCGTTGCCCGCCCGCATGTCGATGTTCTGGACAATATTCGGTTTCACATCGGCCGCGGGAGTTGGACTGGTCTTTGGCATTTATCCCGCGTGGAAAGCGGCGAACCTGGATCCCATTGAGGCGCTGCGTTACGAATAGTCCGGTCTGCGCTCGCGCATGATTCACTCCATCGTCAGAGTAGTTCAGATCGTCGCAGTCATTGGCACAGCGTCCAGCTCAATCTACTACCTTCTATGTTTGTGGAGCGCGAACGAGTTCGCGCGCCAGTGGAAAGCCCACGAAGCTTCCGGCTCGCAACCCCAATCCTCACAGTCCTCGCCGCCGATCTCGATTCTTAAGCCGCTCAAGGGCACCGATCCAGAGATTTACCAGAGCTTTCGAAGCCACTGCCTGCAGGATTATCCCGAATACGAAATCATCTTCGGTGTAAATGATGCCGACGACCCGGCAATCGAGAGCGTGAAAGAATTGCAGGCGGAGTTTCCTGGCCGCGGAATCCAGCTAGTGGTCTGTCCGAAGCTTCTGGGCGCGAATGTAAAAGTCAGCAACCTGGCGCAGATGTTGCCGGAAGCGCGCTACCAGCACTTGATCGTGAACGACAGCGACATTCGCCTCGAGCCCGATTATCTGCGGCGCGTAAGCGCGCCGTTGGCTGACCCGCGCGTGGGCATGGTCACCTGCCTTTACCGCGGAGTGCCGGCGGCGACAGTGGGCTCGCGTCTGGAGGGGCTCGGCATCAGCACGGATTTTTGCGCCGGTGTTTTGGTTGCACGTCAGGTTGAAGGCGGCATTCATTTCGGTCTGGGTTCAACGCTGGCATTCAGGCGCGCCGAGTTGGAAAAGATCGGAGGCTTCCTGTCCTTCGTCGATTATCTTGCCGATGACTACGAACTCGGAAAGCGGATTGCATCCCTGGGCTTCGAGGTGAAGTTGTCGGACGTGGTCGTCGAGACCTATCTGCCGTCTTACTCCATACCCGAATTCTTCGTCCATCAACTGCGTTGGGCCCGAGGCGTAAGGGATTCGCGGCCAGGCGGCTACTTTGGACTGGTTTTCACCTTCGGGCTGATGTGGTCGTTGCTGGCTGTGCTGGCGAGTCGAGGCTCAAGTTGGGCTTATGCGGCGCTCGGCTTTACGATTGTTCTCCGCCTGGCGGTCGCCTGGGTTGTGGGCTGCGGCATTCTAGGGGACCGCCATATTCTGAAAAGCGTCTGGCTGCTTCCTCTTCGGGATTTAATCGCGGCCGGCGTCTGGCTCGAGGGTCTGTTCGGTCGCACCGTGAACTGGCGCGGAGACCGTTTCCACCTGAAAGATGGCAAACTCACCCGCATCGCCCGGTAGATTCAGCGGCAGTCGACCGCTACGGGAACGGCGTCCCGGCTGTAATCGAGCACGGTGCGGACTTTGCTTCCCAGTTGGGCGAGGGTGAAGGGCTTCTGAAGAAAGTTCGCTTCGACATCGATCACTTTGTGGTCCACCACAGTTTGGCCGGCATAACCCGAGACAAACAGCACCCTCATTTGCGGACGGAGCACTTCCAGCTCTCTGGCCAGCTGGCCTCCACTCATCTGAGGCATCACCACATCAGTAACCGCGAGGTGAATCGTGGATGCATGACCTCTCGCGACCGACAACGCGTCCACACCGTTTCTCGCCTCCAGCACGTTGTATCCGCGAAGGCTGAGAAACTCGGCGCTGGCTCGGCGCAGCGCATCCTCATCCTCGACCAGCAATACGGTTTCCGTGCCGCGCTGCGGGCCTTCGGCGCCCCTCGGACGAGGCTCGACTGTGGCCACCTTTTCCCGGACGCAAGGCAGGTAAATTTTGAAGATCGTTCCGACTCCGGGCTCGCTGTAGGCCCAGATGAATCCATGGTTCTGTTTCACGATACCGTAAACCGTTGCCAGCCCAAGCCCAGTGCCTTTTCCAGGAGCTTTCGTGGTGTAGAAGGGTTCAAAAACCACCGAGAGCTGTTCCGGAGCAATGCCCGTACCCGTATCGCTCACGGTCAAGACGACATAACGGCCCGGCGGAATGACGGCTCTCTTGCGGTCCGCGTATTCTTCGTCCAGAGACACGTTCGACGTCGCGATGGTGCACTGGCCCCCTTGAGGCATGGCATCGCTGGAGTTTGCGGCAAGGTTCATGAGGATCTGCTCAATTTGTACCGGATCCAATCGAACTCTCCCGAGTCCCTCACCCGGAACAAAGGTCAGATCTATGTCTTCCCCGATGAGCCGGCGCAGGGTCTTGACGATTCCACTGACCACGGGGTTGAGTTCCGCGACCCGCAGCGCCTGCGGTTGCTTGCGGCTGAAAGCCAGCAACTGCCGCGTCAGATTGGCAGCGCGCTGCGCGGCGGAAAGGACTTCCTGAATGCGCGACTGGGTGGGGCTGCCGGCAATCACGGAGTCAAGCGCCAGCTCCGAATAGCTGGTGATGATGGTGAGCAGGTTATTGAAGTCATGGGCAATACCTCCTGCGAGCCGTCCTACGGCATCCATCTTTTGCGCTTGCCGCAATTCTGCTTCGATTCGCAAACGTTCGGTCAGATCCCGGCCATTGGATACAAAGTGGGTGATGTTTCCTTGCGCATCCCGTATGGGGTTGATGCTTTCGTCCACATAATAGAGGCCCCCGTTTTTCTTGCGGTTGACCAGGATGCCGCGGTAGACGTCACCCGAACGAATGGTCTCCCACAATTCGTGATAGAGCGCGGGCGCCTGCTGTCCAGATTTAAGAATCGCCGGGGTCTGGCCTATAACTTCGTTCCGCGTATAGCCTGTCAGTTTTTCAAATGCAGGATTTACATATTCGATAATTCCGTCCCGGTTGGTGATAAAGATGGTATCGGCCGACTGCTCCACCGCGCAGGAAAGCTTGCGCAAGGACTCCTCCGCCATGTACTGTCGCTGCTGCGTCGCTTGCAGGTTGAGCGTACAGCGGATCGTCCGCACCAGGTTGGCTCCGTTCAGTTGTGATTTCTCCAGCCAATCCCATGCTCCCGCCTGGATGATTTCCGCAACCGCTTTCTCATCGGCGTGCTCGGTCAGCACAATGAAGGGGACAGGCCGCCCGTTCTGCAAGAACTCGGAGAGAAGCGCGGTGGCGGCAGTGTCCCCGGTCTCATGGGCAAAAAGGACCAGTCCGTAATCACCTTGCAGCAGCATGGCCTTGGCGTCTTCCAAGGTGCGGGCGTGATCCAGTTCGGCGTGCAGCTCGCTTCGGTTGCGGGTGAGGATCTCGCGAATCACGAAAAAATCCTCCTCCTGATTTCCCACCAGCAGGACACGCAGGAGGGATTTGCCAGCCTCGAGTTGGAGGGCCGTGGACAAGGCAATAAGCTGCTGGTGGTTACATCGGACAGTCTCCTTCCCAAGCGCTGTCTTCCATGCCCGAAGAGATGGATCGTGGTTGCCAAGGAATCCCGAACCGGGATGGGGTTCGGTTTGGGACGGATGCGCTGCGACCAGGGACACTCGCCCAGCCCTCAACCCCGAGTTGCCTTTCTGCTTCGATGGGACCTGCCCTTGTCTTAGGAAAGAATCCGATCGTTCAAGCTAAGATCTGAAAATGAATTTTCTCGAGCCCTTCTCTACTGGTTAACCAACTCTAACTTCGGTCGTCTAACCCAAAAGAACCGGAGGGGGTGGGAGACGCGGCCTGTCTGGCGCGAAAAATTGGGGAACCTCTCACCGCTTCCCCGCGTACCGGTTAGAGAGCCAGATAAGAGCGAGAGAGGTGCTGAACCGCTAGCGCCGTGGAGGTTTTATGCAAATCGGGCAAAGCGTCAGAGGATCTATCTCCAGCCACGGAAATGGTCACGTGCAGGAAGTGGTGCGCCAGGCCCACGAGGAGCTGCGCCAATTGCTGACCCAGCGAGCCGAGGTGATGCGCCGGATCGGCACCATCAAGCAGACCATTGCCGGCCTCGCTAACCTCTTCGGCGACGACGTATTGAACGACGAACTGCTGGAACTGGTGGATCGCAAGAGCAGCGGCCGCCAGCCGGGGTTTACCAAAGCCTGCCGCATGGTTTTGATGGACGCTAATCACGCCTTGAGCGCTCGTGATGTCTGTGATCGGATTCAACAGAAAAGCGCGCCCATTCTGGCGCGCCACAAAGACCCCATGGCCTCGGTGACCACGGTGCTCAATCGCCTGGTGGCATACGGAGAGGCCAGGGCGGTTTCTCTCGAGAGCGGCCGCCGCGCCTGGCAGTGGGTGGCCGACTCCGGCACTGAACTGGTGTCGGCGCTGCCGCCAATCCCGCAGTAAGTTCAACTATCCCGGCGGCAGCAGCATCCCTTTCTCGAGATGCCGGGTAACGTGCGCATACGAAGCCGCGTGCGGATCGTGGGTCACCATCACGATCGTCTTGTGGAAGTCTTCGTTCAAACGCTTCAAGATCTCCAGGACGTCGGTGGCAGAGTGGCTGTCCAGGTCGCCGGTCGGCTCATCGGCGAGTAACAGCGTAGGATCGCTCACGATGGCTCGGGCGATAGCGACGCGCTGCTCCTGTCCGCCGGAGAGCTGCTTTGGAAGATGGTTCACCCGCTCTTCCAGCCCTACAAGCTTCAACGCAGTCATCACGTGGTCGCGTCTCTGCTGGTTGTTGAGCTTGGTCAGCAGCAGTGGCAACTCCACGTTTTCAAACGCGGTCAGTACCGGGATCAGGTTAAACGTCTGAAAGACATAACCGATGTGTTCGTTGCGCCAGTGGGCCGCTTGCGAATCGTTGAAGCGAAAAATATTCTGGTTCTGCACCAGCAGTTCGCCGGAGGTCGGCCGGTCGATGGCCGCGATCATGTTCAGCAGCGTCGTCTTTCCCGAGCCCGAGGGCCCCATCAGCGCGAGAAATTCGCCGGCCGCGATGTCGATGGAAACATCATCCAGGGCCTTCACCTCAAATGCTTCACGCTTGAATATCTTGCTGACATTGCGCGCCTGCACAACTTTGGTTCCGGTAGCGAGGTTGGTTTCAGCCACTGTGCTCATGATTGCCCCTTAATGTGTTGACCTGAATTTTCCTTGCCGCGATTTTATTGCCCTGAATTCTACTGTCCTTTGATTTTGATGCTGTCGCCGTCTTTCAGCTCTTGCGGCCCCTTGCTGATCACGCTTTCGCCACCCACCAGCCCGTCGACGAGAAATCCATCGCTGCGCTGGCTCAACACATGAACCTCACGCATCTGCGCCTTTCCATCGAATGCCAGAAACACGACTTTCTTCCCCTGGCGATCCCGCAACGCGCCGGCCGGCACAAACGCCCCTGCCGGTTGCGTGCTCGTCGGTTTCTGTTCATCGGCGAGGAATTTCACCGTGGCATTCATCTCCGGCCGCAGATACTCGTCGGGATTCAGCACCTGCACTTTCACCTGCACCGTGGCCTTCTGCCGGTTGGCCTCCGGCGAGATCTGCGCGATCTCTCCCTTGTATTTGCGGTCCGGATAAGCATCCACGGTAACGATCCCCTTCTGCTTGGGACCGAGCCGGGCAAAGTCGGACTGCGCAATATCAAGCTCGACCTGAATATCGTTCAAGTCCGCCAGGGATACCACAGATCCCTGTGGACCTCCAGCCGCAGCGCTGGCAAATTGCGCGGTAATGAGTTCACCCTTTTCGGCCGTGCGATCGAGGATCGTGCCCGTTACCGGCGCGCGAATCACGGTGGCATCGAGCTGCGACTTGGCGTAATCGAGCTGGCCTTGCGCTTGCGCCAGCGATCCGCGGGCGCGAGCCAGTTCTTCCGCCCGCGGGCCAATCTTCATCAGCTGAAAAGATTTCTCCAGAGAGTTGACCCGCTGCTGGTCCGAGTCGAACTTGGCGGTGGCATCGTCGAGCGCCTGACGCGAGACTACGCCCGCCGAGGAAAGCTCCTTAGTGCGGTCCAGAGTCAGCTTGTCATTGACCAGCGTGGCTCGCGCTTCATCAAGATTGTGCTGCGCCTGTTGAACCTCTTCCGGCCGCGATCCGTGCTCAAGTTCATCGAGATAAGCGCGGGCATTGTCCAACGCTCCCTTCGCTTGCTCGTAGCTAGCCTGGAACTCCTGATCTTCCAACCGCACCAGAACCTGCCCTTCCTTAACTTTGTCTCCTTTTTCCACGCCAATCCAGGCCAGGCGCCCCGTGACTTTGGAATTCACGTTGATGGTGTGGTGAGCAACGATATAGCCCGTAGCCGAAAGCACTGTGCCGCCCACATCGCTGCTCTGCGCCGAGGCGCGCACCACCTCGACCTCCGGCACATCACGCGAAAGCAAACGGTAGGCCAGCACCGAAAGGCTCAACACAACCACGGCCGCGATTCCAATCAGAATGTAGAGGCGAGCCCAGGCTGACGGTTTGCCGCCGCCCGCGCCGCGCTCCGTGCGGTCGATCCGCAAACTCTGCAAGTCTTCGTGTTTGGCGTCAATCGGCATATTTATTTCTTCTCATCCTGAGCGAAGCGAAGGGCCTCTACCTCACGCACCAAAATCAACCTCGCAGCGCATTAAGAATATTCTGTCTTGCCGCATGCCAAGCTGGAAACAGCCCGCCAAAAAAGCCCATAGCCAGGGCGAACAGAATTGCATATCCCGCAACCTGCGGCGTGATCCGCAGGCTGAACACCACCTCACTGAACGTCACCGCATTCGACGTTCCGGTCTGCATTCCGTTAAACGGCAGCATCAGGAGAATTCCGGCCAGCGCTCCCAGCAACGCCAGCAGTAAGGATTCCAGAACAAAACTTGTCAGAATCGAAGGCCGCGAAAATCCCAGCACGCGCAACGTCGCGATCTCGCGCCCGCGGTATGCCACGGCGGCATACATCGTATTCATCGCCGCGAAGCTCGATCCAATGGCCATGATGATCGCAACCACGATTCCGATGTATTTGATTGGCGCGCCAGAACTGGTCTGCTTCGCGTAATAATCGGTTTCAAGAACGCCTTCGAGTTTGAGACGCTGGTCGTCGCTGACGCGATGCACCAGCGCATCGGCGGCCATGGGATCGGTGGCGCGCAAGTAGGCCGAAGAGTATCCACCCTGCCGGTCGAAATCGGAGGCCATCTGGTTCACGTCCCCCCAGACCTCAGACTCGTAGGCTGAGCCGCCCGCATCGAAAACTCCCACGACTTTCCACGATCCTTTCCCGAACTCCATCGAATCGCCGATATTGGCATGGGCGAAGCGCGAGCGGATGGACTTGCTCACCACCACTTCGCGCTGCCCGGTCTGAAACCAGCGCCCGTCGATCAGTTTCACGCTCGGTTGATTGTCCGCGCCGGTCGGCAGCTCGCGCATTTCCAGGCCGTCGGGCATCATGCCGCGCACCGTGACGTTCACTTCGCCGGTGCCATCCTTGCGCGGCAGCACGATCACCACCACCCACTCGCCGGAAGCCAGCGGCTCCCCATGGCTGTCTTTCTGGATCCCGGGTAGTTCCCGGAGCGTCGGAAACAACGCCGCGTCGAAACCTCCTGACAGCTCCGCTTCCGACCCTTTGCGCAGCACGAGCACGTTCTTGTCGCTGCCGCTCGAAACGAAAGCCCGCTTCAACCCCGCCAGCAGCGCCATGAGGAAGATCGCGGTGGTCACCGTTAGCGCGATGCCCAGCGCCGTCATAATAGTGAGTCCCTTACGCAGCTTCAAATTGCGTACGTTGTAACTGATCGGTATCGCCATAAGTTCGCTCTCAATTCAGCCGATAATACGGTTTATCCAATATGCCGCAGCCCCTCGACGATATTTGTCCGCGAGGCTTTATAGGCGGGCAAATAGCAGCTCACCACACCCAGCGTCACCGCCACCAACAGCGACAGCGCCGCCGTTGCCGGATTGATTTTCATGTTCAGCGGAATTCCGAAGCCGATGAAGCTGCGGGTTAAAAATGCAATCACGGGAATGGCGACGCCAACGCCGACAATTCCTCCGGCCACGGCCAACGCCACCGATTCGCTCACAAAAATCGAGAGCACGCGCCCCCGGGTAAATCCCAACGTCTTCAACAACGCGACTTCCCGAGTGCGGCTGCGCACCGACATCGCCATGGTGTTGGCCGAGACCAGCATGATGGCGAAAGCCACCGCCCCGCAAATTCCCAGGATGAAAGCCTTCACATTTCCCAGAGACGCTACAAAGCCGAGTTGAAAAGCTTTTTCACTCTCCGCCTTGGTGGGCAGCGGAGCGTTGTGGAACATCTCGTCAATTTGCTGGGAGGCCCGCCCCACGTCGTCGGGCGAGTCGATTTGCGCGATATACCAGCCCGCCTGGCCTTTGAACCAGGGCACCGCTTCTTCCAGATACTTGGTGTGAAAATACAGCGCGTTCTGCGGCGGGTCGCGATGATAAATGGCGCGAATCGTCAGCTCGGGATTCACCGAAAATATCGTCCCCTGCAGCGTGATCTTGTCGCCGATTTTCCAACCATATTTGTTGGCCAGGGTCACATCCACCAGCGCTCCAGCACGGTCATGCTGCCAGTCAGACACTTGCTCGGGCGGCACGATTTTATCGTTGGCCACCTTCAAATACTCGTCTGGATCGGTCGCCAGCTGCGCGAAGAAATGTTCCGGTCGGTCGTCGAGATAGCGGCCCCCGAACCACGTCAGCGGGGCGATCGCGGTCACCCCAGGCACGGCTCGAATCTTGTCCCGATAGTAGGCTGGCAGAAAAAACGCAAGCGAGACCCGGTCGCGAACGATCAACCGCCGCGCCGCCTCCGGCGCCACCTGATCGATGTAAAACGCGCGCCAGATACAAATCATCAGCGTGAGCAGTAATAAAGAAAACGAGATGCTCAGCATGGTCAGCACGCTGCGGCGCTTGTTGCGGAACGCACTGCGCATGACGAAACTGCTTAACGTCATAATCTCAATCCACTTTCTAACTGAACCGTCCCAACTGCCCCATTCGACTGATCTACATCAACTCGGCTTCTCTTAACCGATGTGCCGCAGCCCATCCACAATGTTCACCTGCGAGGCGTGGTAAGAAGGCACCAGCGCGCTCAAGAAGCCAACCACCGCCGACACCAGAATTGCCAGACCAACGACGGTGGGAGTGATCATAAAGTTGGCAAAAAATCCCCCCGCCTGCGGCGAATGCTTGAACATATCGACAAGTCCATAGGCCAGCACGGCGCCCAAAACTCCGCCCAGCACCGAAATCGCCACCGACTCGCTCACGAACAGGGTCAACACGGCGTTCCGCGTGAACCCCAAAGTCTTCAGCACCGCAACCTCGCGGGTTCGCTCGCGAATGGACATGGCGATCGTATTGGCCGAAACCAGCAGGGTGGTAAACACCACCGCCGAACAAATTCCCAGGATGAACGCCTTCACGTTGCCCAGCATGGCGACAAACTCCAGGCCAAACGCTTTCTCGCTCTCACTTTTCGTAGGCTGCGGCGAGTTGTGAAACATGTCATCGATGGCGACCGCGATCTTGCTCACATCTCCGGGAGAGTTCGCCAGAATCCCAAACGTACCCGCCGTCCCTTTAAAGAATGCGACTGACTCTTCCAGATATTTCGCGTTGAAATAGGCCGATTGATCATCCGGCGTGCTGTGGAAGATGCCGCGGATGTACAGCTCCAGGTTGACCGGGTAGATCGTCCCCTGAAGAACGATGCGGTCCCCCAGCTTCCAGCCGTATTTTTTGGCCAGCGTATCGTCCACGATCACTCCCTGCCGGTCGTGCTGCCAGGCCTGGATTTCAGCCGGCGACATGTCGAAGTCGCGGTACACTTGGAAAAAGTCTTCCGGGTCGGTGCCAAACTGCGCGAAGAAATTCTCTGGCTTGTTATCTTTGTAAAGGCCCCCGAACCAGGACACCGGCACTACCGCCGCCACCCCGGGCACGGCGCGGATCTTCTCGCGATAAAAGCCCGGCAGGGCAAAAGTGAGCGAAACTTTGTGACGCACGATCAGCCGTTGCGCCGACTCCGCGCTGCCATTATCCAGATAGAAGGAGCGCCAAATCGTCATCATCAGGGTCAACAGAAGCAGCGAGAAAGTGATGCTCAACACCGTAAGAATGCTGCGGCGCTTGTTGCGGAAGGCGTTCTTGGTGACAAACCGGCTCAAAGTCATGTGTTTGAACCCCGCTTCAAGGAAGATATGGCGTGCCAGATAACGGACGAACCTGGTCCGAGTAGGACTTAAGGATAACCGACTAAGTTCACCGCGACAACTTGTCTTCAATCCGGAATCTGACCCGTCACACCATCCGCCTTACCGCATCTCTATGCTCAACCTGCGCGCTAAGGCCTGCCAGTGGAGATCGTCACCCGGCTTGCATGACAATTGTCACCCTCGTTTCCCTTAATAGTGTTAAACGCGCGGCCAGGCAGAAGGTCACGGGCCAAGCCCTAAAAATGTGGAAGATCTTCTGGCACCGTTCCAAGACGCCGGCGTGCCTCGTCAAAACCCCGTTCGTCCAATGTTCTCAGTACTTTGGTAACTCGAACGTCGTTCTTGTCAGCGCTATCCTATGCCTTACCCTGCCCCCGGGTTTCGACCGTGCAACTTTACAAATTGAAATTGCGCGGCTGTTTGTTTACGAGGCATAGGGAACAATGTCGACGAAAATCGGCCATTTCGAAATTTTGAGTGAGCTGGCGAAGTCCGCCACCGGCACAGTCTATAAAGCCAACGACGAACAAACCAGCCAGACCGTCGCTTTAAAAGCGATCCAGTTGTCAGCCTTCGGTGAGCACGCCGCCGATCTCGGGAAGTGCCTTGTCGAAGAGGCCGAGGCCACCAAGGTCCTGAGCCATTCCAACCTCACACCGGTTTTCGGCGCGGGAGAAATCGACGGCCAATTTTGCGCCGCCATGGAATACATCCAGGGCAACAGCGTTGCCACCATGCTCGCCCGCAAAGAAGGATTTTCTATCTGGGACCTTCTCGATATCGGCAGGCAGGTGTGCAGCGGTCTCGAGCACGCCCACTCCCAAAAGGTTTTTCACTTCAGTCTGGAGCCCGCCAAAATCATGTGCGGCTGGGACAGCACGGTCAGGGTTCTAGGCTGGGGTGTCTCCAGCGTTGGCAAGTTCACCCTGCAGATGCCGGGCGTGCCGTCGATCCTTTACTACATGTCCCCCGAACAGATTCGGGGAGAGTTTGAGAACGTTGACGCCCGGTCGAACCTGTTCAGTCTGGGCGCTATGTTCTATGAGATGGTGACCGACCAGAAAGCTTTCGATTGTGAAGACTCGGAGACTCTGCGTCAAAGTATCGTCGAAAGCACACCCGTTCCTCCGATTCATCTGAACCCCAAACTCCATCCGCTACTCAGCGACCTCATCATGAAAGCGCTCGCCAAGGATCCCGGCGAACGTTATCAGAACGGAAGGGAACTGCTGGACGATCTGGAGATGTGCAAGGAATCGAAACCGCTGGCCGCCAAGAAGCCTGCTGCGCCTGCCCCGGTCGCGGCTGCGCCGGCCCCAGTCAAGGCTGTGGCCCAGACAAAACCAGCCGCTGCGCCATCGGCCCAGCCCGCTGCGGTCTCTGCTTCCAGCCGCCCCAAGCCGCCAGCCACTCCGCCAAACCGCAGTCAGCCGTTGGCAAATCAGCCGATAGCCCCGGCTGCGGGAGCCACACCTTCCCAAACCGCGCCCTCTCGCAAGGCGGCGGCCGCCGCGGCAGGCGACGAATCGGCGTATTCCTCCGCGGAGATGCCCCTGCTCGATTCTTCAAACCAGTTCATTACTTCTTGCGTCAAGGCCACCATCGAAGGCGCGGACTATCCGTCGGCTTCCTTGTCCTCGGCCGTTCTCGATGAGCCCGTGGTCGATGCCCCTCCGATTCAAGCCCCGAAGTTCCAGGCTCCGAAAACGCAGGCTCCCAAGCCTCAAGCTCCCAAGCCTCAGGCCCCAAAGATTAATGTGGACCCCATGATGGCGGAAAAAGATCCGTCTCAAGCCGGCCCGACCAGCTTCTCTGAGATGACGGAACTGCCTCCATTGAAGGAAATCTATATTGCGCCAGCGCCCTCTTCGCACTCCACTTCCGAGCCGGATCCCTCGAGCGCTGCTTCGTTCGGTCCGGGCGTCGAGCAGGAGAAACCGAAGGTTCAGCCCCGCGAAGTTGCCGAAAAGGCAATGAAGGAGATCAAGAACGTTCCGCCCCGGCTGATGATTTATTCCATCGCCGGCGCCGCCGTCCTCATTCTGATCATCGCCATCGCGCTAGTAATGCACGTCAACTCGCTGAATAGCGATGGCGACACTCCTCGCTCCACCGCATCCGATTCCAGTACCCAGCCTGCGCAAACTCAGCCCACGGCTCAGGCGCAGCCGGCGCCCGCCCCTGCGGTCCAGGCTCAGACTCCCGCTCCGGTCGCTGAGGCTCAGCCGGCGCCAGTTCGCGCGGCCGCAAGAGGCAAGAATGGTAGAAAGAAACCGGCCCCAGCCGCCGCTCCCCTGATCGTGCCTGGGCAGATGGCACTCGATTCCACTCCTCAGGGCGCACAGGTACAGATCGATGGAAAAACCGATCCCTCCTGGATTACCCCCTTTACTTTGACCGGCCTGAACGCCGGTTCGCATACGATTACGGTCAGCAAACCCGGCTATTCCACCGACACCCGTAACGTCGATGTGGTTTCCGGCGGCAAGTCGTTCGTCGTGAGCCATCTCAACCAGCTTATGGCTACGCTCTCGGTGGCCAGCACGCCCTCTGGCGCTAATGTTTACGTCGATGGCAAAGACACGGGCAAGCTCACTCCCGCGCAAGTCTCAGTGGACAAGGGCCAGCACATAGTGCTGGTGCGGAAATCTGGTTTCATCGACGAGACCACCAACGCCCAATTCATCCTCGGCCAGACCGTCAACTTCTCCACTACGCTCCGCCCGCTGGGCAATGTCGATGACATCAAGACCGTAGGGAAGATGAAGAAGCTGTTTGGCGGCAAAGAAGCCCAGGGCATGGGCACCGTCACGGTCAAGACCCAGCCCAAGGGAGCGCAGGTAGCCATCAATCAGCACATGATGGAGAAAAGCTCGCCGGTTGAGATCATGCTCGATCCGGGCAACTACATCGTCGACATTAGCCTCAGCGGCTACGCTCCCATCCACAAAGTCATCACTGTGGATAAAGGTGGCAAGGCTGTGATCGACGAAGTAATGCAGCACGACTAACCGGCGGCAACGCAGGACACCGTTGAAGCAAAGAGGCCGCACTCATGAATTGAGCGCGGCCTCACGCTTAGTGCATGTCCGTCCGTCAGCGGCAGCGTCCGCAGCTGGCGCCCGGGATAACGCTCACTAAGGCAGAATCAGACCTGTGTTCGGATCAAGCAGCAACTTCGGGGCCTGGGTCTTCTTGGTTGTGGCGGCGTAGTTAAACAAACCGTCTAAGGTGCCCGCCTTGACGTCGGTTGATCCGTTGCCGATGGGCGCCAGATTCCAATTGGTCTCGATGAACCGCAGAATCGACGACTGGTCGGTAATCTGATGATCCACGTAGTTTTGCTTCGCGAACGGCGAGATCACCAACAACGGGGTCCGCGGGCCATATCCGCAACGCCCCTGGGTAGTAGCTGCGGTGTTGCCGCCGCAGAGACCGGCGCCAGTCAGGAAATCGTCGCCTGTACTCTGCGATTGATTCACCAGCGGATCCATCACATGGTCGTACCAGCCGTCAGAATCGTCGTAGGCGATGACAATGGCTGTGTCCTTCCACGACGGGCTGGCCTGGATGGCGTTGATGGTGTTGACGAGGAAAGTTTGTTCATCGAGAGGGTCAGAGTAACCAGGATGACCATCGTACGCCCCCTTCGCTTTGACGTAGCTCACGGCCGGCAGTTGACCTGCGCCTAGAGCAGCGAAAAAGTAAGAAAGATCATATTGGTGGTTGGCCTGGTCCGTGGTCCCGATCGTCGCGGTGGGGGGCAGATGGTGGAGATTGGCGGTTTCAGGATAGTACTGGAAAGGTTCGTGATGAGCGATGTAATCTCCAGTCGTACCCGCCAGGTTTACGCTGGCTGCGGCGCAGGTCGCTGTCGGCCCGCTGAAACTGGTGGCCCCGAATCCTCCCTGGAACCAGCCCCACGTAAAGTTGGCATTGGTCAGCTCGTCGCCGATATTGTTGGTGTTGGCGGGGAAGCTGACATACGTTTTGCCGGTTGGGTTGCAATCGTCACCGCCCGGGCGTCCATCACCGATCAGGGCGCCTGACGTAGCGCCGGAGTGGCCGCCTGCGATCACGCCAGCGGTCGATCCTCCGCTGACGAACTGCACGTCGGCTGTGTTCCCACTGATCAGGTTAATCGCGCCGGGAGAGGAAGGCCCAAACTGTGTATTGAACGAGTTGTCGCTCATGGCGTAGTGCTGAGCGTAATTCCAGATCGCGGTCACCGTATTGCCGTCGTAATAGCCCATCACTATGCCTGAGCCGTGGCTGTAGTCAGGACAGGGGAATGCAACCGAATTACCCTGCCCCACAAAATCAGGAAACTTATCCATCGCGCCCAAGTCGAAAGCTTGCTGCTCGGGACCGTAGTTATGGTTCTGGTCGCAGGTTACGGCCTGGGTCCGGTCCAGCCGGAAAGGCTGCACCGAGTTGGGGTTCTCGGTGAGCAGACCACCGCTCAACAAGTTGTTCGCCCGCGGGGTGTTCGGTAGCGCGACAAATTGCGGTTCACCGACAGGATTGGTGGCATTCGGATAGGTGGCGAAATAATGGTCGAACGAGATGTTCTCCTGGAAAATTACCACCAGGTGCTTGATGGGAGTAGTGGTCGTATAACTATCCGCGGGATTGGGCGCACTTGTGGCCGCCCAGGCGTCTGCGAACGGATTGATAATCATGCATACGGCGCACAGAGCCGTCGCCACGCTGCGAAAATGCTTAACCATCATCGGTGAAACCTCCTCGATTGGTTGAAACTCCGCCATTGGTCAGGGATAGACGCACGCCCACGCACAATTTTTCAGAAAACCCCAGGGGAAAACAGAATGATGAGAGACGTTACCCGGCGTGTCTTACACAGAGATGACGGGAAAATAAAATTTCCGTGAACAATCTATTGCGAATCGTGACTGCCTGTGAATTTCTTGGCTGCTTGCGCGCTCATGTCTCGAGCTTCAACCCGTATGGTGCCCATCATCCCGCCGTCTTCGTGTTCCAGAAGATGGCAGTGATAGACGAAGGTGCCGGCGATGCTGGGGTCGCGGAAGTCCATACGCAGCTTCACGCTCGGATACACCGGGCTGTGGCCGTCCCAGTAAGCGACGTTAATTGTGTCCCGAAGATAAGGTTCGTCCACCGGCACGCCGTTCCATTGCAGCAGTTGAAAATGCAATTGATGGATGTGGAAATCGTGTAACTCTTGTGACCGGTTTTCGATAATCCAGTCCTCCACATCGCCTTGCCTGACGATAATGTCGGGATCGGGAGAGTTTGGATCGAAGGGCGCCGGAGTTTTTCCCTCAACCGTCAAATAAAAAACGGTTTGGCTATTAGGATTCTTCGGATCCTGCGCCTTCTCGGAGAAGTAGAGTTTGCGCTCGCGCACCGGCGTAAGCTCTTTCAGCGGCGGGCCCTGCGGTGATATCAACGTCGCTGGCGAGGCTGGTACATGCGAGGCCGGCTCCGGCGCATCAGGGCGGGTTACGATTGTCGCCAAAGGCCGAGTGGGATCGTTTTCTCCGGCTGGACCGCTGTCAACTGATCTGGTCACCAAACTGGCTGCGACGCCTTCTTTCGGGCCTGTCACAATAAATTCCTCTCGTCCCGCAGGCGGAATCAGCACGTGTCCCTTCCACACCACCTGCTGGTCGCGATTACCGTTCTCGTTGACGGGCACGCCATCCAACGCAACCACCCCCACCATTTGCGGCCTGCTCTTGAATAAAACCTGTAAGTCCAGATAGGTGATGGCAGATGCATTCAATACTCTCCACAACTGTTTTTCCCCCGGTCTCATAGTGATCACTGCGGGTTGATACTGCGGATAAGGTACGGGAACGAAGTTGATGGAGAGATCCTTGGCTGGTTTTCCGGTGCCCGTGCCGGTGTTGAGAATGTCTCCTTCTGCATCGCGCAAGACTTGTGGTGCCGGCATGGAATCGGTTTGCACCGGCGCCGCGTTGGGATTGACCAACTCCTGGTCTCGAATCACCAGCACACGCTCCGGCAAACCGGACACCTCTTTATTAACGGCCTCAATGCCCTCGATAATCAACGCGCCCGACGCGCCGCCCAGCACTTGCGCTTTATTGAAGCCGTGAACGTGGGGATGGTACCAATACAAACCTGGCGGCTGGTTCTCCGGAATTTGAAAGCTGTATTCAAACGGTGGAGCCGAAGGCTGAATCAATGTCTTGAGCGTGTCGTCCTGATGGCACACCGGGGGAATGACGAGTCCATGAAAATGCAGATTGGTGGAAGTGGCGGTCATTGGGCCGCCCGTGCAATCTGGTTCACCAGGCCCGGCGTGTCCCGCCATGCTGTGGGCTGCCGGGGAAGCGGGTAGCTCGTTGCGCAGCGTCAGGGTCACGCGGTCGCCGGGTTTCACGCGCAGTGTGGGAGACTGATTGCCGACGCCGTCGATATAGCAATATCGAGTCAGCCCCTGAGAATCCACAAAACTGCGGAAGGCAAGCTCAACTTTGAGCGCGCCGTCTTTGCTGCGAAGGTCGGCAGGTTCAAGTGCCGCGCTCCCCAGGGCTCCCCGAAAGCAAAGGTCATCGCTCTTGGATTGCGCCGAAGAGCTGCTGTGGAAGGACAAAACGGGACCGAGCAGGCAGACTGCGAAGGCCATGCATCTGGGGATACGATCACAAGGCATGATTTATTCCGGAACAACTCTGATGAACGGTGCGGGCCGAGATGGCTGGCGACCAAAGGGAGTCTAGCAAGCCAGGTGAGTCAAAATTGTTAACGGCTCGTCAATTTTGACAGCGCTCCCGGAGCGCGCTGCGTCCGGTGAAGAGTTGCCTACGCAAATGTCGCGCAGGCAACCATCGAAGGCTTCAGTTATCGCGGCGGATTGCCGAGGGGTACCAGGCGCGCTTGTGAGCCCTGCATCGTAAGCTTTGCCGGCCTGGCTGCTGCTTGATCACTAGAGCCGTTGATGGCCGTTTGCAGCAGCTTCCAGTCGGCCGCGACATCACTTTCGGAAACTTTGGGCGGATCTCCGCGCCGCAGCTCCTCCCGCATGCGATTCTCCAGAAGCTGCTCTCGCAGTTGCCCTGAGCTACTCGCAACATCCTTATCCGACGGATCGTCATTCGCAAACAGGTTGCTCTCGGCGACTCCCACGTTTACGACCTTGTCTCCCACACGTATCGCCAGCACCGGACGCCCTTGCGCATCGAGACCCGGAGACGCATTCCGCAGCAGGCGTCCCAATTTTTCAACGCGTGGGCCATTCGTTTCTGAAGCATTTTCGGCAGTCAGTCGCTCTGCCACCAAACGGTTCAGCTCATTCTGGTAGTAACGCCGGTCCTCAGCGGCAAGAGGCTTTTCCAGAGGACGCTGGGCGTTATATACCAACGCCTGCCGCGCCGGATCGAAGCGGCCCATGCTCGTGCCCACATAAACCGCCGCCACCGAGCCCGCGAAGATAGGACTGACCACCGCGCTTGGAACGATATATTTTTTCGACTTGAAGAACGATTCAACTACGCCATGAACCGGCGCGCTGCGCGCCTCGCTGCCCGGGACCTGGGGAATTACATAGTGAGAGAATTGCAATTCGGGATGCCGCGTGCTGAACCTGAGCATGGTCTTCGCCATCTGCTTGGGAGTAGTGATTCCGAGATCGGCGACCACGCTGCGGTGCAGCGCCTTCGGATAATAGAAATTGATGACCTGCTTGGCAAAGTCAGCACAATTCGAAGAAACCGTCCGGAAGTGTGAGCGATTCGCCCCCGAGTTGTACTCGCGGATAAAAGCTTCATCCTGCGCTGCCGAGGTCTCGATCTCAAACCCGTAAGCCGTGCGATCGTAAGCCGATCCCACCAGTTCATACCAATTCCCGCCCGGAGTCTCGCCGTTGCCCAGGTCGGGTGCAACCGCCTCCAGATGCTTCCGTCGATATTGGTCCCGCAAAAAACTGACCATCTTGGGATCCGCAAACAGTGGAACATCCTCCGCCCGCTCGACCGCATAAAGATAAGGAATCAGCGGAATCGCCACCCAGTCGTAGCCGCCCACTCCGTCATAGCGGCTGATCACGGCCCCAAGCTCGCCGGGGCGGCAGACGCGCAGCGCCAGCGGCGTCTCCGCGCACACTCCCGAGAGATACACAGCCGCATGTCCCGTGGCCGTAAAGAATCCCAGCTTGCCGTAAGGCTCTTCCAGCAAAAGGGTCGCCGAAGCATTGGCCAACGGCGCAGACGCGCACATCAGCGCGGAGATCAACGCCGGCACAAACAGTGTGCCCCAAGCGCGCCGTAATCTCCCCAGACAAGGCATAGCCGTCCCTAGTAAGAACCCCTTTTCGCAAGGTTAGTTGCCGTTCATCGGGGACGCGAGTTACGGAAGGCAAACGGACCATCAAATCCAGAGAAGGCTGGTCGTAGATGAAAGAAAACTAAGTAGTTACGGGATGTTAAAGGCAGGTTAATTTGCTCGATTCCCGCCGTCAAAATACGTCGGGCAGGTGCCCCGCCCGTGCTGCGTTTTTTTCTTCGCCAAGGCGGGGATTTTGGCAGCCTATTAGGGCGCTCTTTTGATCGCGCCCAGCTTCTCGATCGCCCAGGCGGCACTTTCACCCACGACTCCATCTTCATCGGCCAAAAGCGTTTCGAGTAGCGGAAGGAACTTCAGCTCACCGCTGTTGCCCATGGCGATCACCGCATTCCGGCGCAAACCAGAACGCTTCGCCCGGCGGACTGGCGATCCGCGAAATGCGCGGCGAAATTCCTCCACGCTCAACGTCGCCAGCCATTCGAGCGCGGGATTCACTAACTCGCTCCGCGGCTGAAATTCCCCCGCCTTCGTCGCCGGAGCCTTCCGGTTCCAGGGACAAACATCCTGGCAAATGTCGCAGCCAAAAATATGCCGCCCCATCCCCTCGCGAAGCTCCTCGGCAATCGCGCCACGCTTCTCGATTGTGAGATAAGAGATGCACCGGTTCGAATCGAGCTGATAGGGCGCGATCAATGCATCGGTCGGACAAGCCTCAAGACAGCGCGTGCAGCTGCCACATCGATCAGGCGCAGGAACGCCAAATCCGGCGGATTTGCTCAGAAGGTCATTGGTCCCGAGATCGTTACTCCGCAGATCGTTACCTGTCAGGTCAAGCGAAGTAAGAATCACACCCAGGAAAAGCCACGAGCCCAGCTTCTGATTAATGATGCATGTGTTCTTTCCGATCCACCCGATGCCGGCATACTTCGCCACCACGCGCTCGACGATCGGCCCGGTATCGACGTAACAGCGAGTGATGAGATCTTCTTTATCTTTACCTTCATCATCATCTTCTTCTGCGCCACAGATTTTTCTCACAGCCGCTTCCACCTGCTGCAGGCGCAGCATCACCGACTCGTGATAGTCCTGCTGTCCCCAGGCGTAACGCGATATCCGCCCGCATCCTTGTTCCGAAGGTTCGGTGGAATACGGCAGGGCACTGTTGTAATTGATGGCGCAGACCACCACGCTTCGCGCCCACGGCGCAGCATGCGCCAGAGACGAGCGCTTCAGGCGTCCCTGCTCGTCGCGCGCTTCCAGATATTTCATCTCTCCGGCGTGCCCATCGGCAATCCAGCGAGGAAAATACTCGAGCTCGGGAGCGTCATCGACCCGAGAGATGCCCACGAGATCGAATCCGGCATCGGCTGCGGCCTGCCTCACCGTGGCTACAATTTCAGCCGATCGAAGCATGGTGGATGCACGACATGAATCAAACACTCAAGCGGCCAAGTGGCGGGGTCGCGGAAATGACGGTTCCAATTTGGCACTCCGTTCCAACTTTTTCTCCGCAAAAGGGCTCGCCCTTGCATTCTCAGCGTATAAGCTTTTGCTCACAGAGTCACGCAACTCCGGATTGCGCGTTCTCCGAATTCCGAAAGGAGAGAACCTCTATGCAGCCAACCACTCACGCCCAAACTCCCACCATCCAAATTGCTGTCATCAATGAGAGCACCGTGCTGGCCGACGCCGATGTCGTGCCGGTCGTGGCCGCGCTCCAGAAGCAAGTGACCCTCGACTTCCGCCCAGCCTGGGGCACCGATGCCGAACTCAGCATCGTTGCCAAGACCGCACAACCGCCCAGCGGGACTTGGTGGCTCGTCCTGCTCGACGACTCCGACCAGGCCAACGCCCTCGGTTACCACGACCTCACTACCGAGGGACTTCCCATCGGCAAGGTGTTCGCCGCCAGCGATCTCAAAGCCGGCACCTCCTGGACCGTTACCGCCAGCCACGAGTTGCTCGAAATGCTGGGCGACCCCAACGTCAATCTCACCGTGTTCGTGCAGAACAGCAATACCGCGGGCACGCTCTACGCCTATGAAGTCTGCGACGCTTGCGAAGATGATAGCTTCGGCTATCAGATCGACAACGTTCTGCTTTCCGATTTCGTCTATCCTGCATGGTTTGAAAGTTTTCGCACCGAGGGTTCCACGCATTTTGATCGCATGAACAAAATCCAGAATCCCCTGCAGTTGTTGGCGGGCGGGTACATCGGGGTCTTTAACGTCAACTCCGGCAGCGGCTGGCAGCAACAGACTGCCGAGAAGCATGCGACCAACCTGCACAACCGGGGAGCGGTCGGCACTCGCCGCGAACGCCGCAATATTCCTCGCGACGTGTGGGTGGCCAGCCTGCCGCAGCGCAAGATCGTGGGCAACGCGCAGAAATATCGTCAGCAGCTGCAAACCATCCAGAAGCGGCGCGAAGCTGCCTGATCGTTTTCACTGGCCCTTCCTCCAACGCCCCGTCGCGAAATGCGCGGGGCGCTTTTTTCTTGGGATGGAAATGCGGATTTCCACGCTTCAATCCAACCACCTGAGTTGCATCGGAGGCGTCCCAAAGTTGTTCCCGGCTAATAGATTCGTCCACTCCTGAATTATGCTTCCGTGTTTCCCAGGGCGAAAAAAAAGGTGGCGCCAGCACCTGGCGCCGCTTCCGCCCAGATACGACCGCCGTGCCGCGAGATTATGCGCTGCACGATCGCAAGGCCGATTCCTGTGCCTTCAAACTCGGAGTCCCGATGCAAACGCTGAAACGGAGTGAAGAGTCTTTTTGCGTGTGCCATGTCGAAGCCGGCGCCGTTGTCCCGGACATAGAAGATGGCCTCGTTGCCCTTGGTCTCATGCCCAAATGCGATGCGAGCATTAGGCTGTTTTGAAGAATACTTCCACGCGTTTCCCAGCAAATTGACCAGGACAATTGACATGAGGCGGGCGTCCCCTCGGGCACAAAGCCCGTCGGCGATATCGAGGACAACAACGCGAGCAGAATCCTTGTTCTGAAGGTCGCTGATCACGCTGTGGGCGAGCGCCGTCAAGTCGATCATCTCCTTCTGGAGCGGAGCGCGGCTGACCTTTGACAGGCTCAGAAGGTCGTCAATTAATCCGGACATCTTTCGAATCCCGGCACGGATTCGTTGAATGTATTCCGACGCCTGCGGGTCAGATACTCCAGCGTACTCTTCGAGAAGCAGCGTGCTAAACCCGTCAATGCTGCGCAGGTGCGCCCGCAGGTCGTGGGAAACGGAGTAGCTGAAGGCCTCCAGCTCGCTGTTGGCCTGCTCAAGTTCGTTCGCCCATTCGCGGCGAACTCGCGAGAGTTCCAGATGGGTTCGCACCCGTGCCAAAAGCTCCTGGGCGGAAAACGGCTTTGCGAGATAGTCGTCCGCGCCGGCATCCAGCCCTTCGACTGCCGACTCTTCACCCGCTCGTGCCGACAGCAAAATTACCGGAAGGGTCCGCGTACGCGCGTCGGCTCGTATCGCACGAAGCAGGCCGAAACCGTCCAGACCGGGCATCATAATGTCGGTCAGGACCAGGTCGGGGTGCTCTTCTTGAACGGCCGCCAGGGCTGCTAATCCATCTGCGACCGCGAGCACGTCGTAACGATCGGCAAGCAGACGGCAGACGTAGTCTCGCATGTCTGCGTTATCGTCGGCCCAAAGAACTCGGGGCCGGCGATCGCCGCGCGTCGCGGGTGCCTTGCTGTGAAGAACTGCAGTATCCGCCGGAGCAGATGGCGGCGAATCGGGCGCGGTGTTGGGTAGCCAATGAAGGGCTTCCTCAACATAAGCGGCGGCTCGCGCCGCCGTCGAGGCCAGCACCCGTGGTCCGCCCAAACGATCGGGCGGAATATGAGCGGCACCCGTCTTTACCCGTACCGTAAAGGTGCTCCCCGTCCCTTCGTCGCTCTCGATACGCACTGATCCGCCGTGCAGGGAAGCAAGCTCTTGCACTAGAGCGAGGCCGATTCCCGAGCCCTCGTGCGTGCGAGACTTTGCACCTTTGACCCTGTGAAAGCGCTCGAACAGACGCGGCAACTCTGTCTTCGGAATGCCGACGCCGGTGTCTGCCACCGAAAGTTCCACATAGTGACCAATCCACCGGAGGCCAATAGTGATGCTCCCTTCAAACGTATGTTTGAAGGCGTTCGAGAGAAGGTTAAGCACGATCTTTTCCCACATCTCTCGATCAACGTAAACCGGCTCGGGCAGAACCGGGCAGTCCACAACCAAGGTCAGACCAGCCTTCTCGACCGCCGAGCGGAAGACGCTGGCCAGTTCTGCGGTATAGGCAGAGAGATCAGTAGGCTCGTAACTGGCCTGGGTGCGGCCGGCTTCGATGCGGGAAAAATCGAGCAGGGTATTCACCAGCTTCAAAAGCCGCAGACTATTGCGATGCGCAGTTTCCAGCCGCTCGCGACGGGCAGGGGGGAGAGGGCTAGTGCTTTCTGCGAGCTCGTCCTCAAGCGGTCCCAGCATCAAGGTGAGCGGAGTGCGAAATTCGTGACTTACGTTGGAAAAAAACGCCGTCTTCGCTCGATCAATCTCCGCCAGTGCTTCGGCACGCTTGCGTTCCTCCTCGTAGGCGCGGGCGTTGGCCACTTCGGACGTTACGCCCGCCGCCAGTAAGTCGTAAAAGGCGCGATACGCATCATTCAGCGCCGACCTGCTGCTGACAGCGGCCACCAGAATACCAACTGGTCGTTCACAACCGGGTGGCGTGATTGGCAATGCCATTGCCTCCTTCAAGGACTCGGGATATTCCCCGCAGAAGAGCTGGCCAAATCTCTCCAGGCCGTCGACGTGTTGGGCTCGCCCGGATCGCACCACCTCTGCGAAGGGCCATGCCGACTCCTGTGATGCTCCCAAGTCCACCACCGCCGCGGCTGCGGCGCTTCCCGACGCTAACCCTGTGCTGGCGATCAGGCGGGCTTTTTGGCCCAAGTCGTCGAGCAGGTAGAAAAGGACGAAGGGAAGATCCAGCGGGTAGTCCGAGAGCGTACGTGCGGCCAGCGTACATGCTTCTTCGATCGTTTGCGCTTTACCGGCGCGCGCACCCAGGTCGCGAAGCGCGCGGGTGCGTCGCTCGCTCAACATTCTGCTGGTGGTTTCGGTTACCGGATGGAACAGACCGGCAACCCCGCTGTCATCGCGGATGGGACTAAACGAGAAGGTGAAGAAGGTTTCCTCGAGATATCCGTTGCGGTCGAGGAACATCCGCTGGTTCTCCAGAAAGGAGGTCTCACCTGCGAGCGCGCGTTCAAACGCCTCTCCAATTACAGGCCACGCCGTAGCCCAGCACTCGGTGAAGTCCTGACCCATGGCACCGGGATGCTTCTCACCGCAGATGGGCCAGTAGCCATCGTTATAAATCTCGACATGCTTGGGTCCCCAGGCAAGAGCGATGGGGAAGTTCGAGGCGAGGCAGAGGCTGACGGTTGTACGCAGGCTCTGGGGCCATGACTCGATGGCTCCCAGCGGGGTCTTCGACCAGTCCATCGAGCGGATCAGCTTGCCCATCTCGCCCCCGCCGATCAGCCACCCTTGCGCGTGACTTTCCTGCCGACGCGCACCTGTGCCATACCCGGATTGCTCGACCGACATACGGAGCCCCTTGATCCCGAGTTCCATATCGGTAAAAGACATAATTACTTGAGTGTCCAATTGGAACTCGCTGACGGCCGGGCCGAACCGGAGGGATGTACCACATCTCTATTTGAATCAAAGGTCTATCAGTTCGGGCACTCGGCAGAGTTTTCTCGGCATGCTGATCGCTTGATTTGTCGGATCATGGGTCAGGTCTTGCCAATGCCCGCTGGCGAGACGGAGTTAAATCCCCAGCTTCTTCACTTCCTCGTTGTAATACTTGCGATAGAGGATGTCCCACTCCTGCGAGCCTTCGAGGATGGTGCGCTTCTGGCTTTCGATCTTCTGCCGGGCGGCTTGATCGATCCTCTCTTCATGATTGAGCAGCTCTTCGAGAATCTTGCGGGTTTCCTGGCGGATGGTGTTGGGGTCTTCGATGAACTCCACTTCGTCGATCTGTTTCAGGGCGTCGGCCACGGCCCGGGCCAGCACGTTCACTTTGTCGCGGCTCAGTCTCACAGCACCGCCTTGTACTTGCGCACCAGTTCGGTCTTCACCTTGCGGAACATCTCCTGGTAGTTCGCGCCGGTCTTGTTCATCTCCTCGGCATAAGCTTCCAGGATGACCCTAACCTCGTCGTTGATGCGGTCTTCGAGGGTCAATTCCTCGAGCAGCGCGGCATGCACGCGCTCCGTGACTTTGGGCACGGCCGAGGTCTCAATGGCCTTCCCCGCAATTAGTTTCTTGGTAACTTCGCGGGCCAGGTAGCCCACATATTCCTTGGAAAGAAGCATGTGTGGATCGAATGCCTTGCGTACGACGTTATCTGTGTGCGAATCAAAAAGTTTAACACACGAAAAGCATGCCTGCGGTGGGCAAGGTGGACGCAGCCCGGACCGCGTCGCCCTTTCTGCAGCTCCGGCTGGACGCAAGCGTCGCGGTTACCCGTAGTGAGTCAGTTTTCACTCCAGACCGAAAAAAGGCTTGGACCACCAAGGGCACGAAGCACCACCAAGGAATTCAGCTGCGAGGATTCTCTTCGTGTACCTTCGTGACCTTCGTGGTTGAGATTTCGCCGATTGATCCACTACTGGTTAGCCGTATTCGTTGTGCGTAAAGGCTTCCATGGGGATTGCTGTCCCCAATTAATCGTCTCCTAATCCCCCCCGAGGTTTAGGCCGAAAGCATTAGAAAGGGCCCATCCAGCCGCGAGTCTATTGACTTTCATCGAGATTGAGGAGCATACTTTTGGCTCGAAATTTCGGAGGGGCTTCATGGAAACCGCGATTGGAGTATTTTCTTCGAGAGGATCTGCTGAAACGGCGGTGCGGGAATTGCTCGCCAGCCGGGTGCCGGAAGAGTCCATCATTTTTTTGACACGGTCAGAACATGAAGCATCGGCCCAAGGCAAACAGGCGGGGGCGGCCGTCGGCGGTTTCATGGGCATGGCGACGGGAATGTCGGCAGGAGTAGTTGCTGCCACATTAATGGTTACCGGCATTGGAGCAGTATTTGCCATCGGCTTCGGAGCAGCAGCGCTGCTCGGTCTTGCAGGCGCGGGAACCGGCGCCGCGGCGGGCAAAGCCCTCACCGACCATGGCGAAGGCCCACAGCCGACGCCCGACGAAAAATGCTCCGAAGAGGCGTCGTTTTTCCGCGAGGTCCTCAAAGAAGGCCGATCGCTGGTCGTCGTGCGCACCGAATCCAAGCCGCTTGCTCAATCCGCCTCGGCCATCCTTGATCAGTTGGGTCTTAGCATTGAAGGCAAGACTCCGGTAAAGATGCAGGCTACAACCCGCCAAGTCGCGGATGTCGCTATCGTCGATGTCAGCGGCCGCATTACCGTGGGCGAAGGCAACGTCATGTTGCGCGACCTGGTGCGGCAACTGATCGACGCCGGGCATAGGAAAATCGCCTTGAATCTTCACGAAGTCGGTTACGTCGATAGTTCGGGCATGGGCGAACTGGTGAAGGCCTACACCACGGTGCGCAATCAGGGCGGGCAGTTGAGGCTCGTTAATCCCAGCAAGCGGGTAAACGACCTGCTGCAAATGACCAAGTTATCCGCGGTCTTCACCATTGAAGCGGATGAGGCCAGCGCGATTCAGTCGTTCGCCGCCGAGCCAGCGAAAGCGGTCGCGTAAGGCATTACAGAATTGTTCTGAATGTTTTGGGCGGAGACTCAACTCCAGTCTTCCGTCCAGCTTGTCCCTGCCCAGCGGATCGCCCCAGCCCAACGGATCGCTGGCTATTCCCCAAGCGGCGATTGGCACCTTACTCCGGAACGGCATACAATATGTTGGTTAGCGCTTCTCTATGTCGCCTATTCCAGACGATTTGACCACCGTCAAAGATGACATGATTGCCTTCATCGAAGGCCATGGCATGAGCCGCTTCCACGGCTACGTCGATTACGACGAAGTGCAGTGCGTCATGTGGGAAATGGGAAACAACCCCGACGGCTGGAAGGATTTCGTCGAGCTGGCCAAGAGCGCAGGCACCCCGTTCCTGACCATGCATTCCTGGAAGCTGGAGCGCTCCGAGCTCGACGAGCTGGTGCAGCGGCTCTCGCACTCCGAATTTACCGATGGCGACGACGTCGAGGATGCGCGCTGGCTGCGCGCCCACGTCGGCAAGGTCGGATTCCTGCAGCTGGGCTGGGCGTATCAGGGATCGATGTTTCTCTGCGAGACCAGCACCGACTGGTACGATCGCTACCAGCATTTGCTCGAAATGTCGGAAGACTTCGGCGGCATCCCCATCGACGACCAGGACGACGAGAGCTAGCAGTGCGCTGGGAACTGCCGCAGCAGGATAACGATCCGGTTCGCGCGCAGACGCTCGCCGCCGCACTCAACGACTTGCCGCAACTTCAATCGATTGCTTCCGATCGTGGAGGAAGGCGGGTCGGAGTAAGGGATGTCATCCCGAGCGAGGCGAGGGGCCTTGCTGTTCGCCGGCCAGCGGCGACAAACCCCGCGCACGATATGCTGGCGCGCCTGCTCATCCACCGCGGCATCACCGATCCTGAATCTGCTGCCCGCTTCCTGGCTCCTTCTCTATCTCACCTGCATGCGCCTGATCAAATGACCGGCCTGCGCGCCGCCGTCGATCGCCTCGATGCAGCCATCGAACGCAAAGAGCCGATGCTCATCTACGGCGATTACGACGTGGATGGCACCATGGCCATCATCATTCTGAAGACCGCCATCGAACTCTGCGGTGGCACCGCCGACTTTCACGTGCCACACCGCATTCGCGAAGGCTACGACCTGCGCGACGATGTGATCGAGCGCGCCGCCGCCGCTGGAATTCGCCTCATCGTCAGCGTCGACATGGGCATTCGCGCCTTTGCCCCGGCAGAAACCGCGCAGCGCCTGGGCGTTGATCTCATCGTCACCGACCATCACTTGCCCGGACCCGACGGCGTACCCAAGGCGCTGGCGGTGGTGAATCCCAACCAGCCGGGATGCGCCTATCCCTACAAGCAGCTTTGCGGCGCAGGTGTAGCGTTCAAAGTCGCGCAGGGATTGATGCAGCGCCGCCTCGATGCGAAAGATCAGACCCGCATGCTGCTCTCGTTCATGAAAGTTGTAGCCATCGCGACCATCGCCGACTCCGTCCCGCTGACCGGCGAGAATCGCGTCTTCGCCAAGCTCGGGCTCGATCAGCTACGCCGCGCGGTGAATCCCGGCCTGAAGGCGCTGCTTGAAGTTGCACAAATTTCGAGCAAGCGTCCGCCGAACTCGACCGAAGTTGCTTTTCGCATCGCGCCCCGCATCAACGCCGCCGGTCGCATGGATATTGCCCGCGACGTAATCGACTTATTCAGCGAGAAGGACCCAGATCGCGCCCGGCTGCTGGCCGGCAAACTTGATCGCCTCAACGCCGAGCGCCAGGAAGAAGAGCGGCGCATCCTGCGCTTAATCGAAGAGCGCGTCAGCGGCGATCCGGCGCTGTGCGAGGCGTATTGCATCGTAGTCGATGGCGAGGGCTGGCATCGCGGCGTCATCGGCATTGCCGCCACGCGAGTAGTCGAACGCTATCACCGTCCGGCCATCGTTATCTCGCGCGATGGCGAAGAAGCCTTCGGTTCTGGCCGCTCGATACGCGCCTTTCACCTGCTCGAAGCTGTCGAAGCAAGCAGCAATCTTTTCACCCGCTACGGCGGACACTCCCACGCCTGCGGCTTCTCTCTGCCCGCCGCGAACGTGGCGCAACTACGATCGGAACTAGACGCCTTCGCGCGCACGCGGCTGACACTTACGGATCTCGATCCCGTGCTCGAGGTCGAAGCCGAACTCGATCTCGACGAAATTACCCCGGCATTATTTCAAATGCTCTCTTTACTCGAACCGTACGGAGCAGGCAATCACGAACCGGCATTCGCCGCTCGCGGAGTGCGCCTGATCGCACCGCCGAAAATCCTGAAAGACAAACACATCAAGCTGAAGCTGAAAGCTGGCGAACGCACCAAGGAGCCCGCGCAGGACGAACTCTCAGCGGTAGCGATTCTAGCGACTCCAAGCTGCCATCCCGATAGCGCAGTGATCGGCCGCGCCCAAAAAGCCCAGGCCATGGGCAGTCAACTGAGAACTGAGAACCGAGAACTGAGAACTGGTTTTAGCCCCGTTTTCGACGCCCTCGGCTGGCACATGGCCGAACGCCTGCAAGAGTCGCCGCTCCTGGCCGGAGACGCCATCGATATCGCCTTCACCATCGGTCACAACGACCATCCCGAGTACGGCGGGCTGGAATTGTCGCTGCGGGATTTGAAAGTCCCGGGCCAATCCATCCGAACCAGCACTACTAAGTAAAGACACCGCAAGAGCACCACTCGGGCCTCGTGCCATACAACGCAAGTGCTAGACTTGCGCTTCTCAAAAACCGGAGGTGTGTATGCGTTTTTCAACTCTGGCAGCATTGGCCGTCTTCTCAGTGGCCGCCGTTTCTTCGGCACAGAAAAAATCAGATCAGCCCAAGCCTGCGCAGCCTCAAACCGCACCCGCCACAAGCGATTCTGCTTCGCGACTTCCGGTCAAACGCGTTGTCCTCTACAAGAATGGCGTCGGCTACTTTGAACATACCGCGCGAGTACACGGCACGCAGGATCTCAGCATCGACTTCACTACTGCTCAGCTCAACGACGTTTTGAAGTCGCTGACCGCGGTCGACCTCGGCGACGGGAGAATCTCCTCGGTTCGCTACAACTCGATTGCGCCGCTCGATGAACGGCTGAAATCGCTGCGGCTGCCCTTTGGCGACCAAGTCACGCAGGCAGAATACCTCTCGGCGCTTCGTGGGGCGCGACTCGAAGTGCGAAGCGGGTCAGCCACGGCGGTTGGCCGTTTGCTCAGCGTCGAGAAAATTCGCAGGCAGCGATCAAAGGACGATTTTGAAGACGTCACCGCCTTCTCCATCATCACCGACGCGGGTGAAATGAGAAATTTCGAGCTGGGCGCAGGCACATCGGTGCGCATCGCCGAACACGAGCTTACGGATGAGGTTGGCCGTTATCTCAGCCTCATTGGTTCTTCGAGGGCGCGCGATGTGCGGCGCATGAGCTTCACGGCTTCCGGTTCAGGCGATCGCGATGTTTTTGTCAGCTACATCAGCGAGGTGCCCATCTGGAAGAGCACCTACCGCATCATCTTTCCCGAGAAACCAGGGGACAAGCCGCTGTTGCAAGGCTGGGCGATTGTCGATAACACCATCGGCGAGGATTGGAAAGACGTCCAGCTTTCGCTGGTCGCGGGCGCGCCCCAGTCTTTCATTCAGGAGATTTCTCAGCCTTTTTATGCGCGGCGGCCGGTGATATCCCTGCCGGAATCCGTGATGCTGACCCCGCAATCGCATGAGGCAACGCTGCAGCAGCGTGCCCAGTTACTCCCGCCACCCCCGCCACCCCCGCCAGGCACCATGGGAGCGGGTTCCGGGGGTGGGATGGGAGGCGGAGTGTACCGCGTAGGGGGCGTGGGTACCGGCCTATCAGGTATCGTTAAAGACCCATCGGGAGCAGGCGTATCGGGCGCTCATGTCACCGTGCGCAATGAAGAAACCGGTATTTCGCAGGTGGCCTACACTGATCGTCAGGGGCGCTACAGCTTCGCCGACATTCAACCCGGTAACTCGGCGCTCTTCGTTACCGCGCCCGGTTTCCAGCGCTTCAACCTTACGAACGTTTACGTCGGCATCGGCCGCACCAACCAAATCGATGCAACGCTGAATGTGGGCACTGCCAGTGAGACCGTGGAAGTGAACGCCGCCCCGGCTACCGTGGAGACTTCGAGCGCTTCACTTTCCGCTGTTGCGGGGAAGCAGATTACCGAGGCCGAAGGCAAATCCGCGGGAGATTTTTTCGAATACAAGATCAACCAGAGAATCAATATCGGAAAGAACCAGTCGGCACTGGTTCCCATTTTGCAGGCGCGCATCGATGCCGAGAAGGTCACTCTCTGGAATGAAGGCTCCGGCCCCCTGCGCGCGCTGTGGATCAAGAACACCAGCGGCCAGGTGCTCGACGCCGGTTCTTTCAATGTGCTCGAATCAGACACGTTTGCCGGCGAAGGCGTGCTCGAAACCATACATTCAGATGAACGCCGCCTGCTATCTTACGCCGGCGACGCGGCGGTTCACGTGAAATACTCCGAAGACTCCAGCGAAAAGCCCTTTAGCCGGGTGCGCATCGCCAAAGGAATCATGTTGCTGACCAAAGAGCAGCGGAGTGTCAAGAAGTACACCGTCCGCAACGCCGATGTCGAGGCCCGGCAAGTGATCGTGGAACATCCCGCTGAAGAAGGATGGGAACTGACGCCCGCCACGCCGAAGCCGGAAGAATCCTCAGAGTCCTTCCACCGCTTTCGGGTTTCCGTGGATGCGGGTAAGACGGCAGAACTGACGGTCGAGGCGGTCCACCCGGAGGAAACCAACTACGCCCTGACCAATCTCGACGACGACGAAGTGGCGCTCCTGGTGCAGCAGAAGCGAATGACTCCGGCCATGCAGCAGTCCTTCAATGGCATTTTGAAGCAGAAGGAGAAAGTCGAGGAGATCTCGAACCAAATCGCCGAGCGGAAGCGCGAGAGCGACCAGATGACAGCCGATCAGAACCGCATTCGCGAGAACATGAAGGCGCTGAAAGGTAGCTCCGAGGAAAAAGCTCTACTGCAGCGCTACGTCGCTCAACTCGACGCGCAGGAAAGCCGCCTCGCAACATTGCGTAAGGAGTCCAGCGATCTTACGGCGCTGCAGAGTCAGGCCAGATCGGAACTGGACCGCATGATTTTGGAGGTGAGTGTGGACGAGAGCTTCTGAGGAATTCTTCCGGTTAAGGCTCTGGCCTGCTAGGAGAAAGGCGGCCTGCATTTGGATTAGACTGAACTTGCGATGCCGCTCCCCATCTACCGGCTGCGCCGCTGGCTGATCGTAATCGCCGTCTTGTTCATCGCGGTGATCGCGGGCATGTATCTCTATGCCCGTTTGCGGCAGCTAAGCGCTCTCAAAGCCTTCCCCGGCAAGATCGGCATCGACATCCAGCAGACGGCGAGCGGCTTTCAGTTTTCAAAGTCGGAAGCTGGCCGCACGATTTTCTCCATCCGCGCCAAGGACGTTAAGCAATTCAAACTCAACGGCCACGCCGAGCTGCACGATGTCAGCATCATCCTCTATGGCCGGGATACCTCGCGCTTCGATCAGATTTACGGCGATGATTTCACCTACGATTCGAAATCAGGCGACGTAGAGGCGCGCGGCGAGGTCCAGATCGACCTCGAAGCCAACCCGACAGGTGTAACCTCACCCGACCAGGCGACTCCCAAGGAACTCAAGAACCCCATCCACCTCAGAACCAGCGACCTGGTCTTCAATCAAAATAGTGGAAACGCCTCGAGCGATGCGCGGGTGGATTTCAGCACGCCGCAGGCCAGCGGCTGGGCCATGGGCGTGCAGTATGCGGCCAAGAGCAACACGCTCACCCTGAGCTCGCAGATTCACGTGACCTTGACCGGCGAGCACCCCGCCAGCCTGTCCGCAACCCGCGGCCGAATTACGCGCGAGCCGCGCCTGATCGTGCTGGAGAATCCGCAACTGGTTCGTGTCAGTCAGGTTCGTGGGAGTCTGGATCGTTCGACTAAACTCCAGCCAGGCCAGGGTCACGGGAGCGGAACGTTGCAAGCCGATGAGGCCACATTCTTCCTCGGGCCGGACAATCAAGTGCAGCGCGTGCTGGCCACGGGGAACGTAAACGCCGAGTCCGCGGCGCAAGATCCTGAAGCGATGCGTGCCCGTGCCGACCAGGCCGAGCTCTTGTTGACCGGCAAACAAAATCTGCTGCGCACCGCTACGCTGACCGGCAATGTCCACGCCGAGCGCAGCGGATCACAACCCATGCAGGGCGACGCCGGGCGCGCCATTCTGGACTTCCGCGGCCAGAACGAACTGCAGAAAGTGCGCGCCGCTGATGGAGTCCGCTTGGCACAACACGCTGCCAGCGCCGCCAAGGCCGCGCCCGAGATCTCGACCACCCAAACCTCGACCACCCAGACGTCTACGCCCCAGGATTTCGATCTCAAGGCTCCCGTCGTCGACTTCTTCATCGCGGAGGGCCGCCGTCTCGACCGCGCGGAAACTTCCGGAGCAGCGCAAATCACAATATCGCCCGCCCAGAACTCAACTCCGGCTAATCAAAAACCCTCTTCCCAACGCACCGTCATCACCGCCGGCCGCTTCGACGCAAGATTCGCTGCAACCACCGATGGCAGGAGCCGCCTAACCTCAATCCACGGTGCCCCCAACGCCAGGATCGTAGACTTTACTCCAGGCCTGCCCGAGCGCGTGAGCACCAGTGAAACGCTGGATGCCGCCTTCCTCGCCGAAGGTGGAATCGGGTCGATCGTGCAGCAGGGAAGCGTCGCCTATAGCGATGGACTGCCGCCCGAAAAGCGCACCCAGGCCTGGGCCGACAAGGCCCGTTACACTCCTGCCGACCGGATTCTGCTGCTCACCGGGAGCCCGCGCGTCTCCGATGGAGGCATGGTCACCACCGCGAAGACCATCCGCATCAATCGCTCTACCGATGAGGCTGTGGCCGACGGCGAGGTCAAGAGCACTTACAGCGAACTCAAAGAACAACCCAACGGGGCGCTGCTGGCCTCCGCTTCGCCGATTCACGTGACTGCGGTCACGATGACGGCACACAACACTCCCGGAGTAGCGGTTTACCAGGGCAACGCGCGTTTGTGGCAAGACGCGAATCTCATCGAAGCGCCCTCCATCCAATTCGACCGCGACCGCCGCTCTCTCTTGGCCCAGGGCACTGCGGCGCAGCCGGTTTCCACTACGCTGGTGCAAGCCAAGCTAACTCAAACCAACCAGATTCAAGCGACGCCAGTTCAGCCCGTCAAGCCCTCAGACGCAGCCCAACCACCCCAAACCAACGCGAAGCCAAAGGAAAAGGCCGGCGATGCCAGCCCGGTAGCCATAACCGCGGCGCGGCTTACGTATTCCGATGCCGAACGCCGGGCTCACTACGAAGGGGGCATCACGGCCCGGGGTACGGGCTTTACGGCAACCTCCAACGAGATGGATGTCTTCCTTCTTCCTAGAAGCCAAAGCTCAAGCAGTCAATCACTTGAGGGACCAAGCCGCTTGGATCGCATGGTTGCTCGAGGCAACGTCGTGATTGTGCAGCCTAACCGCCGGGCTGAAGGTCACACCGTGGTCTACACCGCTGCCGATGACAAATTCGTCCTCACCGGCGGACCGCCTAGCATTTTTGATGCCGAACGGGGCAAGATTACTGGGGTTTCGTTGACTTTCTTTAGACGCGATGATAGGGTGCTCGTAGAAGGCGAAGCAAGAGCTCCTGTGGTAACTCAGACGCGAGTGGCACGATAAATGCGTGCCCGCTCGCTCGATGCGAGCAAGATAGATGCGGACCCTAGCCACGGATGAAATTGGCAAGTCGTACCGTGGCCGCCGCGTTGTGAATGGCGTCAGCCTGCGTGTGGAGCAGGGTGAAGTTGTTGGTTTACTTGGTCCTAACGGCGCAGGCAAGACTACAACGTTCTACGCCATCGTTGGTCTGATCCCCCCTGATACCGGCCGCGTGCTGTACGACGGCCAGGACATTACTGACGTTCCCATGTACCTGCGGGCGCGCCAGTACGGCATCAGCTATCTCCCGCAAGAAGCTTCGGTTTTTCGCAAACTCACGGTCGAGGAGAACATTCTCGCCGTGCTCGAGGCGCAGCCTATGTCGTGGCACGAGCGCCGCGAGAAGATGGAGAAGTTTATCGATGAACTCGGCCTCGAACACATTCGCCAAAATCGTGGCTATGCCCTCTCCGGCGGTGAGCGCCGCCGGGTCGAGATCGCCCGCTGCCTGTGCATCAATCCAACTTTCATTTTGCTCGATGAACCTTTTTCCGGGATCGATCCCATCGCCGTTCTCGACCTGCAGAAAATTATCAGCGGCCTCCGGGCCGGCGGCATCGGAGTGCTGATTACCGATCACAACGTGCGCGAGACGTTGTCTGTGACCGACCGCGCTTACATCATCGACGACGGCAGAATCTTCCGCCACGGCCAGCCCGAGCAGTTGGCGGGTGATCCGGAAGTTCGCCGCGTGTATTTGGGAGAGAGCTTCTCGCTGGTGTGAGCGCGGCGAGAAGCGTAGTGAAACGGTAGAGCAGGCCTTCCAGGCCTGCGTTAAGAGCCGTCAAGGAATCAGCGGGCTTTAGCCCCTGCGGGAAGTACGACGAAAGACAAACGATTAACTCATGGTCCTGCTGCAGCACAAACTGAGCGTCAAGCTGTCGCAACGCCAGATCCTCACCCCGGGTCTGGTGCAGATGGTCTCCGTCCTGGCGCTCAACAAGCTCGAACTCAAGGACATGATCAACGCCGAGATGGTCGAGAACCCGGTTCTCGAAGAGCTCGAAGAATCCGTCCCGTTAATCGACGAGGTCGGCCGCAAGGAAGAAGACCGCGACCGCGCCTCCAAGACCTCGACCGAAGAAGCGCCAATCACCGCCGAAAAAAAAGATCCCTTTGAAGAGATCGACTTCGGATCGTTCTTCCAGGACTACCTCGATCCCGGGTACCGCACCCGTGGCGAGATGGAAGAGATCGAGCGCCCGTCGTTTGAAAACTTCCTCTCCAAACCCACCAACCTGACCGACCACCTGGCCTGGCAACTCGGCGCACTGAGCCTGCGGCCCGAAGTCCGCGAGGCCGCCGAACAGATCATTGGCAACTTGAACGAAGACGGCTACCTCATCGCCAGCGACGAAGAAATGTTGGGTGTGGCACCGCCCGCGCCCCCCGAAGCCGACGCCGCCGCCGCCAGAAATATTGTCACCGAGGCTCAAGCTCTGGGGCTAGCGCAGGACGAATTAGCGCAGGACGAATTGACGCACGACGAATTGACGCACGACGATCCTGGCGAAGCCATTGCCGATGAAGTGACCTCTGGCGACCCGGATTTGCTCGCCGCCGTTAGCGAACACCAGTCAAACAACCCGATCGCGTCCGCTGCCTTCGAACTCTCCCGGGCTCAGGCTGGTGCTACTGATTTTCTCGGGGGCCGTCACGTCCTGCCGCCAACCATCACGCCGTCCGCAGTCGCTTCTTCGTTCGCCTCACCCGACGGAGATGGCGTCGCTGCCGCTGCTCCTGCGCCCGAAGCTCGGCACCCGTCCCAACGCCCGGTATACCAACCCAGCTTCACCGCCGCCGATCTTCAGGAAGCCCTCGAAGTAGTTCGCCAGCTTGACCCTCCGGGCGTGGGCTGCCGCAGTCTCCGCGAGTGCCTGCTTCGTCAGTTGCACTATCACCAGCACCAACTCGCACAGCACAAAAACGGAGAACATAAGACCGGAGAAAAAAACGGCAACGGCACCGCGCAACTTCTGCAGGATGCCATCGCCATCGTCGACCAGCATCTGCGCGCCGTGCAAAACAAGCAGCACCGCGAAATTGCGAAAGCAATCAGCCGCCCCGCAGAGGCCGTGCAGCAGGCCATCGATTACATCCGCACCCTCGACCCCCGCCCCGGCCTGCAATTCAACAAAGGCCAGGCGCGCCTGATCGAGCCCGATGTCGCCTTCATCAAGCACGGCGACGAGTGGCTTGTCCTGATGAACGAGGACGACCTTCCGCAACTCCGTCTGAACCCCGCCTACAAGAAGCTGCTTACCCGCGACACCAACGACAAAAATACCCGCGACTACGTGAAAGAGCGCTACAAGAGCGCCATTCAGCTCATCAAGAATATCGAGCAGCGCAAGCAGACCATCACCAAAGTCTGCTACTCCATCGTCGCCCGGCAGTACGATTTTCTGGAAAAGGGCATCGACCACCTGAAGCCCATGATGATCAAAGAGGTCGCGGAAGAGATCGGCGTGCATCCCTCTACCGTGAGCCGAGCCGTCGCCAGCAAATACGCCCACACGCCGCAGGGCGTCTTCGAATTGCGTTACTTTTTCAGCGAGAGCGTGCAGGGGCCGGAGGGTGGCAACACTTCGTTGCTCATCCTGAAACGCCGCGTCAAGAAGTTGATCGAAGAAGAAGACGCCAGCCGTCCCTTGACCGACGAGCAACTCACCCGCATCCTGCAATCGCAAGGCATCCAGGTCACCCGCCGCACCGTGGCCAAGTACAGAGAAGACATGCGTATTCCAAGCACCCATCAGCGCCGAGTAAAAGAGTAGCGCCGGCGTTTCGCCGGCCATTGGCGGGAGCGAGGAGTCGGGGAATCGAACTCTGATGTCTCACGAAGGGCAGAAGAGAATCGCCGGACTCCAGCCCCGAAGGGGCGCCATAGGATAGCCCCGCAGGTAAGTGCGGGGTAGAACCAGAAGTTGGGAACCAGTCCCGTACGGGACTGGTACCTCCAGGAGTGAGGAGCGCGGCTCATGAACGTGGAATACACCGGCAGGCATTACGAAGTTACTGCAACCATCCGCAAAGAAGTTGAGACCGGCCTCGCAAAAATCCGCAAAATCCTGGGCGACCGATTTGAAACCAAGGTCATTCTCGCCGTCGAGAAGCATCGCCACAAAGCCGAAATTACAATCACTCCGCGCAACGGCCCCATCGTCGGGCTGGCCCAGGCCAAAGACATGACCATCGCCGTCAGCGAGGCCCTCGATCACCTTGAAACCCAGGCGCTAAGATACAAAAGCCGTTGGCAATCGAAGAAGCGCTCCGCCCGCAAGAGCGAAGAAGTAAAGAAGTGGAACGGCCACTCCGCAGAGCCGGAAGCCGCGCAGACCAAGGTCGGCCTGACAGAAAAAACGGCTGTGCCGGTAGTCGTGCACCGCTATCCCGCAGTAGCGAAAACCACTGAAGTACATCTGGTCCGCTCCAACGAAGCCGTAGCCATGCGCCCCATGACCCTTGAAGAAGCCATCAAAGAAGCCCACTTTCGCGACCGCGACGTCTTCGTCTTCCGCGACCCCAAAGGCAAAGTGACGATCCTCCACCGCACCCGGGACGGCAAGATGGAGCTGATCGAAGCCCCCTAGGAGCGAGACCACCACAACTGAGGTTGCCCCATTACTATCGCACTACCGCAGAAGGAATCCACATCCCCTCTGTGACATCTAACCTTGCCCTCGTTTTCAAATCGCGCGATCATGGCCGAGGCAGAAGTACTGCGGCGAGCCTCATTGGCTCACCCCTAAGTTCCGTGTTCTGTGGATTTTGACCTCTAAGTTCTTTGACATCTGGATTTTGCAGACACTTTTTGCAGAGCCCGCGCCCAGCAGGGCTTTCAAAGGGGTGGGGGAGGGGGGTACCCCTGAATTCCTGCCATCGTTCCCAAACCGGAAAATGGCGGATCAGATTTATTTCGTGAAGAAATCCACAGCGAACGGCGCGAAGCAGGCATCTGCCGCGGAAAGCAAGTGGCCGCTTCTTCGCACTAAGCGTATGATCCTCCCCGTCGTCAACTCACACAAATTCAGGAGATGCCTATGAAGAAGTTCTTCGCGCCCGTGTTTTTTCTGCTGTTGCTCGTCCCCTCGTTGTTCGCTCAGGAGCATTACACCGAAGGTCCCATCTGGCGCGTTCAGTTGATCCGCGTGAAGCCCACGCACATGGATGAATACCTCACCATGCTGCGCAAGTCCACCAAGCCCGTAATCGAAGAACAGAAGCGCGACGGAACCATCATGGACTACAAAATCTTCCTCAAGGAAACCAAGGCCAATCCGGAAGACTGGGACATCTGCGTCGCCGTCCAGTATAAGAACCACGCCGCGATGGATGGTCTGGCCGCAAAGGGCGAGATGGTGCGCGACAAAATCCTCGGTGGCAAAGCCCAGGGCCAGCAACTGATTGAGAAGCGCGCGGAAGTGCGCGAGATCATCAGTTCGGAGTTGCTGCAGGAAATCTACTTGAAATAGCGGAATCTGCTCGTGTGGGGCGGGCGCCCCGCCCGCCTCTCCACGGCCAGCCCGCTACCGACACGTTTTAATACCAGGCGATTCGCGTGCTAGAATTCGCCGCTCGGGAGATTTGAGCATGACGATTCGAGCGGGCGAATTTTTTTCCACCGCGTTTTCGCTTCTGCTTCTGACGATGCTGAGCCCGCCGCACGCCGCGCTGGCGCAGTCGGATTCTGTGGGATCGAAACTCTCCGTTCACTGGGAAGAACTGACCGCTGCCGATTTCCGCGAAGGTGTTCACCGGTCGCAAGGTACATGCCTGCTGCCCTTCGGCATTCTGGAAAAGCACGGCCCACATCTGCCCTTGGGCACCGATCTGCTCGACGTTCGATACGCCGCCCTGCACGCTGCTGAAAAGGAATATGCCATCGTCTTTCCGGAATATTACTTCGGACAGATTGCCGAGGCGCGCCACGAGCCTGGAACAGTCGCTTACAGCCGCGATCTGCAGCTCGCGCTGCTGCAGGAAACCACCGACGAGATGGCGCGCAACGGCTGCAAGAAAGTGATCATCGTCAACGGGCACGGAGGAAACGAAAAACTGCTCCCCTACTTCGCTCAAACCCAATTGGATAAGCCGCACGACTATGTCGTCTATGTCTTCGACCGGCGCACTCCTGCGTCGGGCGGCCCGGCGAAAAAAACGTCCATCGACATGCATGCCGGAGAGAGCGAAACCTCGAAGATGATGATCTCCCGGCCCGACACTGTCCACCTCGACCGTGCGACCAGCGAATCCGGCGCCGACCAGCATCGCCAGAATTTGCCCGAAGATGTTTACACCGGCATCTGGTGGTACGCCCGATTTCCCAACCACTATTCCGGCGACGGCTCCGCCGCAACCCACGAGCTAGGCAAGTTTCAGATGGATTGGTGGATCGACACTGTGGCCAAGGCGATCCGCGCGGTGAAGGCCGATGACGTGAGCCTCAAATTGCAGAACGAATTCTACGAGAAAAGCAAACACCCTCTGGAGACGCAACCATAGGCGAATCGAACCATGGCAAGTCTACGAGCTTCCAATCAGCGCGCCCGTAATAAAAACCAGCACGCCACCGAGGCCGACCTGAAGCGCCGCCGAAACCCACGGACTATCCATGTAACGGTGACGAATCCAGGTGATAATGCCTAGCTCGGCCACCACGACCACTCCCGCGGCCCACAGCGCCATGCGGAAGTCGCGCAGCAAGAATGGCAACGTGTGTCCGATGCCGCCGAGTGCCGTCATCACTCCACAAATCAACCCGCGCACCCACGGATGCCCGCGCCCCGTAAGGCTGCCGTCGTCCGATAGCGCCTCGGCGAAACCCATACTGATGCCCGCGCCGGCCGAGGCCGCGAGGCCCACCAGAAATGCGTCAGCTGAGCTTTTCGTCGCAAATGCGGCCGCGAACACAGGCGCCAGCGTGGAGACCGAACCATCCATCAGACCGGCCAAACCGGGCTGCACAATCTGCAGCACGAAGAGGCGGCGCTGTGCCCGCTCTTCATCGGCCTTCACGTTGGTAGGCAGCTTTTCCGCGTCCAGTTCCTGCGCGCGATGTTCGTGGGTTCGTTCTTCGGTCGCAAGGTCATCAAGAAGTTGCCGCACGCTGGCGTCCTGGGTGAGGGCTGCGGCTTTTTCATAAAAAAGGCGGGTCTCCACTTCCATGGTGCTGGCTTCCTTGCGGACGGCGTCGATGCGCATCGGCCGGATCAGCCAGAGGGCCGGACGTTCCACAAATCCGCGCACGTCCTGGCGCCGGATCAAGGGAATGTGTTCGCCAAACTTCTGGCGATAGAGTTCGATCAGTCGCCGCCGGTGGCCGGATTCCTCTTCCCGCATACCTTCGAACATGGCGGCCGATGCGGGGTAGTCCTGGCGCAGTCCTTCGGCAAAATCCGAGTACACGCGCTCGTCTTCTTCTTCCAGAGAAATGGCCAGAGCCAGCACTTCGCGTTCCGTAAGTTCCTGAAACTTCTTCATGGCGACCTAGCTTACCTGTCTGGCCGGGGCTTAGACAAATGGATGGAAGGTGAGGAGGAAGTTGCTGCGCCTTCGGTGCTACTATCCAGTGCATGACGCCGCGGAAGTTGTCATCGTCCGGGAAGCGCGCCGTGCTGCCGCGCGGCAAGAAGAAAATGGCGCGAGCCGTCGCGCATGACGCCCCGCACGCTCCGGAGCTGGTGATCATCACGGGCATGAGCGGGTCCGGCAAAGCATCTGTGCTGAAGGCTTTCGAGGATCTGGGTTACTACTGCGTCGATAATCTTCCCGTCGAGCTCATTCCCCGATTCGCCGAGCTGGCATTGCAGTCGAGCGAAATTCGGCGCACGGCGCTGGTAGTGGATGTGCGCGAAGGCTCGAAGCTGGATCAGCTTCCGGGCATTCTCAAGGCGGTTCGGCGCATGATTCCGACCAAGGTTGCCTTCCTCGAAGCTTCCGACTCGGTGTTGATGCGGCGCTTCAGCGAGACTCGCCGTCCGCATCCCCTGGGGACGAACGAACCGGTGAATGCCGCGCTGAAGGCGGAGCGGCGCCACTTGGCGAGCATCCGTGCGCTGGCCGAGATTGTCATCGATACTTCCAAGTTTAATGTTCATGAGTTGCGCGCTCACATTACCGAGCGCTTCCATGAGCAGTCGTCGGAGAAGAGTATTCTGGTTTCGTGCGTGAGCTTTGGCTTCCGCCACGGTGTGCCCGAGGAGGCGGACCTGGTTTTTGACGTTCGTTTTCTACCCAACCCGCACTTCTTGCCGGAGTTCCGGCCGCTGACCGGTCGCGACCCCCGCGTGGCCAAATACATCCGGTCGTTTCCGCAGACAAAAGAATTTATCCGGCGTATTTCCGATCTGCTGGTGTACCTTCTGCCGCATTACATTCACGAAGGCAAGAGCTATCTCACCATCAGTTTCGGGTGCACCGGCGGGCAGCATCGCTCCGTGATGATCGCTGAGGAAGTTGGAAAGAGCCTCCACAAGGCGGGATACCGGGTGAAGGTTGATCATCGGGATATGCCGAGGTAGGTACGGCCGTAGCAAACGGCCCCACGACAAACCAGCGGTAACAGCAGTAAAATAAGCCCTTGCATCTCATGCCTACGCCGCCAGTAAGCTGCTTCGGGCTCCCATTCGACAGGTTCAGAGCCTGCCCTGAGTTTGCCGAAGGGGCAAGACTCGGAGTTGTATGCGCCAACTGATGCGCCTGGTTCGCTACGCGCTTCCCTATTGGTGGCAGATATTGTGTTCGGTCCTGCTCATGGCGTTGGTGGGAGCGCTGGACGCTTTCAAGTTTTTGCTGATTCGTCCTATCTTTGACCGGGTGTTGAATCCGTCGACAGGATCGAAAGATATTCAACTGTTTGTGATTCCAGTCACGCACCATGCGGTTTACCTGCAACAACTGGTGACCTCCCGCTTCACCAATGCTTGGAACATGGTTGCGGTTGCGCTGGTGGGTTCCACAATCCTGAAAGGAATTTTCGATTACGCGGGCACCTACCTGGTGAATCACGCCGGTTTTGGCATGATTACCGACCTGCGCGATGACCTCTATAACGCGATCATGCGTCGCTCGGCGGCTTTTTTTTCCAAACACACTACCGGAACACTACTATCCGCCATCATCAACGATATCGAACGCGTGCAGTACGCCATGTCGACCGTGCTGGCGGAGTTCCTGCAGCAGCTCTTCACCTTCCTTTCGGTCGCCGCGGTGGTCGTGATCCTGGGCGGTAAGCTTGCCTGGGTCCTGCTTCTGTTCGTTCCCATCATTGTTTACTCTTCGCGCAAAATCGGCTCCCGGGTGCGCAGCACGACGCGTCAGGGGCAGGACAAATTGGCGGAGATTCAGAACATTCTGCACGAAACCATTACCGGCAACCGCATCGTGAAGGCCTTCAACAGCGAGAAGTGGGAGATTTCCCGTTTTCGTGGAGCGGCACGCCGCCTGTTTCGCGCGAACCTGCGTTCGGTTGCTGCCACTGCGATCAGTTCGCCGCTGATGGATATTTTCGGCGTCATCGGCATCGCCCTCTTGCTGCTACTTGGGCGTGGAGAGGTCGCGCGCAACCAGATGACGCCCGGTATTTTCGTGGCCTTCATTACGGCGGTGTTCAGTCTTTACAACCCGGTCCGCAAGTTTGCCCAGTTCAATAATAATTTTCAGCAGGCTCTGGGCGCCTCCGCCGAAGTCTTCAAGTTCATGGACATCGAAGATGACGTCCGGGAGAAACCTCATGCCAGGCGGTTACCTGCTTTCTCGAAGACCGTGCGACTCGATCATGTCAGCTTCACTTACGGCGGCGAGGAAGCGGAGTCGCGCGTGCTGCACGACATTAACCTCGAAGTTCGCCGCGGGGAGGTGGTCGCGATTGTTGGTTCCAGCGGTTCGGGGAAAAGCACGCTGGTCCATCTGATCCCGCGTTTCTTCGATGCTACTGAAGGCCGGCTGCTGATTGACGGCCACGATGTGCGCGACGTGACCCTGGCATCATTGCGCGAGCAGGTTGGAATTGTCACGCAAGAGACCGTCTTGTTCAACGACACGGTTCGCAACAACATTGCTTACGGCCAGCCGCACGTGCCACTTAAAGCGGTAGAGGCCGCGGCCCGGGCCGCTTTGGCTCATGACTTCATAAAAGCGTTGCCGGCGGGTTACGACGAAGTGATCGGAGAACGTGGTGTACGCCTTTCGGGCGGAGAGCGGCAGCGTATCGCCATCGCTCGCGCGATTTTGAAGAATGCTCCGATCTTGATTCTTGACGAGGCCACATCGGCCCTTGACAGCGAATCCGAAGCGCTGGTGCAATCCGCGCTGCACAACCTGATGAGCGGCCGCACCGTGTTTGTGATTGCGCACCGGCTTTCGACGGTGCGCCGCGCCGACCGAATCGTGGTAATCGAAAACGGAGCCATCGCCGATATTGGCGCTCATGAGGACTTGATGGCGAAGCTGGGGACATACCGGCGTTTGTACGAGTTGCAGTTTGCCGACTTCGAGCAGAAACTGGAGTCGGCTCAACCCAGCTAACATTGCAATTACAGAATGGACATTTCCCCATGCCTATCCGCTCCATGACGGGTTTCGCCCAGGTCAAAGGCGAATTGATCGGCAAAATCGGAAGCGGTGACAGCCCGTCGTCTGCGGACTCGGCTTCAGCGTCGTCTTCGACATCCTCCTCAGTTCAGGGGAACGGCCACCTGGCTTTCGCGCTCTCGTTGAAATCGGTGAACCACCGCTTTCTTGATCTGCATTTTCGTTTACCTTCGGGGTCCGACTCGCTCGAGATGCAACTGCGCCGCTTGCTCAAGGAAAAGATTGCCCGGGGACACGTTGAAGTCAACCTCAGTCTGGAGCGGGGTAACAACGAAACCTTTGCGCTGAACCGACCGCTGGTGAGCGCTTACATCGCGGCGTTCCGGAAGGCAGCCAGCGAGTTTGCGGTTCCGGCCGAACCCGATCTAAATGCCATCCTGCGCATTCCCGGCGCACTCGATGCCCCTGGCAACCCCGAAGATGGAGCGCTGGAGTCGGCGGTAATGGCGACGGTGGGCGAGGCGCTCGATCGTTTGAACCAGATGCGCGAGCAGGAGGGGCGCAGCGCCGAACGTGAACTGCGTCAACGCATGGCCCACCTGCTGGAAGCGGTGAAGACAGTGCAGCAACACCGGCGCACCATGCTGCAAAGCTACCTGGAAAGGCTGCGGGCGCGGATTCAGGAACTGCTTGGATCCAGCGCCGACAAGGAACGCATGCTCCAGGAAGCCGCTCTTCTGGTGGACCGCAGCGACATCCAGGAAGAAATCGTGCGCCTGGAAAATCACATCCAACATTTCCTGGGATTGCTTGACCAGGATGGAGAAGTGGGGAAGAAGCTGGACTTTCTGCTCCAGGAGATGAATCGCGAGGCGAACACGTTGCTTTCGAAGACCTCCGGACTGGCGGGCGAAGCGCTGAAGATCACCGAGGCCGGACTGATTATGAAGGCGGAGATCGAAAAATCACGGGAGCAGGTTCAGAACCTGGAATGAGTGCTCCGGCGTACAAACCAATCGTTTACATCATCTCGGCTCCGTCCGGATCGGGTAAGTCCACCCTGGTCAATGAAATCCTGAAGTCGGTCAGCGATCTGGAGTTTTCCATTTCCTATACGACGCGCGCTCCCCGCGGCAGTGAAGCGAATGGCCGGCAGTACTATTTCATCTCGCGGGCTGAGTTTGAGCAGATGATTCGCGAAGACGCGTTTCTCGAACATGCCGACGTGTTTGGCAACTACTACGGCACGGCGCGGCGCTTTCTGCGCGAGGCGGAGCAGAATGGACGCGACCTTTTGCTCGACATCGACGTACAGGGCGCAGAACAGATCCAGCGCAAGCTGCCGGACGCCACCAGCATCTTCATTTTGCCTCCGGATCGTAGGACGCTGGAGGAGAGGCTGCGCAAGCGCAGCGAAGACCGCGAAGAGGTGATCCAGCGCCGGCTGGATGCGGCAACTCGTGAGATCGAGAATTACGAGAGATACAACTACATTCTCATCAATGACCAACTCGAAGACTCGATCGAACTATTGCGGGCCGTTGTGCGCGGCGAACGACTGCTGCGCGCGGGCCGGGCGCTTACTGAGGAGGAAGCCAAAACGGTGGCCGTGGCGGAGCGCTGCCGCCTGGCGAACATGCGCGGCCGGATCAAGCGGATTCTGGATTCGTTCCGGCCGGCCGGCGAGCTCGGAGAAGGTAGTCGAACGTAACCATATTTCAGTGCTGCGGTCAGCGTAAGTTGGAGTTTCGTGGGAAAATAGGAGTGCAGTTCTTGGCTTCCCCGGCGAAGAACGAAGTGCATCCGTTTTCGGCCATCAAAATCGTGCATCCCGGTTCAGGGGGGAGAGACCATGAAATTGATCGAAGGCTTCGACAGTAACTATCGTTATATTCTGGTCGCGGCGCGGCGCGCCCGGCAATTGCAATCGGGAGCCCCGCCGGTGGTTCAAACCAACTCCCGCAAACCCTGCCGCATCGCGCAGGACGAAATCCGCGCGGGGAAGGTGAAGTGGGAGATTCCGGAAACCCGCAGCGCAGCCGAGCAGGCCGCCGATGAGCTGGATAAGGCTTTCGGGCAAGACGCCTGAGACCCGCGTTCTAAACCATGAAAGTTGCTCTGGGAGTGACGGGCGGCATTGCGGCCTACAAGGCGGCCGAGATTGTGCGCCTCTTGCAGGACCGCAGCATTCGCGTGCAGGTGATCATGACGCGCGCGGCCCAGGAGTTCGTTCGTCCGCTCACCTTCGCTGCGCTTTCCGGTGAAAAAGTAATCACCGGAATGTTCTCTCCCGGCGAAGAGCAGGCGGCGAACATCGAATCTGCCATCGAGCATATTGCGATCGCGCAGTCGATCGACGCTCTGCTGGTGGCCCCGGCCACCGCTGATATTCTGGCCCACTTCGCGCAGGGCATCGCCGGCGACTTTCTTGCCACGCTTTATCTCGCCACTACTGCGCCGGTCGTGGTTGCTCCGGCAATGAACGTGAACATGTGGAATCATCCGGCGACGCGGGCGAATCTGGAAATCCTTCGCCAGCGTGGTGTGAAGATCGTCGACCCCGGCTCGGGATATCTTGCCTGCGGCATGACCGGCGAGGGAAGGCTGGCCGAAAATGAGGCCATCGTTGCGGCACTTCTGGAATCGCTGGGCGCGGCGCAGGATCTCACCGGTGAAACCGTTCTGATTACTGCAGGGCCGACTCGAGAAAAGATTGATCCGGCGCGCTATATCAGCAACCGTTCCAGCGGGCGCATGGGGTATGCCGTGGCGGAGGCTGCTCTGCGCCGTGGTGCTCGCGTGTTGCTGGTCAGCGGCCCGACGGCGCTTACGCCGCCGGCGGCGGCGGAGCTCACGCGCGTGGAATCGGCTGAGCAGATGCGCGATGCTGTGCTCACGCTTTTGCCCCAGGCCACCATCGTGATCAAGACTGCCGCGGTTTCCGACTACCGCGCGAAGTCTGTTTCCCCGCAAAAGTTAAAGCGCAAAGGGCCGCTCGCGCTCGAACTCGAGCCGACGGCGGACATACTCAAGGAGATTTCTCTGCGCAAGCAGTCGCAGATCATTGTCGGCTTCGCCGCGGAAACCGAGAACGTCCTGGAAAATGCGCGTCAAAAACTGGACGCCAAGCGCCTGGACGCAATTGTGGTTAACGACGTCTCCCGCGAGGGTGTCGGCTTTGACTCCGATCGCAATGAGGTGACCATCATCACACATGACGAAGTGGTCGACGTCCCGGAGACAACCAAGTGGGAAGTGGCGCTGCGCGTGCTCGATCAGGTCGTCCGCATCCGCGAGCGCAGAAAATCCTCGGTGAGAGTCTGAGCGGAGTTTTCTCACAGTTTGTACCTCGTGGACAGTCAAACGGTCCCGCGCTGCACAACGATAGGCAGCGGGCGTACAATTCCGTGAAACTTGTTTAAGGAGCGTGGGATGACGCAGAAGATTATCGAAGTGATTGGAACTTCGAAGGAAAGCTTTGCTAAGGCGGCGGAGAACGCGGTTGCCGAGGCAGCAAAGACTGTGCGCGGCATTCGGTGGGCGCACGTCGACTCGCTCGATATGCAGCTTGAGGGAGCGAAGGTTTTGCTATATCGCGCGACGACGAAAATTTATTTTGATGTAGAACATTGAGACAATTGAATCCTGGGTGCAGTGGGGCGTGAAGTGAAAGCGATGCCTCGCGAAAACTCTTTTTTGACCAACCGAACGGAAACTGATGGCTCCTGCTTTTGACCCGGAAATGCGGCGCGCTCTTGCCGAACGCGTCCGCTTCTACAACGAGTTGGGCATTTACGATTTCTACCGCCGCGAGCCCGGGCTCGGCCAAGATGGAGAAGGCGCACCGTCCGCCGAGGTGACTGCTGCATCGTTATCCTCGTCTGCAACGACGTCTACGACCCAGCTAGAAATGCGAGAGGAAATGGGCGCAAGAAAATCCGCCGTCGTCTCAACCATTGCCGAAGACAACATTTTCGAAATGGCGGCTCCGAAAGCGGAGTACGGAGTGGTTGACTCCGGCTTAGCCCTCAAGTTGATTCGCGAAGATCTCGGTGACTGCACGCGTTGCAAGCTGCACCAGCAGGGCCGCAAGCAGATCGTCTTTGGCGTGGGCAATCCTCAAGCAGAGCTGATGTTCGTGGGCGAGGGTCCGGGCGCCGACGAGGACGCGCAGGGCGAGCCTTTCGTCGGCCGAGCGGGCCAGTTGCTGAACAATATGATCAAAGCCATGGGACTGCGGCGCGAAGACGTGTATATTGCGAACATCGTCAAATGCCGCCCTCCCGGCAACCGCCAACCGGAGCGAGATGAAGCCGAGACCTGTTCTCCATTTCTCATGCGGCAGATTTCGGCAATCAAACCTAAGGTTCTAGTCGCCTTAGGCGCAACTGCGGCGAAAAATCTCCTCGCCATCAATGCGCCCATGTCCGAACTGCGCGGCCGCTGGTACGACTTCAAGCCCGCCGGGGTTCGCAGCAGCGATGCTTCGTGGCCGGGCGCGTGCCTTGCGGTAACTTACCATCCCGCGTTTTTGTTGCGCGATCCGCGCCAGAAGGGCGAAGCGTGGAAGGATCTTCAGATG
>Ga0074045_10000252_pt1 | contig 51367 bp, 45 predicted proteins | sample BogForMeECP23OM2_FD_94442 | JGI IMG/M metagenome (GOLD analysis project Ga0074045, IMG submission 94442) | Bog forest soil microbial communities from Calvert Island, British Columbia, Canada - Bog Forest MetaG ECP23OM2 | ecosystem: Environmental > Terrestrial > Soil > Wetlands ... | reverse complement strand
GTCAGGCGCCCCCCGCCGCCGTGGCCTATGGTGATCTCGGCTCGTTCGGATATGGGCACGGGACACTGGGGCGCACCGTTCATGGGTCAAATGCGGCGTCGGAGGCCGAACCGCGGCAAGGGGACTGTAGCTGGGGCCCGCGCGGAAGTCGAGGGCGGACGCTCCGGGCGCTGGCGCGGCCCGGCCTTAGGCTGAGATTGCAACCCGTTTGTTACCAATATATAACGATGATCCATGCGGGGTTCCGCGCGCGCCGGCCGCGGGGCGCCGCGGGGCCGCCGGCGTCCTCACTGCCAGGCGCTCCGGCGCACCTCGCGGGGGGAGATCCCCTGGCTGCGCTTCACAAGCCGGGAGAAGTGGAACGGATTCTTGCACCCGCAGCGGGCGCTGATCTCCGCCACGGTCAGCCCCGTGTCGCGCAGCATCGCGACGCCGCGCTCGACCCGCGTCAGCCAGAGGTGCCGCGCCGGGCTCGTCCCGAGATAGCGCCGGAACTGCTGGTTGAGTCCGCTCTCCGAGCAGCGCGCCGCCAGCCGGGCCCGGGCCAGGCAGTCCTCGTCGCCGTAGTGCTCCTCGATGCAGGCCATGGCCCGGCTCAGGCCGTCGTCGCGCTGCGTGTGCTGCGGCAGCAGCGTCGCCTGGTGAAGGAACTCCGCAAACAGCGCCAGGCCGATGTGCTCCACGACCCGGCCGGCCGCCTGGCTTGCGACGCGGCGGCAGCCCTGCGAGGCCGCGAACAGGCGGTGCATCAGTTCCGAGCAGGGCGCCATCCGGGGTGCGCGCGCGAGCCTCCACTTGAGCTCCGGGGGCATGAACCTCGGCCGGATCGAGCACCAGGCATGCTCCGTCTCCTGTTCGGCGGAGAACACGAAGTGCTCCCGGTGGCCGGGAAGGAACAGCACCGCGTGCTCGGCCGGCAGCAGCAGCGCCTCTGCGTCCACCGTCACCCGCGCCCCGCCGGCCTGCAGCACGACCAACTGGTAGTCGCGCTGGCGCCGGGGCCCGCAGTAGCCGCCCGGGGTATATTTGACCCGTCCAAAGTCGACCTGCGGGGTCCGCACCAGCCGGTTGGCCCAGGCGATCTCCATCCCGTGGTAGTTGCGCATGGCACCGGCCTTGACCGGCGCGCCGCCCCTGTCAAACCCGGCTTGTCGCCCGGGATATGTTTTCCGTCCGCCCGGGCATGGTCACGGGCCCCCGAATTTGCTAATAAGGGGGCGTGACTGGACGACAACGCCTGGCCGCCTCCCTGGCACACCGGTCCGCCGACCGGGCCGCCGTCGATTTCGGCTCCACGGCCGTCACGGGGATCCACGTGTCCGCCGTGGCCCGGCTGCGCCGCCACGTCCTTGGCGGCGCCGGCTACCGGGTGAAGGTGAACGAGCCCTACCAGATGCTCGGGGAGGTCGACGACGAGCTGCGCGCCGCCCTGCCGATCGACGTCGTCGGGGTGATGGGGCGCAAGTCCATGTTCGGCACCGAGTCGCGCGACTGGAAGCCGTTCACGCTCTTCGACGGCACCGAGTGCCTGGTGCCCGGGCAGTTCAACGTCACCCGCGCGCCCGACGGCGGCTGGCACATCTACCCCGAGGGAGACATGACCGTCGGGCCGAGCGGCCACATGCCCGAGGGCGGCTACTTCTTCGACTCGGTCATCCGCCAGCCGCCGGTCGACGACGACCGGCTGGATCCGGCGGACAACCTGGAGGAGTTCGCGCTCCTCGGCGAGGCCGACCTCGCGTACTACCGCGAGCAGAGGCGCTGGCTCGGGGAGCGAAGCGAGCTCGGCGCCCTCCTCGTCGTTCCCGGCGCCGCGTTCGGCGACATCGCGCTCGTGCCCGCCCCGTTCCTCAAGAACCCCAGGGGGATCCGCGACGTCGAGGAATGGTACGTCTCGACGGTCGCGAGGAGGGGCTACGTCCTCGAGGTCTTCGAGCGCCAGTGCTCCATCGCCGAGAGCAACCTCCGGACCCTGATCGAGCTCCTCGGCGACACCGTGCAGGTCGCCATGCTCACCGGCACGGACTTCGGCACCCAGCGCGGGCTGTTCATCTCGCGGGAGGCGTACCGCACGCTCTTCCAGCCCTTCCACCGCCGCCTCAACGCCCTGATCCACCGCCACTCCGCCTGGAAGACGTTCATCCACTCCTGCGGCGACGTCTATCCGCTGATCCCGGACTTCATCGCCTCCGGCTTCGACGTCCTCAACCCGGTGCAGTGCTCCGCGGCCGAGATGGACCCCGTCCGCCTGAAGGGGGAATTCGGCCGCGACATCGTCTTCTGGGGCGGGTGCATCGACACCCAGCACACGCTGCCCTTCGGCACGCCCGACGAGGTCTACAGGCAGTGCCGGGAGCGCATAGGCATCTTCGGCGCCGACGGCGGGTTCGTCTTCAACGCCATCCACAACATCCAGGGGCCGACCCCCCTGGAGAACATGCTGGCCCTCTTCCGGGCCGTCCGCGACAGCTCCCGCGGCTGAGCGGAGCTTGCCATGCACGGGCCCCACCCATCTCCCCGGCCGGACGCGGTGAACCTGCGCTACCTGGTGCCGATCTGCCTGGTCGCGACGATCGGGGGCCTGCTCTTCGGCTACGACACCGGCGTCATCTCGGGCGCGATCGAGCCGCTGACCGCGCGCTTCGGCCTGGGCGACTTCATGAAGGGATGGGCCTCGGGCTGCGTGCTGATCGGCTGCGCCGCCGGCGTGCTGCTCGTCGGCCCCCTGTCCGACCGCTTCGGCCGCAAGCCCGCCCTCTTCCTCTCGGCCGCCATGTTCCTCCTCTCGGCCATAGGCACCGCGCTGGCGCGCGACATCTCGATGTTCATCGCCTTCCGCTTCCTCGGCGGCGTGGGCATCGGCATCGCGTCGATCTCCACGCCGATGTACATCGCCGAGATAACGCCGGCGCGCATCCGCGGGAGGATGGTCGCGGTCAACCAGATCGCCATCGTCGGCGGGATCGCGGCGACCTCGTTCGTCAACTACTTCATCGCCCGCTGCGGCGACCAGGCCTGGCTGATCGCAACGGGGTGGCGCTGGATGTTCGCCACGGGCGCCGCGCCCTCGGTGCTGTTCGCCGTGCTGCTCGTGCCCATACCCGAGAGCCCGCGCTGGCTCGTCGAGATGAAGCTCGAGGAGAGGGCGAGGTCGATCCTCGCCAAGGTGGGCGGCGCCGCGTTCGCGGACGCCGAGCTCGCCAGCATCAGGGACGCGATTTCAAGGGAGCAGGCGACGTGGGGGGCGCTCCTTTCCCGCCAGCTGCGCCGCCCGCTTCTCCTGGGGATAGCGCTGGCCATCCTCCAGCAGGTCACCGGCATCAACGTCTTCATGTACTTCGGCGCCACCATATTCAGGACCATGAGCGCCTCGACGGGGGTGGACGCGGGCCTGCTTCAGCAGGTCGTCATCAACGGCGCATGCGTCCTCTTCACGCTGGTCGCCGTCGCCACCGTCGACCGGTGGGGCCGCAGGCCGCTCATGCTCCTCGGCACCGCCGGCATGGGGGTCAGCCTTCTCTCCATGGGTGCGTTGGCCCCGGGCATGGCCGGGCCGGGCGCGACAGGCGGCTGGATGCTGCTCTTCATCGTGCTTTACATCGCGGCGTTCGGCCTGTCGGTGGGGCCCGTCACCTGGGTGATCCTGGCGGAGATCTTCCCGACGGCGGTGCGGGGCCGGGCGCTCGGCCTGGCGACCTTCTTCCTGTGGACGGCCGACTACGCGGTGACGCAGAGCTTCCCGATGATGGACGCGAAGGCCGGGTGGCTCGTGCGCCGCTTCAGCCACGCGTTCCCGTTCTACGTCTACGCGGCGTTCTGCGCCGTGCTCGCGCTGGTGGTATGGCGCTTTGTCCCCGAGACCAAGGGCCGCACGCTCGAGCAGATCGAGCAGGACTGGAACCGGTGATCGCCCTCCAGATGCCGAAGCCGCCCGAAAACCCGCCGCCCCCGTCGGCCCTGGTCGCCTGCCGAGTGCTCGAGGCGGAGATCGCGGCGCTCTCGGCGGGCGCCGCGCACATCGTGCGCCGGGAATTCTTCGAGATCGGCCTCCACGACCAGCCGGCCGGCCTGCGCTCGATGCTCGCGGGCGCCATAGGCCGGGCGGAGGACGACCCGGCGGTGCAGCAGGTGATCCTGGCTTACGGCCTTTGCGGCCTGGCCCTGGCGGGCCTCGCCCCGCGCCGCTGCCCGCTCGTCGTCGCGCGGGCGCACGACTGCATCACCCTCTTCCTCGGCAGCCGGGAGCGCTATGCCAGGCAGATGCTCGACGAGCCGGGGACCTACTGGTATTCCCCGGGGTGGAACAGGGCCCGGAGGGTGCCCGGCCCCGAGCGGGAGGCGAAGATGCGCGAGGAGTACGCCGCGAAATTCGGCGCCGAGGAGGTCGAGGCGCTCCTGGAGATGGAGCGATCGGCCTTCGCCCAGCACACGACCGCCGGCTACACCGACCTCGGCCTGCCCGGCGACGACGAGCACCGGCGCTATGCCGAGGAGTGCGCGAGGTCCCTCGGCTGGCGCTTCCAGAGGCACCGCGGCGACGCTTCCCTCCTGCGCGACCTGCTGCACGGGCCGTGGGACGGCGAGCGGTTCCTCTTCGTGCGCCCCGGCGAGCGGATCGCGCACGCCGCCGATGCCAGCGTCATAAGGGCGGTCCCCGCGGGCGCCGCGGCGGCCCTGTCCGCGCCATGAGCGCCGACCCAGGCACGGCGGCGCCCCCCGGGCCGGCTGCGAGGCTGGACTACAGCCTTGTCGGCGTGAACGCGGCTCTCGCCGTCGAGAGGGGCCTCGCCGAGGCCGACTGGTACCAATGCCCGGTCCCGCGGGCCGCCATGCGCAGGCTCCTGGAGCGCCGCGACGGCCCGGCCATCCGCGACACCCTCCTCTGGTTCGGCCTCATCCTCGGATCCGGCTACGCGGGATACGCCCTATGGGGCAGCTGGTGGGCGGCCATCCCGCTCGGGATCTACGCCGTCCTGTACGCCTCCACCTCCGACTCGCGCTGGCACGAGGCCGGGCACGGCACGGCCTTCAGGACGGACTGGATGAACACGCTCCTCTACGAGATCGCGTCGTTCATGATCATGCGCGAGTCCACGGTGTGGCGCTGGAGCCACACCCGCCACCACAGCGACACGATCATCGTCGGGCGCGACCCCGAGATCGCGGTGCCCCGGCCCCCGGACGTGAAGAGGACCGTCCTTGGCTTCTTCGGCATTCCGGTCTACCCGAAGTACTTCGGGCGGATCCTCATGCACTCGGCCGGCCGGATGGCCGCCGACGAGAAGACGTTCATCCCCGAGAGCGAGTTCCCCAAGATCTACGCCAAGGCCCGCGTCTACGTCCTCATCTACGCCTCCGTGATAGGCCTGGCGCTCTACACCCGCAGCGTCCTGCCCCTCCTCTACGTCGGCCTCACAAACCTCTACGGCTCTTGGCTGGCGGCCGTCTACGGGCTCACGCAGCACGCGGGCCTGGCCGAGAACGTCCTTGATCACCGCCTGAACTGCCGGACGGTGTACATGAACCCCGTCAACCGCTTCCTGTACTGGAACATGAACTACCACACGGAGCACCACATGTTCCCGCTGGTTCCCTACCACGCGCTGCCCCGCCTGCACGAGATTGTGAGGGACGACATGCCCGCGGCCTACCCGGGCCTGCTCGCCGCCTGGAAGGAGATCGTCCCCGCGGTCCTGAGGCAGGTCAAGGACCCCGCATACTGCGTCAGGCGCCGGATCCCCGCGCCCGCGCCCCGCAGGGCCGCACCCGCGCACGCGCCCGCGGCCGCCCCGGCGGCCGACGCCGGGGGCTGGGTCGAGGTCTGCGCCGGCGCCGACCTCGGCCCGTCGGATGTCGTCCGGTTCGACCACGGCAGGAGGACCTACGCGCTCTGCCGCGACGCCGGGGGCGGGCTCCACGCGACCGACGGCATGTGCACCCACGGCAACACCCTCCTCTCCGACGGGCTCGTGGTGGGCCGGACCATAGAGTGCCCGAAGCACAACGGCCGCTTCAACCTCGCCGACGGCTCGCCGGCGCGCCCGCCCGCCTGCCGCGGGCTCGCCACCTACCCCTTCGAGGAGCGATCCGGCCGCCTGTTCCTGAACGTGATGAGGCCCGGCGGGGCCGGGGCCCGCGCCCAGAGGGCCCTCCGCCTCCGGGTGGTCAGCAACCGGAGCGTCGCCACGTTCATCAAGGAGCTCGTGCTCGAGCCGCTCGACCCGGCCGAGAAGGTCGCCTTCGCTCCGGGCGACTACCTCCAGCTGGACATACCCCAATACGACCTCATCCGCTTCCGCGACTTCGACATCCCCGAGCCCTTTGCTGCGGTCTGGAGGTCCCACCGCGTCTTCGACCTGGTCGCCCGCAACCCGCAGCCGGGGCGTCGCAACAACTACTCCCTCGCCAGCAACCCCGCGCTCGAGCGCACCCTGCGCTTCAACGTGCGCATCGCCACGCCTCCGCCGGGGCAGGACTGCCCTCCCGGCGCAGGCTCGGCCTACGTGTTCAGCCTCAAGCCGTTCGCGATCGTGACCGCCATCGGCCCGTTCGGGGACTTCCACGTGAAGCCGACGGGAAGGGAGATGGTCTACATCGGCGGCGGCGCAGGCATGGCGCCGCTGCGCGCCCACCTGTCGCATCTCCTCGAGACCGAGAAGACCTCCCGCAGGATCAGCTTCTGGTACGGCGCGCGCTCGCTCCAGGAGGTCTTCTACGAGGACTACTTCCGGCATCTCGAGGAGGCCCACCGGAACTTCAGCTTCCACACGGCGCTCTCCGCGCCCCTTCCGGAGGACGGATGGAGCGGCCCCGTCGGCCTCATCCACGAGGTGGTGCGCGACCGCCACCTGCGCGGGCACGCCAATCCGCGGGCCGCCGAGTACTACCTGTGCGGCCCGCCGGTGATGGTGAGGGCGTGCAACAGGATGCTCGCCGAGGCCGGCGTCCCGGACGGACAGGTCGCCTACGATGAGTTCTGAGCCGGACCCGCCGTGACCGCACCCCGCATAGACCTGCACGCCCCCGACGGGCGCCACGACCTCGCGGTCGCCGGCGCGGACGCGGCGCTGCCGCTCTCCGCGCTGCTTGCGCGCCTGGGCTTCCCGCTTAACACCCGGTGCGGCGAGCGCGGGCTGTGCGGCGGCTGCGAGGTCGAGCTGTTCGCGGGCTCGCTGCGCCGCGTCGCCGACGGGGAGCGCGTCGACGCCGGCGGCGCGCCCCGGGTCAAGGCGTGCCGGGTGCGCCTCGGCACGGGCGACGTCGAGCTGGCGCTGCCGGCGCGCTCGCTCATGTCCCACGAGCCGTCGGTGGTGGCGGAGTTCCGCCTCAACATCCCATGGGGGCGCGATCCCATCGTCCCCGGGGCGCGCTACGGCGCGGCCGTCGACGCCGGCACCACCACCATCGCGCTCCTCCTGTGCGACCTTTCCACCGGCTCCGTGATCGGGGCGGCCTCGGCGTTCAACGCGCAGATCCGCTTCGGAGAGGACGTGCTGACGCGGATCCAGCGGTGCAGCGGCGACCCTGACGCGCTCGGGCGGCTGCAGAGGGCCGTGGCGTCGGAGACCATCTCCCCGCTGCTGCGCGAGGCGTGCCGCCAGGCCGGCGTGGCGCCGGGCGAGGTCGACGCGATGAGCGTCGCCGGAAACACGACCATGCTTCACCTGCTGGCGGGCGTGGACCCGACGCCCATGGGCGTTCACCCGTTCCGGCCGGCCTTCCTCGAACACCGCGCGCTGCGGCCTCGCGACCTCGGCCTCGAGCTCGGCGGCGCCGCCGCGCGGGTGCACCTCCTGCCCGGCCCCGGCGCCTACGTCGGCGCGGACCTCGCCGCCGGCATCGTCGCCACGGGCATGCTCTACGACGAGGGCCCGGTGCTGCTCATCGACGTGGGCACCAACGGGGAGATCATCGCGAGGGTCGGCGGGCGCCTGGTCGGCTGCGCCACCGCAGCGGGGCCCGCCTTCGAGGGCGCCGGCCTGACGAGCGGCACCCGCGCCGTCAACGGCGCGATCGAGCGGGTGCGCCTGCGGACGGGGCCCTTCGCGGCGGACCTCGGCATTATCGGGGGCGCCGACCGGCCCGTCGGCATATGCGGCTCGGCCTACGTCGATTTTCTCTGCGAGGGGCGGCGCAAGGGGGTCCTGCAGGCAAGCGGCCGGTTCGACGCCGCGTTCTGCGCGCGCGAGGCGGGCGCGGTCCAGGCCGACGCGAACGGACGCAGGCTGATGCTGCACGCCCGCGGCGCGTCGGGGCCGATCTGGATCTCCGAGCTGGACATCGCCCGCCTCCTGCAGGCCAAGGCCGCCATCGCGGCCGGCACGTCGACCCTGCTGGGGCTGCTCGGCGCCTCGCCGCGCGACGTGAAACGCCTCTACCTCGCCGGCGGGTTCGGCTTCTTCCTGTCGCTGGAGCACGCCATCGGCTCCGGCCTGCTCCCGGGCTTCGCGCCCGACCAGATCCAGGTGGTCGGCAACACGTCGCTCGGCGGCGCGTACCTCGCGCTGAACGACCGCAGCCTTCTCGGCGAGATGGCCGAGGCGTGCCGCTCCATGGAGCTGATCGAGCTCAACCTGCAGCCCGGATTCGAGGACGCCTACATCGACAACCTGGTCCTGCCCTGAATGAGCGCCCGCCCCCAACGCAAGATGGCTCCCGGCCCGGTCGGCGACGACGACGCCCTAGCCTCTCGACCCTTCTTCTGATAGTCTGCCACGTCTTCACCCAACGCCCCCGCCACCATGACAACGCTTGAACTGCTTTCCGAAGCCGTAGCCGCAGGCAAGAGCAAGGACGCAAAGGCCCTCACGCAACGGGCGCTCGACGAGGGGGCCAAGCCCGTGGACATCGTCGACAAGGCGCTCGTGCCCGCGATGGCCGCCGTCGGCGAGAAGTTCAAGAACAACGAGATCTTCGTCCCGGAGATGCTCGTGGCGGCCCGCGCGATGAAGGAGGCGATGAGCCTGCTGGAGCCGCGGCTGGTCGCCGCGGGCATCACCCCGAAATACACGGCGCTCATCGGCACGGTCCAGGGCGACCTGCACGACATCGGCAAGAACCTCGTGGTCGTCATGTGGAGGGCGGCCGGCCTCCGCGTCGTCGACCTCGGGGCGAACGTGCCCTCCGCCAGGTTCGTGGCCGCGATCAACGAGCAGCGGCCGCAGCTGGTCGGCCTTTCCGCCCTGCTGACGACGACGATGCCCGCCATGGTCGAGACGGTGCGGGCCATCCGCGCCGGATGCCCGCCGGTCAAGATCATGGTGGGCGGGGCGCCGATCAGCCAGCAGTTCGCCGACGAGGTCGGGGCGGACGGGTTCGCCCCCGACGCGGCCTCGGCCGCCGACAGGGCCCGCGCCCTCGTGGGACTCGCCTGACGGAGCGGGAGGGAGCCCCCAAGGCCATGAGGTACCGCAGCCTCGCGATCGCCAGCGCGGACGACCTGCTTTTCGGCACCGCCCCGAGGCCGGTCGTCACCCGCCAGGGGCTGCGCCTGGGCGGCGGGCTGGTCTACCCCGAGATCAACTTCACGCTGCCCGCGATGGAGATCACGGCTGCGACGATGCCCGCCGTCGTCCGGCAATACCAGGGGATCATCAAGGACGCGCTTCGGCGCGCGGCCGAGCTCGAGGCCCCCGGCGTCGTGGTCGAGTTTGAGACGCTGCCCCCGATGACCGCAACGCCCTCGTTCGGCCTCGAGATCGTGCAGGTCCTCCTCGCCGGCATGGAGGAGGCCCGCTCCCAGAGCGGCCTAAAGACCGCGCTGCGGGTGACGCCCAACGACAACCGGGAGTTCGCCCGCCCGCCGGTCATGCGCTCAGGCGAGCACTGGGAGCGCATGCTGGAGCTGTTCGAGGGGGCGGCGCGCGCGGGCGCCGAGCTTTTGAGCATCGAGTCGGTGGGCGGAAAGGAGCTGCACGACGAGGCGCTGATGAACTGCGACCTCGGGCAGGTGATCTTCTCGCTGTGCGTGCTCGGCGTGCGCGACATGGAGTTCCTGTGGACGCAGCTCGCCGGCGTCGCCCGCCGCCACGGGGCCGTCTGCGCGGGCGACACCGCCTGCGGATTCGGCAACACCGCGATGGTGCTCGCGCAGCAGAGGATGATCCCCCGCGTCTTCGCCGCCGTGGTGCGCGCCGTCTCGGCCGTGCGCACGCTGGTCGCCTACGAGCACGGCGCCGTCGGGCCCGGGAAGGACTGCGGCTACGAGAACCCCTACCTCAAGGCCATAACGGGCTGCCCGATGGCGATGGAGGGCAAGACGGCGGCCTGCGCGCACTCCAGCCCGCTCGGGAACATAGCCGCGGCCTACGCGGACACCTGGTCCAACGAGTCGGTGCAGAACGTCCGCCTTCTCGCCGGCATGGCCCCGACCTGCTGCATGGAGCAGCTCATCTACGACTGCCGCCTGATGAACCGCGCCCTCGCCGAGGGAAGGGCCGCGGCCCTGACCCTCCGGCGCTGGCTCGTCGATTCTGACGCGGGCCTCGACCCGCAGGCCTGGGTGCTGACCCCGGAGAACGTCCTCGCGATCGCCCGCTCGGTCGTGGATGCTCCGGACCCTTACCGGGCGGGCGTCGCCGCCGCGCGCTGCGCCCTCGATGTCCTGCGCGCCGGGCTCGCCGCGGGCTCGCTCAAGATCGCGCCGCGCGAGCTCGGCTTCCTCGACTCGATGGCGGCGCAGCTCGACCTGCTGCCGTCCGAGGAGGGCCCCTTCATAGCGCAGCAGATGGCGCTCGCCGACCCCGCCAAGTACCTCCCCGCGGAGTACGGGCTCAAGGCGGCCTGAACGCCGGTTGCCGTGCACGCCGAGCCTTCAATAACCCGGGCCGATACCCCGCCCCCGCGCGCCGCGCCGGCTTCCCCCTCCCCCTGCCATGACCCCGCGTGAACGATACATGGCCGTCCTGCAGGGCGGCCGGCCCGACGTGCTGCCGCGCCTGCCGATCCTGATGCAGTTCGCGGCCGAGCACATCGGCTCCAACTACGGCGCCTTCGCGTCGGACTTCCGGGTCCTGACCGAGGCCAACATCCGCTGCGCCGAGGAGTTCGGAATCGACCAGCTCAACACGATGTCCGACCCCTACCGGGAGACGGCGGGGTTCGGCGCGCCGATCGAGTTTCCCCGCGACGGCGTTCCCATCTGCCTCAAGCCGCCCCTGGAGGACGATCCGGACCTCGCGAAGCTCCCGCGCCCCGATCCCATGCAGGCTCCGCGCATGCGCGACCGCGTCGAGGCGGTGCGCGCGTACAAGGCGCGGGCCGGCGACCGGTTCTCGATCATGGGCTGGGTGGAGGGGCCGGCGGCCGAGGCGGCCGACCTGCGCGGCGTCTCGAACTTCTTCATGGACCTGCTCGACGACCCGGGATACGCGCAGGCGCTCATGGCGCGCTGCGTCGACACGGCGATCGACTTCGCGCGGCCGCAGGCGGCCGCCGGAGCGGACACGATCGGCATCGGCGACGCCGTGGCCAGCCAGGTGTCGGCAAGGACCTACGAGTCCCTGATACTTCCGCACGAGCAGCGACTGGTTGCGGCGCTGCACGGGATGGGCGTCCGCGTCCGGCTGCACATCTGCGGCAACACCAGGCATCTCCTGCGGGGAATGGCGACGCTCGGCCTCGATATCGCCGACATCGACCACATGGTGGGCCTCGCCGAGGCCCGCCGAGCGCTCGGCCCCAGGGTCGCGCTGGCCGGGAACGTCGACCCCGTCGCGTGCGTGATGCGCGGATCGCCCGAGGCCGTGGCGGCGGCAATCCGCGCCTGCTATGCCGAGGCCGGCGATCCCTTCATGGTGAACGCCGGCTGCGAGATCCCAGCGTCGACGCCGCCGCCGAACCTGGCCGCCCTCTGCCGGCCCATCGCCCCGGCCTGACCGGAGCCGTTTCCCAGCCACCCAATCCGCCATGAAAATCGACCCCAAGAAATTCCGTCTCACCGGCAGCAGGCCGGTCAGCCTGAGGAAGCTGCCGACCGACATCCGGCCGCTCTACACGTCGGGAAAGCAGTGCAGGCGGCTCCTGGCCGCGGACGTCGGGGAGCTGAGCGTTCTCCAGCGTTTCCTCGACGCGTCGAACGTCTATTCCGTGCTCCTCATCTTCCAGGGAATGGATGCCGCCGGCAAGGACGGCGCCATCAGCCACGTCCTGAGCGGCGTCAACCCCCAGGGCTGCGAGGTCCACAGCTTCAAGCAGCCGAGCGCCGAGGAGCTGGAGCACGACTTCCTCTGGCGCACGACGCGCAGCCTGCCTTCGCGCGGGCGGATCGGCATCTTCAACCGCTCCTACTACGAGGAGGTCCTGATCGCCCGCGTGCACCCGGAGATCCTGCGCGCCGAGAGGATCCCGGACAGGCTGGCGGGCAGCAAGTCGTTCTGGAAGGGGAGATACCGCTCGATCGTGGACCTGGAGAGGCACCTGCACCGCAACGGGACCGTGATCATAAAGTTCTTCCTGCATCTCTCGAAGAAGGAGCAGCGCAGGCGCTTCCTTGAGCGGATAAACGAGCCGGACAAGAACTGGAAGTTCAGCCGGGCCGACGCGGTCGAACGCAGGTTCTGGAGCCGGTACACGGCGGCCTATGAGGACTGCCTCAACGCCACCAGCACGAAGTTCGCGCCGTGGTACGTGGTGCCGGCGGACGACAAGCGCAATGCGCGCCTCATAATCTCGCGCGCCGTCATCGAGACCCTGAAGGGACTGCGGATGGGCTATCCAAGGATCTCCGGCTCCAGGAGGGGCGAGCTCCTGGAGATCCGCAGGCAGCTGGAGACGAAGGACTAGGGCCGGGATCGCCGCGGTCGGCCCGGCCTAGAGTAACCCGTCTGCAGCCGAGCGGCGACGACAACGTGAGCGACCATGACAGGGGCCGCGAGGCCCAGGTGCGGCCGGTCCGCATCCCGACCGACGGCCCGCGACTCGCCGGCGATCTCGCCGTCCCCGCCGGGGCCGCCGGCGTGGTCCTGTTCGCGCACGGTAGCGGAAGCAGCCGCCTGAGCCCGCGCAACCGGTTCGTCGCCCGGACGATCCAGGAGTCCGGCGCGGCCACGCTTCTCTTCGACCTGCTCTCGCCGTCGGAGGAGAGGGACGACGAGGTCGACGGGCGCCTGCGGTTCGACATCGCGCTCCTTTCCCGGCGCCTGGCGCACGCGGTGCGCTGGATCGGGAGCGCGCCCGAGACGAGGCGCCTTGGCATCGGCCTTTTCGGCGCCAGCACGGGCGGGGCGGCCGCGCTCGCCACCGCGGCCGAGCTTGGGCCGCTTGTCCAGGCGGTCGTCAGCCGCGGGGGCCGGCCGGACCTCGCCGGCGATGCGCTGGCCCGCGTCGACTCTCCCACGCTCCTTATCGTCGGGGAATGCGACGGGTTCGTGCTCAGGCTCAACCGGGATTCCTATGAGCGGCTGCGCTGCCCGAAGCGGCTCGAGGTCGTGCCGGGCGCCACGCACCTGTTCGAGGAGCCGGGCGCGCTCGGGGCGGTGGCCTCGCTCGCCACCGAGTGGTTCGGGCGTCACCTGAGGAAGGCGTGACGGAGGGGGCGCCGCGCCCCGGACTCCGGAAGGGTCGGGCTCGTTCTATGTTGATCGGCAATCGGCGATGAACCAGCCTTGCGCATGCCCCGCTCGAGATACGAGGACGAGATCATCGTCTCCTGGGTCGAGTTGCACCGCGACGCGCGCTATCTCTCGGAGCTGCTCCTGGCCAAGGGGACGTGGAAGGGGATCATCGCCGTCACCCGCGGCGGCCTGGTGCCCGCGGCCCTGGTCGCGCGCGAGCTCGACATCCGGCTGGTCGACACGATCTGCGTGACGAGCTACGCCGCCGCGGGAGCCGGGCAGGCGGAGCAGGTCCAGGCCGAAGTCACGATCCTCAAGAGCGTCGCCGGCGACGGCGACGGCTACCTGCTGATCGACGACCTGGTCGACTCGGGCAGGACCGCCCAGGTGGTGCGCCGGCTGCTGCCAAAGGCCCACTTTGCAACGCTCTACGCCAAGCCCGCGGGCCGGCCGATCGTCGACACCTGCGTGAAGGAGTTCAAACAGAACAAGTGGATCTACTTCCCCTGGGACATCGAGTACAAGTTCGCCACGCCGATCAAGGACGGCGGGCGCACCTCTCCCGGCCCGGGCTGACCCGGCGCTGGCCGCACCCGGACCGGGCGGCCCGAGCCCGCGGCTCACGGGGGCGCCTGCGGGGCCGGCGAAGGGTTGTCCGGAGCGCGGCTGTTCCAGAGCTCGACGGCCGGCGGCGCGGGTCCCGCGCGATCGAGGGCAAGGATGCCCAGGGACGCGGTGTCCAGAAGGAACCGCTCCCCATCGCCGACGGGCAGCCCGATCCAGCGGGCGCATAGGACCCGCCCGAAGTGGCCGTGTGAGAAGAGGGCGACGTTTCCCTCGAGCGCCCGCAGCCGGGCGATCACCCGGTCGGCGCGCGCACAGACCTGCGCCGGAGACTCGCCGCCGGGACACCCGTCGCGGAAGAGGTTCCAGCCCGGGCGCGCGCCGAGGATCTCCGCGGAATGAAGGCCCTCGTACTGGCCGTAGTCCCATTCCGCCAGGTCGGGATCGACTTCGGCGGCCGCGCCCAGCCCGGCCAGCTCGCACGTGCGGCGCGCCCTAGCCCGCGGACTGGAGTAGACGCGGACGAACCTGACGGGGCTCAGGCGGGCGGCCAGCCCGCGCGCCCTCCGCTCCCCCTCGTCGGTCAGCGGGATCTCGCTCCGCCCCGTGTGCCGGCCGGAATCCGACCACGCCGTGGCGCCGTGGCGCACATAGTAGACCCGCGAGAGCATTGTTAGAGGCTAGGCCGCCGCCGCCGGGGCAATCCACCCCCAATTGGGGGAAAAGGGCGGCCCCGCCGTCAGGCCTCGCCCTCCAGCTTCGCCACCTTGAGCAGGCGCCGGCGATGGCGCTCCAGGCCGCTGAAGCGCGCGGCGAGAAAGCCCTCGACGAGCTCCCAGGCGAGGGCGTGGCCGACCACGAGGCCGCCGAGGCAGAGCAGGTTGAGGTCGTCATCCTCCACTCCCTGATGGGCGGAGAACGCCTCGTGGATCAGGCATGCGCGGACGCCGGTCACCTTGTTCGCCGCCACGGCCGCCCCCACCCCGCTGCCGCAGATGGCGACGCCGCGGTCGACGGCCCCGGACGCAACCGCCAGGGCGAGCGGAATCACGAAATCCGGGTAGTCGTCTTCGGGGCGCCGCTCCAGGTCGCCGAAGTCGACCACTTCAAGACCGGCCTCGCCGAGCCTGCCCTTGAGGTACTCCTTGAGCTCGAATCCCCCGTGGTCGGCCGCCAGCCCGACGACCCTCGGCGCGGGGCCGGGGGCCGGGGCAGTGCCGGGGCTTGGTTGGGAGGCGTTCACGGGCCTTTGCGCGGCCGGGCGCCCGCCGTGCCCTCCTCGGCCTGGTCGGTGTACGCCCCCTGCACCGCCAGCCCGTTGCACGCCGCCCGGTGGAGGAGGGCCGCCTGCGCGGCGCCGCTCCTCGCGTCGGATCCCCCCCAGGCCCTCATCGCCGAGTCCTGGAGCGCGCGGCCGAACGAGAATGTCAGCCTCCAGGGCCCGCCCGCCGCCTTGGCTATGGCGTTGAGCCTCCTCGTCGCGTCAACCTCGCTCTGCCCGCCCGACAGAAACACGATCCCGGGAACGGCCGCCGGCACGACCCGCCGGAAGCACCGGAGCGTGGCCTCGGCGACCTCCGGGTTCCCGGCCTGCCGCGGGCAGGCCTTGCCGGGAAGAACCATGCCGGTCTTGAGCAGCATCCGCTCGAGCAGGACCCGGCGCCCGAGCAGCGTGTCGAACACGCTCCTGAGCAGGGCGCCCGCGACCCCCTCGCAGTCGGCGAGGGTGTGGTCGCCGTCCATGAGGATCTCCGGCTCGACTATCGGCACGAGGCCCGCCTCCTGGCTGAGCGCGGCAAAGAGCGCCAGCGCTCCGGCGTTGGCATGGATGCACGCGTCGCTCGGGATGCCCTTGCCGATCGTGATCACCGCCCTCCACTTTGTGAAGCGCGCCCCCAGCTTCCAGTACTCGGCGAGCCTCCCGCGGAGCCGGTCGAGGCCCAGGGTGACCTTCTCGTTGTCGAACGCGGGAAGGGGCGCCGTGCCCTCGTCGACCTTTATGCCCGGGACAATCCCCTGCCCCGCCAGGATCTCGGCAAAGGGTTCCCCCTTAGCGGTCGCCTGCCGGATGGTCTCGTCGAAGAGGATGACGCCGCTGATGGAGCCGCCAAGCCCGGGCGCCGTGAACAGCATCTCGCGGTAGGCGCGGCGGTTCTCCCCGCTGGAGGGTATGCCCAGCTCCGCGAAGCGTTTTCCGATCGTCGGGAGGCTCTCGTCCGCCGCGAGGATGCCCTTGCCCGGGGCCAGGAGCGCCCCGACCGTCGAATCAAGAGCATTCGCATTCATGGGCAAGGGCGACATCGTCGCCAATTCCCGCCCGTCGTCAAACCGCCGCTCACGGGGCCTTCCTGGGCCTGAAGGCCGAGGTCCGCGCCAGCTTCTCCCACAATGCGCGCTCCTCCGCGGACGGGGAGCGGGGCACCTGGATCCGCGCCACGGCGTAAAGGTCGCCGCGGCTCCCGTCGTCGCGCGGAAGCCCAAGCCCGCGCATGCGCAGCTGGCCTCCCGCGGCGGTCCCGGGCGGCACCCGGAGCGTCGTGGCGCCGTCGAGCGCGCGGATCTTCGCCTGGGCGCCGAGCACGGCCTCCCATGGCGCGAGGTCGAGGTCGCAGTAGAGGTCGGCCCCCCGGACGGTGAAGTCCGGGTGGCGGGCGAAGCGCACCCGCAGGAACAGGTCGCCCGTCGGTCCGCCGGCGACCCCCGCCCCGCCCTGGCCGGCCAGGCGGATGCGCTGGCCCTCGCGCACCCCGGCGGGTATGCGCACCTTGTACGCGTCGGTCCGGTCGCCGTCGCCGTCGCCGCCCGTGCGCCGAAGCGTGACCTTGCGAAGCGACCCGCGCAGGGCCTCCTCGAGGGTGACCATGATGTCGGCCTCGACATCGCGCCCCGGCGAGGCGAGGTCGGCCTCGGCCCCGCCCTCCTCGCCGAACGCCCCGGAATCGCCGCGGCTGGCGCCGAAGAACGACTCGAAGAAGTCGCTGAAGCCGGTGCCGCCGAATTCGAACGTGGCCCCTCCCTGGGACCACCTTGGGCGGCCGCGGGGGAAGCCCCCCGGCCCGCCCTGCTCGGCGCCCGCGTCCTGCCAGTTCGCGCCCAGCTCGTCGTAGCGCCGGCGCTTCTCCGGGTCCCCGAGGACCTCGTAGGCCTCGTTGATCTCCTTGAACTTCGCCTCGCCGGCGGCCTTGTTCTTGGCCACGTCCGGGTGGTGGATGCGGGCGAGCTTCCGGAACGCCACCTTTATCTCCTCGGGGGTCGCGGTCCGCTCGACTCCCAGGGTCTTGTAGTAATCCTTGAATTGGACGGCCATGGCTTGGCAGGTTTGCGGCACATCGTGGCACCAAACCCGCCGGAGCACAATGGCGGCGCGGCGCGACCCGGGGACATGCCCGGGGCGGCGGCCGGCCCGAATTCTACGCCAGAAGGCCCCCGGCGGGCCGGGTCACCTCGCGGCGTCAATCCGCTCCCAGAACCCGACCGCCAGGTTCTTTTCGTCGCCGTACATGCGGTGCCAGAAGTACCTCGGGCCGATCCTCTCGCGCAAGGGGCCGAAGCGCGCGTTGCCGTTCACGTTGTCCCTCGGCAGCCAGAGGACGTACTTGACGTCGTTGTGCAGGAGCCACGCCAGCGGATTCGGGAGGGTCCCCTCGTAGAACGCGCCAATCTGCGTCTGCCTCTCGTGGATCTCGATCATGGGGCCCCGCCAGGTCGTCTCGTGCCAGGGCCACCCGAGCAGGCTCTGCTTGTTGGAGAACAGCGAGACGGCGGGCGCCTCCGTGTTGGCCAGGACGAGCCCGCTCTCGAGGGTGACGCCGTCGGGACGGGTCTTCAGCTCGATGATCATGTCCCTGATGACGGGGTCCCGCTCGATCCACGCCGATCCCGCCAGCCTTCCGGCGCCGGCCTTGGGCATCCTGCGGAAGTCCCTCGCAAGATCGTAGCCAAAGACCAGCAGGGGAAGGAGGAGGATCAGCGTGCCGTAGCGGCTGACCCGCGACGTCGACCCGAGGTTGATGGCGCCCAGGGTCATGGTGATGCCGGCGAACACCCACGGCCACCACTTCAGGGTCGTGTTGAAGCGGATCCACACGCCCCCGTAGACGTCGTGGTTGTAGAAGAGCTCCGTCCCCGCGAGCTCGAACACCCAGATCACGAGGAAGAAGACGGTCAGCATGTGGCGCTCGCGGTTGAAGAGGCTCAGGGCCATGATCCCGACCACCGGCCAGAACGTGAGGAGCCATCCCAGCGCCGGCGTGTGGTCCTCGGGGGCCGTCACCTTCATCGCGACGTAGTTGCCGATCGCCTGCTGGGTGAACTCAATGAGGTAGGGGTACTCGAGCGCGGTGGCGACGGTGAAGCCGACCAGCCCGGCCAGCAGGCCGCGCCGCTCGCCGCACAGGGCGCAGAAAATGAACCATCCGCCGACGAGCAGGCCGTGCAGGGGGAAGATCCACGCGTTGGAGATCAGGGCCAGGGGGACCGTCGCGGCCAGCAGCGCCTGGCTCAGGCTCCGCTGGAAACCCGCCGCCCCCGTGGCCTGCGCCGCGATCAGCGCCGCGGCGAGAGCCAGCAGGAGGAACCCGGCAAGCGGCGGATGGTAGTCCCCGTTGGTGAGGATGTAGGCCAGGGGCTCCATGGGAAGATCGCGCGGGGTCACGTCCGGCTTCGCCATCAGCGCGGCGACATGCTGGCCGAGCGGATTTGCGAACTGGTGGATGATCGCCCCTCCCAGGAAGCGCACGCTGTCGATCGGGAACGTGCGGTACAGGAGCAGGTGCGCCGCGAAGCCGGTCCCGCTCCCGCCCAGGATGAGCGCAAGGATCCCGACCCACCGCCCCGGCCGCCAGGGGCACAGGCGCGCGAAGCAGGCCCCGACCAGGAGCGTGATGAAGCCCGCCAGCGTGCAATAGGCCAGGTGGTAGCTGACGCCCGGCCCTACGCCGACTAGGCGCCCGATCAGCGAGGCCCCGTAGCGCTGGAAGCTGTAGTAGCAGTTCCCGCGGAACGGCGCCAGCCACAGGTCGGGCGGAGGCAGCCGGGTCCCCCTCATGTAGGCCTCGATCATCATGAGGTTGGGCATCTTCTCGCCCGTGTCGTCGATGTTCGGGAACATGAACCGCCAGGCCATGCAGTAGAGGAATCCGAGGGCGAAGAGGGCCTCCGTCGCCAGGTTCTCGAGCAACACCGGGCGGCTCCGGTAGATCAGCCAGAGCGATATCAGGGTCGTGAACGGCAGGAGCGGCGGGTGCGGCCCCCAGCCTGCGAAGTGCTCCAGGAAGAAGCAGACGAGGCAGATCGCCAGCACCCCGGTCACCCGCGCGACCGGGTAGTCGTCCATGAACCTCCGGGCGATCAGCCCGGCGCCAAGCAGGTTCACCCAGAGCGCCGCGACGGCCAGACCTAGGAATACCAGCGACATCCCCTTGAGATTTGCCGGGGCGGCGGGCTCCAAGCGAGAACGGAATTGGCGGCGGGACCGGGGGGGGCGCCCCTCCGGCGCCCGGGCCCGCGATTCCGGGCAAGGCCGCCCCGCCCGGCGCCGAATACAGACTTTGCAAACGGGGCGCCGGCCCGATGTTCTGGCGGGCGCATGCCACCGGCCCAGGAACACCCCGTCCCGCTCAGGCGCTGGGGCATCGGCGTGCTGCTCGGCTCCGGGATCCTCGTGAGCTTCCTCGACCGGATAAACCTGTCGGTCGCGGCGCCGCAGCTTCAGAAGGCGTACGGCCTCGACTCCGCCGACCTGGGCTACCTCCTGAGCGCGTACGCCTGGACCTACACCGGCCTCCAGATACCCATGGGACTTCTGGTCGACCGCCTGGGGGTGACGCGCATCGGGCGCCTGGGCTCCCTCCTCTGGACCGCGGCCTCGGCGGTCACGGCCGTCGCGACCGGCTTCTGGGGGATCGTCGCCGCAAGGTTCCTCCTGGGGGTCGCCGAGGCGCCTTCGTTTCCGGCCGTGTCCAAGGCGACCGGCCACTGGTTTCCCCGGAGCGAGCGGGCCCGCGCGACGTCGATCTTCGACGCGTCCGCCAAGTTCTCGAACGTGGTCGGCATACCGATCATCGCGTTCGCCGTCGTGCGGTTCGGCTGGAGATGGGGCTTCGCGATCACGGCCGCCGCAAGCTTCGTGTACTTTGTGGCGTTCTGCCTCCTCTACAGGGAGCCCAGCGCGGATCCGCGCCTCACCCAGATCGAGCGCGAGCACATCGTCTCGGGCGGGGCCGTGCCCGAGGGCGTCTCGGGCGCCGGGGCGGCCGGCATGATGGGCTATCTCCTTCGCCAGCCGAAGGTGTGGGGCCTGGCCGTCGGGTTCGGCGCCTACGGATACTCGTTCTACCTTTTCCTCACCTGGCTGCCCGCCTACCTGGTCGACACCTCCGGCATGAACATCCTCCAGTCGGAGAGCATCGCCGCGATACCGTGGGCGGTCGCGACCGTGACGGACCTCGCGGTCGGCGGCTGGCTGATCGATTCGCTCATCGCCCGGGGCGCGGACGAGACCCGGGTGCGCAAGAGCGTCTTCGTCACGGGAATGCTCTTCGGCCTGGCGGTCGTCGGCGCGACGATGACCTCGAGCCCCGCGTGGGCGGTCGTCTGGATCTCCATCTCGCTGGGGGGCCTCGCGGCGGCCGCGCCCGTGGGCTGGTCGCTGCCGTCGCTCGTCGCCCCGAAGGGGGGGGTCGGGGCCGTCGGCGGAATCATGAACTTCGCGGTCAACGCGATGGGGATCGCGGCCCCGATCGTGACGGGCCTGATCGTCAAGTTCACCCACTCCTTTTCCGGCGCGTTCCTCGCCGCGGCCGTGATCCTGGTCGCCGGGATCCTCGCCTTCGTCCTCCTGCTCGGCAGGATCGAGCCGATGGCCGGCCCGTGCCCGGACTCGCCGGCCTGAGCCCGGCCGCGCCGCCAGATTTTAATGGAAGGCGCCCGGTTTTCCCGATTTATGGGTCAGGCCCCCGGACAGGGGGCCGCAGGACGCGCTTGAAGAAGACCCTCATCCATCCCGAGAACCATCCCGCCCCCCGGGGGGCCTACAGCCCCGGCCTCCTCGTCGAGCACGGCGGATCGAGGACGCTCTACGTCACGGGCCAGCTGGCCGTGGACCGCGGCGGAAACGTCGTCGCGCCGTTCGATGCGGCCGCGCAGGCCGAGTTCGTCTTCGGCCTGATCGGGTCCGTCCTCGGGGCCGCCGGGATGACCTTCGCCGACGTCGTGAAGGTCCAGACGTTTCTCACCCACATGCCCGACTTTGAGAAGTTCTCCGCGGTGCGGAACCGCTACTTCGCGGACTCGAGGCCCGTGAGCACGCTGCTCGAGGTGAAGGGCCTCGCCCGCGAGGGATGCTGCGTGGAGATCGAGGTGCTCGCGACACGTTGAGCCCGTGACAGCGCCCGCCGCCCCTCCAGCGATCACACCGGCTCTCTGCGTGGCCGACGACGCCACGTTCTGGCCCTGGCTGCCGTGGCCGAGATTCGCCGACTGGCCGAACCGCGACGCGACGGTCGTCATCCTGCCCCTGGCGGGAATGGCGGACTGGGGCCTGGGCCATCCCCTGGACGCGGAGGAGACCGTGCTCATGCACGTCATCCGCGACGCCTGCCGGCTCGCGCCGGCGGACAGGAGGCCGCTCGTGGCGCCCCCGCTGCGGTTCGCGTTCGGCGCCGACCCCTCGTGCGCGTTCGCCCTCGACCAGCCGGCGGCGCACGCGACGATCGCCGAGGTCGCCGCGTCGGTGGCCGCGTCGGGCTTCCGGAGGATCGCGATCGTCAACTCGAGCCCGTGGGGCGAGGAGCTCTGCAGCGCAGCGGCGCGCGACCTGCGCGTGTCGCGCGGGCTGCAGGTGTTCCACGTCCACCTGAGCGCGCTCGACCTGGACTTCCATCCGGTGCGCAGCGGGAGCCGCCGCAGGCTCCAGACGCTGCTGACCGCGCTGCTCTCCAGCGAGCCCGAGGCCCCCGCGCCCGGGCCCCCGGGGGGCCCGCCCGGCGCGTGGGGGGACGAATCCGTGGCCGCGCTCCCGGGCCCTCCCGTCCCGCTGGGAGAGGCCCGCGCCGGGGGCGCCGCGATCCTCGCGGCCGCCGCCGGGCGCCTAGCCAAGCTGCTCTCGGACATCCGCGACCGACCTCCCGCATGACCTTCCCGAGCTACCGGGACCGCTACCTGCCGGCGATGACCCTGCGCCGCATCCTGGCGCTGCCCGACAGGTCGTGGGCCCCCGTCATCCTCGCGACGGGGGCGATAGAGCAGCACGGCCCGCACCTGCCCGTGGCCGTCGACGCCCTCATGGGCCAGGTGTGGCTCAGCCTCGCGATCGCGCGCCTGCCCGCCGGCGCCTCGTGCTACGTGGCCCCGCCGATAACCATCGGCAAGAGCAACGAGCACACCGGCTTCCCCGGCACGCTGATGATCTCCCGGGACACGCTCCGCTCGCAGGTCCTCGCGGTCGCGCGCCAGGCGAAGGCGTGGGGATTCGGATCGATGGCGGTCATCAACACGCACGGCGGCAATGTCCCCGTCCTCGTCCCGACGCTCCGGGAGATCCGGGCGGCCCTCGGCCTGAGGGCGGCGATCCTCCAGCCGAAGCCCGCCTCCGGCGTCTCGGCCCAGGAGGCCGCGTTCGGGATTCACGCGGGCGAGGTCGAGACGTCCTGGATCATGGCGGCGGCGCCCGGCCTCGCCGACCCCTCGAAGGCCGTCTGCGAATACCCGGCCCGGATCGGCGATCCGGGCGAGGTCCGGCCCGTGGCGGCGCCCGCGCTGGCCGCGTGGGCGACCCGCGACCTCTCCAGGTCGGGGACCATGGGCGACGCCGCCTCCGCCTCCGCCGAGAAGGGCGAGCGCTGGCTGGAGCAGGGCGCGGCCAGCCTTGCCGAGGCGATCGCCGAGGTCTGCCGCCTCGGCAGGGAGTCCGGGCGCCAGCCGGCCCAGGGCCCTACAGCCGGATGAAGACCTTGCGCCGGTAGAGGAAGCGCGCGACCAGGAAGCAGAGGAGGATGCTGAAGAGCGCCTCGGCCAGCCCGCTCAGGCCGGGGCGCAGGCCGTCGAGCCACGAGGTCACGCTCCCGCCGACGAAGCGGCGGGAGAGCGCGCCGAAGTCGACGATGTTGCTCAGCAGGTAGACCGTAATCGCGTTGGCGCCCACCCAGACCATGGGCGCCGCCCAAGCCCGGACCCTCCACACGTCGATCACCAGGTAGAACGCGGCCATCGCCATGGCGCTGATGCCGCCGGCGACGAGCACGAACGAGGAGGTCCACAGCTTCTTCACGACGGGAAACTGGATTCCCCAGAGAAGGCCCAGGGCGAGCAGGACGGCCCCGGCGGCCGCCAGAATCGCCGCCCTGCTCGCCGGGGCCGCGCGCGGGTTGCGCAGCCAGTTGCCCGTGAAGACTCCGAGCAGGCACGAGGCGACGGCGGGGAGCGTGCTCAGTATGCCCTCGGGATCGTGGTCGCCGTCCCACTTCCTGCCCGGCAGGTACATCCGGTCGAGCCAGTTCGATAGGTTCTGGCCCTCCGCGAAGTGCCCGGGCCCTATCCCCGGGACGGGCACGAACGTGAGGAGGGCCCAGTAGCCGACGAGCAGCGCGACGCAGACCGCCGCCAGGCCCCTCGGGCTGAGGTAGAGGAAGAGGAGCCCGGCGCCGAGGTAGCACAGCCCGAATCGCTGCAGGACGCCCAGCCACCGGACGTCCGAGATGGGATGGGACAGGCCACCGTAGTAGAACACGCCCAGGAGAAAAAGGAGCGCGGCCCTCCTGAGGATCCGGCGCACGGCGGCCGGCCTCCCCGAGACCTCCACCATCCGCGAGAGCGAGAACGGGATGGCGACTCCCATGAGGAAGACGAAGAGCGGGAACACGAGGTCGTAGAAATGGATCCCGGCCCATGGCACGTGGTCGAGCTGGCGGGCCAGGACGCGGGCCACCGGCCCGCCGCTGATGTGGCTTAGCGCGTCGCTGAGCGAGTCGGCGCCGGCGATCCAGATCATGTCAAAGCCGCGAAGCGCGTCCAGGGACGCGAGCCGCTCCGAGGGCGGCACGCCGGCCGCCGCGCCAGAGGGGGGGGTGGATGCCATCGGGGTCGGGCCGGATGGTATGCCCGGCGACCGGGGGTTAAAGGACTATTTTCGCGCCCCGCGCGTCTTGCATGCTGATGGGCAAACCAGCACCCTGCCTCATGGCCCCCCGGAAGGCTCCCCCGGCGCTCCTGCTGATGGCTTCCGCGTTGCTCGCGCAGTCCTGCGCCCAGTATCCCCCGCCGGCAACCTACGCGTCCCCGGCGCCCGGTTCCGTCCAGCGGGACGCGCCGGCGCCCTCCCCGGAGGAGACGGAGCCCCCGCGCATCCCCGCGGGCGTCGCCGACAGGCTGCTTGGCCCCATCGCCCTTTACCCGGACCCGCTTCTGGCGCTCATCCTGCCGGCGTCGACCGCGCCCGACGACATAAGGGCCGCCTCTGCATACCTGGTGCAGTACGCGGACATGACGAGGATCGACAGCCAGCCCTGGGACCCCAGCGTCCGGGCGCTCGCCCGGTATCCCGCGATCGTCTCCTGGATGGCCGACAACATCGAGTGGACCCGGGCGGTGGGCGCCGCATTCCTCGCGTCGCCGGCCGAGGTGATGCGGTCGATCCAGCGCCTGCGGGCCCGCGCGCTGGCGGCCGGCGCGCTGAAGTCGACCCCCCAGCAGCAGGTCGTCGTGGAGGACAACACCATCGAGATCCTGCCCGCGCAGCCTGAATCGGTCTACGCCCCCGCCTACGACGCCGGCGCCGCCTATTCCGACGAGCCCAACGCCGGCTACGGCGGGCCCTCCGAGGACTTCGGCCCGGCCCTCCCGGCGGGCCCGTGGCTAAGCTACGGCCTCGACTGGGTCGGCTGCTCGGTCTGGGTCGGGGACCTGGGCGCGTGGCACGGCCCCGACGGCTGGCACCACACCCACGAACACGGCCGGCACGGCCCCCCGGGAAGCCACCAGTGGAAGCCCCGCGCCCCCGGCCCCGGGGCTGCGCAGCCGGCACCCGGGTGGCGCCGCCAGTCCGTCCCGCTTCCCCGCCCGGGGACCGGCGCCAACCCGCCGCCGCGCGGCAAGGGCTCGGGCGCGCAGGCCGACGCCGCTCCGGCCGTGCCGGCCCCGATGACGCCGGCGCCTCCGGCCGACAGGCCCAGGCTTTCGCCCGCCGCGACCGGACCCCGGGCCGCGCAGGCCGAGGCGGGCCGCGCGCAGCCCGTGGCCGCGGCCGAGACCCGGGGAACCGAGCCGGAGTCCCCGGCCCATGCCGCGCCCCCCCGCGCGCCGGAACCGGCGCCGTCGCGCGGATCCGCGCCGGCGCCCTCGCACGAGTCCGCTCCGGCGCCGTCCCACGAGTCCGCGCCGGCCGCGGACGGAAGGAACCGTTGAAGCCGGGCGGCGCCTTCAGTCTTCCGATATACTGGGTCGACGCGTTCACCGACCGGACGTTCGGCGGCAATCCCGCCGCGGTCATCCCCCTCGAGGGCTGGCCCGAGGACGGCCTCCTTCAGCGCATCGCCAACGAGAACGGGCTCTCGGAGACCGCGTTCTTCGTGCGGACGGGGCCGGCGCGCGCCGAGCTCCGCTGGTTCACGCCCGCGGTCGAGGTCGACCTGTGCGGGCACGCGACCCTCGCCACCGCCCACGTCCTGTTCGGCGAGCTCGGCCAGCGCGAGTCGCCGTTCGTGTTCGACACGAAGTCCGGCGCCCTGTCCGTCGCCCGGAAGGGGCCCCTGATCGAGCTCGATTTTCCGGCCCGCCCCGCGAGCCCGGCCGAGCCGACCGCGGAGCTGCTGGGCGGGCTGCGCCGCAGGCCCGAGCAGGTCCTCAGGTCCGAGCGGATGTGGCTGTGCGTCTACGCGACCGCAGGCGAGGTGGCCGGCCTCGCGCCGGACCACGCGGCCCTCGCGCCCGCGGTGCCGGGCAGGATCATCGTCACGGCGCCCGGGACCGACTGCGACTTCGTCTCGCGCTTCTTCGCTCCCGACGCTGGGATCGCCGAGGACCCGGTCACCGGGTCGGCGCACTGCACGCTGGTGCCCTACTGGGCCGGCCGCCTCGGCAGGACGAGGCTCCACGCGAGGCAGGTGTCCAGGCGCGGGGGCGAGCTCTGGTGCGAGCTCGACGGGGACCGGGTGAGGATGGCCGGCCGCGCCGTGGCCTACCTGAAGGGTCGGATCAGCGTATGAGAGGCCGCCTCACTTCTCCTTCATGTGGTAGACCCCGTCCCAGTCCGCCGGCGGCGGGGCCAAGCGGTAGTCCTCGGCGATCCTGATGTAGACCAGGGACGGGTTGTTCTCGGATCCCGGCGCGCGCCCCGCGCCGTTGGCCTCCAGGGCCTCCGAGCGCCGGAACATCGCGACCGCGCCTTCCCAGTCGCGCCCGTAGTACCTGTCGAGACCCTGCTCGAAGAGCGCGACGCATTCCCGCATCGCGCCCGACGCGTGCTCCGAGAGCGCCACCATCTCGTGGATCGGGAGCGGCTGGGCGCGCCCCTTGACGGTGATCTTCCCCAGCCTGCGGAAGAGGACGCGCCCCGGCTCGATCCGCTCGCACTCGGCCCGGGTCGCCTCGGTGCACATCGAGTAGACGCCCCAGCTCTTTGCGCCGCTCTCCATCCTGGCGGCGATGTTCACGTTGTCGCCCATCATCGTGTAGTTGAACCTCGTGTGGCTGCCCATGTTGCCCACGACCGCCGGGCCGGAGTTGAGCCCGACGCGGGTCTGCAGCCCGTGCACGATGTCCGGCCAGCTGTCGCCCTCGCTCCTCCATTTCTCGCGCAGCTCGTCGACGCGCCTGTGGACGCGGAGCGCGGCCACGCACGCGCGCAGGGGATGGTCCGGCAGCGCCAGCGGCGCGCCGTATATCGCGACGACGGCGTCGCCTATGTACTTGTCGAGCGTGCCCCCCTCCGCCTGGACGATGTCCGTGCACGCGGTCAGGTACTCGTTCATCAGGTCGACCAGGCGCGACGGCGACAGCTTCTCGGAGAAGCTCGAGAACGCCTGGATGTCGCTGAAGTAGGCGGTGATGTTCTCCTCTATCCCCCCGAGCCGGGGCTCCTCCCCGGAGCTTACCATGCGCTCCACGAGCGCCGGAGACACGTAGGTTCCGAACAGCCCCTTGATCCGGCCCTTCTGCTTCTGCTCCTCGACGATCTGCCAGGCGAGGCTGGCGAAGCTGGTCGTGAACGCCGCGCCGAGCGGCGAGACGACGGGGATGATGAGGTGGCCCACCCTGAAGAGCTGGAACGCCAGGGCCACATAGAGCGCCAGCGAGAGCACGGCCATCGCCTTCGTGAACACGGCGCGGCCGCCGCCCGCGACCGCGAGGGCCGACACGAGGACCGAGAGGCCGAAGATCGCGGCGTACGCGCCGAATTCCGGGAGACGGCGGATGTAGCGGCCCGAGACGATCGTCTTCAGGAGATTCCCGTGGACGCCAACCCGCGGGACGGGCGCGTCGTCGAACGGGGTCGGCGCAAGGTCCTGGAGGAGCCTGTCGGTCGGGCCTATGAGGACCACGGCGCCCTTGAAGACCGGATCGGCGAAGAACTCCTCCGCGCTCCTGCGCTCCTCGGGCCTGTCGGAGCCGAGGAGCCGGCAGTACTCGTAGACCACGCTGAAGCTCTCGCGCGGATTGTGCGCCGCGTTGAACCAGGGGGAGAACCAGTTGACCTCGACCAGCTGCTTTCGGGTCAGCGGGATCCTCGCCGCGAACGACCCGTCGTCGCGCACGAGGTCGAGATGGTCGCCCTCGACCTTGAGACCTCCGCGGCCGATGCCGTAGTAGATCCGGGCGAGCTCGACGGCCATCGCATAGTAGGTCCGGGCGGAAGTCGGCGCATACAGGGGCACCCACCGGGTTGCCTGGTCGACCGTGTCGATGAGCCCGACGCCGGGAGGGCTGACCGTGCGCCCGCCGGCGAGGCTGAGCGACGGCAGCTCCGGGGGCTCGATCTGGTGCAGCGGTGGCAGGTCCGGCCGGCTCACGTCCGGGAACTCCCTCATCCTGCGCTTCCCGTTGATGTCGTGGTAGTCCATCGCGGTGAAGGAGGCCGCGACCACGACCGAGGGCGTCTTCCACAGGAAGGACCCCAGCGCCTTGTTCCCGGCGACGTACTTCGCCCGGTCGACCGACTCCGGCACGCCCGCGTCGGAGAAGACGAAGTCCATCCCGATCGCCTTGACGCCGGCGCGCTCGATCAGGGTCTGCGCCACGGTGGCGAAATACTCGCGGCTCCACGGCATGTTCCCGATCGAGTCGAGCGATATCGAGTCCACGTCCACGTAGACGACCTTCACCGGGGCCTCTATGGGGCCCCGGTACCTGAACCGAAGGTCGACCACGCCGTTCTCCAGCGACGTGAGCATCCCCATGTGCGCGATGACGCACCATGCGAGCGGAATCGCCGCTAGAAGCAGCCAGCGCAGCCGGAAGAGCGCGGACTTTTTCTGGGATGCCACGGGCCCGAACGCTATTGAGCGCCCGCCCCCAATGAAAGCAGATTACGGGACCGGCGACGCGCTAGGAACCGGCGCCGGCGCCGGGCGTCGGCGGGTTCATCGGCGGCGCCGGCGGCGGGGGCGGGGGCGGCGTCGTCAGGCTCTCGTGGAAATCGATGTTCTCGAGGGATCCGAGGATCGCCCGCAGCTCGGTCTGGAAGTGCGCCGCCTCTTCCGGGGACAGGAAGAGCAGCTCGACAGTCGTCGGCGGCGGCGGCAGCCAGTCCCATGGGTCGTCCGCGTCATTGGGCTTGAAATCGACGGTCTCGTCGAACTTGTGGCCCGCCGGAATGAGGATGGTGTTGCCGCCGCCTCCGGGGGTGAATGAGACCAGTCCTTCAAATGTCTCTATCTCGACGTGCGCCTTGCCGCCCTTCAGCGGGGTGAAGATGACTCCCACGACGGTGCCGCGTATGCCGGCCGCCCCTACAGGGGTGCGGACCGTGAACTCCGAGCCCTTGTCCACGTTGAGGTGCGCGACCCTTCCCACCAGCTCGCCCCGGGTGAGGTTCAGCTTCGTGACCGACGTTCCCGCCTCCTGCTTCATGTCCGACGCCTTGATCGGGGCCGAAAACGGATCCTGTTCGAATTCAGCGATATCAAGCTTCGAATCGCCTGCCACATCCACGGTGGCGCCATTCGAGAACGCCAGGATGATGCTGGCCCCTGGCGCCGTGACGATCGTCGTCTGCTCGGAGACCTGATCCCCATCCTTCAGCAACCGGCTCTCCTGCGTGGCCTTGGAAACCGCGGTGACATGGCCCTGCACCCGCGCGGCGACAATTTGGCCCTTGACCCTGGCGTCGGCGGAAGGGGCAGGTTGGGCGCCGGCGGAAGAAAATCCAAGAACAACACCTAAAGCGATGATACACAATATCTTGTTTATCATAATAATGAAGTTCAGCGTTTCTGCTGGAGCCTAGATGCCAATCGTTGACGCAAAGATTGTGCAAGAAGGAAGCCGGGGTCAAGCCGCAAGCAGTGGTCGGCCGCCTCCAAGGATGGTCCGATTTGCGCCGGCGACAGGCTCAGGTGATAGGCCTGATAATACCAGCAGTCGGCGCGCGCAGGCGCGAGCTGCAGCGCCCGCGCGAAGTCATCGCCCGCCTCCCGCCAGCGCCCCTGCATGTCGAGTCCCACTCCGCGGCGGATCCAGAATTCGGAAACGACCTTGCACAGGTCCAGGGCGCGGCCCGCGTCGCGGGCGGCCTCGATGCCCAGCTCCATGGTCCGGGAGGGGCTTACGAGCGCCCAGAGCGAGTCGGCATAGGCCCTGTCCGACCACGCCTGCGCGTTAGCGGGGTCCAGGGCCACCGCCCTGCCGAGAAGGACGCGGGTTCCCGAAATCGCGGCGCGCTCGCCGGAAACGTCGGCGCCCGCCCTCGCGAGCCTGTCGATCTTCTCGCGCGCCTGCCTCCTGGCCTCGTCGGCCTCATACTTGGGAATCGCCCAGAAGTTCACGGACCCGATGGCGGCCGCGGCGACGAGAAGCGCGATCGCCCTGGCCAGCGGCCCGGGAGCCCGCTGCGTGGCGGATGCGCCCGCCCAGGCCTCGCCCGTGACGAGCGCCCCGATTGTCGCGACGATCATCGCAAGCGCCGGGATCTTGAGGTGAAAGTCGACAGACAGGTGGATCGCGAAGGCGAGCAGACCGGTGACCGCCGCGCCGGCCAGTCCTCCCGAGCCGGCGCACCGCCAGCCCACGATCGCGGCGGCCCCGAAGAGAAGGGCGAATCCCACCGCGCCGTAGTCGCAGAGCGTGTTCAGGTAGTCGCAGTGGGCGTAGACCGGCTGGTCCCTGTTGCCCTCCAGGCGGTAAGCCTCGAAGAGCGCGTCGTAGCTGCCCGCTCCGCCCCCCAGCGCGGGATGGGCCTCGAATATCTTCCAGGCGCCGCGCCACATCGCCGGCCGCGAGCGCTCCCCAGCGTCCCTCACTAGCTGGTCGACGCGCGCCCGCATCAGGGGGAAGGAGCAATAGGCCGCCGCGGCGACGGCCGCAGCAGCAGCGGAAGCGGCGGCGCCGGCCGCCAGCCTGCGCCCGAAGCTGCGTCCAGGCGTCAGAAGCGGCTTCAGCGCAAATGCCGCCGGCAGCGCGATCCATGCGCCGCGGCTGACCGCGAGCACAAACCCCGCCCCGAGCGCGAGAAGGGCGCCGGCGCACAGGGCCCGCAGCCCGGCCGGACGCCCCCTGCCAAGGGCCAGGGCCCCGACCGGCGGGATCAGGAGCGCCATGAGAGCGCCAAGGCTGTTAGGTATGCCGAAGGGCCCGCTCGACCTGCCGATGAACTGCGCGGCCTGGGTGCGGCCGAGCATGAGCCAGTCAGGCCTGACGAAGTGCTGATAGCACGCGAGGAGCGCCGCAACCGCCCCGAGGACGACCAGGAACCCGCACAGGAAGCGCCGGCACGCGGGCAGCGTGACCCCGTTCAGGACGACCCAGAACACAGCCGCCGCCTGGGCCCAGTTGAGCCAGTCGGTCCACCCGAGCCAGCGAACCGGCGTCACCCACGCGGCGTTCGCCGCGGCGTAGGCAAGGAACGGCACGAACAGCCAGCCGGGGCGTGGGCGCGCGCGCCGCGCCAGGGGTCGACGAGGTGGACCGCGACGAGGGCCCCCGTGAGCGCCGCCATCCAGACCCTGGTGCCCGGCAGGAATCCCCCGAGGCAGAGCGTTGTCCACGCGATGTTGCCGGCCAGGAGCGCGACCCGGGCGCCCTCGAAGGCGCCGGGGCCGATGACGGGTCCGCGTCTCATGGGGGCGCCCCGGTCCCGGAGGCCCCCTTGAACCTGCGGACCGAGGTGAACCGCGCGCGGAACAGGTCGTCGAGCACCGCGCGCACGGACGCGGGCACCCGCTCGACAAGCTGCTCCAGGGGCGGCAGCTCCACGCCGATGGTCGGAACCGAGCCCCGGTTGGCGAGGGGCCGCTCCGCCCCGCCGCGCGCCGCGGCCTCCGACAGGAAGGCGGCCTCGTCCGCCTCGTCCGGCCATTCCGCCTCGGCGCCCGCCGCCGGGGCCGCGCCGTTGCCGCCGGGGGCCAGCCGCGCCTCCAGCCGGTCAATCAGCCCTTTTTTTTTTCGTCGCCCGGCGCGGCCGCCTCCGCCTCGCCGGCTATCGACGCGAGCTCCTTGATGAGGCTGTCGATCGCCCTTGACCGGCTCGCCTCGACGGCCTTCAGCAGCGCCACCTCGAAGTTGATCTTGTCCACGAGGCCCAGCTTGACGCTTCCCTCGCCCTCACGGAGCCCGTCGAGAAGGCGCGTGAGCTGCTCGGTCGTCATCTGGGTCCCCCCGAGCCTGCCGCTGCGCCCGCCGGACGCGATCGACTCCAGCAGGGCGGAGCGGACCGCGCCCTGGAGGTCCGTGAGGAGCCGCACGAGGTCGCGCCCCGCCGAATCGCACTCGTCCACGATCGAGACGATGAGGCGCTGGTTGCCCGCGGCCAGCGCGCCGGCCAGCTCCGCCACCTTCGCCTCCGGCACGAGCCCGTAGACGTCCAGCACGTCGGCCTCCGCGATCTCCCCCCCGCAGAACGCGATCATCTGCTCAAGGATCGACTGGGCGTCGCGCATCCCGCCGTCCGCGAGCCTCGCGATGCAGGCCAGGGCCGCGGCGTCCACGCCCACCTTCTCGGTCGCGGCGATCGACTTGAGCCTCTCCACGATCAGGTCGGCCGGGATCGGCTTCAGGTCGAAGCGCTGGCAGCGCGAGAGGATCGTGGGAAGGACCTTCTGCACCTCGGTCGTCGCAAAGATGAACTTAACGTGGGGCGGCGGCTCCTCGAGCGTCTTCAGCAGCGCGTTGAACGCCGATGTCGAGAGCATGTGCACCTCGTCGATGATGTAGATCTTGTACCTTCCCTGGGCCGGCGCGTAGCGCGAGGTCTCGCGGAGGTCGCGCATCTGCTCGACGCTGTTGTTGGAGGCCCCGTCTATCTCGATCACGTCCAGGTGGCTGCCCTCCGCGATCGCGACCACGGCAGGATCCGCGGGGTCGAAGTCGGCGCTGGGCCCGCCCGTGCAGTTGAGCGCCTTGGCGAAGATGCGCGCTATCGACGTCTTGCCGGTCCCCCTCGGGCCCACGAGCAGGTAGGCGTGCGCGATCCGGCCCCGGGCGATCGCGTTCCTCAGGGTCCGCACCACGTGGTCCTGGCCGACGACGTCGCCGAACGTCTGCGGCCGCCATTTGCGCGCGATGACCTGATAGCCTGATGCGGACAAGGGGGGAGTCTGAAGGTAAGATGAAGTGGCCAGGCACTCCACGGCACTGGTAGGACGTCGGTACCGTTGCTGCCTTCCGGCCCTGGCGGGGTTCGCGCGCCTGCCCATGCATGGCGCCTGGCCGAGGCGCAACATGCCCCGCCGCGCCGGGCGCGCAACACCTAATTCTCGTCCGACGGCGCGGGCGGCTGGGGCTGCCCGTTCCCCGGCGGAACCAAGCCCTGCCTGAACTGTTGGAGCCTGGCCCTCTGGCGGCTGATGAGGTTCTCGAACTTCACGCGCTGCTCGGGCGTGAGGACTTCGGCGATCTCGTCCTGCATCTTCTCGATCGCAAGGGCGGACGTGAGCTGGATCTCGCGGCGGTTGCGGGTCAGCTGCCCCGCCGTGCGCCTCACGATCGGCATGATCCTCGCCCGCTGGTCCGGCGTGAGGTCGAGCTGGTTCGCGAAGCCGCGCATGAGCTGGGGGCTGAACGGCTGGACCTGGGCGCCGGGCGCCCCCGGGCGTATGCCGAACGGGCCGGGCTGCCCGCCATTGAGCGCGCGGTGCCGGGCGACCCAACCCACGACGCCTAGCATGGTGGCCCCTCCGGTCACCAGGCCCGCTACGAAGATGGCGACGGTCGCCAGGATGATCTGCCAGGTCTTGGCCATGGTTCAGGAGCCCAGGTTCACGACCTCCGCGACCGGGTCGTCATTGGCAGCGACCGCCGGCTCGTTGCCGAACGCGTTCTCGATCGCCGAGAAGTTGACGGCGACGGCCGCGACCGCGAGCAGGCAGGCGACTGCCGCCGCGCCCAGCGACAGCCTAGCGAAGGCCGACGGGGCCTCGCGCTCCCCTGCAAACGCCTGCGCGACCACCCGCGTCGAGAACCCGTAGGGCGCCGACTCGTCCCGATCCGGGGCCGCGCGGCGGGCCGCCGCGGCGAGCCTCTGCCACGCCTTGTCATACTTGTTCATGGGTGTTCACTCTGGGTAAGTTCACGGTAAAGGCGTTGCAACTTCCGTCTTGCGCGGAATGCGCGGACCTTGACGAGCGTGGGGTTCCAGCCGGTCGACTCGCTGATCTCGGCGATGCTCTTCTGCTCGAGGTCCAGGCTCTGGATCACCAGCCGATCCTCTGGCTTGAGCTGGTCCAGCAGCTTTTGGACGAGCTCCCGGGCGGCGAGCGCGTCGTCGGGCGCGACGTCGTTCTCGGCCGTTATCGCGGCGTCGAGCGCGTCGGTTTCGCGCTCGGTCAGGTCCGCCCAACGCAGCTCCGGGCGTCGCTTCTGGGCGCGCAGATGGTCGATGCAGGTGGTCACGGCTATCCGCGACACCCAGTGCGGGAAGGGCACGTTCCCCTGGTACTGGTCAAGTCGCGTGAACATCTTCAGAAAGATCTCCTGGGCAAGGTCTTCCTCGGGAACCCTGCGCGGAAGGTGGGCGCGGGCGATCCGTATGACGAGGGGGTGGAGGTGTTCCACAAGATCCCGCGCAGCAACCTGATCGCGCTTTCGAACGCGATCAAGACAGCCAGCCAGATCAAACGACTGGTCGTCAGGCATGTGAGGATCGATGCATCATCGGGCATATTCTGCAAGACGCCGGTTCGGCGGGCGAGGTTACCCCGCGGCCGCCCCGGCGCCGCTTGACTTTCGGCCGCCGCCGCCGATGAATCGGGCACAGATGGCACCCGCCTTTCAGGCCCTCCGACTTACCCGCGCGCACGACCTTTAGAGGACGCCGCGCAGCGGCGGGTCGTGCGTAGGCCTGATTCCCCTTTTCGCCGCGGTCGCATAGCCGACCAAGCTGGCGTTGTACTCCCTGCGTAAACCCGCAATACTCAACACTCCCTTTCCATGCAGACAGAACCCGCGCCCAAGTACGCCCCCTTCCCCCCAGTCCCCATGGCCGGCCGGCAATGGCCGGACCGGACGCTCACCCGCGCCCCGATCTGGTGCAGCGTCGACCTCCGCGACGGCAACCAGGCCCTCGCGCAGCCGATGAGCGTCGAGGAGAAGATCGAGTTCTTCGAGATGCTCGTGCGCATCGGGTTCAAGGAGATCGAGGTCGGGTTTCCCTCGGCCTCGCAGATTGAGTTCGATTTCACGCGGCGCCTGGTCGAGGAAGACCTGGTGCCGGCCGACGTGGCCATCCAGGTCCTGTGCCAGTGCCGCGAGGACCTGATCACGCGCTCGCTTGAATCCATCAGGGGCGCGAAGAACGTCATCTTCCACCTCTACAACTCGACGTCCCCGAAGCAGCGGGAGTACGTCTTCAACCTCCCCAAGGGCGACATCGCCCAGATCGCCGTCCGCGCGGTCGAGCAGCTCAAGCGCGACAGCAGGGCCCTGGTCGCGGCCGGGACGCGGCTTCGCCTCGAGTACTCGCCGGAGAGCTTCACGAGCACGGAGCTCGAATTCGCGCTCGAGGTCTGCGAGCGGGTGAGCGACGCGTGGGGGCCGACGCCCTCGGACAGGATAATCCTGAACCTGCCGGCCACCGTGGAGTACGCGACGCCCAACGTCCACGCCGACCAGATCGAGTGGATGTGCACGCACCTGTCCCGGCGCGCCGCGACGATCGTCTCGCTGCACACCCACAACGACAGGGGGACCGGGGTCGCCGCCACCGAGCTCGCTCTCCTCGCCGGGGCCGACCGCGTCGAGGGGACGCTCTTCGGCAACGGAGAGAGGACGGGCAACCTCGACATCGTGACCGTCGCCCTGAACCTCTACACCCACGGGATACACCCGGGCCTGGACTTCAGCGACCTGAACGCGATCCGCGACGTCTACGAGCGCTGCACACGGCTCGAGGTGCCGCCGCGCCAGCCCTACGCGGGCGAGCTCGTGTTCACCGCGTTCAGCGGCTCCCACCAGGACGCCATCAAGAAGTCCCTGGCGCACCAGAAGCCGGGCAAGCCGTGGGACGTGCTCTACATCCCGGTTGACCCCGCCGACATCGGCCGCAGCTACCGCGCGATAATCCGGATAAACTCGCAGTCGGGCAAGGGCGGCGTCGCTTACATCCTCGAGAAGGAGTTCGGGTTCCAGCTGCCCAAGCTCATGCACAAGGAGATTGGCAGGGTCGTCAACGACATCGCCGACGAGAGGGGCACCGAGCTCACGTCGGCCGACATCCGGGAGGCCTTCGAGCGCGAGTACCTTGGCCGTACCGCGCCCGTCGCGCTCGAGCACTTCAAAACCACCGAGCGCGACTCCACGGTCAGGTGCGAGGCCCGGATCGTGACGGACGGCAAGTCCCAGGCGCTCTCCGGCTCCGGAAACGGCCCGATCGACGCCTTCGTCCGCGCGCTCGCCTCGACGCCCCTGCCGAAGTTCGACGTCGTCAGCTATTCGGAGCACTCGCTGGGCAAGGGCGCCGAGGCGAAGGCGGTCAGCTACATCCAGATAAAGCTGGTGCGCGGGTCCTCCTTCTTCGGCGCCGGCGTCGACACGAACATCGAGCTCGCCTCGATCAAGGCGATCGTGAGCGCCCTGAACAGGGCGATCGCCAGGAAATGAGGTTTGAACCCGCGAAGCGCCCGCTCACGGGCGAGACGCTGGAGACCCTGGCGCTGTCGCTTGCGCAGCGCGGGGAGAAGGCGTTCCGCGCGAGGCAGATCCTCGACTGGGTCTACAAGAAGCGGGCGCGAACGTGGGGAGACATGACCAACCTGCCCAGGGGGCTGCGGGCATGGCTCGACGCGACTTTCTCGCTCATGCCCGCGTCGCTCGTCCTCAACCGCCACTCGGCCGACGTCACCGACAAGCTCCTTCTCGAGCTGGAGGACCGCTCGCTGATCGAGACGGTCATCATCCGGGCCCCGCAGGAGGGTGTCGGCGCCGAGCATTCGCGAAAGACGATCTGCGTCTCGACCCAGGTGGGATGCGCCATGGGGTGCGTGTTCTGCGCCAGCGGGCTCGAGGGGCTCAGGCGGGACCTGGGCGCCGGGGAGATCGTGGCCCAGCTGCTCCAGGTCTGCTACGCCGAGGACGAGCGCACGCCCCGCGCGCGGGCCGAGCTCGCGTCGTTCGACAACATCGTCGTCATGGGGATGGGCGAGCCGCTCGCCAACTACGACGCCCTCATGAGGGCCCTCACGATCGTTAACGCGGACTGGGGTCTCGGCGTCGGCGCGCGCCGGATCACCGTCTCGACGAGCGGGCTCGTACCGAAGATCATCCGGCTCGCCGACGAGCCCCTGGGATTCCGGCTCGCGGTCTCGCTTCACGGCGCGACCGACGAGGTGCGCTCGAGGATCATGCCCGTCAACAGGGCCTACCCCCTCTCCAAGCTCGTGCCGGCGGTCAGGGCCTTCAGCGAGCGCCACGGCAGGATGGTGACGCTCGAGTTCATCCTCATCGAGGACGTCAACGACTCGATCGACCAGGCGCGCAGGCTCCGCGAGATCGCGCGCGACCTGCACGCGCACGTTAACCTCATCCCGTACAACAGCGTCGAGGGGCTCCCCTGGAAGCGGCCGGGGGCGGCCCGCCAATCCGCGTTCGCGCGCGTTCTCGAGCGCGCGGGCGTACCGGTGACCCTGCGCCGCGAAAAGGGGCACGACATCGACGCAGCGTGCGGACAGCTCAGGCTCAGGAGCGAGCGGGAACGCGGGGGTCCGCCGGCAGGGCCCTGAAGTTTCAACTTGAAGTCCGGGCGGAACTAACGGTGTTATGTTGGTTTCTCACCGAGGCTTCGCCTCGGCTCCCCGTCCTCTCCAACCCATGATAGAAGTCAAAGGCCTGGTAAAAAACTATGGCACCCTGCGCGCGGTCGACGGCGTCAGCTTCTCGGTGAGGAAGGGCGACATCCTGGGATTCCTGGGGCCCAACGGGGCGGGCAAGTCAACGACCATGAAGATGATAACCGGCTTCGTGCGGCCGGACTCCGGGACCGCCCTGGTCGACGGAATCGATGTCTCGGAGGACCCGGTCGCCGTCAAGTCGAGGATCGGCTACCTCCCAGAGAACGCCCCCGCCTACGCCGAGATGACCGTCGGCGAGTTCCTCGGCTTCATCGCGGAGGTCCGCGGCTACCGCGAGGCCGGGGCCAGGCAGGCGCACGTCGAGCGCGCCGTCACCCTCACCCACCTGCTCTCCGTCCGCGACCAGACGATCGAGACCCTATCGAAGGGCTACAAGCAGCGCGTCGGATTCGCCCAGGCCCTGCTCCACGACCCCCCCACCCTGATCCTGGACGAGCCGACCGACGGCCTCGACCCGAACCAGAAGAACGAGGTGCGGCTCCTCATCAAGAAGATGGCCGCGGAGAAGGCCGTGATCCTCTCGACCCACATCCTCGAGGAGGTCGAGGCGATATGCACGCGGGTCATCATCATCTCCCGGGGCAGGATCGTGGCCGACCAGACGCCCGCCGAGCTCCTCGCGCGAAAGCCCGGCGCCCGGATGGACGAGATATTCCGCAGCCTCACCGACAGAGACGTATGAAACAGGTAACGCCCGTCTTCAAACGAGAGTTCGTCGGCTACTTCCGCACGCCGGTGGCCTACGTCTTCCTTGTCGCCTTCCTGCACATCTCGGTGGCCCTCGCCTTCTCGCGGTTCGGCGGGTTCTTCAAGGCCGGCATCGCGAGCCTCGACGCCTACTTCGGGTTCTTCCCCTGGCTCTTCCTCTTCCTCGTCCCCGCCGTCGGGATGCGGCTCTGGTCGGAGGAGAAGAGGTCCGGCACCCAGGAGCTCCTCTTCACCCTGCCCGTGACGACGCTCGAGGCGGTGATAGGCAAGTTCCTCGCCGGATGGGCGTTCCTGGCGCTCGCCATCCTGCTCAGCTTCCCGATGGCGATCACGATAGGCTACCTCGGCAGCCCCGACTGGGGCGTCGTCGCGACGAGCTACCTCGGCGCGATCCTCATGGCCGGCGGGTACCTCGGCGTGTGCTCGCTCACGTCGGCGTTCACCAAGAACCAGGTCATCAGCTTCGTGATCAGCCTCCTCGTGTGCTCGGTCCTCGTGTTCCTCGGCTACAGCGGCTTCACGGCATTCCTCGAGGGCATCCTGCCGGTCGGCGCGGCCGACGCCGTCTCGAACTTCAGCTTCATCACCCATTTCAACCCCATGGTGAGGGGGATCGTGGACCCGAAGGACGTCGTGTTCTTCCTCTCGCTCATGGTGTTCACGCTCTTCCTCAACGTGGTCGCGCTCGAGCGCTGACCCCCGCGCCCCGCAATGAAACCCGGAAGCAAGACCCTCGCAGTCGCCCTCCTCCTCGTCGGCCTCGTGCTCGTCAACTACCTGGCGACGTCCGTCCCCGTCCGCCTCGACGCCACTTCCGAGAGCATCTACACGCTGTCGCCCGGCACGAGGGCGCTGCTCGCGAAGATCACCGAGCCCACGACGCTCGACCTGTACTTCTCGCGCGACGCCAGCGGCCAGTTCGTCGAGTACAAGAACTACGCGGAGCGGGTGCGCGAGATGCTGCGCCAGTACGTGCGCGCCTCGGGCGGCAAGGTGCGCCTCAACGTGATCGATCCCGAGCCCGACACCCCGGAGGAGGAGAAGGCGACGGCGGCGGGCATCGTGCCGCAGACGATCCCCGGCGGGAGCCAGTTCTACTTCGGCCTCGTCGCCACGCAGGCGGACCAGCAGAAGGTGATCGGGGCGCTCAGCCCGCAGCGCGAGCAGTTCCTCGAGTACGACGTCTCCGAGCTCATCTACGGGGTCGGCCAGACGGAGAAGAAGAAGCTGGGGCTCATCACCAGCCTGCCCCTTCAGGGCTCCCCGGGGATGCCGATGATGGGCCAGGAGGGGATGGAGGGCCAGTTCGTGGTCACGGAGTGGGAGGACACCTACCAGATCGTCCCCGTGGAATCCGCGGCGTCGGACCTGCCGGCGGGCCTGGACGTCCTAGCGGTCGTCCATCCCGAGAACCTCTCCGCGAAGCTGCAGTTCGCGATCGACCAGTTCCTCCTCGGGGGCAAGCCCGTGTTTCTGGCGGTCGACCCGTCGTCGCTCTACTTCAAGCGCCAGGGGGGGCAGGCCGCCATGTTCGGCGGCCCGCAGCCCAACGTCTCGAGCGACCTTCCCGTCCTCTTCGGGGGCTGGGGCATCGCCTACGACCCGCAGAAGGTCGTGGGCGACCTCGAGAACGCGGAGGAGGTCCAGCTCCGCGACGAGTCGCGCATGCGCTATCCGGTCTGGATCAACCTGACCCAGGACGCCTTCAACGCGAAGGCTCTTCCCACGGCGCAGCTCAGCTCGGCCATGTTCATCGAGTCGGGAAGCGTGTCGCTCAAGCCGGGCACGGACCTCGCGTTCACGCCGCTCGTCGAGACCTCGGCGAGGTCCGGCGACGTGCCGTCGGCCGCGCTCCAGTTCGCGCAGCCCGACGAGGTCGCCCGCCAGGTGACGCCCTCCGGCAAGCGCACGCTCGCGGCGCTGGTCACAGGCCGCTTCAAGACGGCGTTCCCGGACGGGGCGCCGAAGGATCCGGAGCCCGCGGCCACGGAGAAGAAGGAGGACAAGCCCGCGGCGAAGGCGCCCGCGCCGGAGTCGCTCAAGCAGTCCAGGACCTCGTCGATCCTCATCGTCTTCGCCGACACCGACTGGCTCTTCGACGACTACAGCGTGCGCAAGTTCAACTTCATGGGCCGGACGGCGGCGGAGCCGATCAACGACAACCTCTCGCTCGCGGCCAACTCCCTTGATTTCCTCGCCGGCTCGCGCGACCTGATCTCGATCCGCGGAAAGGGCAACTCGGTGCGCCCGTTCACGGTGGTGAGGCGGATGGAGGCCGACGCCGCCGAGAGGTACAAGGAGAAGCTGACGGCGCTCGAGGCGCGCATCAACGAGGTCCAGGGCAAGCTGGCCGAGCTCCAGGGCAAGAAGAACGAGGGCGGCAGGCTGCTCGCCTCGCCCGAGGCGACGCGGGCCATCGAGGACTTCCAGAAGCAGGCGTCCGCGCTTCGCGCGCAGCGGCGCGGCATCCGCCTCGCACTGCGCGAGGGGATAGACGCCCTGGAGAACAGGCTCCTCGCGATGAACCTGCTCGGCACGCCGCTCCTGGTCTGCGGATTCGGCATCTGGTTCCTGCGCCGGCGCCGCAGCTAGGCCAGGCCCGCCGCCCGCACCCGGGGAACCCAAGTCCCAGAGATGAAACTCCGATCGCTCATCATCACCGTCGCCGTGCTCGCGGCCCTTTCCGTCGCCGCGTACCTCGCCAACCGGCCCGGGGCCGCGCCCGCGGCCGATCCGCGCGTCGGCAAGGCGCTCCTCGGCCCGGACGTCGTCGCCAGGGCCGCGGGGCTCGTGATCGCCGACCAGGGCAAGAAGGTCGAGCTCGCCCGAAACGCCGACGCGTCGTGGCGCGTCCTTAGCTACTACGACATGCCGGCCGACATCGAGAAGGTCGCGCGCCTCGTCCAGGACCTGAATGAGGCCAAGGTCGACCGGTTCGTCACGTCGAGTCCGGACCGCCTCTCGCGCCTCGAGTTCAAGGACTCGTCGGTCACCCTGAACGACGCGGCGGGAAAGGAGATATGGAGCCTCGTGCTCGGCAAGACGGCTGAGTCGGGCAACGGGCGGTTCATACGGTTCGGGACCGACCCCAGGGCGTTCTTCTCGAGCATGCACGTCTGGCTGGACACCGACGCGAAGGGATGGGCCAACGCCCAGATCGTGCCCGCCAAGCCCGAGGAGATCGCGAGGGTCGAGATACCCTTTGACCCGGGCCCGGCGATCGTCGCGACCCGCGCGAAGAAGGACGCGCCCTGGACGGCCGAGGCGCCGAAGGGCCAGAAGCTGATCGCCGAAAAGGTGTCGTCCCTCCTCACGTCGCTCACGACCCTCCGGTTCAGCGACACGGCCGACCCGAAGGACGCGGCGGCGGTCGACGCCGCCGCGCACATGCGTACCTTCAGGCTGACGACCTTTGACGGAAAGACCCTCACCGTGGCCCTGGGGCGAAAGCCCGAGGAGAAGAAGCTCAAGCCGCCCGTCGCGGACGCGAAGCAGGCGCTCGCACCCCTCGGCAAGTCGACCGACGTCAAGGCGGAGGCGAAGCCCGTGGCGCCTGAGTTCGAGACGATCCCAGCGGGGCCTGTGTTCGCGGCCGTGGCGAGCTCGGACGCCCGCGCGGCGGTGAACGACCTGATGAAGCGCCGGGCGTTCCAGGTCGACGACTACGCGATTTCGAACCTGCCCCAGAAGGCGGACGAGCTGTTCGAGCCCGAGAAGAAGGGGAAATAGCCGCGCCGGCGCCGGGGCCGCGCTGGGCCCAGGGGCCCCAAGGTCGAGGATAGGCTCGCCCTGGCCGGCGGGCCAAACGGGCCACTCCTCCGCCGCCTAGCGCATGCGCGACGAGACAACCCACATGATGATGCCGATCGCGGAGGTTGTCGCGATGAGCCAGAGGATCACCTTTAGGACCGTCAGGCCCAGGGGCTTCACCACCCTGCCGCATTTCGGGCAGGAATAGGCCTTCTTGGAGACGAGGCCCTTGCAGTCCGGGCAGAACACCATGCCTCGAGGCGGTCGGACCGCTTCGACGCCGCTGTGAATAGGGGCCATTTACGGCGGCAACCGAAAGCCGGTACCGTGCCAAGGCGGCCCGCTCCGGAATTCCTGTGTGATCATCGAGGGCTTCCAGCCGAGGCCAACGCCGCCGATCAACGGGATTTCCCGCCATGCCTCCCGGAGGCACCTCCGACGTTGCGCGACTGGAGCTGCTTGCCGCTGTAGCCGCCGGAAACCGGAGATCCCGACGTCCTCACGTTTGCAAGGGAGTGCGCCCCGGAGAGCGGTTGGGCGGGCCGGTTGATCAGGTCGAAGAAATGTCCCTTCGGCGTCTCCTTCGGGGGTTCGTTTTTCATATGATCTATGAGAATTGGATGATTCCAGGACCATGCAACATAACGCTGCATCCGCCCCATTCCAATAGAAGTTTTGAGCGCCGGGGCGCCTTGACCCCGTCGAGGGGCCGGAGCGGGGCCGAACACCCCGCGCCGCATCTTTGTCCATACCCCCGGGTGATTTTCCTTTACGCATATCAACATTTCGCGATGCGTTGATATGTGTTGCAGACCGACCGCCCAGTTTCCGACCTCTTTGCGCAGCGACGCCCGCTGCGGTCCTTCGAGTTCTTCCCCCCGAAGGACGACGCCGGGGTCGAGGCGCTCAGGCAGACCGCGGCCGCGCTGAAGCCGGCCTCCCCCGACTTCGTCTCGGTCACGTACGGCGCCGGCGGCAGCACGCGCCAGCGGACGGCCCAGGTGAGCGCGCTCCTCAAGGCCGACTTCGGCTACACGGTCGTGCCCCACCTCACGTGCGTGGGGCATTCCCGGGCGGAGCTAAACGAGATCGCCGACAGGTTCCACGGCGATGGATTCCGCAACATCATGGCCCTGCGCGGCGACCCGCCCAAGGGGAGCGCGACCTTCGCCGTGGCCGCCGACGGGCTGCGCCATGCAAACGAGCTCGTGAGCCTGCTCAAGGCGCGCCACCCGGATTTCTGCCTCGGGGCCGCGGGCTATCCGGAGAAGCACCCGGAGGCGCCGACGCCGGAGGCGGACCTGGCCAACCTGAAGCGCAAGGTCGACGCCGGCGCGGCCTTCATCACGACGCAGCTCTTCTTCGACAACGAGGTCTATTACCGGTTTGTCGACCGCTGCGGGCGGGGGGGGATCTCGGTCCCCATCGTGCCGGGCCTCATGCCCGTCCTTTCCCTCAAGCAGATCCGGCGCTTCACGTCGATGTGCGGGGCCTCGCTGCCGCCGATCCTGGTCCGCAGGCTCGAGGCCGCCGGCGAGATCCCCGAGATCGTCGAGTCGGTCGGGATCGACTGGGCCCTGACGCAGATCCGCGACCTGGTCGTGCGCGGCGCACCGGGCTACCACCTCTACATCCTGAACCGCGCAAAGAGCGCGCTCGCCCTGGCCGCGGGCCTCGCGGCCTAGGGGCCGGCCGCCTTCTCAGCCCCCCGCGAGCACCGGACGGAATCCCGCCTCGGCGAGGATCCGGCGGACTGCCTCGCGCTGGTCTCCCTGGATCTCGATGCGCCCGTCCTTGATCGTCCCGCCGCACCCGCAGGCCGCGCGCATGCTCCCAAGGAGCCTTTCCTTCTCGGGAAGCCCTATGCCGACGAACCCGGCGGCCACCGTTACGGTCTTGCCCGCCCTTCCCCCGACCTCGCGCGTGACGTCGACGCGGCCCCGGCTCCTCGCCGCGGGCGCGGGCTCGGCCGGGCGAGCCGGAAGAGGCGCAGGGGCCCGCGGAAGGCCGGTGGCGGCGAGCGCGCCGAACGGGTTGTGCACCAGGCCCCTGCCCCCGTCGGTCGGTACCGGATCGGCCACGCTCAGGCCCCCCCGCACGATCCCGCCGGGACGTCGGGAGCTCCCCCGAGGAACATGAGCGCCTTCGCGTAGCTTCGGCGCTCCAGGAAATGGACAAGCTGGGGATGGAGCTCGCCTCGGCCCTGGCTCACGTACCCGTCCAGGGCGCCCACGGCGCTGGCGACGGCGTCGCCGTCGGCGCGTTTTATCGCGTCCAGAAGGCCTATGAGAGACTCCCTGATCCGTTCTTCCATGGCTGTCCCGGGAACCGACACTAATGCGGGCGCGGCGCTTGTGAAGCGCGATTGCAGACGGCCCTTGGAGCGTTCCCCCGCGCTTGAGTTCGCGGGTGCCACGTGCAGATTGTCGCCGGACCCGACGCAGCCCGCCCGGGCGCGCCCGGGCGCCGCCACCCTCCGAATGAATCCAACGTCCCTTCCCACGCGCGCCAATTCCGACGTGATCGAGGCGATGTACCGGCTCTGGCTCGACAATCCGGACGGCGTAGACCCGACGTGGCGGGCCTTCTTCCAGGGCTTCTCACTCGGCAGCAACGGCGCGCAGTTGGGCGCAGTCCTCGAGGTCCACGACAGCTCGGCGGCGATCATCGACAGCCTCAAGCAGTCGCACGTCCACTACCTCGTCGCGGCCTACAGGGCGATCGGCCACCTCCAGTCCCACCTGGACCCGCTGGGCGGCCGGCCGCCCCCCGTCGCCAAGCTCGACCTGGGGCAGTTCCAGCTCGGCCAGGGGGACCTCGACGTCTCCTTCGATGTCGGCACCTACCTCGGCGGGGGCCAGATGAAGCTGAAGGACGTCATCGCGTCGCTCGAGAGGACCTACTGCGGGCACGTCGGCGTCGAGTACGCCCACATCCAGGACCAGGACTGCAGGCTGTGGCTGCAGGAGCGCATCGAGTCCACGAGCCTCCAGCCGGCCTTCACGCGCGCCCAGAAGGTGAGGATGCTTCGCCGCGTGCACAAGGCGGAGCTGTTCGAGAAGTTCCTGCACACCAAGTACGTCGGCCAGAAGCGCTTCTCGCTGGAGGGGGGAGAGACGATCATCGCGGCGCTCGACGCGGTCATCGACCACTGCCCGGGGGCCGGCGTCGAGGAGATCAACCTGGGCATGGCCCACCGCGGCAGGCTCAACGTGCTGGCCAGCGTTATGCGCAAGTCGTTCGACCGGCTCTTCGAGCAGTTCTCCGAGAACTACATCCCCGACACGGTCGAGGGAGACGGCGACGTCAAATACCACCTGGGCTACGAGTCGGTCCTGACGACGACATCGGGCCGGAAGGTCGAGGTGCGCCTCGCGCCGAACCCGTCCCACCTCGAGATCATCGACCCCGTCGTCGAGGGAAAGACCCGCGCCCGCCAGCGCATCCGCGGCGACTCCGAGGAGAGGAGGCGGGTCCTGGCGCTCCTGATCCACGGCGACGCCGCGCTGGCCGGCCAGGGCATCGTCGCCGAGACCCTGAACTTCTCTCAGCTGCCCGGCTACGAGACCGGCGGCACCGTCCACCTCGTCATCAACAACCAGATCGGGTTCACGACCGAGCCAAGGGACGCGCGCTCGACCCGCTACTGCACCGACGTGGCCAAGATGATCGAGGCGCCCATCTTCCACGTGAACGGCGACGACCCCGAGGCGGTGTGCATGGTGGCGCAGCTCGCGCTCGACTTCCGCGTCCGCTGGAGGCGCGACGTGTTCGTCGACATGTACTGCTTCCGCAGGCGCGGCCACAACGAGACCGACGAGCCGTCGTTCACGCAGCCCATGCTCTACAAGACGATCGCGGGCCACCCGCTGGTCTCGGCCATATACACGGAGAAGCTTGTCGCCGAGGGCTCCATCACGGCCGGCGAGGGCGACGCCATCAGGGTGGAGTACTCGTCCGCCCTGGAGGAGAGCCTCGCCAAGGCGAAGGCGAGGGAGGCGGGCAGGGGCGCGCGGCGGTCGGGGCCCGCCAACCCGTTCAAGGGCTCGACCGCCGAGTTCCAGCCCGACTACCACCACACGCCCGTCGAGACCGGCGTCCCGGAGGCCGAGATCGGGCGGATCGTCCGCGGCCTCACCAGCCTGCCCGAGACCTTCAGGGCCCACCCAAAGATCAAGCGGCTCCTCGACGCCCGGGTCCAGGCCCACAGGGACGGCGGCCCGGTGGACTGGGGCTTCGCGGAGGCCCTGGCCTTCGGGTCGCTCCTTGTCGAGGGGACGCCGGTGCGCCTCAGCGGGCAGGACACCGAGCGGGGGACCTTCAGCCACCGGCACGCTGTCCTTGCCGACAGCGAGACCGGCGAGACGTACACGCCCCTCAGGAACCTCGACCCGAAGCAGGCACGCTTCTGCGTCTACAACTCGCTGCTGTCCGAGGCGGCCGTGCTCGGGTTCGACTTCGGCTACTCGCTCGATTACCCCGACCTGCTCTGCCTATGGGAGGCCCAGTTCGGCGACTTCGCAAACGGCGCCCAGGTCGTGATCGACCAGTTCATAGCCAGCGGCGAGTCGAAGTGGCAGAAGACGTGCGGCATCGTCCTGCTCCTGCCCCACGGCTACGAGGGCCAGGGCCCCGAGCACTCGTCGGCCCGCCTCGAGCGCTTCCTGCAGGCCTGCGCGGAGGACAACATCGAGGTCGTGAACGCGACGACGCCCGCCCAGTACTTCCACCTGCTGCGCCGCCAGGTCAGGCGAAACTTCCGCAGGCCCCTGGTCGTCATGTCCCCCAAGTCTCTTCTCCGCCACCCGGCGGCGGTCTCGCGGATCGGCGACCTGGCGGCCGGCGCTTTCCAGGAGATACTCGAGGAGCCCTCCCCGCCGGCGCGCCGGGCCCGCGTGATCCTCTGCTCGGGGAAGGTGTTCTACGACCTGTGCGACTACCGCGAGCGCAACGCGATCCAGGACACCGCGATCGTCAGGGTGGAGCAACTCTACCCGCTGCACGCCGCGCGCCTCGCCGAGATCGCGGCGAGGTCCCCGGGGGCCAGGCTCGTCTGGTGCCAGGAGGAGTCGCAGAACATGGGAGCGTGGTCCTGGATCGCCCCGCAGCTCGAGAGGGCCTTCGGAAGGGCCGCAGCCTACGCGGGCCGCGACGCCTCCGCCTCCCCGGCCGTCGGCTCGCTCGCCCTCCACAAGCTCGAACTCGCCAGCCTGCTCAAGGACGCGTACACCCTTTGAACATGCCAATCGATGTCAGGATACCTCCCATGGGGGAGTCGATAAGCACGGGCATACTCGCCAAGTGGCACGTGAGGGACGGCGACCTGGTGAAGAGGGACCAGCCGCTCTTCGAGCTCGAGACCGACAAGATCACCTCCGAGGCCGCGGCCGAGGCGTCGGGCGTCATCGCGCTCAAGGTCGCGGAGGGCGCGGAGGTGAGGATCGGCCAGGTCGTGGCCTCGATCGAGGCGGGGCCCGGCCCCTCCCCGCCGGCCGAGGCGGCCCCGGCCGCCCCGCCGGCGCCAGGGCCGGAGGCCGGCGCGCCGGCCCCGGTCGTGATGTCCCCCGCGGTGCGCCGGCTTGCGGACGAGACCGGCGTCGACCCGGCGGCGGTCGCCGGCACGGGAAAGGGCGGCCGCGTGACCAAGGCCGACATGCTCTCGGCCGGCGAGTCGGCCGCCCGCCCCGGGGACGCGCGGCCGGGCCCCCAGCCGGCGCCCGGCGCCCGCCAGACCAGGAGGAAGCTCTCCCAGCTGCGCCAGCGCATCGGCGAGCGCCTCGTCGCCGCGCAGCACGAGGCCGCCCTGCTCACGACCTTCAACGAGATCGACATGGCCGCCGTCGTGGAGCTCCGCTCGAGGTACCAGGAGGACTTCGTCAAGAGGAACGGGATGAAGCTTGGTTTCATGCCGTTCTTCGTGAAGGCGGTGGTCCAGGCCCTGAAGGAGGTGCCTGCGATCAACGCCCAGATCGATGGCGACACGCTGGTGCAGAACCACTTCTATGACATAGGCGTGGCGGTCTCGACGGAGAGCGGGCTGATGGTCCCGGTTATCCGCGACTGCGACGGCCTCGGCCTGGCCGCGATCGAGAAGGCGATATCGGACTCGGCTGGCAAGGCCCGCGACGGCAGGATAACGCTCGCCGACCTCGAGGGCGGCGTCTTCACGATCACGAACGGGGGCACCTTCGGCTCCCTCCTGTCGACGCCGATCGTCAACCCCCCCCAGAGCGCCATCCTGGGCCTGCACGCGATCAAGGACAGGCCCGTGGCCGTGGGCGGCCAAGTCGTCATCCGGCCCATGATGTACGCCGCGCTGACCTACGACCACCGCGTCGTCGACGGCCGCGAGGCCGTGACGTTCCTCGTCAAGGTGAAGCAGGAGATCGAGGACCCGTCGAGGCTCCTGCTCGGGATCTGACGCACGCCCCCCGATGGACCCGTACGACATCGCGGTCATCGGCGCCGGCCCCGGCGGATACGTGTGCGCGTTCCGCGCCGCGCAGCTCGGGCTCAGCGTGGCCCTTATCGACAGGAGGGCCACCCTCGGGGGGACCTGCCTGAACGTCGGCTGCATCCCGAGCAAGGCCCTCCTCTACTCGACCGAGCAGCTCGTGTTCGCCCGCGACCACGCGGCCGCGCACGGCATAAGGACCGGAACGGTCTCCCCCGACATCGGCGCGCTCCTCAGGCGCAAGGACGCCGTCGTGGCCAGGCTCGTCGCGGGGGTGGCCGCGCTCGCGAAGGCCCGCAAGGTCGCCGTCCTCACGGGCGAGGCCGCGTTCACGTCGCCGGCGGCCCTTTCGGTCAGCGGCCCGGGGGGGACCGTCCCCGTGGCGGCCAGGAACTTCGTCATCGCCACCGGATCGGCGCCCGCCGAGCTGCCCTTCATGAGGTTCGACGGGCAGACGGTCGTCTCGAGCGACCAGGCCATAGGCTTCGGGCGGGCGCCCTCCCCGCTCGTCGTCGTCGGCGGAGGCGCCATCGGGCTCGAGCTGGGGTCGGTCTGGGCGCGCCTCGGCAGCGACGTCACCATCGTCGAGCTCCTGCCCAAGATCATCGCGGGCTTTGACGACGATGTCGTGCGCGCGTTCACCCGCCTGCTCCAGAGGCAGGGCCTCAAGATCGAGACGGGCGCAAGGGTGACCGGCCTTGGGACCGGGGGCCTGGGGGCCGTGCTCGCGGCCGAGCGGGACGGCAAGCCCGTGGAGTTCCCGGCGGAGAAGATCCTCGTCGCCGTCGGCCGCCGGCCCTACACGGACGGGCTCGGCCTGGAGAAGGCCGGGGTCTCTCTGGACGAGGCGGGGCGGGTCAGGGTGGACGCGCGCCTGCGCACGGGGGTTCCCGGAATCTGGGCCATAGGGGACGTCGTCGCGGGGCCCATGCTCGCGCACAAGGCCGAGGAGGACGGCGCCGCCGTCGCGGAGTGGATAGCCGGCAGGGCGGGCCACATCAACTGGGACCTCGTGCCCTCCGTCGTCTACACCGACCCGGAGGTCGCCTGCGTCGGGATCGGCGAGGACGCGGCGAGGGCCCGGTCGACGCCCGTGAACGTCGGCAGGTTCAACTTTGCCGCCAACGGGCGCGCGATCGCGAACGACTCGACCGAGGGGTTCGCGAAGATCGTCGCCGACGCCCGGACCGACCGGATCATCGGCGCGCAGATCCTCGGGCGCGGCGCCGGCGAGCTCATCGCGGAGGTGGTCGCCCACATGGAATACGGCGGAAGCGCGGAGGACCTGGGCCGCACGATACACGCCCACCCCACGCTCAGCGAGGCGCTGAGGGAGGCCGGGCTCGCGGTTTCAAAGGCCGCGATCCATGCGATTTGACACGGGCGGCGGGAAAGGGGAGTCTCGGGGAGCTTGCCGAGAGCGCCAATCCTAGCCACAATGACGCCCGCTAATACGTTGACTCCCACCTCTATGACGCCGACCGGCGCGGGCCGGAACCTTGTCGCATCGGCCCATGGTTCCCGCCAGCGCGCGCCCGGCTCCGGGAGGCACGACCGAACATGAACCCCAGCGAACGCGAAGAGGCCCTTGCGCGGCGCGAGGCAGCCGCCGAGCGGCTGCATGCGAAGCTCGAAAAGGACCGGGCCGCGCTCGAGGTCGACATCTCCGCCTCCGCGGCGGCATCCAAGGCCGCGAACACCATTTCCCGCGCGCTCGAGGCCGACGCCGCGCAGCGGCTGAAGCAGCTCGAGGCCGAGTGCGCGCAGTGGGAGGGCAAGCTCGCCAGGCTGAAGGCCGAGGGCACTGCGGCCGGGCTCGCCCAGCCGGACGCCGACGTCGAGAGGCGCGACCAGCGCACCGCCGCCGAGACGGCCGCGGTCGTGGACGCCCGCGCCAAGATCGCGAGCGACCGCGCCGCGCTCGAATCGGAGCGCGCCGCCTTCGCGGCCGAATGCGCGGAGGGCCAGGCCAAGCTTAAGGCCGAGGCCAAGGCGCTCGCCGACCTCAGGGCCAAGCTGGCCGTCATCCGCACCGAGATCGAAAGCGGCGTGAAGGCGCGCGAGGCCGAGGTCCACCGGAAGGAGGCGGGCCTTGAGGCCGAGAGGGCCAAGCTGCAGGCCCGCGCCGAGGCCCTTGCGCAGGCCGAGGCCCAGATAACGGAGCAAGGCGCAAGAATGGAGGCCCAGCTCGCCGCGCTCGCCGCGAAGGAGGTCATGTTCGAGGAGCGCCACCGCCAGCTCCAGGAGAACTTGAAGAATTTCGTCAAGGCATGACGCGGCCGATGACCCCCGACTGATCGCCGACCATGGCCAAGGCGGAAGAGATCCAGGTCATCGTCGAGCTCACCCACCATACGTTGCACGCGCTGCGCGCCGTGAACGGCGCGGCGGAGGCCGGGGGCGAGTGCGCGCTGGACAACGGGCCGGCCCTGGAGGCGCTCCTCGGCGCGGTCGCCCCGTCCGGCAAGGAGGACGGGATCGAGGTGGGATCCGTGTGGCCCGACGGCGCCGCCTGGCACCTGTCGAGCGAGACCGAGGCGGTCCTGGACAGGGCGCCGGAGGCCCTTAGGGCGATCGCCGGCGCCACCCAGGGGGCGTCGAAGTACCCATTCTGCTACGCGGCGTGCGGCGCCGACGACGGGGGCGCGATCACGCCGGAAGGCACCGCGAAATGGATCCTCGCACACTGTCCCCGCGAGGCGCTCGCGCGGGCCTGCGCCGGGGCAGAGCGGTGCAGGGTGCCCGCCGGCGGCGCCGCGCCGGCCGCGTTCGCGCGGGCGGGGGCGATCGCGCGCGCGCTTCGCGCCGCCGGCAAGGGCTGCGTCGCCCTCTGGGACCTGGGGTCGGAG
>Ga0074045_10000251_pt1 | contig 51439 bp, 37 predicted proteins | sample BogForMeECP23OM2_FD_94442 | JGI IMG/M metagenome (GOLD analysis project Ga0074045, IMG submission 94442) | Bog forest soil microbial communities from Calvert Island, British Columbia, Canada - Bog Forest MetaG ECP23OM2 | ecosystem: Environmental > Terrestrial > Soil > Wetlands ... | reverse complement strand
CGGTCGAGCTGCGGGTACGTTTGCGATATCGCAAGTTCGACTTCGAGTACATGAGCCTGGTTCACGGCGGCCCCGATAAGGTTCCGAAACTGCCGATCGTGGACCTGTGCGAGGATCGCGTGACCTTGCCGGTCGAGGGAGTGGCCCTGCCGGTTCCCGAGCAGCGCTCGACCATCGAGCCGGCCTGGCAGCGCTGGAACGATTACGGCATTGGCCTATTGCTGCAAGGCGATCTGAAAGCGGCGCAAGCCGCCTTCGAAAAAGTCACCGAAGCTGATCCCCAGAATCCCGACGGCTGGGTGAACATCGGACGCGCCGCCCTGCAGGAAGGCGACGTAGCTCGCGCTCGCACGGTTCTTGAAAAAGCGCTGGCGTTAAGTCCCGATCTGGCTCGCGCGCACTTTTTCTATGCCGGAGTTCTACGCCAGGAAGGGAACTACGACGCAGCGGCCCAGCATCTGACCAAAGTCCTGGCCCAATATCCCCGCGACCGCGTGGCGCTCAACAATCTCGGCCGCGTCCTCTTTCTGCAGAGAAAATATGCGGACGCCGTGAAGGTCCTGCAGCAGGTGTTAGCCGTCGATCCCGAAGACTTGCAGGCGCACTACAACCTGATGCTCTGCTACAACGGCCTCGGCGACGAAAAGATGTCCAAGGAGCACCAGGCGCGATACCTGCGCTTCAAAGCTGACGAAGCCTCCCAGGCCATCACCGGCCCCTATCGCCAGCTAAATCCCGAAGACAACAATGAACGCCAGAATATCCACGAGCACGTATCGGTCCCGCTGCCGATCTTGAACAACCTACCAGCGAGGCGTCTAACCGCAAGCTCCGCCACGATTCCCGGGGGCCGACGTTAATGAGCCTGTTCAAGACAAAATTCACCACAGAGTCACAGAGTCACAGAGAGAAACTCGATTGTTCTTTTAATGCATTCCTCCGTGCCTCTGTGTCTCTGTGGTGGGTGATGCCTTTGCTAGTCACAAATGTTCTCGCACAGGTCACCTTCCACGACATCACCGCCCAGGCCGGCATCCACTTCACCCACAACAACGGAGCCTTCGGGAAAAAGTGGCTCCCGGAAACCATGGGCCCAGGCTGCGCCTTCATCGATTACGACAATGACGGCTGGCCCGACATCCTGCTAGTCAATGGTCAAGATTGGCTCGGACACGCCAAAAGTGGCGCGACCACGCTGAAGCTCTACCACAACAACCACGACGGCACGTTCACCGACGTGACGCGCAAGTCCGGCCTCGACATTTCGCTTTTTGGAATGGGCGTTGCCGTCGGCGACTACGACAACGACGGCTTTGACGACATCTTCATTACCGCCGTAGGCCAGAGCCATCTCTTCCACAACAACGGCAATGGCACGTTCACCGACGTCACCAAGTCCGCCGGACTCTGGGGTCCGAACGAGTTCTCGACCGGAGCCGCCTGGGTCGATTACGATCGCGACGGCAAACTCGATCTCGTCGTCGCCAACTATGTGCAGTGGTCCGAGCAGACCGACCTCTACTGCACCCTCGATGGCTCGCACAAGTCCTACTGCACGCCCGAATCCTACAAGGGAACGTCGGCGCGCCTCTGGCACAACCTGGGCAACGGCAAGTTCGAGGACGTCACGCAAAAAGCCGGCCTCTACGATCCAACATCGAAGGGACTCGGGGTCGCTATTCTCGATTACAACAACGACGGCTGGCCCGATATCCTCATCGCCAACGACACGCAGCCCAACAAGCTCTACCTGAATAAGAAAGACGGCACCTTCGAAGAGAGCGCCGTTTCCGCTGGCATCGGGTTCAGCGAAGATGGCATTGCCCGCGCCGGCATGGGCGTTGATGCCGTTGATTACGACCGCTCCGGCAGCGCCAGCCTGGTCATCACAAATTTTTCCAACCAGATGCTTTCGCTCTACCACAACGAAGGCAACGGCCTGTTCGTGGATGAAGCTCCGCGCTCGGAAGTCGGCCGCGCCACGCTGCTGACGCTCGGTTTCGGCTGCTTCTTTTTCGACTACGATAACGACGGCTGGCAAGACATCTTCGTCGCCGACGGCCACATCGAAGACCAGATCGAGACGGTACAGAAGCGCGTCAGCTACGCCGAGCCGCCACACTTGTTCCGTAACCTATTGAACGGCAAGTTTGAAGAAGTGACGGCGAAAGTCGGGAGCGCGTTTGCCGCTCCGAAAGTGGCGCGCGGCGCTGCCTACGCCGACATTAATAATGACGGAGCCCTCGACGTCCTAGTCATGACCAACGGCGGCCCGGCGCATCTCTACCTGAACCAGGGCGGCAAGAACCAAAGCCTGCGCATAAGACTAGTCGGCACAAAATCCAACCGCGACGGCATCGGCGCTGTTGTCCGAGTCGCCAGCGGCAGCGACAAGCAGTGGCTAACCATGAAGAGCGGCTCCAGCTATCTGTCGCAGAGCGAACTGGTGCTGACCTTCGGCATGGGATCGAAAACCAAAGCCGACGCCGTCGAAATCGACTGGCCCAGCGGCCAAGTCGACAAGCTCGCAAACCTTGCGACCGGGCAGACCGTCACCATCCAGGAAGCCAGAGGCCAGATCGCCGCACGGGCGTACGGAAAGAAGTAGCCCGGCGTTCGAGTTCCTATCCAAGAACTGTCATCCTGAGCGACCGGACACACACCCGCCACTCGGATAGAATCTTTTCTAACTCACAATGACCAAGACGTTCAGCATCGCTATCGGCTGCATCGTTCTGCTTGCGCTACTGGCCGCGACCACTCCCGCCCCGAATTCCAAGGAAGCAGCCCGCCTCAACAACATCGGCGTCGCCTACATGAACCAGCAGCTTTTTGAAAAAGCGCTGAAATCGTTCGATGAAGCCGCAGTCACTGACCCGACCTTAGAAGTCGCGGCCGTCAATCGCGGCGTAGCACTGCTAAACCTGCAACGCGGAGAAGAAGCGAAGGCGCTGCTGGAGAAAGCAACGAAGACCAATCCCAAAGATGCCCACGCCTGGTACAACCTCGGCCTCTATTACAAGAACTCCGCGGATGCGAGTTCCGCGGTTGATGCGTTTCGTCGCGTTACTGAAATTGACCCGAGCGATGCCGATACCTGGTACTTCCTCGGATCAACCTACGCGCAACTCAAGCAATTTCCGGAAGCGATCGCCGCCTTCGAGCAAGCACTAAAGCTCGATCCGCACCACGCCTCCGCCCAGTTCGGACTGGCGCGGGCCTACCAGCAATCCGGCCAAGCCGACCCCGCCCACGAAGCCATGAAGAAGTTCCAATACATCACGCAGAACAAGCTGGGCGCGCCCATCAGCCTGTCGTATGGCGAACAGGGAAAGTATTCGCGCGCGGAAGATTCGCCGATGGCGGTGGAAAAGGTCGCGGCGGCGATTCCGGTCAAGTTTGTGGATGTGACCGTGCAAACTGGGCTAGCCATGACACCTGCTCCCGCTTCCGAAGGATACGGCTACTTCTACTTGGGCTCGGGTGCGTGCTTTCTCGACTACGACAACGACGGACGCATCGATCTTTTCCTCCCAAATAACGGCGTCCAGGGAATGACGCTCTATCACAATCTAGGTAATGGCAAGTTCGAGGACGTGACAAAACGATCTGGACTCGATCCCACGGTTCACGCGATCAGTTGCACAGCTGGAGACTATGACAACGATGGTGCAACCGATCTCGCCGTGAGCGACGGATCTCGCGTGCTCCTTTTCCACAATGAGAAAAACGGCACGTTCAAAGACGTCACGGAAGGGGCAGGCATCCGCCACGCGCATGAGCCAAACATCATCACCGGCTTAACGTTTATCGACTACGATCACGACGGCGATCTCGACCTTTACGTTACGCAGCCAAGCGGTGCCTCGAACCAATTCTCGAAACCAACCACAGAACCAATTCAGGTCGCCTGGCTTCAAGGCCGCAACACTATGTGGCGGAACAATGGAAACGGCACATTCACCGACGTAAGCAGCGAGCGAGGGCTGGACGCTTTCGGATTAAACGCTGTCGGCACCGACTACAACAACGACCGCGCTGTCGACGTGGTTGTGACCGGTAGTTTTTCCGGAAGGCTGGGGTTTCTCAAGAATCCCCGCGAAGGGAAGTTTCAACCGGAAGCCGACATAAGCAGTGCTCCCCAACCCGGCAACAGTGTCGGCCTCGCCGTGCTCGATTTTGATCATGACGGCTGGATGGACATAGCGTTCACTCACAGTAACGGCGGCATCTCTCTCTGGCACAACAATCACGGGTCGCCAAGTTTCATCCCCTTATCCAGAGACGACAATCCAAAGGTCAATGTCGAACCGGTGAAGCTGCCAGAAACCAACTGGGTCCGCGCCTACGGCATCGTCGCCTTCGACTACGACAACGACGGCTGGGTCGACCTCGCCGCCGTCGGCGAAACGAAAGAAGGTAAGGGCGAAGTCCGCCTCTTCCGCAATCTCGGTCCCGACGGATGGAAAGACGTCACCACCGACGTCGGCCTCGATAAGATTCAGCTTAAGGAGCCGCGCGCCATCATTGCTGGCGACTACGACAACGACGGCGCCGTCGATCTTCTGATCACGCAAAATCACGGACCCGCCGTGCTGCTCCACAACGAAGGCGGCAACAGGAACAACTCGCTGCGCCTCGCGCTCAAGGGACTGAACGATAACAAGAGCGCCATCGGCACCAAAGTTGAAGTCTTCTCCGGCGGCCTGCGGCAGAAGTTCGAAGTCTACGGATCGTCCGGCTACCTCGGACAAAACTCGCCCTACCTGACCATCGGCCTCGGCCAAGCGAAAGTTGCCGACGTCCTTCGCCTGACGTGGCCGACCGGCGTACTGCAGGATGAAATCGAAGTCGCCGCCAACAAGGTGCAGAACATTCAAGAACTCGATCGCCGCGGCAGTTCCTGTCCTACTTTGTTCGCTTGGGACGGCCACGAATATAAACTTGTCGGCGATATGCTCGGCGCAGGTGTGGTTGGACACTGGATCGCGGCGGATAAAGGCAACGTCGAACGCAATATCGCTCGCCCAACTGAGGCCATCAAGCTAGGCCGTGCCGCGCTCCGCGAAAAAGACGGAAAGCTCAGCTTCCGCTTCATGGAGCCGCTGGAAGAATCCGTCTACCTCGATCAGGTCAAATTGCTAGCCGTCGATCATCCCTCCATCGTCGACGTCTATCCCTACGAATATTTCGCCAGCAATCCGCCGTACCCGCCGTTCAAAGTAGTGTTCAGTAATAAGAATGATGCGCGTCCGCCCGCCGGTGCGTGGGACGAGCACGGCCACAACGTGCTGCCCGACTTGCTCGCGCACCGTTATTTCGGCGACTTCAAAGTGCTTTCATTCCAGGGATTCACCGAGCCCCACAGTCTGGAACTCGACCTCGGCGAGCCCTACCGCGGCGGCCCGCTATGGCTCTTGATGCACGGCGAAATCGAATATTTCTCGGCCACCAGCATGTACGCCGCCGATCAGGCCGGCCTCCATCCCTTCGCCCCCTATGTCGAAGCGCTAGTCGCGGAGGACGATGGGAAAGAGAAATGGCTTCGCGTAGTCGATGACCTCGGATTCCCCGCCGGCGGTGCGCGCACCATGACCGCCGACCTGACCGGCAAACTTCCGCCGGGCACGCGCCGCATCCGCATTACTACAAATCTGCAGATTTACTGGGACAACATCCTGATCAGCCGAACCAGCCAGGATCAGACCGCCCGCCTGACGCCGGTGCCGCTCGCGCGCGCCGACCTGAATTTTCACGGATTCCCGCTGAAGATCGAAGACCAGCCGCCGGGCAACGTGAAATACATTTACGAAAAGACCAGCGCCACCGGCCCCTACACGCGTCCCGCCGGGGCTTACACGCGCTACGGCGATGTGCGGCCGCTGCTCGAATCGGTCGACGATAAATTTGTCGTCTTCGGATCAGGCGATGAAGTTGCGCTCGATTTCGATCCCGCGAAGTTGCCTGCCCCGCCGCGCGGCTGGGTGCGCGACTATTTCTTCATCGCCAACGGCTACGAAAAAGATATGGACTTCTACGCCTACCGCGGCGACACCGTGGACCCGCTGCCATTTCGCGACATGCTGGCCTATCCCTATCCCGGCCAGTCTTTCACCTCCGACGCCGAGCACTTGAACTACTTGCTCGAATACAACACCAGGTTCATGTCGGGGAATGAAGCGAGCGGATATTCGTTCCGCTACCCCAAGTGATGGTGTGTCACAGCAGAAGCTGAGCCGTTTAGCGGGAGTGAGCGGCTCGTTGCTGCCATCTTGATCGCTTCCCTGGTGGGCATTGCTAACGTATCAAGCCATGGCGCCGCTCACTCAGTCAGTGTCCTTCCAATGCTCACGGGCGTATTTCTCGCAGTCGTGGGTGTCGAATTCCTCTTGGGTCTTGATGGTGTGTTGGGCGTTGGTGGGTGAACTGCCGAGTTTGATGTGCCAGCAGCACCGTTCGCAAAACCAGCCTATCCACGTTGGCGTAGCGGCGAAGACAAGGCGACGTTCATGTTGCCACTGCAATAGAATGCACCTCCATGTGAGGACCGCGAGTCCCCACACAGAGACAGCTCGTCCTTCGGATAAAATTGGGAATAGTTCTCTAGTTGTCTAGGGTACCAAAGCGCACCCCGCCAGGTCAAGGGGCTGAACAATGCGCACGACTGGACCTTTCGTCAACAAGCGTGGCTGTTGAAAAACTCCTTCTCTCAAAATCAGCAAAAATAAGATCGCGTCAGGAAGCCCTACAATCGATTTTCTCGGGTCGCCTGGACATTTTCTATCCCCCCAATTTTGGCTAATTGACGAAAAGTGAGTTTTTCAACAGCCACAAGCGATAGCGCTCATTGATCTTGAGTCCAGTTCAAAAGCGAAGGATGGGTATGCCCGCAAGTTCCTGAAACGAGGGCATGAAAGTAATTGGTCGGGGCGCGCGGATTTGAACCGCGGACCCCCTGCGCCCAAGGCAGTGAACGAATATCTATCTTGTTGGCCCGTCTAGCTTTTCTCTATGTCGTAGTGCACGGTTTTGGACCTGGTTGGGCAGCATCTGGACCCAAGTTGGACCCAAGTTTCGACTCAGACGGTTGGTCGCTGCCGGGGAGCCGACAACATGCGGTCTGCGCCGTTTCTTCTTGTGCGCGCTGATACTTCCAGATCGCATGGTCTAGGCGCCCGGTTGGCAGCGTGGCTCGCAGAGCGCATTCGAGAAGTTGAGAGATCTGTGGGACGACTTCCATCAATCGCCGTGTTTGTAGATGGCGATCATCGCATCGATCCACTTGTTGATTCTGTCGGTCCAATATTGGCAGAGCACAACGTACGCATCGTCGGGTGCCATGACGGAAGAGTTGTTGGCTATGAGCAGGAAGTTCGGGTGTTCGACATTCAATACATCAAGGGCCTGGAGTTCGAAGGGGTATTCCTCGTTGCAACAGACGTGCTTGCGGAAAGACTACCCGATCTCTTCGAAAGATATCTGTATGTCGGCATTACGAGAGCCGCAACTTTCTTGGGAGTCACTTGCAACAAACGTCTCCCTCCAGCTTTGGAATTTGTCCGATCATTCTTTGCTGACGCGAAGTGGGATTAATCGGGGTGTACTGTTGGCCGTTTTGGAAACCTGGCGCCCATCGAGCCATTACTCGGACGGGTTCTGATACTTTGCAGGAAGCAGGAAGCCTTTTTTGCTGAGATTTGACTGCGCCGGTGGGGCAGGTCGACTGGGGCGTTTCAGAGGTGCTGGCGGCCTTTGTGACCACCCTACAAGGCGATTGGGAGTTCCAACCGGTCAGCGGGGCCCCACTACTTGCTACTTGAGAATCTGACTAGGGCGGTATTTACGGAGGCGAACGAGGCGTACAGCCTTTCGTATGGCATTTTCGATGGAGGACTTGCTGTCACCTGCGCATCCTAATCCATACCGGGCAATGACGGCGGACGTTTCGCCCGAGGTTGGTTCGGATTCGACGCATTACCACGACCGCATCTGATCGGTTAAGCAGCGGACGCATTTGTTCGAACTGATCGCCATAGTTGCTTGACCAACTGGTGTGCCGAAAATTCAGCTCTATTGGCCCTGAGCTAGATTCGAATGCCTTTCGAATATAGTCATCGTACCTCGTCTGCATCTCATCTCGGGCATTTTTCGTTTTGAGAGTGTCAACTGTTTTCAGGCGCATGAAACTTGCGAAACAAGTTCACTCGCACGCCATCAGGGATGCTTCACGAAGCGCAGCGACGCAGAATTCATGCAGTAGCGAAGGTGCGTGGGTTCGGGGCCGTCGTCGAAGACGTGGCCTAGGTGGGCACCGCATTCGGTGCAGGAAACCGCGGTGCGAACCATGCCATAAGTTGTATCGCGGATCTCGCGGACGTTCTCGGCGGCAATAGGAGCCCAGAAACTGGGCCAGCCGGTGCCGGAGTCGAATTTAGTGGCCGAGTCGAACAGCGCATTGTCACAGCAGATGCAGCGGTAGATTCCTTTGTCGTGCAGGTTCCAGTATTTGCCGGAGAAGGCGATTTCGGTATCGGCGTTGCGCGTGATGTCGAAGACTCCGGAAGAGAGTTGTTTGCGCCATTCGGCTGTGGTCTTAATGACCCTGGCGACGCTGATTTTGTTCAAGCGCTGTCCGGCGTCAGAGAAGAGAACGATCGTGACTTCTTTGGGCTCGGCGGCGGCAGAGGCAGCTTCCAGAACGTGCGGCTTTCTCCACTGCCAGAACACCAGGCCGCCTATGGCTGCTGCGGTGCTGGTCAAGAAGACACGGCGACGAACGTTTGTGGAGCCGTCGCGGTCGAGATCGGAGTTGAACATAGCTCTCCTACTTTCCTGTGTAAAGATCAGGGAACTCCTGGCGAAGGTGTTCGACCTTGGGAGCATCGTTGTACATGATGTAGGGCTGGCTGGGATGCAGGGCAGCGTAGTTCTGGTGATAGGCCTCGGCCGGGTAGAAGGCTTGCAGTGGCACCACCTTGGTCACCAGTGGACGGGGAAAGACCTTGGCCTTGTCGAGTTGGGCGATGTAAGCCTCGGCAATGCGCTTCTGTTCATCGTTGGCGTAGAAAATTGAGGAGCGGTATTGCGTTCCTTCGTCGGGACCCTGGCGGTTCAATTGCGTGGGGTCATGGGCCACGGAGAAGAAGACCCGTAACAAGTCGCCGTAGGTGATCTGCGAAGGGTCGTACACGATCTCGACCGACTCGGCGTGACCGGTTTCGCCGGTACTAACGATCTCATATTCGGCGGTCTTGGCGGACCCCCCGGAGTAGCCGGAGGTCGCGCTGATCACGCCCTTCACGTGCTGAAAGACGGCCTGGATTCCCCAGAAGCATCCGCCGGCGACGAGCGCGGTCTGTTGACCGGATGTGGCGAGTCGCAGGGCATCCAGAACGGGCGCGGGAAGCGGGGCGGCGGTGACTGCTTTGGCGTTGCAGGCCGTAGTGGCAAGAAGCGATCCCAACAGAACCAGAGCAGCGCGGATCGAAGGATATGCAGTCATCTCGTTTTCCCTTTCTAGTACGGACTACCGTGGGCTACCAGATAGGAGTGCCGAGAGGCGTAAAAGTTTCAGCTTCGAGAGTGGAGTCGGCAGGGAATTTCAAAACGAGGGTCTATCTAGGGTTTCTTTGGTCTCAGCGTACCTTTGGCGGCCTATTGTCTCACTCCGATGGACTCGCTAGTGTGAAGGGAACCGCTTTTTTTGGTAAATAATCCCCCGATTCCTTCGACGCGGAAGGTTCCGCCCAAGACATTGGGTTGGAGGATACTGTAACTTTTCATGGTTCTTCACATCCCATATGTGCGCCCAGGTTCCTCGGCGTCAATTCGAACGTGAATAGGAGAAGAGTTCATGAACAAGATGATTCGCAGGTTGATGGCAATGTGTCTTCTGTCAGTGGGCCTCGCGGCTTTTGGGCAGTCCAGCGATACCACGAAGCAGGACAACATGAAGCACGACGACATGCAGCAAGACCAGATGAAGAACGATCAAATGAAGAAGGAAGACACGAAGAAGGAAGCGAAGTCCAAGAAAACCAAGAAGGACAAGACTAAAAAAGACGACATGAAGAAAGACGACAACATGAAGCACGACGACAGCATGAAGCAGAACTAGCGCGCCTGCGTTCGTCAAGTTCGACTTCAGGGTAGCTGGTGCAGGCAATATCACCGGCTGCCTTGAAACTTCTACCTCAGCCCCAGTCCGTAAAATCTGCGCGCCCCCATGTACGCGTCTTTCCGAAGGAAGACTTGACGATTGGCATGAGCATAGGCTGAGATTAGGCGGTCAGATACTTCTTCATACAGCGCACGCAAGGGGCGTACCCCTGTCGCAGCGCTTCCCGGGCCTGGATGGTCTGAATGTGTGCTTTGTCGTGGATGAAGGGACACCCAGCTGCGTGAAACGTTTTCCCATCACCCGAAACCACCACCATCATATCCGGGGGCACGCCCGTACCAGGCTGTGCATGTTCGGAACGCAGTTCAGAACGGCTGAAGACGGAAGATCTGGCCACCTCGAAGCTGCCGGCCACTAGGACTGCCGCGGCGGCGGCGACCATCCATCCGAGAAAGCTTCGGCGGTTACCAGGCATATTCTCTTCCAGCCTGCGGTGCAGACGGTGACTGAAGCCTAGCGGCACCTCGAACATCCTTTCGTCGCCGTAGAGCTGAACCACATTCCGCATGCCGTCGAGTACAGCTGTGCAGTGCTTGCAGCCACGGAGATGCTCTTCCATGGCAGCGCGCAAGCTCGCATCGACTTCACCTTCGAGATAGTTCGAAATCTCCCGCCACACTTCTTCGCAGCTGATTACCATGGCTTCGTCCCCTTTGCAAAAAACATCTTGGTGCTCCAGCTACCGCCGAGCCCCGGCGTCAGCAGATCGCGCAGCATCAGCCGTGCCCGCAGCAAGCGCGTCTTGACCGATGCGGTTGAGATCCCCAGGGCCTTGGCGGTCTCTTCGATGCTCAAGTGCTGCATATCGCGCAGGACAAACGTTTCGCGGTACTTTTCTCCGAGCGAGGCCAACGCTTCGGCCAGCTTCTGCCGGACCTCCTTGCGTTCCAGGGTCTCCAATGGGATCTCTCGCCAGTCGGCAAAATCGCGGGGAGTATAGTTGCCTTCTTCGTCCTGACGGTCAACGATCGGCTCCATAAGGTTGGCGTGTTCTTTTCTTCTCCACATACGCGCCTCGTTGATGGTGATCTGGGTGAGCCAGGTGCTGAACCGCGCCTCGGCACGGAACTGCCGGATGTGCTTAAGAGCTTTCAGCACCGCCTCCTGGGCTACGTCTTCGGCATCCGCCTCATTGCGCAAAATGGCAAAGGCCGTAGAGTACACGCGCCTTTCGTAGGGCCGGATCAACTCGTAGAAAAGATCATGCTCGCCGTTCCGGATACGCTGGATCAGCATCTCTTCGTTGAATGGTTTCGCTGGATGTTCCAGCGAAGTCACTTCTTCCGGCATCGTTCCTCACCGTGAACGCACTGCAGTTACGAACGGTTACTATTCTGATCGGTATTCCGGGTCCTTCTTCCATCCTGTCAAAATGGAGACGAAGTTGTTCCAGCCATGGAGCGCCACCATCACCAGATGTCCGAACACGAAGGCCAGCATCGCCCACATGATCAGGAAATGCCACAGCCGTGCCCAGTGGAAGCCGCCCATCATCCACGCCAGCCACGAGAACTGCACCGGTTTCCATACTGCGAAACCCGTCAGCACCGACAGCACGCCCAACGCAATGGCAGAGGTGTACGCATGTTTCTGGAGCGGGTTGTAGACCTCCCTGGTCGGCGGCTTGGGGCCGAAAAGGAAATAGTGGCGCACCATCGGCCACACGCCCGGCAGGTCGCGCCTCACAAAGAGCACCTGCTTGTAGTTTCCGCTGAAGATCTGGTAGCCGATATACAGCAGTCCGGTCGCGATATAAATCCACATGAAGGTGAGGTGCCATTGCAGCGCGCCTCCCAGCCATCCACCGAGCGCGAAAGACTTGGGCCAGTTGAGTAGATCCTTTTGCGGGATTTTTGCGCCGAAGCTCGGGAAAGCGCGGAAGATCTGAAACCCGCTGCCGACCATTACGAACAGCGCTACGGCGTTCACCCAATGGCAGAGGCGAACCACAAAAGGGTGCTCGTAAACCGCTGCTGTTACTTCGCCCGTCTTCACGTCTTCGATTGCTATTGCGCGGGTAGCCATAGTCATCTCTCCGGGCTACAGACCATAGAATTCGGAGTAGCCTTGATCTTCCCAGTAGCCGGCCTTTTCCAGTACATGGCTCACTTTGAGGTCGGTGAGGTACTTTGCCTGCTTGTAGCCAATCTTCGTGGGAATGCTCAGACGCAGTGGAGCGCCGTGTTTGCGGGTCAAGGGCCTGCCGTACATTTCGTAGCAGAGCAAAGACTGCGGATGCACCGCGGTGACCATGTCGAGCGACTCGTAATAGTCATCCGCGCATTCGACGGTCACGAAACGGGCGGTCGGGTCGGCGCCAATCATCTTGAGGAAGTCGGAGAGGCGCACCCCGCCGAACCGGCCAATCACGTCCCATCCCTCGACGCAAACATGCCGTGTGTTTTGCGTGAACTTGGGCAAAGCCTGAATCTGAGAGAGAGTGTAATCACCCGGCTTCTGCACCTCACCAGTCACCGTGAGAGTCCACTTGTCGAAATCCACCTCGGGGTCATCGACGTCGTAGTCATTAATCGGGAACTTATCGAAAGGGGTCAGGTCGGATTCGGCAATTGTGGGCGCCAAATGGCCGGAGCGGAAGAGCCTTGCCGAAGCCCAATCGCTGAAGCCAAGGCCGCCCTTGAGGAGTGGCTTCTGCAGTTGCGGGAAGGCAAAAGCGCCCAGCGCTACCACCGGTGCAAGTTTCAACAACTCGCGCCGGCTGATGGTTTTGAACTTGCGGCTGTCGGTTTGTGAGTTCATAGTTGCGCTCCGTTGCAGACGACAAGAGACAGAGATTATATGTGATTAGCGAATCAGCAAGAAGTTACAAGGCAACCGGCTCGATGCGCGCTGCCCGGCTGACGTTGGCTCCAATGTAGGTGGTGTGCTGGGTCACGGGATCGCAACAGGAATAGACCGGTCCCGCGTGCAGGCCGATGCGAAGGTTCAAACTCGGCAGACCATGCTTTGACCAGTCGGAGTCGCGGACTGCATCGCGCAAATCGAGAGCAAATTGGCCAGCTTCCCGGACGTTCGAGAAAACAAAGTAAAGGCCGTCTCCCCAGGTGTTCTTGGTCAGGGGCCGATACGCTGGAAAAGAGCGGTAGAAAAGTCCCGCTCTCTTTGTTTCTTTGGTTCCTTTGCTAACGCCCCGCCCGTCTTGTCTATCGCATGTTGAAGCACGGTTGAGCAACGTGGGAAAAGGGGCTGCGTACTTAATGGGGAAAGATTCTGCCAACAACAAATCCGATTGCTCTCAAAAAATCACAACCTATCTTGACATTCGCCGGAGCCCGGGGTATATATTCGGCGCAACCCTGTTTCCGGCCCCCTTATATCAGAAGTGTTTTCGTCCACAGGGTTAGGCCGGTTTGGTGCCGTCGATGCGAGCGGCCCTCCCCAGGGTGCGCAGGTTGTGTCCGTCGGTGGACTATGCGCGTCATGGTGCTCGGCCGGCGGGAGTTTTTCTTGGTGGGTAAGCATATGTTACGACTCCGTATTCTGAGTGCGACGGTCAGCGCGTCACTACTGTGCCTACTCGCGCCCGGGTGCGGCTCGACAGTGCAAAGTGTCCCGGATGCGCCGCTAGTTCAATTCAATGCTCAGCCCTTTCAGCCGCCCGAGAATTGCCTGCCTTGTCATCAACGCCAATTCAACGAGCTTCATAGCGCGGTGAAATCGGGGTACCGCAATGTGAGTCCTTTGTTCAACGGACTGGAAACGGCGAGCAATCTGGTGAATGGCGGTTTGCTGCGGCCGGTGTACCCGGACAGCACGGTCGTCCTGCCTGACGGTACGCCACTCAACAGCAATATGTTCACGACGCCCATCCTGACGGAAACGCGGCAGGTGCAGGCGGGGTTCTGCTTTACGTGCCACAACGCGAACATCGAGCTTCTCGGCAACAACCCCAACAACCGGGAAGTTCCGCAACTCGCGCCGGCTGGCGCTGATACGACGCCCGAAAGTGGTCTGGGAACATGCGTTGCGACTCCGCCTCCGACGAGCTGTTTTCAGCCGATGCAGTTCCGGCCGCTGCGAGATTACGTCCTCGTGGATGCAAGCGGGAATCAGCTGTTGCCGTCCACACGGGGAGGAGATCCCCCGGCAGGCGCGATGCCGTCGCTGGGAGCTGCGGGAATCACCTGCGACGTCTGCCATGACGAAGGCGGACCCGACCTGAACCGCAGCCTTCAAATGGATGGCTTCGGGAACATGAGCCTGTTGGAGAATCAAACGATACTGAAAACGGGTCCCTTCTTAAACCCAGTGGCCGTCAAGAACAATTTCCACGTGGCCAACAACAACCAGAACCAGATCGCGTTTCTGACCGCGGGAGCTTTCTGCAACACCTGCCATGATGTGCGCGTCCCCAACCGGAACCTGACCGCCGTGGAGCACAACATCAATCCGGGCGGTTCGAAAGTGAGCTACTTCCGGCTTGAGAATTTGAGCACGGAGTGGCAGATCGGTCCCTATAACGGCACCAACAATCCGTTCGGCAAGCTCGTGCGCTGCCAGGACTGCCACATGTCGCTGTTTCCCTATGCGGGAACCTCGACCTATCAAGTGGGAGATCTGACGATAACGAGTCCGACGCCGGGCATGTTTGCCACCGATTTTGCGGCCGTGCCGGGAGTTTCCACCGACCAGAATGCTCCGCTGCAGCAACGGCAGGTGGTGGAACACTACTTCACGGGAATCGACGTTCCGCTGATGTCGCCGGCTGAATTGAGCGCGCGTCTGGGCCCCAACTACCCTGATCCCTACGCGACAGGAATCGATACACACGGCGTTCCGAACGGGCTGGCGACACGGCGCCAGGACTTGTTGAAGGCGGCCACCCGCGTCAGCCTGAGCAACACCGACACCACGGCGCAAGTAGGGCAGACATTCACCGTGCGATTGGAGGCAGTGGCGTTAACCGGACACCGTTTTCCGGCAGGCTTTTCGCAGGAACGCACCGCGTACGTGCAATTAGCGGTGACCGACAACAACGGATTCCTGCTCTACCAATCCGGGTACGTGGTGGACAAACCGCATCCGATCACCGGCGAGAACGCGCCCGACGGGAATCTGAACGACGAAGACCTCGAACATGTCCATGCCGTCGTCGATTCAGGTCAAGCTACGTCGCCCTACACAGCCGGGACTGGAGCGAATGGCGGCAATAATCTGGTATTCGAAGCAGGTCCGGATGACGGGCCGGACGCACGCCTATTTGAAGGCGCTCAGGAAGGACTGGTTCTTTTCCGGAACGAACTGACTCATATCTTCCTTCCCACGCAAGCCACCGGACACGGCACGGCGCAGGGAGTGCACTTCGAAGAAACTTTCCAAGCCGCGCTGGCCAACACCGTGGATAATTTTCGTTCATTGCAACCGTTGCAGCCGCGGACCTACAACTACGTGATTCAACTCCCGACGCAGCAACAGCTGCAAGCGTTGGGCGTGACCCTTCAGACGCCGTTGCATGTGCATGCGCAAGTAAACTTCGAGCATTTCCCGCCGTTATTCATGCGGTATATAGCGGAAGTGACAGGCGTTAACGGCGTGACCGGGCAATTCGGGCCCGCTGGAGCGGACCTTAACCTGATGGACGAACAGAGGATCGATACTTACCTTGAGAATATTCAGGGTATTTCTTCCGATGATTTCACAGTGAGCTTGACGCAATGAAACTTCACTACCGAATCCCAATTTTGCTCGCCGCGTGTCTTTGCGTGGTGCTTGTGGCCGTGTTTGCGGTCGTTCTTGCCCAGAGTCCCGACTATCCGACTAACTATACGCCGGGAGAGTTTCAAAGCACCAATCCAAACTATCCGAATCCCGACCCGTTTTATTTCGAAGGCAAGATCGACTGGAATCTGCTCGACATCACGCAGCCGCAGACCACCTGGGATTACCTGCAGCGCGGCATGCACTACCAGGATGATATGAACGACATCCCCGATGCCATGAGCGATTATGTGACGTCGCTGACCATGAATTGCCTGCCGAACCAGATCTGCCCGACCCAGACCTGCCAGGTCGTAACGGCTGCCAATCTGGCGGCGCTCGGGTTCACCGGTACTGGTAGCGGGCTCACGGCACCCGCCCAAATAACTCCTGCTCCCTGCATGTTCACTGTCCGGCTGCGCCTCGGCTATTTGTTGCGAAACACCAAACCCAGCCAGGCCATCGAGCTGTTCGGTGAAGTCCTGCAAATTGATCCGCAAAGGCTAGGGGTCAACACGTTGATCGCGGAGACATACGTGATTGAGGCGCAGCAGGCGACGGACCCGGCGACGCAGCAGGCGGCGTATGCGAACGCCGTGACTTACTTTCAGGCAGAACTGGCGCTGTCGCCGGTGAATACCGCACTCACCGCCGACACGGCGAACAACTCGAAGGTGCATTGGGAGCTGGCGCAAGTTTGCCAGGCGGCGGCGTCAGCCTGCACAGCGGCGGGGACGAGCCAGGTGAACGAGTTGCAATCGTATTTGGCGGCGACCCAATGGCACAGCGACGTCTATCCGTGGCGGATCGCGTTAGCGCAAAACCAAATCCAAGCAATGACACGAGTGAAGAAGTAGTTTGTCCCCCGGCCCCCAGTCGTCGTGAAGGGATAAGATGCCGACTTGTTGTTTTCGAGCGATGTGGCGACAGTGCGTCGGCGGCTTGTTCGCGCTATTTTTCTTGATGGGAGCGAACGCCGAGGCGGGCGAAAACATCGGCACGGCTTGGGATAACCTCCTGCAAAACACGACTGCACAGAACGCACCCGATCCGGCACTGACGGCTCCGCAAACTCCCTATGAAGCCGGTCCTGCGAGCGATTTTCAGGACCATTTCTTCGTGAACACCCGCACCGAATACCTCCGGACACAGACCTATTTCAGCGGACTTCCGACATTGACCGGCGTCGTCAACGGCACGCCCGGCACCATCTTCACTCCGGGTGGAATTCCCTACTCGCCAGCCTTTCAGTCCAGCACGAATGTGATGTACAACTTCATGAACTGGGGCACGCGAGGCTGGATTTCCGATCGCGTCAGTTCGAATTTTTCCTTTGCCTACGGGCAGGATTTGAGCCATGTGACGGACGCGTCGCCGCAGCTCGATATTCTGAATACCACGGGTTCCAATCGCCGGCTGCAACTATTGTCCGGCTACATTGATATCGAGGGGCGCCCCACGGACGGCGTCCTGGCTGGAACGAGCTTGGTAGTGGGGCGGCAGTACGTTTACGGAGCGGAACTGGCGCAGATGGACGGCGCTTCCTTCAGCGTGAATCGCCGGCGTTTTTCCTGGACGATTTATGCTGGGCGGCGGTTTACCAACTATTCGGACCCGCAGCAGCGTGCGATCGGAGGCGGGAACTTCCTGTTTCGGTTTAGCGACAATGCCACCTTTGAATACGACACGCTTTATTACATAAAAGGCACAAACCTCTTCCGCTATCGCCAGACCATCGGGGGATCGTGGCTCTTGGGCGCCAGCTTCCGCATGGTGGGTAGCTCTCCGACGGACTTCACCGCGGATGTCATGTGGACTCCGAGCAATGGCAAGACGTCGCTGCGGGTCGGCTTTGCCGGCAAGCTCTCCAACAATGACTACTTTTACGACTATGCGTATAACGTGCGCGACAACGATCCTTACAACACGTTCACGCGTTTGAACCTGGGCGCGCTGCAACCTTACACCCAATATACGGTTGACGGCTCCCGTGCGATCAATTCAAAGCTCCGCCTGGGCGGCGCCCTCTGGCTGCGGTGGTTGGTGAAACCGATCAACGTCGGGCCGTTTGACACTTCCTTTTCGGATTATCGCGCGAACGCACAAATTTTTCCTGGTGGCAGGTACGATCTATTCGCCGGATATCACATCCGATTTTCCGGACTCCGGACAAACGACTTTACGCCGCCGACGCAGTTCGACGACCTGAGCACGACGGGGGAGACCCAGGTGCAGGACGTCAGCGTGGAAATCGGTCGCACCATGATGAAGGGCCGTCTGCACTTTAAAGCCGGCGGCTTCTACCGTCAATTGAACTTCCGCGATCTATTTACCGTTATCAGCGATGCGCACGATAAGGGCGTCCTTGGGGATGCTACCTTCAAGATGGACAGCAAGACGCAACTCTTTATGAACTATGGGCTGGATACGGACTACCCCGTGTTTCGGCCGAGCATTCAAAACAGCCAGACGTTTCGCTTCGGCTTGGCTTGGAGCTACTAATGGGCGGGAGACGAATATCGCTAGCTACCCTGATCCTTGCAGGCTTTTGTCTGTGGGGAGCGATGACGGTGAACGTTCAGGGATCTGCCGCGGAGAATCAGACGGCATCGTCTGCATCCAAGTCACAGACCCAACCGGAGGCTGAATCGCAGGCTTTTCACCTTCACGCCTTCCATGCGAACGTAGGGCTTGATTGTGACACTTGCCATGTGCCGGCGAAGCCAGGCTCCGTGGCTCTTCAGCGCCCCGGGCATGATCAATGCACTCCTTGCCATGCAGACGACTTCAATAAGGATATAAAGCAGAAGTTGTGCGAGCAGTGCCATTCAGCGTTTCCGCCGACCAGCAGTGAAGATCTGCTGCCCTTTCCACGCTACAAGAACGCGCAGCCGATTGTGTTCGACTTCTCGCACGCGAAGCATGTCGATCCGCACGCGCGCGTCGACACGCGCACGGGATTCCGGGCGGATTGCACTTTCTGCCATCGTTTCCAGGACACCGGCGCGTTTGCTACCTTCGGGAACCATGTGGCTTGCGCCAGTTGCCATTCCAAGGCGGGAATGAAACCCCTGCTGAGCGAAAAATCCGCCACGGCGGACTGCCGCGGATGTCATCGGCCGGAAGAAATCGAAAATCCAGGCGCCGCGGCGACTCACCGAGCTCTGGCTTCGTACGTTGTTTCAGGCAAGTACGACCATATAAAATTTTCGCACGCCGAACATTTCAAGGACAGACAGGGCTACCAGCTGGACTGCACGACCTGCCACTACGGGATTTCTGCCAGCACCGACCTGGCCAGCAGCACGCTGCCGAAAATGACCGACTGCGTAAATTGCCACGAGGTTTCCAAGCGCATCGCGTCGTCCTATCGCATGGACAACTGCGAGCTATGCCACATCAATCGTCCATCGGGCCGCGCGCCAGACATCTATTCCAGCATGGTTAAGCCGGCGTCGCACACCGAGAGTTTCCGGCTGCATCACGGCGAGGACGCCTCTAAGCCCGGTGCGCCTTGTTTTGTTTGCCATTTGAATGTCGAACCTTCCGCCGTCGGCCAACGGCAGTGCCTGAACTGTCACCAGGTGATGATCCCGGTGTCGCATACGGCACGGTGGAAAGACGATGCTCACGGAAAATACGCGGCGCTCGATCGAACCACCTGCGCTACTTGCCACGTGGCCGATTTTTGCAGCCGCTGTCATAATGAGACTCCCCGCAGCCATTTCCCGCTCCCGCAATTCAAAAACGGTGGCCACGCGCAGTTGGCAATGGTCGACGAGCGAAGTTGTTTTACCTGTCACACTTTTGCAAACACCTGCAGCGAATGTCACGCACCGACACTAAAATGAATCGAGGATCGGCAATGGGTAGCGGCTCTGGCGATTTCGGGACCCAGCGGCACCACAGACGGTGGTCCACAAGAGCGAGCATGCGCGCGCTTCTGTTGTCCGGCTTTGTCCTCATTCCCTTCATCGCTCGCGCCCAACAGGAGGCAATGCGCTTCCAGCAGGACCCGGTCGAGCACTTCGCAGCCCGCCTGCTTGCTTTTGTGGCAATCTTAGGGATCGGAATCGTGCTTTACAGTCTGCTGAAGCATCGTGGCACGGCAGTGGGGCCGGTATCCTGGGGTTTGCTGCTGCTGGGCGCCGTGGTCTTTCCTTTGTCGATGACGGGCGTGGGTACGATCCTGGTGTTCGAGCGGGCGGAACGCGTGGAATTCTGCAATTCATGCCATCTGACGATGAAATCCTTCGTGGATGATATGAAGAATCCCAGCAGCAATAGTCTGGCTTCGCTGCATTATAAAAACCGGTACATTCCAGACGATCAGTGCTATGGTTGCCATACGTCGTACGGTATCTTCGGCACGGTCGAAGCGAAAGAGGAAGGTCTCAACGACGTTTACAAGTATTTCACGCGGACGTACCATTTACCGATCAAGCTGCGCCATCCGTATCCGAATACCGATTGCCTGAAATGTCATGCGGGCTCGGTCAAGTGGATCGCAGCGCATGAAGACTATAAGGATGCACTGTTCTCTGGAGACATGACCTGCATGCAGTGCCACGCAGACTCCAATCCCGCGCACAACATCGCGCAGAGTGCCAAGCCATGAGCATGAACACTGCGGCTAAGCCATGGAGAATGCATTCTGCCTCGACGCAAGCGCTGCTGATCGGGGCTCAGTTGCTTGCGCTGAGTGTTTTCGTCCTGGCGCTGGTATTCCTGCGGACCACCACCGGCGGAACGCTCTTCCTGTTCTCGACGATCGCGCCAATCCTGGCAATGCTGGCGGCGCTGTCCGTATTGGGCGTCGCCATATACCGGTTCTTGAGGCGCCACAGCCTGTTTGAGATCGAGGAGGTTAAACCGGGCGAAGTTATATTTCAGCAAGGCGACCCGGGCAATTGCGCCTATTTCGTTCAAGAAGGAGTAGTGGAAGTGGTGCGGGAGGAGAATGGAACTAAGCGAATGCTCACCAGACTCTCCAAAGGCCAGTATTTCGGAGAGATGGCTCTGATCAGCGACGCTCCTCGGAACGCCACGGTTCGCACCATAACATCGGTCCGGGTGGCGGTTCTCGGCAAAGACAACTTCCTGATGATGCTCCGCTTGCTGCCCCACACGCAGGAGGACATCATGGAGACTATGAACGCAAGAGCAATGAAAAGCGCGGAAAAGTGAATTCACCCATACAAACTAAGGAGAGTTAGACAACATGCTAAGAAAAAAACTTGCAGGTGCGGCAGTAATGGCGGTGGTGCTACTGGCGGCGTCTACTTCAATGTTCGCGGCCGATGCGGGCGCGGGTAAGGATGTCTATCTCAAGAAGTGTAAAGCGTGTCATGCGGAAGACGGGCACGGTAACGAAGGAATGGCTAAGGCCCTCAAAACGACCATCACGCCCCTGGATTCGGACGCAGTCCAGAGTAAGTCTGACGCCGACCTGAAGACGACGATCACCGAGGGCAAAGGTAAGATGAAGCCGGTGACGGGCTTGAGCGACGCGGAGATCGCTAATGTGATCGCCTACGTTCGTGGCTTCAAGAAGAAATAGGGGTCACTTGTAACACTTGCGAATCGACTGTCACTGCTTTCCTAGATGAAAATTGTTTCACATTGACAGGAGCAGGGATTGTCGTACAATTGCAGCCGTTCTTGGGGTCAAACAGGAATTCCACTCAACCGCTGGGTTCGCCCGAAGTGCAACAATGAGCGACTCCGATGTTGGACAGCGCATCACGTACGTTCGCACGCTAGGAAAGTAAGTTATCGCTGGTTTTATTCATGGAACCAGTGTAACCCCCAGAAAGATTGCAATCTCAGGCTTCGAGTTGGGTCACGGCGAGCCAACTCTCCGGGGATGAATTTCACCTGACCAGATCAACGCCCGTCCAAGTGGGGTACTTACGCAGCCACCATTAGTGGTCGCGTGGGGAACGTGTAGGGACAATGCGCACTGGGGAAAAACGCATTTTGATTCTGGGCGGAGGCTTTGCCGGCGTGTATGCAGCGCGCACGCTGGAGAAACTTCTCAAGCCCGAAGAAGCGGCGCTCTGCCTGGTGAATCGCGAGAACTATTGGGTGTACCAGCCGATGATCCCGGAGGTCATCTCGGGCGCCATCGGGCTCACCGATGTTGTCGCACCGATCCGGCAATTGTGCTCGCGCACGGAATTGGTCATGCGCGAGGTCGAAGCCATTGACCTGAAAAAGAAACTCGTGACCGTAAGCCCCGGCTTCCGGCCGCGGAGGATGGAAATCTCGTACGACTACCTGGTGATCGCGCTGGGCAGTACTACCAAGTTCAGTGGCATGCCCGGAATGTTGGAGCATGCGCGGCCTTTCCGTAATTTGTCGGATGCGATGGGGTTACGCAACCACATCATCAATGTGCTGGAGGAAGCCGAGGTCGAGGCCGACCCGGAAGTTCGCAGCAAGTTGCTGACCTTCGTAGTAGCCGGTGGAGGTTTCTCGGGGGTCGAGGCGATCGCCGAACTCAATGATTTCGTCCACGAGGTCAAACAGCGGTTTCCGCGGCTGCGTTACGAAATACACCGCAGCGTGCTGGTCCATTCTGGAGACCGGATCCTGCCGGAAATGGCGGCGGGCCTGGCCGAGTTTGCCCACAAACTTCTGACCAAGCGCGGGGTCGAAATCCTGTTGAACGACCGGTTGGTCGCGGCCACCTCTGAAAAAGCAATTTTCGGCTCGAAGATTGAGGTCCCGACCAAGACCGTGATTTCTACCGTCCCCTCGCAGATACCTCCAGTGCTGCAAGGGTTGGAGTGCACCTACGACAAGGGCCGCCTGCTGGTCAACGGCAACTTGGAATTGCTCGGCTACGAAGGGGAAGTGTGGGCGTTGGGCGATTGCGCTTCCATCACCACCAAGTTGGGCCATCCCGTGCCGCCCACCGCGCAGCATGCTATCCGCGAAGCAACCACGGCGGCGCATAACATCGCCGCCACTATGCACGGGGGAGAAAAGAGTGTATTTGCGTTTGAAGGACTGGGGAAGATGGGCTCCCTGGGCCATTACTCCGCAGTGGTAGAAATTATGGGAGTACACCTGTCGGGCTTCCTGGCCTGGTGCATATGGCGAACGATTTACCTAATGAAAATGCCCACTCTGAACCGCAAAGTCCGCATTTTTCTGGACTGGGTACTCTCGGCGGTGTTTCCGTCGGATTTGGTCGAGGTCAGGACGGTGCCGGGTGGCGGAATCTGCCGGCAACACCTCGAGGCGGGCGAAATTGTTTTCTACGAGGGCGATGTTGGCGACAAGGTTTACATCATCGAGTCGGGCGAGTGCGAAGTACGGCAGGAGCGCGATGGCGCGCAGGCAACCGTGGCTACGCTGGGTCCAGGCGATTATTTCGGCGAAATGGCGGTGTTGTCCGATGCCAGCCGCAACGCAACCATTCGGGCCCTGACGCGCATGAATGTACTGCTCGTTTCGAAGAGCGATTTCGATTTGCTGAAGACCGGCGTGCCGGCGTTCGACAGGGTTTTTAGCGATCTCGCAATGCGGCGTGCCGAGATGAAAAATTCGGCTTAACCAGCTCTTTCTGTGAGGGTCGTATGCCAAACGTTGCAATGACTGCCGTTAACGTTGACGAGTTGTGCGTCAACACCATCCGCACCCTGGCGATTGATGCCATCCAGCAAGCAAACTCGGGCCATCCCGGCACGCCCATGGGCATGGCGCCCACGGTCTACGCGCTATGGCAACGCGTACTGCGCTTCGATCCGGAAGATCCGATCTGGCCAAACCGCGACCGCTTTGTGCTCTCCGCTGGCCATGCGTCGATGCTGTTGTATTCCATCCTTCACCTGGTCGGCACCAAGGCGGTAGACCCTGACTACGAAGTTCTAGGCCGGCCCAGTGTTGCGCTGGACGACATTCGGAACTTCCGTCAGTTCCGGAGTCGAGCCGCCGGCCATCCCGAATATCGCTGGACCTCCGGCGTGGAGACGACAACCGGCCCGCTCGGCCAGGGCGTCGCGACCAGTGTCGGCATGGCAATTGCCGGGAAGTGGCTCGCCGCCCGCTACAACCGCCCGGGCTTCGACATCTTTAACTACACCATTTACAGCCTGTGCGGAGACGGCTGCATGATGGAAGGCGTCTCCAGCGAAGCCGCTTCGCTCGCAGGCCACCTGAAACTCAACAATCTTTGCTGGATTTACGATAACAACCACATCACCATTGAAGGCCCGACCAGCGTAGCTTTCACCGAGGACGTGGGCGCGCGCTTTGCCGCGTACGGATGGAATGTGCTGAAAGTCGGTGACGCCAATAACGTCGCGGTCATCGAGGGTGTTCTTCGGGCGGCCGGGACGACCAAGGATCGGCCCACGCTGATCATTGTTGAAAGCCACATCGGATATGGTTCTCCGAACCGCCAGGACACGTCGGCGGTGCACGGGGAACCGCTGGGCGAAGAAGAAATCAAGCTCACCAAGCGTGCCTACGGATGGCCGGAGGACGCCAAGTTCCTCGTTCCCGACGACGTTTATGAGCACTTCCGTCAAGGTATCGGGAAGCGCGGACGCGAACTGCGCCAGAACTGGGAGAGCGAGTTCAAGGAATACGAGAAAGCTCATCCGCAGCTTGCCAATGAAATCCACCAGATGCAGCGTCGCGACTTGCCCGATGATTGGGAGAAGAGCGTGCCAGTTTTTCCCACCGATGCGAAGGGAGTGGCCGGGCGCGACTCGTCAGCCAAGGTGCTCAACGCCGTCGCCCAGAAGATCCCTTGGCTGATTGGCGGATCTGCCGACCTGTCACCCTCCACCAAGACTCGCCTCACCTTCGAGGGCGCGGGCGATTTCCAGGCCGGCAACTACGCGGGTCGGAACCTGCACTTCGGCGTACGCGAACATGCCATGGGGTCCATCCTGAACGGCCTTGCTCTTTCGAAGTTGCGTCCGTTCGGCTCCGGATTCCTGATCTTCAGCGACTACGGGCGCGGTGCCATCCGGCTCAGCGCTATCATGGAGATCCCGGTCACCTACATCTTCACCCACGATTCCATTGGTGTCGGCGAGGATGGGCCGACGCACCAGCCGATTGAGCACTTGGTCTCGTTGCGCGCCATTCCTCACCTGGTCGTGCTTCGCCCCGGCGATCCCAATGAAACCGCCGAGGCATGGAAAGTAATCCTGCGTATGAAGCGTCAGCCAGTCGCGCTGATCCTTTCCCGCCAGGCTCTGCCCACGCTTGATCGCACGAAGTATGCGCCGGCCTCGGGCGTGGCCAACGGCGCGTACGTACTGGCCGACGCCGCCCCCGGCATTCCGGAAGTGATCCTCATGGGCACCGGCAGCGAGGTCCCGCTGTGTGTGTCGGTTTTTGAGCAGCTCAAGGCGGAGGGCATTCGCGCCCGCGTGGTGAGCATGCCTTCGTGGGAGCTGTTCGAGCACCAGACGCAGGAGTATCGCGATAGCGTTCTGCCACCGTCGGTGTCGGCCAGGGTCGCGGTCGAGCAGGCGTCCACCATGGGCTGGGCGCGCTACACCGGTACCACCGGAGAAATCTGCGGCATGAAGACCTTCGGTGCGTCGGCTCCGTTGAAGGTTTTGCAGGAGGAGTTCGGATTCACGAAAGACCACGTCGTCGCGGCCGCCAAGGCGCAACTGAATAAGAGGAGCTAGGGTATGCGCACCCGCGTCGGCGCATCCGTGGCCGTCAACAAGATCCCCGGCACTCGTGCCGGTTTAAATCATGACACACACTCTGCTCATCAAGGGTGTGGAGCACGATCACAGCGGTATAGCGGCCAGCCTCAGGTGCTGGCGGGAAAGAGTACAAGATTATGACAAGCGCAGCGATCGTAAACGATCTTCCCCCCAATCCACTCGCAGGACTGCTGAGTTACGGCCAGTCGGTTTGGCTCGATTTCATTCGCCGCAGCCTCATTACCAGTGGTGAGCTGGCGCGCCTGGTGGAAGAAGACGGGTTGCGTGGTGTCACCTCGAATCCGTCCATCTTCGAAAAAGCCATCGTCGGCAGCAACGACTATCAGGACATCCTCATGTCGCCGAAGTACCGCGATTTCGACGCCAAGGCTGTCTATGAAGAGATCGCGATCCGCGACGTTCAAGACGCCGCTGATATCCTGCGTCCGATTTACGACAGCTCGAAGGCACGCGACGGCTATGTCAGTCTGGAGGTTGCGCCCACGCTGGCGCACGACACCGAAGGCACGCTCGATGAGGCGCGGCGTTTGTGGAAGTCCGTCGGGCGGCCGAACCTGATGGTCAAGGTCCCGGCAACGCCGGAGGGTATACCCGCCATTCGCCAGCTCATCAGCGAAGGGGTCAACGTGAACGTGACGTTGCTGTTCGCGCAATCGGCATACGAGCAGGTTGCGGAGGCTTTCATTCGCGGTCTGGAAGATCGCCAGGCCAGCGGGCAGGAGGTTCGCAACATTGCCAGCGTCGCCAGTTTCTTTATTAGCCGCATTGATTCCGCGATCGATGCGCTGCTGACCGCGAAAATCAAAGCCTCAACCGACACCAGCGAGCGCTCCCGCCTCACCGGTTTGCTGGGCAAGATTGCCATTGCCAACGCCAAGATTACTTACCAGCGCGCTCGTGAGATCTACAGCACGACGCGCTGGAAGCAGCTTTCGGCGCGCGGCGCGCAGAGCCAGCGACTGCTGTGGGCAAGCACCAGTACCAAGAACCCGGCTTATCGCGATGTCATCTACGTAGAGGAACTCATCGGAGCGGATACCGTCAACACCATTCCGCCCGCGACCTTCAACTCCTTCCGCGAGCACGGCGAATTGCGCAAGAGCCTGACCGAGGATTTGGAAGGCGCAGTCTCCGCCATGGACGGGCTCGCCAAGGTCGGCATTTCCATGAAGGAAGTCACCGACAAACTGCTGGTCGAAGGTATTCAGCAGTTCGCCACTGCCTTCGATCAACTGCTCAAGTCCACCGGCCGGCGGCTGGAAACTCACGAATCGGTCAAAATTAACCGCCAGACTTTCAAAATGCCGGCCGACTTGTCCAGCGCCGTCCGCGCCGCCCTCGATGACTGGAAAAAGAAAGAGAAGGGGCGGCGGCTGTGGCGAGGCGACACCTCGCTCTGGACCGGCACCGACGAAGCCAACTGGCTTGGCTGGATGGGCATGAGCGACGACCAACTCGCGCATATCCAGCACCTGAAGGGAATCGCCGAAGAGGTCAGAGCCGCGGGATACAAACATGCGCTGCTGTTGGGTATGGGCGGATCGAGTCTTTGTCCCGAGGTTATGCGCTTGACCTACGGCAAGATAGCCGGTTCGCCGGAACTGCACGTGCTGGATTCCACCGATCCGGCGCAAATCAGGACGATCGAAAGCCGGATCGATTACCAGAGCACGGTGTTCATCGTGTCGAGCAAGTCAGGCGGCACGCTGGAACCCAATATCTTCAAGCAGTACTTCTTCGAGCGTGCCAAGCAAGAACTGGGCGCCCCCGAAGCCAGCACTCGGTTCATCGCCATTACCGATCCGGGATCCGCCATGCAGCACGTGGCCGAGAGCGATCGCTTCCGGCATATTTTCTTCGGGCTGAAGAGCATCGGCGGACGCTACTCGGCGCTCTCCGACTTCGGCATGGTTCCAGCCGCAGTGATGGGCGTTGATATGCCCCGTTTCCTCAACGCGACGGAAGAGATGGTGCATGCCTGCGGCGCGACCGTTCCGGTCGAAGAGAATCCCGGCATCGTGCTGGGCGCGATCCTGGGCACGCTCGGCGTTCGCGGCCGCGACAAGGTCACCATCATCACCTCGCCAGGCATCTCCGATCTCGGCGCATGGCTCGAGCAGCTGATTGCCGAGTCCACCGGCAAAATTGGCAAAGGTCTCGTACCGGTGGATCGCGAACGTCTCGGTAAGCCGGAGGTATACGGCGACGACCGCGTGTTCGCTTATCTGCGACTTGACTCGGCGGCGGACAAGACCCAAGACGCGGCCATTGAAGCACTTGAAAAGGCCGGGCAGCCGGTAGTTCGTATCGCCGTTGAACAGGTTTACAGCCTGGGTGAGGAATTCTTCCGCTGGGAGATTGCGACGGCGGTGGCGGGATCGGTGATCGGCATCAACCCGTTCGATCAGCCCGACGTCGAAGCCGCCAAGATCGCGACCCGGAAGCTGACGTCGGAATACGAGATGCAAGGCAGCTTGCCCGCGGAGACTCCGCTGTTCGAAGCGGACGGGATTCGCCTCTTCACCGATCCGAAGAATGCCGAAACGCTCAAGGGCTCAGCGAAACAGCAATCGCTGGGCGGATATCTCAAGGCGCATCTGGACTGTTTGAAAGCCGGGGATTACTTCGCTGTGCTGGCGTTTATCGAGATGAACGAGGCGCACGAAACCGCGCTGCAGGGAATGCGGCATGACGTGCGCGATTCCAAACGGGTTGCCACCTGTCTGGGTTTCGGGCCGCGCTTCCTGCATTCCACTGGCCAGGCTTACAAAGGTGGTCCTAACAGCGGCGTGTTCTTGCAGATCACCTGTGACGACGCCAAGGACCTCCCCGTCCCTGGACAGAAATACACGTTCGGCGTGGTGAAGGCGGCGCAAGCGCGCGGTGACTTCCAGGTCCTGGCGGATCGCGGCCGGCGCGCACTGCGTGTCCATTTGGGTCCTAATGTCGGAGCTGGGCTTCGGACATTGGCTGCTGTTGTGCAGCAGGCGCTAAAGTAAGCAAAACGTAGCGAAATCTGAAGGAAGAAGGAGCAATCTCAACATGCAAATCGGAATGATCGGTCTCGGCAGAATGGGCGCCAATATGGTTCGCCGCTTGGTGCGGGGTGGACATGAGTGCGTTGTGTTTGACAGAAATGTAGGCAACGTCAAACAACTGGCTGGCGAGGGCGCCGTCGGCGCCAGTTCGCCGGATGATTTCATTCGCAAGCTGAAAGCGCCCCGCGCGGTGTGGCTGATGCTGCCCGCTGCCGTCGTGGACGGCACGCTCAAAGAGCTTGCGCCCCGGCTGCAGAAGGATGACATCGTCATTGATGGCGGAAACTCCTATTACATTGACGACATCCGCCGCTCCAAGGAGCTCGAGCCTGCCGGCGTTCACTATGTCGATGTCGGCACCAGCGGCGGCGTGTGGGGACTGGAGCGCGGGTATTGCATGATGATCGGCGGTCCACGAGCAGCCGTGCAGCGGCTGGACCCGATTTTCAAGACTCTTGCCCCTGGACGCGGCGACGTGCCCCGCACCGCCGGTCGCGAAAAGGCGACGGGCACTTCCGAAGACGGCTACCTCCATTGCGGGCCGGCCGGTGGCGGGCACTTCGTCAAGATGGTGCACAATGGCATCGAATACGGCCTCATGGCCGCTTATGCGGAAGGGCTCGACATCCTGAAGCACGCCAACGCCGGCAAGCAGACGCGGACGGTGGATGCGGAAACTACGCCGTTGCGCAATCCCGAGCACTACCAGTACGACTTCAACCTTCCAGACATTGCTGAGGTGTGGCGCCGCGGAAGCGTGGTTGCGTCGTGGTTGCTCGACCTGACTGCCAGCGCTCTGATCGAACAACCCGACTTGGGCAAGTTCTCCGGACAGGTCTCCGATTCCGGCGAGGGCCGCTGGACGATCCTGGCGGCGATCGACGAGGGCACTCCATGTCCCGTGCTTACCACCTCGTTGTACGAGCGCTTCAGCTCGCGCGGCAACGGGACCTTCGCCAACAAGTTGCTGTCCGCGATGCGCTTCCAGTTCGGAGGACACCTGGAGAAGGAAAAGGACAAGGAAACGGACAAGTCAGCAGTCGCGTAAACAAATTTGAGTTGTGCGGTTGTGGTTGGAAGGAAATCAAAAACATGGACAAGAATTCTTCGCAACAAGGGCGGACTGCCGATCCCTGCGTCATGGTGATCTTTGGCGGAAGCGGCGATCTCACCAAGCGCAAGCTGTTGCCTGCGCTTTACAACCTGGCGTCAGCGAAGCTCCTGCCGCGACAGTTTGCCATCGTCGGCTATGCCTACGCCAACAATACCGACGATAGCTTTCGCGATCAGCTCACCCAAGGCATGAAAGAGCTGGCCACAAATCCCATTGACCCCCACATCTGGGAGTGGTTCCAGGAACGTATTCACTATGTCCAGGGCGAGTTTCAGGATCCCGCGGGTTACCAGCGGCTCGCGGCGAAACTGGCGGAAGTGGAGAAGGACCACAGCACGCAGGGCAATCGCTTCTACTACCTGGCTGTCGCTCCCAAGTTTTTCTCGGAAGTGGTCCGCCAGTTGGGCAAGGCAGGACTGGTGCAGGAAGACAAGGGCCGGTACGCCCGCGTGGTCATCGAAAAGCCGTTCGGGCGCGATCTGCAATCGGCTCGCCAGCTCAACACCGATATCAAAGAGGTCCTGCAGGAAAAACAGATTTATCGCATCGACCACTACCTGGGCAAGGAAACGGTGCAGAACCTGTTGGTATTCCGCTTCAGCAACAGCATCGCCGAGCCGTTGTGGAACCGCAACTTGATTGACCATGTCCAGATCACCGCGGGAGAAACCGTCGGGGTCGAGCGCCGCGGTGGATACTACGAGACCTCCGGTGCGCTGCGCGACATGGTCCCCAACCATCTGTTCCAGCTCATGTCGCTGGTGGCGATGGAACCTCCGATCTCCTTCGAAGCGGATGCGGTTCGCGATAAGCAGGCCGAGGTGCTCCGTGCCGTGCAGCCACCGATGCCGGAGGAGGTGCTGACAAAGATGGTGAGGGGGCAATACGGTCCTTCTACGCACGGCCCGGTCATGCCCGGGTATCGCGAGGAGCCCGACGTCTCTCCCGAATCCAACGTGGAGACATTTGTCGCGCTCCGATTCACCATTGATAACTGGCGCTGGGCCGACGTTCCCTTTTACCTGCGGACCGGCAAACGCATGCCGCAGCGCGTGACGGAAATCGCCATCCACTTCCGGCGCACTCCTTTTGTGTTGTTCCGCAACACCCCGGTCAAGGACCTGCGGGCCAACCAGATGCTCATCCACATCCAGCCCCGGGAAGGGATTTCGATTCAGATGGGCGCGAAGATTCCCGGCCCGATCATGAATATCGGCCAGGTCAACATGGACTTTGATTATGCGCGCGAGTTTCACAGTGCACCCGCCACGGGCTATGAACGGCTTTTGCACGATTGCATGCTGGGGGACCAGACGTTGTTCCAGCGCGCCGATATGGTCGAGACTGGCTGGGGAGTCATTGAGCCGATTCAGGAAGTCTGGCGAGCATTGCCTGGGCATTTCCCCAACTATGCCGCCGGCACATGGGGTCCCGATGCAGCCGATCAGCTGATTGGTCGGGATGGACGTGAATGGAGGAAAATCGAGGAAGCCACCGCAGTGGCCGCATGAGAATGGGCTCGCGGAATCCGTGGCTGGTAAGGTATGAAAACCCTGGTGATTGATATCGGCGGTACCAACATCAAGATCTATGCCACCGGGCGTAAGGAGGCGGTCAAGACTCCATCCGGTCCTACGTTAACTCCCAAGCAGATGGTCAAGGTCGTGCGCGAGGCGACTGCGGAATGGACTTATTCGGTCGTTTCCATTGGCTATCCCGGCCCGGTTGTGCACGGAAAGCCACTGCGCGACCCGGCCAACCTCGGCAGCGGCTGGGTCGGATTCGATTTCAAGAAAGCTTTCGGCTGTCCGGTCAGGATCATCAACGATGCCGCCATGCAGGCACTTGGCAGCTACCGCGGCGGCCGCATGCTGTTTCTCGGCTTGGGCACCGGCTTGGGCTCCGCGTTCGTTGTGGACGGTGTCCTCGAACCCATGGAACTGGCCCACCTGCCCTACAAGCATGGGCGCAGTTTCGAGGAGTACGTCGGAGTTGCTGCCCTGAAGCGTATGGGAGAAAAGAAGTGGATCAAGACCGTTTATGACGTTGTCGCCCAGCTGAAGAATGCGTTGCAGGCTGACTACGTCGTACTGGGCGGAGGGAACGCCAAACGGCTCACCGTTCTGCCGCCGGGCACATTCGCCGGTGAAAACAGCAATGCGTCCCAGGGCGGGTTCCGCCTCTGGCATACCGAGACGCAGCTCAAGAAGCTGGCTGCTGCGGGCGATTAACTGGACACCAATCGTGGAATCGAACTTACAAATCGTTTCCGACGCTGCGGCCCTCTCCCGGGCTGCGGCTGACATATTCATCGCCGCCGCCAATCAAGCCGTCGAAAAGAAGGGCGCGTTCACGGTGGCTCTGTCGGGAGGTTCGACCCCGAAGGCGCTCTACTCATTGCTCACGACCGACCGCGATCTAAGTTCGCGTGTCCCGTGGCAGAATATCGATATCTTTTTCGGCGACGAACGCCACGTCCCACCCGACCTCCCTGACAGCAACTACGGTGCGGCGCATGAAGCCATGCTTTCCAAGGTGCCCGTCAGTCCTGCCCGGGTATTTCGCATGAAGGGGGAATACAAGGAAACCGACGAAGCCGCCGCCGAATACGAACAGGTGCTGCGCGAATACTTCCATCTCCTGGCAGGACAGTTGCCCCGGTTTGATCTCGTCATGCTCGGCATGGGTCCGGACGGCCACACCGCCTCGCTGTTTCCCGGCACCAAGGCCCTCGATGAAAACAAACGGCTGGTTACCTCCAATTGGGTGGGGAAGTTCTACACCCACCGCATCACCATGACTGCAGCTGTCCTGAACAACGCCGCGCGCGTGATGTTCATGGCGCATGGCCAGGACAAGGCCCAAGCTCTGAAAGCAGTTCTGGAAGGGCCCCACGAACCAGCGCAACTGCCGTCGCAGTTGATCCGCCCGACGCATGGAATGCTTTGGTGGCTGGTGGATGAATCCGCCGCCGCCTTGCTAGACCCCAGCACTACCAATCCCATAAAGATTGCAGCTACAGGATAGGAGTACTCATGGCGACAGTACCGAAGACGACTTACATAGAGCAGTACCTCGGCAAAGCCGCAGATTCGCTGCTTGGTTTCAGCAACCCGCGCATATCCAAGGAGCGGCTGCACCTGCCCGGTCCCGACTTTGTGGATCGCGTTTTTGCCGCTTCCGACCGCACCCCTCGTGTGCTGGCCAACCTGCAGCGTATCTTTGACCACGGACGCCTTGGCGGAACCGGGTATATGTCGATTCTGCCGGTGGACCAGGGAATCGAGCATTCGGCCGGCGCCAGCTTCGCCAAGAATCCCGACTACTTCGACGCCGAGAACATCGTGAAGCTTGCCGTCGAAGCGGGATGCAACGCGGTCGCCTCCACCTTCGGCGTGCTCGGCATCGTCGCTCGCAAGTACGCGCACCACATCCCGTTCATCGTGAAGATCAATCACAACGAGCTACTCACCTACCCCAACAAGTTCGAGCAGATTCTCTTCGGCACCGTCGAGGAGGCCTATAACATGGGTGCGGCAGCCGTGGGCGCCACCATCTATTTCGGCTCCGACGGCGCTACGCGCCAGATCGTTGAGATCGCCCAATCCTTTGCCCGCGCTCACGAGCTGGGCATGGCCACGGTGCTCTGGTGCTACCTGCGAAATTCCGCCTTCAAGAAGGACAAGGACTATCACGTCGCCGCCGACTTGACTGGGCAGGCCAATCACCTCGGAGTCACCATCCAGGCCGACATTATCAAGCAAAAGATTCCCGAAAATAATGCCGGCTTCAAGGCTCTGAACACCGGCGATTCGTCTTACGGCAAGCTTGACGCCCGCATCTACACCGAGCTGACCAGCGATCACCCCATTGATCTCTGCCGCTACCAGGTTGCTAACTGCTACATGGGGCGCGCCGGCTTGATCAACAGCGGTGGAGCATCTGGCGCCAACGATTTTTCCGAAGCCGTAACCACCGCGGTCATCAACAAGCGCGCCGGCGGCATGGGTCTGATCTCCGGCCGTAAGGCCTTCCAGCGGCCCCTGAAGGAAGGCATCGAATTGCTCCACGCCGTTCAGGATGTTTATCTCAGCCGCATTGTTACCGTGGCCTGAAACTCATTTCCGCCGGTTCATGGCGGCGGGCGACTGCGCGGCTGAATTCGGGTCTGGCGAGGACTGCAAAATGCAAAAGAATGTAGTTTTCCTGTTCGATGTGGACAACACGCTGCTCGACAACGACCGCGTTTCGGCCGACCTCAAGCGCCATCTCGAACGCGAGGTCGGGCATGAGCGGCAACAGCGCTATTGGGCGATCTTCGAAGAGCTGCGCGCTGAACTCGGCTATGCCGATTACCTCGGCGCTCTGCAGCACTACCGCGCCACTTATCCCCGCGATCCCCATCTGCTGACGGTCTCGCAGTTTCTTATTGACTATCCTTTCGCCAATCGCCTCTTCCCAAACTCGCTCGACGCGGTGGAGCATGTCAAGAAGTTCGGCAAACCGGTCATTCTTTCCGACGGGGACGTAGTTTTCCAGCCGCGCAAGATCCGCCGCTCCGGCCTGTTCGACGCTTTTGACGGCTCCGTCCTTATTTATGTTCACAAGGAGTACGAACTGGACGACGTGGTGGAACGTCACCCCGCGGATCACTACGTTCTGGTGGACGACAAAGTGCGCATTCTCACGGCCGTCAAGAAAGTCTGGGGGGACCGCGTCACCACTGTCTTCCCTCGGCAAGGCCACTACGCGCTCGACGAAAAAGTGACCAGCTCATTCCCTCCGCCTGACCATACCATCAACCGCATCGGAGAGCTTGTGGACCTCGATTTCCAAACCCTTACGGAAGGTGGCGCCGCGCAGACAGGCGCCGCGGATTGAGGCACGGCCTTTGACCACGCAGTTACGCCGGTGATTTGAACACTATTTCGATTTCATCACGTAGACTCCGTCCCAGTCAGGCGCCGGCGCTTCCTCCATGAACTCAATGCAGCGCTGCAGCAGCACCTGCGTGGGGCCATCATCCGGATACATGGCCAGCAAATCGCCGAACATTCCAGCGGCCTCGCGCCAATTCTGCCTGCGGTAGACGTCGAGCGCTGCATTGAAGTGAGTTAGTAACACGGAGTAGCCTTGGCGGTCGGAAATCGGCGCCATCAGCTCGTAAATCACCACCGGCTGTTTTTTCCCCTTCACGCGGATCCGGTCGACTTCGCGCCCCACAAACTGAGCCGCCACTTGGTTGTAAGTGCTTTCACTCATGATCACGCGACTGCGGTATTGCTTTGTCATGCCCTCCAGCCGGGAAGCCAGATTGACGTTGTCTCCCATTACCGTCCATGCGAGGCGTTTGTTAGATCCCATGTTCCCGACGTTCACCGGGCCGGTGTTCAGCCCGATGCCGATGGCGATCGGCCGCCTTCCCTGCACCGCCCACTTGCGGTTCAGTTCGTCCAGACCTTCGATCATCTCCAGGGCGCAACAACAGGCGCGATAGGCATGATCCTCCTGCGGATAAGGCGATCCCCAGAACGCCATGATGGCGTCGCCAATGTATTTGTCAAGAGTGCCCAGATTTCGGAACAGAATGTCCGTCATCACGGTCAGGTATTGATTCAGCAGGTTCACGAGATCATCCGGTGTCAGGCCCTCGGAGAGAGAGGTGAAATCGCGGATGTCGCTGAACATCACCGTCAGGTCGCGGACTTCGCCTCCGGGACGAATGTACTTTTGCGGATCCTTCTCGATCAGCGCAATAACGCCGGGGGAGAGGTATTGAGAAAATGTCTTGCGGATTTTCCGCTTCTCGCGTTCCTCGTAAATTACCCGAAAGCTGGTGATGGAAGCATACGAGCCCATCAGTGTCGCCGCCGGTATCACGAAACTGTACCAACGCCCCCAGTGACCGAAGCCGAAGGAGATAAACCATAGAAATGTGCCCAACAGCGCTATAACCGTGAGGGTTGCGACCAGGGGACGCATGCGGCCGAACCAAAGTCCGAGCCCGATACCGAAAAAAACGATGAAGCAGATGTCCACCATCTCTTCGCTGAAGCCGCGGATGAGAAAGGTGCGCTGCGGCTCGGCGCTGTGCAGCAGGTTATCAAGGATGTTGGCGTGTATCTCGACTCCCATGTACCCGGAGCCTTGTTTCTCAAATGGCGTGTTGCGCAGGTCGCCGATGCCCAGGGCGGTACCGCCAACAAGAACAATTTTGTCGCGAAACGCATCCTTTGGCACCGTCCCACGGAGTACGTCCACCATCGAGTAGTGCGGATAAGAATGATAGGGGCCAACGAAGTTGATCAAAGCAGTGCCGTTCTGCCAGGGATATAGTTCGTGATCGCCAAACTGAATGCGCTCGAGGCCGTCCGAAGCGATGTAAGCTGCGACTTGCTGGTCGGGAATGTTTTCGTATTGCCGAAGGACCTGCAACGCCAGCGACGGGAAGAAATCCTGATCCCGGTAGCGAATCACGAACAGTGACCGGCGAATGGTGCCGTCGGCATCCGGAGCGATGTTGAAGAAACCATACGATGCGGCGGCTTCGGCCAGTTTCGGAAGGTTGGCTTCCACACCCTCGGCCACTGCCCCTCCACCCTGAATCCACGCCCGGCTGATATCGAAATCGTGGTTGCCGGATTTGACTTTCAGGACCTGCGGGAAGGCCTTCGCCCATACGATGTTGAAATAGGCCTCGGCCAGCTTCGGATCCGTGAACTTGGATCGCTCAGCACTCAGAAAAAGATGGCCGAGCACTACGTTTCCGGCGTCTTTGAGGGCGGCGGCAAACTGCGCGTCGACATCGGATTCCCGCTCGATTTGCTGAACTTTATCTCGCACATGTGCGGGCGCGGAGCGTCCGATCTCGCTGCGCACGCGTGCCAAGGCGTCAAGCGCTTCGCTGCTCGCTGGGGTGGGGAACGTTACGTCGAAGCCGACAACGCGAGCGCCTCCCTGTTTCAATTGACTTACCAGCAGCGCGTATTGACTTCGCGGCAGAGGGTAGGAGCCGACCATCTGCAGCGTCTTGTCGTCAATGCCAACGATGACGATGCGAGGGTCCACAGCGCGCTTGCCGCGCATGGCAAACCGAAGATCGAGTGTGCGCTGCTCGATGTCCTGTAGAAACAGAAAACCGGCACCCTGGTTGCCGCCGATTCCGGCGAAAGCAAAAAGCACCAATCCAAGAATAGTCATCAACGCAGCAATAGCTGCATCCGCGTGGCGGAGCGCAAGCTGCTTAAATGATCGCCGGAGTTGACTGTGGCCCTTCAAGGAGAAATGGCTACCGCTTGCATGTCGTCATCGATGCTGCCCACAACGCGAACCGCAAAGCAGGCCATTATCGCATCGCACGACAAGCATGGAACGCCGCTTAACTACTTCACGACCAGGTTAAAACTGACCGTCTCCGTGATGGCCGCCCCCGTCGCCGGTTGGTAAGTTCCCGTCACCGTAAGAGGATAGGTGCCGGGCGGAGTACCCGGAGGGTCGACTCCACCACCCCCGCTTGCACATGATGGCAACATCGCCAGCGTCGCCAGCAGGCACAACAACAAAATCAGCCCGTACAGGCGCCGCCCCGGTTTCCCGCGACGCTTGCCCGGCAGCACGACCAACGCGGCCAATCCGGCGATCCCGGCCAGTCCAACCAATCCCGCCATCCGATTCCCGTTCGAACGTCCCAAAGGCGGCTGCAGAAAGCCGGTCATCTGTGCAGTGGTGGCCGTGACTTGGGCCGTGGTCGCTCCCGTCAGCGGGTTCATAATATTCGATACCGTGCAACTCCCTGGAGTCGGCGCTCCGCTGCAAGCCAGCGTTACCGACGGGCTGTTTTCACCGGCGGGAGCCAGATCCACGGTGAAAATTGCGCTCTGTCCGGGAACCACCGTCAGGCTGGTGCAGCTGGTGGTTAGCGCGAAGGGCGAACCTGTTCCCGCGAGCGCGACCGTTTGGGGGCTGCCGGCCGCGTTGTCGGTAATGCTGATCGACGCCGTGACCGGTCCCACCGAGGTGGGCGTAGCGGTGACGGTAATGGTGCAAGTGGCGGCCATCGCGAGCGAGGTACCACAGTTGTTGGTCTGGCTGAATTCGGCGTAGGACGATCCGCTCACGCTGATGGAGCCGATATTCAGAGCCGCAGTTCCGGTATTGCTGAGCGTTACCGCCTGCGATGCACTCGTGGTTCCCACCGCCAGCGCAGCGAAAGTAAGGCTCGTGGGCGAGAGCGAGACCACCGGCGCACCCGTTGGAGCCTGTTGTAAATAGACGTAAATACCTGAATCAGCCAAGGTTACCAAGTCCGGCCGTCCGTCGCCATTGAAATCACCTGTGGCCAGGATTTCTTGGTATGCGTCGCCTTCGAAGTAAATCGGCGTCGTGCCCTGGAACGTTCCGTCGCCGTTTCCTAGCACAATGGCGGAGCCCGTGGCCAAGTCGAGCTTCCCATCTTTATTGAAGTCGGCGGTCAGGATCGGGCCGTTGGGATTGATTAAAGTAAATTGACCGCCGCTGCTGGTGAACGTGCCGTCTCCATTTCCCAGCAGAATTGATACTTCATTGTCGTCGGCAGTATCGAACGCGATGGCGAGGTCTTGCTTGCTATCCCCATTGAAGTCGGCGGCTGTGAAAGAGACAGCGCCCGCCTGGGTAGTAGTGTCGACCGGGACTGTGACGAACCCGTCGGTGGATCCGAGGAAGACCCTAAGGGTTGGAGCATCGGTAGAGATATCCAGCACGGCCAGATCCAGGAGGCCATCCCCGTTGAAATCAGCCGTGAGCATGCCACCGAACTGCGTAACACCCCCGAAAGACTGGCCTTGGGTGAAACTGCCCTCGCCGTTGTTGTCCTCGACAACCACCATGCCCCCGCCATAACCCGCAATGCTCAGGGCGCCGGTCTGGTTGAAGTCGCCCACAGCGTAGGGTTCAAAACCTTCAGGGTTGAAAAACTGTGAGCGGGTGAAAGTGCCGTCCCCATTGTTCTTGAGAAGCTCGTCGCCCACAGCTAAGTCGGGCAAACCAGTACCATCATTAGTGAAAACTCCCGCCACCATCGCGTTCGCTTCATCAACGTCGTAACATGTGGGGTTCTGGAACGTACCATCGCCGTTTCCCAGTAGAACACAGACATCAGCAGGGTCAAGACTAAGGCCCACAGCTAAGTCCAGAATCCCATCGCCATTGAAGTCTGCGGCCAGCACGCTCTCGGTCGTACCCCCGGTTCCGTAAAACACGGGACCGGCGAATAGCGGAGATGCCGGGGTCGCAATCTGAAAAAATTCCACGTTGGAGTGGACGACGAGATCGCTGATGTTGGTCTGCACCGATACCGAAGCGGTCCCCGCAGCGGCAATGTCTGCCATCGGCACCGTCGCGGTTAACTGAGTGCCCTTGGCATTGACACTCGTTATTGTCAGTTGGACGGGGGCGTTGGTTCCTTCCCGCCACAGCACCGCTGTCGGTTGCGGGTAGAACCCCACGCCGTTAATCGTAAGCGTGAAACCGGCGCCACCCGGCTGGGCCGCCGTGGGAACCAGGGGTTGTTCGATAATGGGAAAGACGACGGGGGGAGGGGAGGTTTGCGCCATCGCCAACGTGCCGAGAAAGATCAGGCAAACACCGAATGTCCTCACAGATCTCATAAGGTTGTCCTTAGGGGCTAACCGGTTCCAAAGTCTGATCGGTCGCCAAGAAAATTCACTCGCGCGAAAAGGGCGAGGCCAACGGTGGAAAGTCAGAACCCCGTGGCATAGAAACGTGATTGCCCTAGCAACCTTGAAGCTGCATCATTGGCACTGCGGCTGCGGTCGCCCCCTCGACATGGCGCCACAAACAACTGGAGGAGGTATGGCAACTGGCCCACCACCACCGCGAGTCAGCACGATGCCTGTAATTATGCCGCCTCCTATAGCAGTCACAATCGGTATCCAGACTTTCGGCTGCGCAATAAGCACGGGACGAGGGTTCACATTCGTATCTAGCATCGAAGTCTGAATTACTTCGGAGTCGGGAGGAAGTCCCTCGGGGAGTTTCAGTCCGACCATAACTAACTGCCCTGCCACTAAAGTGGCTTGCGCCTCGTCGCCGTTTGTCTGATCTGACTTTTTTACGATCTTCGCCGTACCCACCGAAGTTACGGAACACTTGCCGACATAGCAAATCACCGTAGTGATGTTTTGTTCTGCGTCATAACCTATGTACATGTCGGTGCCGATGACGCCGATCACTGCGTTCGGCGTCTTGACTTCGAACTTGCCATCCGGCTTGGTAATCCTGACCACCTGGCTGCGCAGCTTGCCATAGCTCATATACATCGAAGTTTGCTGCGATACGGCGTCATGCTGCACTATTTTCAGCGCGCTGTTGGAGCCGAGACTGATAATGGAGCCGTCGGTCAGCCCGGCCCGTAAACGTCCCCGGTCAGAGGTTTGCAGCAGATCATCCCACTCGAGGCCGTCTTTGACATTTATCGGCTGCCTATTTCGAAATGCGGCGGGAATGAGCGCCTTCACTTCTCCGGCGGTTTGGTGATCGGTTGGAGCGGCAAACAGCGGCGTTGCGGCCAGAAGCAGAGACAAAGAAATCGACAGCAGTGCTTTAAGCATGCCAACGGCGATGTCCTCTTTGGCTTCGAGAACGGCGCAGCGCATCATTGGAGTTTCCTTTTCTTAATCCCCAAAATGGATGCTATTATAGCCCCCTCCTTGTTCGTGTCAATGCGAAAGTGAATGCTGAGGCGCTGTTGGGCGCGGCCCGGAGCGCTAGTTTGCAGCGGGTGTAGGAGAGTGTTGCCAGGCTTTGCCCGGACGGACATAAAAAAGAGGATGCGAGAGCCAGTTGTAAATCTTGTCGCACATTCCCCTCAATACTGCTAATATCTGGGCGTTCGTCACCCTGGAAACGGAGACATCGCCACCCGCGTGGCTGAGTCATTGGTATCCGGGAAGAAACCGACGTCCGCCAAATCGCGCGCAGCATCTTGCTTTTTGCGTGGATGAAGCCGTTGTTCGAACTCCATTGCTCAAGGCAAGCGACCTAAATGGCGCCAAAGGAGGGTTAACCCATGAAGACTGCTCCCGTCCGCAAACCGCTCCCGACCACCAAAATCGCGGAGCCCGAAGTTGATGCCTACGAGGAAATCTCTTCGCGCGCTTACGAAATCTACGTGGAAAGTGGCCGAGAAGATGGGCACGATGTGGAACATTGGCTGCAAGCTGAAATGGAAGTAAAAGCCAGGAAAACCAGACCGGCTGCGGCTTAGCGATCAGCCCCTCTTGTAGAATGGCACTCTGACTCGGATCCACCGCGATGCGTCCATCAATTGAGCGCAATTAGCCACCGGCATCTGGCGAGAGAGACAGAAACATTGCGAGAAGTGACTTAGGCATCGGTAGAATGGAGATCCTTTCGACACTAGTCGACACTAGAAAACGGCGGCGATTATAGCCCGGTTGTGTCAATTCGAAAAACTTTCGGTAGCGATGCAATTTGCATCCTTGCCTTGCAAGATCCGTCGGCCTACTTCGACGCTTCGACTCCAATGAAAACAGTCGGAGAATCGTGGACCGCTAGTTTTCGCGAACTGCGAAGACATGTGCCTGGTACGGCGCCAGTTTCACATAGAGGCCATTGCTGTCTATTTCCGCGCGCTCCCATAAGTACTCGCTGCCAGTCAGCAAGTCGCAGAACAAGCATTTCCGGGATGCATCCACCGCTGCTTTCTGGACCTTGCCCTGCGCTGCTCGATTTCCCAGGTTCACTACGATCAGCCGGTGATCGGACTGGTGATGCCAGCAGTAGGCGATAAGATCCTGAAACGTGTCGTCTCCCGCAGGATGCACTTCGAGAAGCTGCCACTCACCCGCGTGAAATACCTCTGCCTGTGCGAGACGAAGCGCCTGCTCGTACAATTCCCGAATCTGCCGATCGTCAGGTTCGGGCCGCGCCTTGGCCAGAGGCATAGGCACGAACGTCTTCAGGCCGTCCAGTTGGCCATGATGGTAAAAACGCATTCCCGGCAGCGTCGAAAGCAGAGTGACCACGGAAGCGATCCTCTCGCGCGGGAAAACCGCTGCGCAGCGCGGCTCATCGTGGTTCTCGAGAAAACGTGCCATTTTGCTTTGGTAGCGTAGGTCAGCACCCAAATGGGCACGCAGTTGTCCGCTCGAAGGCTCCCGCAGGCGATCGTACAGGCGCTTGTCGTAAGTGAACTGGAACCCCAGTTCCTGCATTCTCCATTCCATGTCCCAGTAAACTTCTGCCAGCCACACCAAGTCCGGCACTGCCGCAATCGCCTCCGCCCAGAATTCGGTCCTTGGCGCAGGCCACTTCTTAAGGAAATGCTCCCAGGTCCGTTGGAAAATTTCATTCGTGACTAGCATCGCCATGTCGCAACGCACCCCATCACAATAGTGGGAGATGTCTGTCAGGATCGCGATCATGCCTTGACGGCAATCGGGATTGAAGTAGTTGAGCTGTGCGACGTCAGACCATGGAGCAAAATAGGGATCTCGTCCGCGAGCAACGAATAGATTCTCGTTATCCTCCCGCTCCACCAGGTAAAAGGCTGCGGGATCGCGTCGAAAATCCTCTTCGCTGCCCAGGATGTAACGGTCAGGATGCTGCGCGATCCAGCTATGGTCGAAGCCAGTGTGGTTCGGCACAAAGTCGAGAATCAGCCCCATGCCTCGTCTTCGCAGCCGGTTGTGCACTTCGCTCAAGCTTTCGGCGGTGGCAATACGAGGGTCGGGACTGTAGTCCTGAATCGAGAAAGGCGAACCGACTACGCCATGCATTTTCCAGGCCGGCAGTGCGGCATCGAAATTCGGAAAATTTCGAGGGTCGGTACGAAAGATTCGGCGGCCGATCCGACTCCGCTGCCACATTCCCATCAGGTACACAAAATCGAATCCCAGGCCGGCGAGGCGGTCCCATTCTTCGTCCGGCACGTCCTGCAGACTCAGGCGACGGCCATGCTTGGCGGAAAGTTCTTCTAACCACACCCAGGTGTTGATTTCGTACAAATGCGGGTGGGCTCGGTAGGAAAACCCGGTCGATGGTTTTCGAAGAGGGCTCGGCGTCAAGTTGCGTTGTTCCTCCCCGACCAGCCTAAGAGTGTACTCTTATCAGTCCAAGCCATCGCGTTAATTTTGTCGTAACACGGTCCCCGAGCGATTGCAAAGGCAGAAGTTGCTGAACGAACTCGCGGAACTTCGGATACAATTTCGCCCTCACGGTTTGCGTCCCAGTTTTCATGGTTTGTGGTAGCGAAGAACCTGGAAGCGCAGGAGGACAATTTGGCTACTCGTAAGCAGCAGGCGGTGCGTTCCCCGCACACCAAGGGCGCCGCCCCTACGAAGGAACACGCCCGGTTAGCCGAACCATACGTCGAGCAAGTGCCACCCTGGCGCAAATGGGGACCCTACGTCAGCGACCGGTCCTGGGGAACTGTGCGCGAGGACTACAGCGCGGATGGAAACGCGTGGGATTTTCTTCCCCACGATCAGGCGCGCAGCAAGGCCTATCGCTGGGGTGAGGACGGCATTGCGGGGATCTGCGACCGCTATCAGTTGCTGGTGTTCGCTCTGGCGTTTTGGAACGGTCGCGATCCGATTTTGAAGGAACGCATGTTCGGGCTTACCTGCGGCGAAGGAAATCACGGCGAAGATGTGAAGGAGTACTGGTTTCACCTTGATAATCTCCCCACGCACAGCTACATGCGTATGCTCTACAAATATCCGCAAAGGGAATATCCGTATGGGCGGCTAATCGAGGAGAATCGCAATCGAGGCGCGGGACCGGAGTTCGAACTGCTGGACACCGGCATCTTCGATGACGATCGATACTTCGATATCTTCATCGAGTATGCGAAAGCTTCGCCCGAAGATATTTGCATCCGGGTAGAAGCGTTCAACCGCGGGCCCGACGCTGCGGAGCTTCACGTATTGCCACATCTGTGGTTCCGCAACACGTGGAGTTGGACCGCACCGCCCAGCGGTAAACCCAACATTCATCCCGGAGCGGCTGCGAAACATCATCTGATGCTTGTGGCGGACGATTCCACGGCCAAGCCGCTCGAAAACATTCAATTGCAATATGCTCTGGGCCGGCGTTATCTGTATGCATCCGCAGACGGCGAGTTGCTGTTTACCGACAACGAAACCAACGCCTCGCGTCTCTATGGCCCGGCCGGCGTCAACCGTTCTCCGTATCTGAAAGATGCGTTTCATCGCTACGTGGTGAACGGCGAGCAGTGCGTCAATCCCCTTCAAGTGGGGACCAAGGCCTGCATACACTACCGCCGTCAGGTGGAGGGAGGGAGTTCGACTGTCTTCCATCTACGTTTGACCGAAAACGAGATGCCCAACCCGCTGCACGACGTCAGCAAGGTGTTGGAAGGGAGAAAGAAAGACGCGGACGAGTTCTACGAAGTCATCCATCCCCCCAAAGCGACCGAGGAAGAGAAGCTAATTCAGCGGCGAGCTTTCGCCGGCATGCTGTGGGGGAAACAGGTTTACCTCTTCGATGTCGATCGCTGGCTGGAGGGCGACAGCGTTTCTCCGCCCGAAGGCCACAAGAAAATTCGCAACAGCCATTGGCGCCATCTGAACTCGATGCGTGTGCTCACCATGCCCGACAAATGGGAGTTCCCCTGGTTTGCGGCGTGGGATTTGGCTTTTCAATGCACCACTCTCTCCCTGGTCGATCCCGAGTTTGCCAAGGGGAATCTCTTGGCCATGTTGTTCGAGCAGTTCCAGCATCCGAATGGACAGATTCCCGCCTACGAATGGGAGTTTTCCGACCTGAATCCTCCGGTTCATGCGTGGGCCGTCTGGCGCGTCTATCAAAACGAAAAGGTGCGGACCGGCAAAGGAGACACGGCCTTCCTGGAAAAGTGCCTGCACAAGTTGCTGATGAACTTTGCCTGGTGGGTCAACCGCGTGGACAGCACCGGCAACAACGTCTTTGAGGGCGGTTTCCTGGGATTGGACAACATCACCGTCGTAGACCGTAGCGAAAAGCTTCCTGGGGGCGCAATCCTCGAGCAGTCTGACGCGACCGGCTGGATGGGATTTTTTTGCCTGTACCTGATGCGGACAGCTCTCGAATTAGCCCGCTTCGACAAGGCTTATGAGCTGCTTGCGACCAAATTCTTTGAGCATTTCATCTACGTCGGCGCGGCCATGAAGAAGATGGGCGGCCGAGACTATCAGCTTTGGGATGAGAAGGACGGCTTCTTTTATGACGTCCTTCGCCTGCCCAACGGGGACTTCAAAAAATTTCGCCTGCGCTCCATGGTCGGTTTGATACCGCTCTATGCGGTTGAGGTGATCGATCGGGAAGATCTGGATCCGCATCCCGAATTTCTCGGCAATGTAGAGTGGTTCATCAAGAATCGTCCGGACCTGGTTGGAAACGCCTGCTACTCCGCTGAGGGACAGCGTTACGTGCTGTCGATCGCGGACTCTGGCCAGTTTGCCCGGGTTTTGCAATACATCTGGGACCCGAAGGAATTCCTTGCCCCGCACGGGATTCGCAGCCTCTCCAAATTTCACGAGGAGCATCCCTTCTGCTTCGGAGGAGAATGTGTCGGGTACGAACCAGGGGAATCGAGCGTGCGAATCAAGGGTGGGAATTCCAACTGGCGTGGCCCGTTGTGGTTTCCGACGACCTATCTGTTAATTCGTTCGCTGCTGAAGTTCAGCCGTGCGCTCGGACCCGGCTTCGCGGTAAGAACACCCGGCAGCAACGGCCAGGCGGTGACGCCACTTGCCGTCGCGGCGGAAATCGCTGATCGCATGATCGGTTTGTTCCGGAAGGATGAGCAAGGGTACCGTCCTTGCTTCGGCCCCTACCGCAAGTTCCAGGAAGATCCGCACTGGAAGGATTACTTGTTATTCAACGAGTACTACCATGGAGACACTGGGCAAGGCCTCGGGGCGAGTCACCAAACGGGCTGGTCGGGCATGGTGGCTAATTTGATCGACGAGTGGCGTCGCTGATGCTTCGGAGACGACTCATTTCCGCAGGAATTCTGTTCTTGAGCCTGATCACGGTGAGCGTGGCCGGCTATCGCCTGCTCGGCGGACCATCCGTCACCTTTCTGCAGGCACTCTACATGGCGGTCATCACGCTGGCTGGAGTTGGTTATGGAGAGATTGTTGAGACCGCTCATAACCCGGCGCTGCGGATTTTCAACATGGGAGTGGTCCTGTTCGGCGTTGCCGTAACCGTCTACTTATTTTCAGTGGTGGCGGCCTTCCTGGTGGAAATCGAAGCGACAAATCCTTTTTGGAGACGCAGAATGCATAAGCGAATCAGCGAACTCAGGGATCATTACATCGTCTGCGGCATTGGAGATACCGGCCGGTACGTGGCGGAAGAGATGCATCGAACCGGAACGCTCTATGTAGTTGTTGATCTGCGCGAAGAATTAATCAAGAAAGTGGGCGAGACCCACCCGGATATCTTTCGTGACATGCTCTACATCGTTGGTGACTCGACCGAGGAGGAAACTCTAAGCAAAGCTGGCATCGAACATGCCAAAGGCTTGGTCACCGCTCTTCCCGAGGATAAGGACAACCTGGTTGTGACCGTCATCGCACATCAGGCATTCCCCAATCTGCGCATTGTCGCCCGCTCCTCTGACCTGAAGTTTGCCGAACGCATGGTACGGGCTGGCGCGAAGGCGACAGTTTCGCCGAGCCACATTGGTGGACTCCGCATGGCAAGTGAATTGATCCGGCCCCACGTCGTAGGATTTCTGGATCTCATGTTGAAAGACCAGTTGCAAACGCTGCGGGTGGAGGAGATCGAAATCGATGCGGCTTCGCCGTGGGCGGGCAATCCCCTAGGCGAAATCAAGATTCATGCCAGGCAGAACCTCCTGGTGCTGGCGGTGAAGAGCGCGGGAGAATCGGCAAATCCCAAATTGTGGGTGAATCCTCCGGATACGCTGATGATCAAGCCTGGCGCCGCGATCATCGTGATGGGCGACACCAAGGACATTCGCAAAGCACGTAGCGAAGCCAAGTCTCCGGGCGCCCCAGCCAACGCTTGATGTGTAGGGAAAACAAGAATACATTTCAGCGAGAGGAACGGATGGGCGGGGACCTTCACGAAGATACTGTGCGAGCCGACCCAGGGTTATAATCACTGCCACGCATGGCCCTCGCTTCCGGGACAAGACTCGGCCCGTACGAAATCCAGTCGCCCCTAGGCGCGGGCGGCATGGGCGAAGTGTATCGCGCCACCGACCCAAAACTCGGCCGCGAAGTGGCACTCAAGGTGTTGCCCGCCGAGGTGGCGCACGATCCAGAGCGGCTCGCGCGCTTTCGGCACGAGGCGAAGGCCCTTGCTCAGCTCGACCACCCGAACATCGTCACCATCTACTCGGTGGAGGAATCAGCCGGCATCCACTTCCTGACCATGCAGTTGGTCGAAGGGCAGCCACTGAACCGAGTCATCCCTCAAAGGGGCCTCCCGCTCGAGCAAATAGTCGAGATCGCCAGGGCGCTGGCCGATGCGCTGGCTGCGGCGCATGAGAAGGGCATCGTGCATCGCGACTTGAAGCCCGCCAATGTGATGGTGACAGACGACGGCCGTGTCAAGGTGCTGGACTTCGGGCTGGCAAAAGATCTGCACGCGGCGAACTTCGGCGAAGCCACGCTAACCTCGACCAGCGACACACAGGCGGGCGTGGTGATGGGAACGCCGGCTTACATGTCGCCCGAACAGATTTCGGGCCGCCCGCTTGATCATCGCACCGACATTTTCTCTCTGGGCATCGTGCTCCACGAGATGGCGACGGGGAGGCGGCCGTTCGAGGGGACTTCTTCGGCCGAGTTGGCCTCCGCGATTCTGCGCGATGTTCCACCGGCTGTCACCGACGTGCGGTCCGATCTTCCCAGCGATCTGGCCCGCATCATCCGGCGCTGTCTGGAAAAGGATCCGCGTCACCGCGTTCAGACTGCGCGGGATGTCAGCAACGACTTCCGCGATTTAGTGCTGCAGGCGCCACACAAAGCGTCGACCCAGGCCACGATCTCGCGTGCCGTCTCCGCCGCCGACTCCAGTTCTGCCCACGCCGATTCTGCCCGCGCCGAGGAGGGATTCTGGGTCGCGGTGCTGCCGTTCAAGGCGACGGGCTCGAGCACGGAACTTGCGGCGCTTGCCGAAGGACTCTCCGAAGAGATCGTGACCGGTCTGTCGCGGTTCTCCTATCTCCGTGTGATCGCGCGCGGCTCCACGCTGCGGTACGCCAGCCAAACAACCGATTTGCGGACCGTAGGCAAGGAATTGGGCGCGCGCTACGTCATGGAGGGAAGCCTCCGCCAAGTGGGCGGTCGCTTACGCGTAGCCGTGCAGCTCGTCGACACCACTTCTGGTACTGACCTTTGGGCTGAGACCTATGATCGCGCCTTCGTGTCGGAAGAGATCTTTGCATTGCAGGACGATCTTGTCCCGCGCATCGTTTCAACCGTCGCAGACCGGTACGGCATCCTGCCGCAAACCATGAGTGAAGTGGTGCGTAGTAAGGGCTCCGGCCAACTGAGTCCGTACGAGGCGGTGCTGCGCGGCTTCAGTTACATCGAACGTGCCACTCCCGAAGAGCACGCAGTGGCAAGGGCCGGTCTGGAGCAAGCGGTCCAGAACGTGCCCGGCTACGCCGATGGCTGGGCGATGCTGGCTTACCTATATAAGGATGAATACTCATTCGGATTTAACGCCCAGCCCGATCCTCTGGGGCGGACACTCCAGGCCGCTCGGCGAGCGGTGGATGCGGAACCTTCAAATCCGCTGGCGCAGGCCGCCATGGCATGGGCTCTGTTCCTAAGGAAGGAGTTCCAGGCCTCGCGAAACGCATCGGATCAGGCCATCGCGCTCAATCCGATGGACGCAACAACTCTCGCGGAGATGGGCCGGCTGATGGCCTTCGCGGGTGATTGGGAAGGCGGCTGCGCCCTGGTCGAGCGGGTGCTACAATTCAAGCCTCGTCATCCCGGACGGATCTGGTTTCCTCTTTTTCATAACGCCTACCGCAAGGGCGACTACCGCGGCGCGCTGAGTATTGCCCTCAAGGTCAGCATGCCGGGCAACTGGGCTACGTATCTCGTACGCGCGGCCGCGCACGGGCAACTCGGCGAACGCGAGCCCGCACAGAAAGCACTGAAGGAATTGATCACCTTGAAGCCGGACTTTGCCCAGGTTGCGCGCGAGGCACTTGGAGTATGGCATGACCCGGAACACGTCGAGCATCTGATCGACGGCCTCCGCAAGGCGGGTCTCAAAATCGGCGGTGAGAAGAGATCGGCACCCGTCAACCCTGCCGTCAAGACCAATCGTAAGATGCTTTAACCATGAAGGTGCTGTAAGACCCGCGCCACGCCTGCCAGTATGCCGCCCGCCGTGCCCGATCAAAAAGAAGGTGTATCCCCATGTGCTCCGTCACTGCTTCGCCACGCACCTGCTCGAAGCTGGCGCCGATCTGCACACCATTCAGATCCTGTTTGGTCATCGCGATCTGAAAGAAACCGCCATCTATCTCCATCTTTCGCTACGTCACTTGCACGCTACCGCCAGTCCACTGGGCGCGCGTTGCGGCTGAACGCTTCACACGCGGTAGGCCCGAATTGCATTTCAGTGATCCGACGCAGTGGCCGTTTAACGGTTACCCCAAGGAATCTCACGCACCGTTGCACGTGGCGATAGCCCGGCTGGTCGGCTACCGCTGGCCCCGGCAGAACGGCTCCTACATCAGGGACTGTTCTGCAGTTCAGCCAGATGGACTCGAGAAGTACGCCGCCTCAGACGGAATTGTAATCCTGAACCCCGTCAAGGATTCTATCCGCCACCTCTCCGTCAGAATCTGGTGTATGAAGGCCACTTCGATAAACCCAAGACGAAGCGCAGTGTGAGGACTATTCCAATCGGAAAGGAAACGGCGGAGATTCTAGAACGCGTCCGCCCTGCCTTTGCCGACCCAACGGCCCTGGTATTTGCCACGCGTGAGGGATTGCCGCTCGACCGGCGTAATCTCCTGCGCAAACATGTGAAGCCCGCAGCGAAGAAGCTTGGGTTTACAGGTGTGACGTGGCATCTGCTTAGGCACAGCTACGCAACGATGCTCGATGGTGTGGGAACGCCGGTAGGGACGATGCAATCCCTGCTCGGACATTCCGCGCCGGAAATCACGCGCGAGATTTATCTGCACGCGATACCGGAAGAGCAGCGCCGCGCGGTGGAGAGTGTAGAGCGGCTGGTATTTGGACCCAAATGGACCCAAGTTGCAGAGTTGAACCAATCCACGTCGGGCAGCGTGAATTGAAAACAAAGAGGTAATTGGTCGGGGCGCGCGGATTTGAACCGCGGACCCCCTGCGCCCAAGGCAGGTGCGCTACCAGGCTGCGCTACGCCCCGACTGTAATTCGAATTATAAATGATGACATGCGGGTACCATTCGTAACCCCTCCCAATCGTGGACTCCCGCTGCCTGCCACTATGAGGCTATAATTCTTTTTCGGAAGTCATGCCCAGTTCACGCTACGCGTTGGTGACGTACGTCCGCAATCCGGTTGGCGAGTTTGTGGAAGAACTCCGCCGGGAACTCCATCCGACTATGGCTCACATGCCGGCCCATCTCACGATTCTTCCTCCGCGGGAACTGACCTGCTCCGAAGCGGGCGCGCTGGAATTTCTGGAAGAGGCTTGCGGCCGCGTCGTCCCGTTCAACGTCGAACTGGGAGATGTGGAAACCTTTCTGCCAACCACACCCACGGTGTTCATCCAGGTGAAGCGGGCTGCTTATCGAATGCGGAACTGCACGACCAACTCAGCGGGAAAGGGCTGTGCGGCGAGGAAAGTTGGCCCTATATTCCGCACCTCACGATTTTGAAAACGGAGCGGGATGAGCAGGCGCGCGCCGCGTATCTGATCGCACGCGAGCGCTGGGCGCGGTTTTCCGGCCCGCGCCAGGTTCGGGTGGAGGAGTTGATGTTTGTCCGCGAGAATGGCGGTGACTGGCAGGACGTGGCGCCAGTGCCGCTGGGACGCGGTGAATTGTCCTCCAAGCGGTAGCCGGTCGATTCGCAACCTCTTCCATAACCAACTCCGCAATACCCCCTCAAAACCCGCAACCAACAGCCATTTTCGCGTCCCGGACGTACATGTACTTTCCACCCGTTGCCAAGCCCATGGGGTGAATTACCATAGATTCAACGGACTGCACACCAAGCGCCGGATCCCAGGCTGCGGGTTTGATCGGAAGAGCGAATATGCAAATTGGGGTTTATGGATCCGGCTACCTCTCCACCGTCATCTCTGCTTGTCTCGCCGATTTTGGCTCGCCGGTTTGCTGCTGCCATGCCGACGGCACCCGCATTATGGAAGTGGCCAAGGGCAACATACCTTTTTTCGAAAAGAATCTTCAGGAAGTGATTCGGCGTAACGTGCGTTCGGGACGGCTGGTGTATTCGGCGGATCCGGAAGAATTGGCGCGCCGGGCGCAGGTAATTTTCCTCGCCGAAGATTCCCCCCAAGGATTGGAAGAACTCGTCGTCCGCCTGGCGCGCGCGGCGGGACGTTTCCAGGTGCTGTCGATCGTCACCCCGGTTCGGGTGGGTTCGACCCGAAAGTTTGAAATACTGCTGAAGGAGAAAGGGCTGAAGAGCCTGCTGGT
>Ga0074045_10000250_pt1 | contig 51472 bp, 36 predicted proteins | sample BogForMeECP23OM2_FD_94442 | JGI IMG/M metagenome (GOLD analysis project Ga0074045, IMG submission 94442) | Bog forest soil microbial communities from Calvert Island, British Columbia, Canada - Bog Forest MetaG ECP23OM2 | ecosystem: Environmental > Terrestrial > Soil > Wetlands ... | reverse complement strand
ATACAAGCCGCCAGAACAAAGAGAATTCTCTTGCTCATGTATTCTTACCCCTTTTTATTGGCCCTAGACTCATTGCTAACGAGAAATAAAGGCTAAGAGCACGACTCTCTTAACCTTCCCGCCGGAAACGAAGCACCCTGGAATCGCGGCAAAAAATAAACGACGACCGCCAACGACCCGTTAGAAATCCCCGGCGGCTCAAACGACGCTATGAGTACGGGGAAAAATAGTGGATTGAAATTACTTCTCAATCCGGGATGTGTCAAGCAGATGTTTACAAAAACCTGTGCAAGGTTTTGATAGGCCGTATCTTAGCGGCAGATTGACGACAATCTTACGGCACGAAAAGGGCGAAAAGTGCCCCAGAACGGCGCAGCGGAAACCGGCGAAGTTCCTTTCGCGGTACGTTCCTCTTATTGGAGGGAAGCGGCGACCCTTTTGCCGTATTCCCTGGCTTTGGCGATGGCGGCGGGTTCATCTACTGTTAACAACTTGCCGTCTTTCAGCAGAGTCTTTCCGCCCACGACGACGGTTTGGACTTCGCTGGCTTTGAGGGCGTAGACGATTTGGGAGTAGACATCATACAGGGGTACGGCGTTGGGGACGTCTAGCGTGAGGATGACGAAATCGGCCTTTTTGCCGGTTTCCAGCGAGCCGATCTGTTTTTCCATGTGCAGGGCGCGGGCGCCTTCGATGGTGGCCATTTCCATAGCGCCTTTGGCTCCGAGCGCGCGGGGATCGACGCGGTAGGTTTTCTGGAGTTTCGAGGCGAGGTCCATCTCTTCCATCATGTCGAGGTCGTTGTTGCTGCCGGCCGGGCCGTCGGTGCCAAGGCCGACGCGCATACCGGCGGCGCGCTGATCCACGACGGGAGCGACGCCGCTGGCGAGCATCATGTTGCTGGAAGGATTGTGTACGCAGCCGACCTGGCGCTCGGCGAGGATTTTCATGTCGGTGTAGTCCACCCAAATGCAGTGGGCGGCGAGGACGTCGGGGCCGAGAAATTCGATGCGTTCGAGATATTGCACGGGAGTCGTCCCGTTTTTCTCGAGGCTGTCGACGTATTCTTTGCGCATTTCAGCGACGTGGATGAGGATGGGCGCGTGATATTTGCGGGCCAGAGCGGCGGCGTCGCGCAGAGTTTTTTCGGAGCAGGTGTAGATGGAATGGGGAGCGACGGCGGCGTGAATGAGCGGATCGCCCTGCCACTTTTTCAGGAATTTTTCGGAGTAAGCGGCCATTTCGGCTTCGTTCTTGTTGTCGGGCACGGGGAAATCGATCCAAGTTTCGCCGAGAACGCCGCGGAGGCCGGCGGCCTTGGTTTCTTCGGCTTCGGCGTCTTCGAAATAGTACATGTCGGCGAAAGTGGTGGTGCCGCTGCGGATCATTTCCGCCAGAGCGAGGCGGGAGCCCCAGCGGACGTAGTCCTCGGTGACGTTGCGGGCTTCGGCGGGGAAGATGAACTTGCGCAGCCAGTCGTCGAGGGTGACGTCGTCTTTCAGGCCGCGCATGAGAACCATGGGGATATGAGTGTGGCCGTTGATCAGGCCGGGCATGATGAGCTTGCCGGTGGCGTCGATGGTTTCTTTGGCGACAAGGCCCTTGGGGAAAGCGGCGGCGGCGTTTGGACCGATGGCGATGATTTCATCACCGCGCACGGCGAGGAAGCCGTTTTCGAGGACCCGGCGGTCGGGATCCATGGTGACGATGGTTGCGCCTTTGACCAGCAGATCGACGGAGACTGCTTGTTTGGGCGTGTCTTGCGCGAGGGCTGCGGAAGCGAACAGCAGGGATGCGGTGAGGAGGATTCGGAATGGAGTCATGAATTTGTCCTTGTAGCTCAGGCCTTCAGGCCTGAGGTTTTTCGCGGCTGTAGCGCAATCGAACTGGTGGAGCTAAAGCTTCACCCTGATAGTAATTTTGCTGGTGCTGTGGAAACCTTCACCCCGCTGAGCAATTTTGCCAGCGCTGTGGAAACCCTCACCCCTCGAAGGGGTGAGCTACAGATTAGAGGAGTCGAAGGGTTTGGGGAAGAGCTGGCTCATGCGCAGGACTTCGACCTTGCCGTGAAGGTTGGCAAGCACGACCGGAATGTCGCCACAGAATTCCCAGATGATCTGGCGGCAAGCCCCGCACGGAGAAGTGAGCGTGCCGGTGTCAGTGACTACCGCGATGGAGTCGAAATGTCGTTCGCCTTCGCTGATGGCTTTGAAGATGGCTACGCGCTCGGCGCATAGGGTAAGGCCAAAGGTGGCGTTTTCAATGTTGCAGCCGGGAAAGATTTTGCCAGACGTGGAGTGAAGCGCCGCGCCGACTTTAAAATTCGAGAATTTGGCGTGCGCATTTTCGCGGGCTTTGGTTGCGGCGGCGATGAGGGCGTCGTGTTCGGACATTCGGGCCTCCCGAGGATTGAATAACGTTTTGGATTATAAAGCGGCTGCGATTTGCGGAATCACAGCGCGCAGCAGGCCGATGAACTGAGACTTGACGCGCTCGGCGGTTTCGAGGACTTCGGTGTGGTTGAGCGGCTGATCGAGCACGCCGGCGGCGGCGTTGGTGACGCAGGAGATGCCGAGCGCGCGAATGCCGGAGTGGCGCGCAGCGATGACTTCGGGAGCGGTGGACATGCCGACGAGATCGGCGCCGATGGAGCGGAGATAGCGGATTTCGGCAGGGGTTTCGTAGCTGGGGCCGGCCAGCGCGGCGTAGACGCCCTCGCCGAGATCAATGTTTAGGCCGCGGCCCGCCGCCAGCGTGAGTTCGCGGAATTCTTTGTCGTAGGCATTGGTCATGTCGGGGAAACGCGGGCCGAATTTATCTATGTTGGGTCCGGAGAGCGGGTTGGCGGCTTGCAGATCGATGTGATCGCTGATGACGACGAGGCGTCCTTGGGTGAATTCTTTTTTGATGCCGCCAGCGGCGTTGGTGAGGATGACGGCCTTCACGCCGAGACGCGAAAAAACGCGGATGGGGAATGCGACTTGCTGCGGCGAGTAGCCTTCATAAAGATGGACGCGACCTTGCATGCCGGCGACTTCGATGCCGTCAACCTTGCCGATGACGAGTTGCCCGGCGTGGCCGATGGCGGTGGAACGCGGGAAGTGCGGGATCTTTGCGTAGGGGATGCGGGTGGCAGCGGCGAATTCGTCGGCGAAGGCGCCCAGGCCGGAACCGAGGACCAGCGCGATTTTTGGGCGCAGCTTGGTCTTTTTTCGAATGAACCGCGCGGCGGCTTCGGCGCGCGTAAACTCCGCATTTGCCTTCGCCGAGGACGACGTTCTTGAGGCGGCACTCATGTCAGGATTCCCACGATGCACGCGGACATGAGATTAGCCATAGTGCCGGCGAGCATGGCGCGGATGCCGAACTTGGCCAGTTGGCTGCGTTGCTCCGGGGCGAGCGCGCCGATGCCGCCGATTTGAATACCGATGGAGCTGAAGTTCGCGAAGCCGCACAGGGCGAACGTGGCAATGGTGAAGGAACGCGGGTCGAGAGTGCCTCTCATTGTGCCGAGCTGTCCGAAGGCCACGAATTCATTGATGACCATGCGGGTGCCGAGCAGGTTTCCGATTTTCGCGGCGTCGTGCCACGGAATTCCGATGAGCCAGGCGACCGGAGAGAAAATCCAACCGAACAGAGTTTGCATGCTGTCGGGAAACCAGGCCATGTGCGGCCAGTTGTGAATGCCACCCATCATGGCGTTGAGCAGCGCGAGGAGAGCGATGAAGGTGATGAGCATGGCGCCGACGTTGAGGGCGAGGCTGAGGCCGTCACTGGTGCCGCGGGCGATGGCGCCGAGGACGTTGGACTCCTTTTCCATAGCGGGCATTTCGACGCGGCCCGCGGTGAGAGATTGCTCGGTCTCCGGGACCAGCATCTTGGCCATCAGTAGCGTGCCGGGAGCGGTCATGATGACGGCGGTGAGCAAATTTTTAGGATCCGCGCCGCCGACTTGAATATAGCCCGCCATCATGCCGCCGGAAATGTGGGCCATGCCGCTGGTCATAACGCACATGAGTTCGGACTTGGTGAGCTTGGGAAGAAAGGGGCGGATGGTGAGCGGGGCTTCGGTCTGGCCCATGAAAATGCTGGCGGCGACGTTGAGGGATTCCGCGCCGCTGGCACCCATGATGCGGGTCATCAACCAGGCGGCGGCACGGATGATGAGTTGCATCACGCCGATGTGATACAGGACGGCGAAAAAGGCGGCGATAAAGATGATGGTGGGCAGGACCTGGAAGGCGAAGGAAAAGCCGAGGCGGGAGAGTTCTTTCGGGAGGCCGAGATCCCCGAAAACGAAGGCCGAGCCGGCGTAGGAAAAACTTAGCAGCTTATTCGCGCCAGCACCGAGAAAGCTGAAGATTTTGCTGCCGAACGCGGAACGCAGCACGAAATAGCCGAGAGTGAGCTGCAGGCCGAGCCCCCAGAAAACCGTTTTCAGCTGGATGGACTTGCGGGAGGTGGAGAAGAGGTAGGCTCCCCCGAGGATGAACAGCATGCCCAGAACGCCGGTGAATCTTGCCATTCCGTCTCCTTATGACCCACACCCGCGAAGATTCGAATGATTCCTAGCCGCCAATGATGCGGCGGATTAAAGGACGCGCTGGTGGCTTTTTATCACCGATGACGTAACTTGCAGCAATCATTTTTTGCGCGGCGAGCAGTTGGGTGTCGGAATTGTAGGCGATGGTCACCAGAGTTTCGCCTTCTTTGATGGGGTCGCCGATGCGTTTGTGGAATTCCAGGCCGACGGCGTGGTCGACGTTTTGTTCCTTCTTCTCGCGGCCTCCGCCCAGCATGGCCAGGGCGATGCCGAGGTCGAGGCAGTTGATGTCTGCGACGAAGCCGGAGGAAGTGGATTTTACTTCCTGGTGGCTGCGCGGGGTGGGAAGAAGAGAGGAATCATCAACCACGCGGGGATTGCCGCCCTGGAGGCGGATGCACTCGCGGAATTTTTCGAGGGCCTTTCCGGAGGAGACCATCTCCTTGGCTAGTTCGCGGCCTTCGTCCAGGGTTTTGGCGCGTTCTGCAAGGAAAAACATCCAGGCGGAGAGTTCCAGGCTGAGGTCACGCAGATCGGCGGCGCCGTGACCTTGCAGGATCTGGATGGACTCAATGACCTCGTTGGAGTGGCCTGCGAAGCGTCCGAGGGGTTGCCCCATGTCCGTGATCAGCGCTACACATTTCTTGCCCATGCGCTGCGCGGTTTCGACCATGACTTCAGCAAGAGCGACGGCGTCTTCCTCCTTGCGCATGAACGCCCCGGAGCCGGTTTTTACATCGAGGACCAGGGCGTCGATTCCCTCGGCAAGTTTCTTGCTCATGATGGAGGCGCAGATGAGGCCGATGTTTTCGACAGTGGAGGTGGCATCGCGAAGGGCGTAGATTTTTTTGTCGGCGGGCGCGATTTCAGCGGTTTGGCCGATCAGTGCCATGCCACATTCGCGCAAGACGCGCTTGAATTCGCTGAGGGAGAGGAAGGTGTTGAAGCCGGGGATGGCTTCGAGTTTGTCGAGAGTGCCGCCGGTGTGGCCGAGGCCGCGGCCGCTGATCATGGGAACAGCGAGGCCGCCTGCCGCGACGATCGGGGCGAGGATTAGGGAAGTCTTATCGCCGACGCCTCCGGTGGAATGCTTGTCCACCTTTTTAACCGGCAGGTAGGAGTGATCGACGACTTCGCCGGAGTGCAGCATGGCTTCAGTCAGGGCGGCGAGTTCGGCGCGGGAGAGGCCGCGAATCCAGGCAGCCATCAGCCACGCGGCCATCTGATAGTCAGGAATTTCGTCGCGCGTGTAGGCGGAAATGAGGTAGTCGATTTCTTCGCGGGAGTGTTCCCCGGAATCCCGCTTTTTTCGAATCAGGTCAACGGCGCGCATGCGATTGGAGGCGAGTGCGAGACTAACATCGGGGTGTGGACGCGTCAACGCGGACCCGGGATGAGGGAAGTTTTCGAGGTGCGTATAAAAATGGCACCCGAGTCTTCTTGAGGAGAGGAATTTAACTTGGGACCGTCTGCCCGCGACGGTGGGGTTTTGCAGAAAGGGGAAAAAAGCGCCCGCCGCAGACCGCCGCCGCTGCAACGGCAAGAGGGATGCGGGAGGGTGCGTGGAGCCGCCCCTACTTAACAAGTGTCGAACGGGGAGAGGATGGTACGAGATTAAAGTTGTAGTGCGGGTTGCGCTGGCGTCGCGGCGTGTTATATTTCCGCGTTCGATTAAATGAGAGGATCGTGCATGAGCAAGGTACCTAGGATTGCGGTGGTGGGCAGCGCGAATGTGGATTTGACGACCTTCAGCGATCGTTTTCCGCGGCCGGGAGAAACCATTTTTGGGCAGAGGTTTGACTTGGGGTTCGGCGGGAAGGGCGCGAATCAGGCGGTGGCGGCGCGCTTGTGCGGTGCCGACGTGGTGATGGTGGCGAAGCTGGGGAATGATCTGTTTGGCGAGGCGACAGTGAAGAATTTTGCTTCGCTGGGGATTGATACGACGCATGTGGGTATTGTGGATGGGGTTTCCAGCGGGGTGGCGCCGATTTTTGTGGAGCCCAACGGACAGAACCGCATCATTGTGGTGAAGGGCGCGAACGATACGTTGAAACCCTCGGACGTGGACGCGGCTGGGGACGCGCTGCGCGGCGCGGATACCATTGTACTGCAGTTCGAGATTCCGATGGAGACGATTGCCTACACTGTGCAGTTTGCGCGGAAAAACAAAATCCGCTGCATTGTGAATCCGGCGCCGGCGCAGCCCATCGATGCAGGGCAGTTGAATGCGGCGGACTATTTCATTCCGAACGAGACCGAAGCGGAAGTGATTACCGGGTTGGCGGTGCAATCAATCGAGGACGCCAAGCAATGCGCGGGAGCTTTGCTGCAGCAGGGTTTCCGCAAGGTGATTATCACTTTGGGGAGCCGGGGGGCGCTGCTGGCTTCGCCGGAGGGTAGCGATCTGATTGCGCCATTCACGGTGACGCCGACGGACACCACGGGCGCGGGCGATGCCTTTATCGGGAGCTTCGCGGTGTTTTTGGGCGCGGGATTGCCGGAAAAAGAAGCGGTGACGCGGGCGAATTTGTACGCGGCGCTTTCGACAACAAAGGTGGGTACGCAAAAGTCCTTTCCGACCCACGCAGAGTTTACGGCTGAGTGGAACAAGCGCGGTGGAAAGGCGTAGGGTTTGCGCGGGTAGCGCAAGCGCTGCGCAAGATCGCAGGTCAGGGGCACGAGAAGTACACAAGGAGCATAAATGTTTGTTCTCCACAGTTATTCGTGGGCGGTGGTGTTTTGCATCATCACGATGTTTTGCTGGGGGTCGTGGGCGAATACCCAGAAGCTGGCGAAGAAGGGCTGGCGATTTGAGCTGTTTTACTGGGATTACTGCATTGGGGTGTTGCTGCTGACGCTGGCGCTGGGGCTTACGCTGGGAAGCAATGGCGGGGACGGGCGCGGGTTTCTTGCGGACCTGGGGCAGGCGTCGCATGCGAGCATCCATTCGGCATTGATCGGCGGGGCGATTTTTAATCTGGCGAATATTTTGCTGGTGGCGGCGATTGATATCGCGGGGATGTCAGTGGCGTTTCCCGTGGGGATAGGATTGGCGCTGGTGCTGGGCGTTTTTGTGAATTATCTGGAACATCCCGAGGGCAACGCGACGCTGCTGTTTGGCGGGGTGCTGCTGGTGGTGCTGGCGATTATCCTGGATGCAGTGGCCTACCGAAAATTGCCGGGCGGCGCGGCGGGGGTCAGCACCAAGGGCCTGATTCTTTCGCTGGCTTGCGGCGTCACCATGGGATTCTTCTACCGTTTCGTGGCCGCGGCGATGTATCCGGATTTTGCGCAGCCGCAGCCGGGGAAACTGGGCCCGTACGCGGCAGTCTTTGTTTTTGCGGTGGGCGTTTTCATTAGCAATTTTATTTTGGGCACTTTCATTATGAAGAAGCCGTTCGTGGGCGCGCCGGTTTCGTTCGGAGATTATTTCAAGGGCGGGTTGGGGACACATCTGACGGGAATTTTGGGCGGAATTATTTGGGGCGTAGGCATGTCCTTCAACATTATCGCCGCAGGTCGCGCGGGATTTGCGATTTCCTATGGACTCGGGCAGGGCGCGACGATGGTGGCGGCGTTCTGGGGCGTGTTCATCTGGAAGGAATTCCGCAGTGCGCCGAAGGGAACGAACGGTTATCTTGCGGCGATGTTTGCGTGCTTTTTGATTGGGTTGGCGCTGATTATCGTTGCGAAGACTTCTTGAGAACGGAAGCAGAGGAAGTGAATGAAGTAAAGGAATTGAAGAAGCGGGCATGGGGAGTTGCGTGATGGTTCGATTGAGGCGGTGTTGTTTTGCGGTTTTGATTTTGGGAGTGGCTGCAGCGGTGACGGCGGCCGGGCCGCGAAAGGTGATCATTGATACGGACCCGGGGACCGACGACGCGATGGCGATTATGCTGGCGCTGAATTCCCCGGAAATTGATGTCCGGGCCCTGACGGTGGTGCCGGGGAACGTTACCGCGGCGCAGGGATTGGAGAATGCGCTGCGCATGGTGTCGCTGGCGAACCGCTGCGACATCGTGGTGGCGGCTGGTGCCCAGCATCCGATGTTTCAGAAGTTGATCACCGCGGAGTTCTGGCATGGAAAGAATGGCCTGGCAAACATCGAATTGCCGCCCAGCAAATGCAAAGTGGACCCGCGCTGGGGCCCGGACCTGATTATTGAGATGGTGCACGCGAATCCGCACGAGATCACCCTGGTGCCGATCGGGCCGCTTACGAATATCGCCCTGGCACTGGAGAAGGACCCGTCGATCGTTCCGCTGGTGAAAGAAGTGGTGATCATGGGCGGCTCGATTTCGGGCGGCAATGTGAACGCGGCCGCGGAAGCGAACATCTACAACGATCCGGATGCGGCGCAGATTGTTTTTCAGGCGGGCTGGCCGCTGACCATGGTGGGACTGGATGTTGGTGACAAGACCTTGCTGACTCGCAAGCACATCGAAGCGCTGAAGAAGAATCCCGGTCCGGTGAGCGACTTTATTTATAAGGTGGCGGATTTTTTGATCGCGCTGGGTGAAAAGTATGGCGACGCCGGGACGCCGATGTACGATCCGCTGGCCGTGGGTGTGGCGATCGACAGCACGCTGGTGAAGGCGCCGCCCATGCACGTGAATGTGGAAACGCGAGGGGAATTTACGCGTGGGGAAACGGTGGCCAACCGGCGCGGCGCCGTTGAGCGGAACGTGCTTCATCGTTTTCCGGATGGCGACCGGTATGTGATCGAAGGGATCGACACGGTGCCGCCGAATGCCAAGGTCTGCACCGAGGTGAACGCGGAGAAGTTTTTGCAGATGTTTGTCGGGCGGATTCAAGGCAAGTAATGCGGTGCGTGTTTCGCGCGAAAGAATTACTTTTCTCCGGCGGACTATCGAAAGGTCAGGAGGTTCTCTCTGGTCGCAAATGGCAAGACTGGCAGGATAATTGAATCGTTCAGCGCAAGCGCAATGAAGCGGCGAAAATTTCTCGGTTTGCTGGGGAAAACCGCCGCAATTTCACAAATCACACCAATGGCATTTCTTCCGGCCGTCCTGGAAAATCCCGGGCGAGCCCGTTCGACAGAGACCATGCACTGGCCAAAACCAATCGGAAGTCCGGTACTTGAGAGCCTGCGCTACGCGATCGAGAGTTCGCGCGACGTGCACACCAATTACGAAAAGATCCTGGAAGTGGCGTCGTGGATGGCCTACGAAGAGTTGCCCATGCCGGAGTATGCGCTGCCGTTCGGCTTGAGCCAGGGCGATCCGGACGTGGCGATCGATTTTGTGATGGTGGCGGACGTGATTGACACGGCGTTCACGGATTTTGCCCGCCATGAAAAGTTTCAAATGGATTACGGCGGACAGCACTGGTCGGATTCCGAAGCGGAGTTCGCGTGCATCAAGAGGGCGCTGGACAATGGCGTGCCGTTTCTGGACGGCAAGTATCTCGCTAAGATTACCCGACCGGAACTAAATAAAGTGTTTGAGGGCAACATCGAAATGCCCATGCTGGATGAAAAGCTGGCCGTGCTGCACGCCGTGGGGAAAGTGCTGGCGGAGAAATACGACGGGAAGTTCCACAAGTTCGTGCGTTCGTGCTCGCCAAAGTTGTACGACAACGGGAACGGTCTGGTGGACCGGTTGGTGACGGAGTTCCCGCGGTTCAACGACGTGAGCATGCTGGATGGGCACGAGATCAAGTTTTACAAGCTGCCGCAGTTGGGCATCTGGATGCTGTACTCCACGCTGCACAAGACGGGGAAATTCCAGCTGGACGATCCGCAGAAGATGACCGCGTTCGCCGATTACATCGTGCCGGTGGGGCTGCGGCTGATGGGGATTACCAGCTATTCGAAAGAGCTGGAAAACGCAATCAATACGTACCAGTTGATCCCGCGGGATTCCCGGTGGGAAATTGAGCTTCGCGCGCATTGTCTATATGCGACGGCGTTGATGACCGATGAGATCAACAAGTTGCGCCCGGCGAATCTGCAGATCATCATTCCGCAAATTGACGCGCGGATCTGGACGCACTATCACACCACCACCTGGCCGCATCATCTTACGCAGACCATCATGTATTAGGCAGGTATCCGGTTTTTACTTTTCACAACCCGAAAGGAAATGCTTGATGAAATCATTCGCTCGATTTTGCTTGTTTGCGATTGTGGTGCTCACCTGCTCGCTGGGCCTGAGCGCCCAGTCGAAACGAAAGGTGATTATTGACCAGGATGCGGCGGGTCCGGGCGGCACGGACATGCAGGCGATCCTGGCGCTGGTGAATTCTCCGGATACGGACGTGCTGGGTATCACCGTGCTGACGGGCGACGCGTGGCGGGATGAAGAGGTGCTGCACACGCTGCGATTGATGGAGATTATCGGGCGCACGGACATTCCGGTTTTCGCAGGCGCGGAGTTTCCGCTGGTCAGCAGCAAGGAGTACATCGCCAAATGGGAAACGATTCACGGCAAGGTCGTTTATCAGGGCGCATGGAATTTTGGACCCGGAAACAAACCGCACGGGCCGAGCGAGATTCCGCCGATGCCGGAAGGGAAGCCGACAATCAAGGCGGCTAACGAAGATGCGGCCCACTTCATGGTGCGCACGGTGCGGCAGTACCCGCACGAGGTTACGGTTTACGCCGCGGGGCCGATGACAAATCTGGCGCTGGCGATTGGGCTGGATCCGGAGTTTCCGGCGCTGACCAAGGAACTGATCGTGATGGGCGGGAGCATCAATCCGCAGACGGACGATCCGGAGTTTTCGCTGACGCCGACGCGGGAGTTCAATTTCTGGATGGATCCGGAAGCGTCGCGAGCGGTGTTGCACGCCAAGTGGCCCCGCGTAGTTCTAACGACGGTGGATATTTCTGTGAAAACGCACATGGAGAAGATGCTGATCGAGCAGGTTCGCAAGAGTCAGGAGCCGGCGGCACAATATGTGGCGAAATACGCGGAGCCGGGTTATCTGTGGGATGAATTGGCGGCGGTGGCCTGGCTGGATCCCAGCATTATCACCAAGTGGAGAAAGTTGTATGTGGATGTTGATGTGGATCACGGCGCGGGATACGGGAACACGCTGGTGTGGACGCCGGGATTGCAGCCGGGAATGGGCGAGGTGCTGGTGGAAGTGCAGGATGATTTGGACAAGCAGAAGTTTTATAAGGAGTATGTGGAACTGCTTTCGCGGCCAACACCCAGCGCGAAGAACGCCATGGGAAACTAGGACTGATGCCGAAGGGGCACCCGCCGCGGACGAGGGCCACCACACGAACAAGAAACACCTCTGAGCACAGGTAGGAGTGTCTGTGCCACTGGTTGTTTGCGGTGGTATGCTCAATAATTGCGGCGAAGGAATCGTAACGCGATTGCGGAGATAGGGTATGGATACGCAAAAACGGCCGAGGTTGGAGATTACGGACCGGCAGGGGAATAGGATCGTCAGCGAGAGCTTCACCGGGGAGGCAGGGATTGCCCGGCTGCAGGGGCGGGAGCTGACGGCCAATCGCGGGACTTCGCTTAATTTGGATTGGGTGGAAAGCGTGCGGGTGAATCTGAGCGCCGTGGAACGCCGGGCTGCTTCGCTGGGTACGCGGCGCACGGTGAAGAAGGATTGGCAAATCGCGTGGCTGCTGCGGGCGATTACGTGCATGGATCTGACCACACTGAGCGGTGACGATACGGACGAGCGGGTGCGGCGTTTGTGTGCCAAGGCGCGCCGGCCGATTCAGCAGGAAATCGTGGAAAAACTGGGAATCGAAGAGTTGCAGATTCATGTGGGCGCGGTATGTGTGTATCACTTATTTGTGGAAACCGCGCGGCGGGCCTTGGAAGGCACCAACATTCATGTGGCTGCGGTGTCCACGGGTTTTCCGGCGGGGCTTTCACCATTGGAAGAGCGCATCGCGGAAATCCGGCGCTCGGTGGAAGCTGGCGCGCAGGAGATTGACGTGGTGATCACGCGCGCGCATGTGTTTGGCGCGCAGTGGCAGAAGCTGTACGACGAAATTGTGGCGTTCAAGGATGCTTGCGGGCCGGCGCACTTGAAAGTGATTCTGGGCACGGGGGATTTGCTGACGCTGCGAAATGTGGCGCGCGCCAGCATGGTGGCGATGATGGCGGGGGCGGATTTTATCAAGACGTCCACCGGGAAAGAAACCGTCAACGCGATATTGCCCGTGGGATTGGTGATGACCCGCGCGATCCGCGAGTACGCGGAGGAGACCGGGATGGCCGTCGGGTTCAAGCCCGCGGGTGGAATTCGTACCGCGAAGCAATCACTGGAATGGCTGGCGCTGATGAAAGAAGAGTTGGGCAACAGTTGGCTGGAGCCGCATCTTTTCCGTTTTGGAGCCAGCGGCATGCTGGGCGACATTGAGCGGCAACTGGAATTTCATATGACCGGGCGGTATTCGGCGGATTACCGGCATCCGATTGCGTAGTTGAGGAAATTGCCAAGCGCATAGCCAGGGATCGCTGTGCCACAAAGGCGGAGTAGCGATGAGCAAAAAGGCCAGTGCCAGGGATGGCGAACTAATTCTGAAACTTTACGAATTGCGGCGCGAAGCGGAGTTGCGCAAAGCGCGAAACTGGTGGCTGTGGGAATTTGTGCCGCGAACTGCGGATGATTTCCTGAAAGTGGCGAATACCCCGGGCACGCAGGAGAATAATTGGCTGCGGCAGGGCGCCAGCTACTGGGGAATGGCGGCAGCGTTGGTGCGGCAGGGAGTGCTGGACGAAGACTTGTTCCTGCGGCCGGCGTGCAGTGGCGAGATGTTTTTCCTGCTTGCCAAGGTGTATCCGTTCCTGCCGGAACTCCGGGAGAAGCTGGGGGACCCAGAAGCGTTTCTGGACGTCGAAAAGGTGGTGATGGGGACGAAATGGGGGCGGGAGCGGCTAAAGTTCATTCTGAAGAGGATTGAAGCGATGCGGGGGAAAAAAGCGAAAGAAGGACAGAGTTAGAGAGCGGAATGACGGTGGCGTGTTTGGGAGCGGAGTTACGCCGAGAAGTTAGAGGGGTATACAAGAGAAATGAGCGTCGTTGAGAAGTTTAGAACGATGGAATATGGCCCCGCGCCGGAGGACCCGAAGGAGTCGCTAGTGTGGCTGGATGGCCATAACCGGCGATTTGGACATTTTATTGACGGCGGGTGGCGGGCTCCCGCGGACGGAAAATATTTTGAGACGGCGGATCCTTCGGCTGGGACGGTTTTGGCGGAGGTGGGGCAGGGAAGCGCCGCGGACATTGATGCGGCGGTGAAAGCGGCGCGGAAAGCGTTGCCCGGCTGGCAGAAGTTGACGCCGCATGCGCGGGCGCGCTTTTTGTATGCGCTGGCGCGGCAGGTGCAGAAGCACTCGCGGCGGCTGGCGGTGCTGGAGACGCTGGACAACGGGAAACCGATACGCGAGAGCCGGGACATCGATATTCCCCTGGTGGCGCGGCATTTTTATCATCACGCCGGGTGGGCGCAACTCCTGGAACAGGAATTTCCGGGTTATACGGCGTGTGGCGTCGTGGGGCAGATTATTCCGTGGAATTTCCCCCTGCTGATGCTGGCCTGGAAGATTGCACCTGCGCTGGCAACGGGAAATACCGTGGTGCTGAAGCCGGCGGAATACACGCCGCTGACGGCGCTGGCGTTTGCGGAGATTTGCAACGAGGTGGGCCTGCCGAAGGGCGTGGTGAACATCGTCACCGGCGACGGAGCCACCGGCGAAGCGCTGGTGAAGCATCCGGACGTCGACAAGATTGCCTTCACCGGCTCAACGGAAGTGGGCCGCGCGATTCGCAAGGCCACCGCCGCGACTCACAAAAAGCTTTCGCTGGAGCTGGGCGGGAAATCGCCGTTCATCATTTTTGAGGATGCGGATCTGGATAGCGCGGTGGAAGGGCTGGTGGACGGAATCTGGTTCAACCAGGGGCAGGTGTGCTGCGCGGGTTCGCGGCTGCTGATGCAGGAAAGCATCGCGGAGAAAATGACGCGAAAGCTGCAGGCGCGTATGAGCACGCTGCGGGTGGGCGCGCCGCTCGATAAGGCGATTGATATTGGCGCGATCGTGGCGCGCGTGCAGCTGGACAGGATTGAGAGATTGGTGCAGCAGGGAATTGCGGAGGGCGCTACCTGCTGGCAGCCGGAAGTGCTGCTGCCGACGCGCGGGCTCTACTACAAGCCGACATTGTTGAGCAATGTTCATCCGACGTCGATCGTGGCGCAGCAGGAAATTTTTGGGCCGGTGCTGGCGGCGATGACGTTTCGAACGCCGCGCGAGGCGGTCGAACTGGCAAACAATACGGTGTATGGCTTGGCGGCGAGCGTGTGGAGCGAGAGCATCAACGTGGCGCTGCACGTCTCCGCGCAGATCAAGGCCGGCGTGGTGTGGGTGAACAGCACCAACCTGTTTGACGCGGCTTGCGGATTTGGCGGCTATCGCGAAAGCGGGTACGGGCGCGAGGGCGGGCGTGAAGGACTGCTGGAATATCTGGAGCCGACGTGGTTCCGGAGAGCCCCGGCGCTGAAAAAGAACGGCGCGAAGAAGAAGGATCAAGCAGAAGTGGCAAATCCGGGGATCGACCGGACAGTGAAGCTGTACATCGGCGGGAAGCAAGTGCGGCCGGATTCCGGTTACAGCGTGGAAATTCGCGGGAAGAGGGGCGAGTTGCTGGGCGAGTCTCCGCTGGGCAACCGCAAGGACATCCGCAACGCGGTGGAAGCGGCGCGCAAGGCGGAGGGTTGGAGCAAAGCCACCGCGCACAACCGGGCGCAGGTGCTTTACTACATCGCGGAGAATTTGTCGCAGCGCGGCGAAGAGGTTGCGGGAAGGCTGGCCGCGGCGGTGGGAAAGAAGCAGGCAGCCGAAGAGGTGCAGAAGAGCGTGGAACGCCTGTTCTCTTATGCGGGGTGGGCGGACAAGTTTGACGGCGCGGTGCATCATCCGCCGATGCGCAATGTTTCGATCGCGATGAATGAGGCGCTGGGGACGGTTGGCGTGGTATGCCCGGCGGAATTGCCGCTGCTCGGATTTTTCAGCCTGGTGCTGCCGCTGATTGCGGCGGGGAATACGGTCGTTGCGGTGCCCTCGGAAGCTTATCCGCTGATTACCGGGGATCTTTACCAGGTGTTGGAGACCAGCGATTTGCCCGGCGGCGTGGTGAACATCGTGGCGGGCCGCGCCAGCGAATTGCTGAAAGTGATGGCGGAGCACGACGATCTCGATGGCATCTGGTGCTATGGAGATGCTGAATTGTGCGCGGCGGCGAAGGCGCTTTCGGTGGGAAATTTGAAGCAGGTTTGGACGAACGAAGGGCGGCTGATCGATTTCTTTGATATTCCGCAGAGTGAAGGGCGCTGGTACCTGGAGCACGCGCACCAGGTGAAGAATATTTGGGTGCCGTACGGGGAATAGGGTAAGGACTCGCAGTTCCTCGCGTGTGAAATGAAATTACTGCTGGCCAAGTAGTTCCCTCACGGAAGTGAAATTCCTCGTCCAGTGCAAGACGCATGTCGTTGTTCGGATGACGGCAAAGACGACGCGCCTGCCGCGGCGGGCGGGCCATGCAAGAAAAATCAGACAGCAGATTCTTCACCTCGTTTGAACGGCGAAACGAGTTCGGAGTAACTGTGTTGGGCGAGTGTTCGCTGCGAGAGAGTTGGTCGGGTGGGGTGGATGCTGAAAAGCGGAAGCAGAGCTTCCGCACTCCAAAGTTTGTGGATTCCCTGGTCTGAAGAGCGCGCAGACAAAAAAGGGGATGGCCTTGTTGGCCATCCCCTTTTTGGAAGAGTTACTTGCGTTTACTGACCGGAAGCGGCGGTGTAGAACGTTACGAAATACGGTGAGTTCCCCGTCGGTGCGGTGGTTGGAGAGGCCTGCGTTATGGCGCCGGAGGCGACTGTGTAGAGCGAGATGGTGGCGTCGGCGTTGTTGTCGATGGCCAGCATGACACCCGTTGGGTCGATGGCCAGGCCTGTTGGGAGGCCACCAGTAGGCTGGGCGGTGCCGACCTGACTTCCGATCGCGCCCGTGGAGGAGTTCAGGTTAAAGGCAAAAACCTGGCCATTGCCTGAGCTTGGAGAATCCAGGACATACAAGAAATTTCCGGAAGGATCCGTGAGTACATTGTAAACGGTGGTTGCAGCGGTGACGGAGAAGTTGCTGCCAACCTGCTTCAATTCGCCTGCAGTAGGACCGCTGCTGGTGTCGATGCTGAAGACGGAGACAGTATTGTCGCCACTGTTAGCTACGAACAGGTGAGCGTTCACGTCGATGGTGGCATAGAGCGGGCCAGTTCCGGCACCCGTGGAGATGGTCGCGGTGCCAAGCGGCGTCAACGCGCCGGTTTGCGTGATGGCATATTCGCTTATGGTGTTGTTGCCATTGTTGACTACGTAGAGGAACTTTCCTGTGCGGTCAATCAAAACCCAAGTGGGTATATTCAGCGTTGCGTCTGTGTAGCCGTTGGGTGGCCCGAAGCCAGGAATGGCCGTGAGGAGGCCGTTGGTGGATTGCGTGTTGGTTTGCGCGATGGAATATCCAAAGATTGTGAAGTTGCCTGTGTTGCTGCCGTCGTCGATGACATAGACGAAGCGGCCCTGGGGGTCGATGGCGCCAGTGTTGATCCCGCCAGTCCCAGCCACGTAGGTCCGGCCGGTAGTGGTCAACCCACCGGCAACGGAGTCGATGAAATTCGTTTGTATGGTGCTTCCGCCGTCGATGTAGTAAAGCAGATCGCCGGATGGGTGGATCAGGACCTGTTGCGGGCTGCTGGCAAGGAACGCCGAGCCAGGTAGTGCACCGAGAGAGGCACTGGAAGGAGTCGCAGTGTATCCCGAGATGGAGCCGCCTCCCGAGGAGGGTCCAATGTTATTCGCAACGTAGGCGAATCTTGCGGCCGCGGCTTGGACCGTCAAGGTTGCGGTGCCGGTGAGGCTGAGGGCAGCTTCGGTCGCGGTAATAGTGGAAGACCCTGCGGTAACTCCAAGAGCCACACCACTATTCAAGTCGATGGTTGCGACCCCCGTTGTGCCGGAGCTCCAGGTAATCGGGTTTTGTGGAGGCTGCGTACCGCCGCCGCTCAACGTCTCCATCGCGGTAAATAGAGTGGTGGTGCCGGTGGAAATGGTAATCGTTGTCGGTGTAATCACCAAACCATTGGCCGCAGCCGCAGTGACGGTCAAAGTCGTGGACCCGACAGTGATGCCGTCGCAACTGGTGGCGCTGATGGTGGTCGTGCCTTGGCCAACAGTTGTAGCGTTGCCGGTGTTATCAATCGTAGCCACCGCCGTATTGGTGCTGTTCCAGAAGATCGTCGGATCGGCGGAGACGTCTAAATCGCCGGAGCCGCCAGCCGCGAAAGTAAAATTGCCGTCGGCAACAAAGGTGACGGGCGTACCCGCGGGCACGGAAGGAGCAGTGGGGGAGAGGGTGATGGAATTGAGCTGATCCACGAGCAGTGGTTCGCTGGTGGCGATAATCGAGCCCAGCGAGGCTCCAATATTGGTGGTACCCAGCGCGATACCGGAGGCCACACCAGTGGCGCTCACGACGGCGGCGGAAGTGTTTGAGGAAGTCCAAGTGACCAGGCTGCTCTTGTCCTGGGTGGTTCCGTCACTGTACAAACCGGTGGCGGCATACTGAAGGGAACCACAGGAAGCGGTGACCGGTGGGAGACCGTCGGCGGGCCGGGCCACGGACTTTCGAGTACTCTTCTGAGCTGGGCGGACGCCGTGGCGAACCGCGCCTTTCACGCCGCCGGTGTCACCCCCGCTGACATAAATCTCTCCGCTGATGGGGGCAACGGTGATATACCGCAATATGGGAGCGCAATTGCAGGCGACAAGGATTGCGGCGCACAACAGTGCCATCCCCGAGAATGCCAAACTACGGAACTTTCTAATCATAACGCCTCCTCAGCGTGGTCGCTCGAATCCTTCTGGACAGAGGCTGGGCAGCGTTCGGGGATCAAATTTTTGGGCGGCGAAATACACGTACGGCGGGCGAGGTCCCACCCCACTGAATTTTCTGGATCCCAAGATGCCTCTGCAGGTAGAACGATACTTGAATCGCGAGGCTTCGGCAAAGTATCTCTCGGGATATGGTTGACGTTTTGATTAACCGCCAGAAGCGGGAAACGAACTGCCCGAGGCTCTTGGCAGACCAGACAATCTCCTGATTGTCCTCCTTGCGCTGTTCTGCAATGATGCCACCATGGATTTTCGGCGCTAAGCAGGTGTCGGTTTAAGCCTCGATTATCAAGGATCCTCGACAATGTCGCGACTCCAGACCACGGAAGACCATCGCTTGGAAGAAACCCGGCAGCGCAAGAAGTATTGGAAGCGCTGGGGTCCGTATCTCTCGGACCGGCAGTGGGGCACGGTGCGCGAAGACTACAGCGCGAACGGAACGGCGTGGGAGTTTTTTCCGTTCGAGCACGCACATGCCCGGACGTACCGCTGGGGCGAGGATGGCATCGGTGGCATCTGCGACCGCCATCAAATGATCTGTTTCGCGCTGGGATTGTGGAATGGCAAGGATAGCATCCTCAAGGAGCGCCTCTTCGGGCTCACCGGAAACCAAGGGAATCACGGCGAGGATGTGAAGGAGTGTTATTTCTACCTGGATTCCACGCCAACCCACAGCTACATGCGCATGCAGTACAAATACCCGCAGGCGGAATTCCCGTACCGCTGGCTGGTGGAAGAAAATAAGAGACGCGGGCGGACGGAGCGGGAATTCGAGTTGCTGGATACCGGGGTGTTCCAGGAGAACCGGTATTTCGATGTGATTATCGAGTATGCGAAAGCTGACGTCGAGGACATCCTAATCAAAATCACGGCGTGGAATCGTGGTCCGGACGCGGCGCCGCTGCACCTGTTGCCGACGCTATGGTTTCGGAATACCTGGTCCTGGGGAAAGGACCTGCGGCGGCCCACGGCGCGGCGCGCCCCGGACACCCCGGGTTCCTTGTGCACGGAAATTGAACATTGGCAGTACGGAAAACGCTGGCTGCTGGCGGCCGGTACGCCGGAGTTGCTGTTCACTGAAAACGAAACAAACTACGAGGGGCTCTTCAATTTTCGGAATCGCACGCCGTATGTGAAGGATGCCTTCCATGCGTACCTGATTCACGGCAACAAGGCGGCGGTGAATCCGGCGCGTGCCGGCACCAAGATGGCGGCGCACTATGTCATGGAGTTGGCTCCTGGGCAATCGGCCACGTTGAAACTTCGCCTGACGGACACTGATCCTTTAGGCGGAATGGATTCCGATTCACCGATGGTGGGGACGATCACGGGGCCGGCTCATCATGAGCGGGGCGCCGGTGTGCCGGGCACCAATGATTTTGCGGAGGGATTCGAGGCGGTCTTTGAGACCCGGCAAAAAGAAGCAGCGGAATTCTATGATTCGAGGATTCCCAAAGAATTGTCGGACGACGCGCGCCACGTGATGCGCCAGGCGTATTCCGGAATGTTGTGGAGCAAACAGTTTTACCACTACGACGTGTATACGTGGCTGGAAGGAGATCCCGCCGGGCCGGAACCTCCGCCGGAACGCTTGCATGGCCGCAACAAGGAATGGACGCATCTTTACAACGACGACATCATTTCCATGCCGGACAAATGGGAGTATCCGTGGTACGCGGCGTGGGACCTGGCGTTCCATTGCATCCCGCTCGCGATAATTGATCCGGATTACGCCAAGGACCAGCTGATCCTGCTGCTGCGCGAATGGTACATGCATCCGAATGGGCAGTTGCCGGCGTATGAATGGGCGTTTGGAGACGTGAATCCCCCCGTGCACGCTTGGGCTGCGTGGCGCGTTTACAAAATCGAGCGGCGCATCCGGGGAGTGGCGGACCGCGGCTTTCTCGAAAAAGTCTTTCATAAGCTGTTGTTGAACTTCACCTGGTGGGTGAACCGCAAGGACCCGGATGGCCACAACATTTTTCAGGGCGGATTCCTGGGTCTGGATAACATCGGAGTGTTTGACCGCTCGGCGCCGTTGCCGACCGGCGGGCACCTGGAACAGTCCGACGGCACCAGTTGGATGGGCATGTATTGCCTGAACATGCTGGCGATTGCCTTGGAACTTGCTAAAGACGACCAGGCTTACGAAGACGTGGCCAGCAAGTTCTTCGAACATTTCGTTTACATTGCGCGAGCGATGAATGACATGGGCCCGAACGGCAAGTCGCTTTGGGACAATGAAGACGGCTTCTATTACGACTTGCTGCACTTGCCGAACGGCGACGAGCATTTTCTGAAAATCCGCTCGATGGTGGGTTTGATTCCGCTGTTTGCGGTGGAAACGCTGGAGCCGGAAATTGTGGACCGTTTGCCGGGCTTTAAACGCCGCATGCAGTGGTTCATTGACAATCATCCGGACGTGCCGGAACACATCGAAATGACGCAGCGATCGGCGCGCGGGGTGCGCCGCCTGCTGTCGCTGGCCAACCGCAAGCAGTTGAAGCGCATAATGTGCAGAATGCTGGATGAAACGGAATTTCTTTCGCCGTATGGGATTCGCGCGTTGTCGCGCTATCACCTGGAGCACCCCTATGAAGTGCAGGTGAACGGGCATGTCAATCGCGTGGATTACGAGCCGGCGGAATCCTCGACCGGAGTGTTTGGAGGGAACTCCAACTGGCGCGGGCCGATCTGGTTCCCGGTGAACTATCTGCTGATCGAATCGCTGCAGAAGTATCACCACTATTACGGGGAAGACTTCAAGGTCGAATGCCCGACACACGCCAAGAACGAGCAGGATTTGTGGCAAGTGGCGCAAGAGATTTCCAAGCGGCTTACGCGGATTTTTCTGCGCGGGAAAGACGGCAAGCGGCCGTTTGCCGGGGGGGAAGAACTCTTCAACAGCGATCCAAACTGGCGCAACCTGATTTTGTTCTACGAGTATTTTCATGGAGACAATGGCGCGGGCCTGGGCGCGAGCCATCAGACCGGGTGGACCGGATTGGTTGCGAAGCTGCTCGAGCAGAGTGGGGAGTAAGTCGTGTCGCTGCTCGCCGAAGTGCAATTTGGGAGAGAGGTCCTTGGCGAGTTGGAACTCGCGGAGGGCCGGGAATGGCTGGTGACCAACGGCCTCGGGGGCTACGCTTCCGGAACGGCTGCGGGGACCTGTACTCGCCGGTATCACGGGTTGTTGATGGCGGCATTGCAGCCGCCAACCGACCGAACTCTGCTGGTTGCGGGAATTGACGAAACCGCGCGCTACGCGGAAAGTAATTTTCCCCTGGCGACCAATCGTTGGTTAAGCGGCACGGTCGCCCCGGCCGGATATCTGCAAATCGAGAGCTTTCACCTGGAAGGAACGAAACCCGTATGGCGATTTGCGCTGGGGGACGCGCTGCTGGAAAAACGGGTGTGGATGAAGCAGGGGGAAAACACCACCTTTGTGGAATACACGCTGGTTCGGGGGAACGCGGGCGTCGACCTGGAAGGCAAAATCCTGGTGACCTATCGCGATTTTCATGCCACCACTCATGGCGACGGCTGGCAGATGAGAATCGAGCCGGTCGAGAAGGGGATTCGCGTGGTGGCGTTCGACGGGGCGACGCCTTTTTACTTGCGCAGCGCTTCGGCGACATTCGAGCCTCGGCATGAGTGGTATCGCGATTTCTTTCTTCCCGCGGAGCGTGAGCGCGGCCTGGACGACCACGAAGACCGGCTCATGGCAGCCGTGTTTCATGCGCGGCTGGCGGTCGGCAAGAAGCTGAGCCTGGTGTTTTCCGCGGACCCGAAAGCGATTTTAGATTCCGAGCAGGCGCGAACGCTGCAATCCAACCACGACATGAAACTGTTTCAGGCCTGGCAGAAAAGGCATGCCAAGCTTGCCACCACCAAAGCTGACGACGAGCCCGGATGGTTATGGCAGTTGGTGCTGGCCGCGGATCAATTTGTGGTCCAGCGCGCGCTGCCCGAGGACGCCGAGGGCATGAGCATCATCGCGGGGTATCCGTGGTTTTGCGATTGGGGCCGCGACACCATGATCGCGATTCCCGGCCTGACGCTGCCGCTGGGACGGCCCGAGATAGCGCGGAAAATACTGGAATCGTTTGCGCGTTACGTGGATGGCGGGATGTTGCCGAATAATTTTCCGGACCGTGGCGGCATTCCGCAATACAACACAATTGACGCGGCGCTGTGGTATTTCGAGGCGGTGCGGCAATATTTCGAGGCCACACAGGATCTGGACCTGCTGAAGAAATTGTTTCCGGTGCTGGCGGCGATTGTGGATGCCCACGTCAGCGGCACGCGCTACAACATCAAGGTGGATCCCAAGGATGCGCTGTTGTACGGCGGGAGCCCGGAAGTGCAATTGACCTGGATGGACGCGAAGGTGGGCGACTGGGTGGTGACCCCGCGCATCGGAAAACCAGTGGAGATCAACGCATTGTGGATCAGCGCGCTGAACACCATGGCGGAATTTGCGCGGTTGTTGGCGCGGCCTGGGGACGGCTACGCAAAGCTCAAGGCCAAGGCGGAGAAGAATTTTCAGAAATTCTGGAATCCCGCGCGGGACTGCTGCTTCGACGTAATCGATGGGCGCGATGCGAGCGCCGACGCCGCATTGCGTCCCAACCAGATTTTTTGCGTTTCGCTGCCCGTAAGCCCGCTCACGCCCAGCCAGCGGAAAAGCGTTGTGGATGTCGTCGGGCGGGAGTTGCTGACGTCCTGCGGACTGCGCAGCCTAGGACCCGGAGAATCCGGCTACAAAGGGAAGTATGAAGGTGGGCCGCGCGAGCGAGACGCCGCGTACCATCAGGGAACCGTGTGGGGTTGGCTGCTGGGTCCGTATGCGCTGGCGCACTACAAAGTCTATGGGGATCGCGCTGGGGCGCAGAGCTTTCTGGAACCACTGGGCAGAAATATTTATACCGCGGGGCTTGGCAGCATCAGTGAAATTTTCGGCGGCGACGCGCCGTTTCCGCCGAAGGGCTGCTTTGCGCAAGCATGGAGCGTCGCCGAAGTGATTCGGGTGTGGGAATTTCTGGCCTGCCGCCCGGAAGAGTTGGATTAGGCGGCCAGCTCTAATTCAATCCAGGCGGAGCGCGGGTTCGTAAAGTTCGATCAGGACTTTTCCTTCGTTGGGGGCGGAGACCAGGAAGAAGTTGACCCTTGTGCCGTCCGCGCCGGGACGCGTGGCCGGATAAATCGCCGGCAGGCTGAATTTTTCCTTCAGGATTTGCGTTGCGCGGTCCACATCCTTGCAAAGGTATTCGATCTGCTGAATTCCTTCACCGAACTTCTGCAGATACTTGGCAATCGCCCCGCTGCCGGCGGGATCCTTGCTCGTCAAAACATCCATGGAAAGTCCCCCGGGAAAGTGCAGTTCGAACTCCAGTGCGTCCTGGTCAGGCGGCACGTCGGAGAGGCCGGGCAGCCCATTGGCTTCGTGAATCGCGGTAAAACGCTCCGGGGTCACGGCCAGCCCGATGGTTATTTTGGGGTTGTGACTATCCAGCAGATCGGCAAGATGTGCGTCGGCCCACCAGGGATACGCGGCGTGGTCGGCGAGCGCGCGCCCCAGGTGATAAATCTCCGTGGCGGACGCGCCCCGCAACTCGGGATCGGGAGAGGACATTCCGTCGATTGCGCGTTGCATTGACTCGCTCATGGGTTCACCTGGACTCGATCCGTTGAATTTGCAGTCTCCATTCTAAAACGCATTCAATAAATATAGGTTACGAATCGCTGAAAGAGCTCCGGGGCTGAAGTCGGGTCCTCCCGAAGGGCATCTGGGCGACGGTTGGCGGACTCTAATCGGACTCCGGCTGTTTCTTCTTCGCGGGCCCGGCCAGGACGGAGATCAACATCGCCAGCAAAAGAATGCCGCCCACCGCGCTCAATGAAACCGCTACGGAGACATGCACCCAGGGCTCCGCCACCATTTTCCCGCCGATGAATGTCAGTACCAGCGCCAGGCCGATTCCCAGATAGCGGAAGTAGTCCAGCACACCCGCCAACAGAAAATAGAGAGCGCGCAGACCGAGGATGGCGAAGACGTTGGAAGTGTAAACGATGAAGGGATCGCGGGTGATGCCGAAGATGGCGGGGATGGAATCGACGGCCAAGGTGACGTCGGTAATCTCGACGATCAGCAGCACCAGCAGCAGGGGAGTGGCGAAGAGCCGGCCCTCTTCCCGCAGGAAAAACCGCTGGCCGCGATATTCCCGGGTGACCCGGAGATGTGAGCTGGCAAAGCGGAAAATGGGATTGTTTTCGTAGTGCACATTTTTGTCGCGCTTCCAGAGCATGTGCAGGCCGGTGTAAACGAGGAAAACGCCCAGCGCCGGCAAGAGCCAGTGAAACCTGGCCACCAGCACGGCGCCGACAGCAATCATGATGCCGCGCATTACCAGGGCGCCTAGAATTCCCCAGGCCAGGACGCGGTGCTGGACCTCTTCGGGCACCTGGAATGTCCGAAAGATCACCAAAAAGACAAAGAGATTGTCGATGCTGAGGGCTTTTTCGATGACGTAGCCGGTGAAGTATTCCAAACCGAGCTGCGCGCCGTGCCACTGCCAGACAAAATAGCCAAACCCCAGCGCCGCCGCGATCCACAACGCGCTGCCGAACGCCGCTTCTCCAAAATTGATTTTGTGGGCCTTCCGGTGGAAGACGCCCAGGTCCAGGGCTAGGGCAATGAGGACAAATAGATTGAACGCGACCCACAGAACGGGGGAGCCCATGGACTCAGAATAGCGCAAATCAGGGGCGCGTTGAGTTGATGTCCTGCCCGTTGATGTTGGTCAGGTCGATGCGCGTTGCCGGGCCCGACTGGACCTGCACGGGCACGTCCCAGAACAGGCGGCGATCCCCGGCGGCCGCGTCCACGCCCAGGGTGCTGACCCAGTAGTTGCCGGGAGGCAGACCGCTGATTACTAAATGGCCGTCGAGGTCGGTGTCGCCTTTTGCGGCGAGATATTTAGTTTGCGCCATGTCCGGAGCGAGTTGCGCCACCTTGCGATTGTGTTCCGCGAGGGCCTTGTCCCACTTGTACTTGGGGTTGACGCCGCCGAGTTCGGTTTCCATGCCGGCAATTGTCGAACGGTGCGATTCGACGAACTTTTTCGTTGCGGTCATGTATTCCTGCTGCAACTTCTGGTATTTGGCGGGATTCGCCTCGGCGTCCGATTCCTTGTATTTGGGCATCGGCAATCCGTTGGTGACGCCGCCGCTGTTGGAGCGCTCGTACGCGGCGAAAAATTCCGGGATGTTCATCACGTCGTCCGGAGTGATCAGCTTGTCCACGTCGGGAGCGGTCAGATCGACGATGGCATGCTCCTTCATCCAGGCTTTCAATTCCGAAGAAATTTTCAGTTCGCTGATAAATTCCTCGCGGTTCGTCAGGGGATATTGCGCGGCCACTTCTTTCACAATATCGGCGTAGCTTTTGGTGAGAATGTAAAACGTAAATTGGCGAACCGGCTCCGGTCGGGCGCCGGTGGGGGTGATGCGCGCGGTTACGTCGAGGGTGCCGGTGGCGCTTTGTCCAAAACTCGCTTGTCCAAGCGAAAGGAAGGAACAGAAAACCACGGGGAGGAGCAGTTTGTTTCGCATGGGCTCATGGTAGCAGAAGGTGCGGAGAGGTCCGGGCAAACAACTTGCCTGCGTGTCCTAAGAAGCTAAGGCAGATGCTGGAGCTTAGAAGAGCTGGAAGCGGGTTTCGATGGTGACCCAACTGGCGACCGATTGACGGCGGGCGAAGTGTCAGCCCCGAGCCGCTTTGTCTGCAGGTGAGAACTCCGAAGAGACTCTTGGGTTGCCCACCGAGGATAAGGAGAGGCTGAAAGTGCGAGAGACTCGTAGCACCTCGGCCATCTTCCACTGCAGGGGATTATTAGTAGAGGCGGAATGTTACTTCGATTGGTACTTCAACCGCGACGGGCTTACCGTTGGGGCCGTTCGCGGGTTTGCAGCGCCAAGTGCGGAGAGTGCTGATCGTGGTTTCATCCAGGCCCAGGCCGGGGCTCTTGATCACCCGCATTTGCGTCATGCGGCCATCCGCCGTGACAACGACATCAACCATGACTATTCCAGAATATTTTGCTTTGCGCGCCTCGTCAGAGTACGGAGGCTGCGGCATATAGAAGCAGGTAGGCGTCCCGACGCCGTTGACTCCAGCATGAAAGACACCACCGCCAGTGCCGCCACCTTCGCCGGGTCCGAGACCCCCGCCGGTACCGCTACCTATTCCGCCGCCTTCACCAGTGCCAATACCACCGCCACCGCCGGTGCCATTGGACATGTTGACGGAGGCAGCCATGGGGTCGCCCATGTTGGTTAACGAGGAATTGGGGACTTTCAAGTCCGGAGGTCCGAGAAGTGTAGCTTCCATGGCCAACTTGGGATCCGGATTCTTGAAGACCGCGGTTGGCGCGGCAAATTGGGTCATGGCAAACCGCGGCGCTTTGCCCTTTGTGGGAGGCAGCGTAGAACGATCGCCTCCACCACCACCACCGCCGGCCTTGTTCGCTCCCGCAGGAAGTTTGGCGAGGTACGGCGAAATATCCAGGGGTGTCACGTCCAGCTTGTTCTTCGCCTGGGTTGTGGAAGGGAGCATGTTGGTGAGGAAGGGAACGATTAAAAGCGCAATGATCCCGGCGTGGACGGCCAGGGCGATCGCCTGGGTCCAGCCAAAGTTCTCATCCTTCGACCAGATATCTTTTACCTGAACCGCTTTGATGCCAGGGGGCAAGGCCGGCCTGGTGGGAGAGAAAAATTCTTTAAGCTGTTCGACGAAACCGCCGAAGTTGCCGCCCCAATCGACTTCCAGGCGCTTGTTTACGGGAGCGTTTTTGACCCTGGGAGCAGAGAAAAAGAACTTGAAGTTTTCGCCCAATCCCGAACCAAAGGAATTCTTGGTGAAAGGCACATCGCTGCGTTCGATAATTTTGACCGGCCGTTCGAGGAGGAACTGCTTCAGGTTGGACCAGAAGTCGTTCGGCATCATGTTCGCCGGAGCTTTGAAATCCGGCAATGCGCTGCTGGGAACCGGAATGATTTCCTCGGGCCCAGTACGCTTGGGCTTGCTCAACTCTTCTGGCAGTAGGTTGATAGCTCCCGGCACCGTTACTCCCTCATATCATGTAGACGCAGGTCCGCATGATTAAGTTTACCTAGCCCTTATGATTCGCGCTGGCTGGGAAAGGTTGCGCGACTCCCTCGGCTGACACTTCCTCTCCGATATTGTAACATACGTAGTTACTTTGCTTTCCGGAGTTTCCCGCCTGACAACGTGGCCTGTGAACAGTCCAGGTACCCTGCAAGTGGCGGATTAGAAGGGACATTCGTTCACCGAATCCATGACCGAACCACTGGAACTCAAAAAGACGCTGAATCTGCCCAAGACCGATTTTTCGATGAAGGCCAACTTGCCCCAGAACGAGCCGAAGCAACTGGAAGCTTGGCAGAGCGCCAATTTGTACGAGCAAATTCTGGCGGCGCGCACAGACAAGCCATTATTCGTGCTGCATGACGGGCCGCCGTATCCCACGGGCACGATCCACTTGGGCACCGGGCTCAACAAAATTCTCAAGGACATGATTGTGAAGTCCAGGAGCATGGCCGGGCATCGCGCGCCTTATGTTCCGGGCTGGGATTGCCATGGGCTGCCCATCGAAACTCAGGTGGAAAAACAGTTGGGTGGGAAGGGCAAGGTTTCGCCGCCGGAGTTTCGCCAAATGTGCCGCGAATATGCGACCCGCTACGTTGAACAGCACAAGCGCGATTTCAAACGGTTGGGTGTCTTTGGACGCTGGAATGATCCGTACCTGACCATGAGCCACCAGTATGAGGCGACGATCGCCGGAGCTTTTCTGGAATTCATGGAGAAGGGATACGTGTATCGCGGGCGCAAGCCGGTGTACTGGTGCATTTACGACAATACGGCGCTTGCGGAAGCGGAAGTGGAATATGAGGATCACACCAGCCCGTCGATCTGGGTAACCTTCAAGGTTGTGGGTGGTGGAAAAGGCGAGGCCGCGAAAATCGGCTCGGATGTTTCAGCGGTGATCTGGACCACAACGCCTTGGACGATTCCGCACAACCGCGGGCTGGCATTTCATCCGGACTATGAATATGTGGTGGTGGCCACAGAAAAAGGGAAGCTGCTGCTGGCCGCGGATCGTGTTGCGGCGCTACAGGCGGATTGCGACATCAAGCAGGCCGAAGAAATTGCGCGTTTCAAGGGCCGCGATTTCGAAGGCATGAAATTCCAGCACCCGTTTTTGCCGATTCAGGTTCCCGGGTTGTTGGCGGATTACGTGACGCTGGATCAGGGCAGCGGCATCGTGCACACGGCTCCGGGGCATGGCGCGGACGATTTCAACTCCGGGCAGAAATATGGGCTGGAGATTTATGCGCCTCTCGATGACAAGGGCGTGTACACGGAAGGCTTGCCGGATTACAAAGGCAAGGACGTTTTCACTGCCAACCCCATCATCGTGAAATTGCTCGGCGATCATGGCGCTTTGTTGGGACATCATCCCTACAAGCACAGCTATCCCCACTGCTGGCGGTGCCACAATCCGGTGATCTTCCGGGCCACCGAGCAGTGGTTTATCGGGATGGATCAAACCGCGCACGGTGCGAAACAAACTCTGCGGCAAGAAGCGCTGGCGGAGATTCACGGCGTGAAGTGGATTCCCGGCTGGGGCGAAGAACGCATCTACGAAATGATCGAAAAGCGGCCGGACTGGTGCGTGTCGCGGCAGCGTTTTTGGGGCGTCCCGATTATCGTGTTTTTCTGCGATGGCTGCGGCAAGCAACTGGATGATTTCACCGCGCTGCGCAACGTGGTGAAGTGGTTTGAAAAAGAGGGCGCCGACGCGTGGTACAAACACACGCCGGAGGAGTTGCTGCCCGCGGGAACAAAATGTTCGTGCGGCGCGGGAAAATGGCGCAAGGAGAACGACATTCTAGATGTGTGGTTCGACTCCGGGTCGTCGCACCTGGCGGTTTTGAAAGGCAACGAGTGGCCGGCGGATGTGTATCTCGAGGGCCCCGACCAGTATCGCGGGTGGTTTCATAGTTCACTGCTGATTGCGACGGGTATCCGCGACAAGGCGCCGTATCGCAGTGTGGTGACGCACGGCTGGACGCTCGATGAGCAGGGCCGGCCGATGTCGAAATCGCTCGGCAACGTCGTGCTGCCCACGGAAATTTGCGACAAGTGGGGCGCGGATCTGCTTCGGCTGTGGGTTGGCTCGCAGGAGTATCAGGCCGACGTGAAGATGAGCGACCGGGTGATGACTCAGCTCAGCGAAGCGTACCGGAAGATTCGCAATACGGTGCGGTTTGCGTTGGGGAATCTGAATGACTTCGATCCTTCCCGGCACGTTGTTGCGAACGAACAGCTCGACGACATGGATCGCTGGATGCTGGAGCGCACCGCGGACCTGGTCAAGAAATGCCTGGAGTGGTACGCGGCTTACGAATTTCACCGCGTGTATCACGCGATTCACGATTACTGCGTGGTGGATTTGAGCGCGTTTTATTACGACGTGTTGAAAGACCGCCTGTATACCAAGGCGCCGAACAGCAGGTCGCGGCGTTCCGGACAAACCGCGGTGTGGAAAATTACCGGGGCACTGATTCGCCTGCTGGCGCCGATTCTGGTGTTTACCGCCGAAGAATGCTGGAAGTTTCTGCCGCATGCCGCCGGTGATCCCGGCAGCGTGCACATCGCGGTATTTCCGGCGGAAGCGGAACTTCGCACGGGCATTTCCGCGGAAAAGGCCAACACCTGGGAACTGCTGGGGAAGGTGCGCGGGGAAGTTCTGAAAGCGCTGGAAACCGCGAGAAATGATAAGAAGCTGATCAACTCCGGGTTGGAAGCGAAAGTGCTCTTGAATGCGGATCTGGAACTGAAGGCCAAGTTGAAGCAGCATCTGCCTCAGTTGCCGGGCCTGTTCATCGTTTCGCAAGTGGAATTGCTGAGCGCGGGCACGGGCGAGTTTCGTTCGGAGGTTGTGCCGGGGCTGGAAGTCAGCGTGCAGCGAGCCGATGGCAAGAAGTGCGACCGGTGCTGGAATTTCTCAACCCATGTCGGCGAGAATACTCGCTATCCGACCATCTGCGAACGATGCAGCGAGGCTATCGCCGAAATCGAACGTGGAGGTCCTGATGCGGAAGCCGTTGCTTCTCCGCGGTAAGCGATTTTCCGGTTCGACAAACTCATGATTATTCCTGGGCGTATACGGTGGCTTTGGCTGACACTGGCGGTGGTGCTGCTCGACCGGGCCACGAAGGCTTGGATTGAGTCGCGGCCGCCCGGTTATTTTCCGCATGTGGTGATTTCGCGTTATTTCAACATTATTTATTCGAAGAATCCGGGAATCGCCTTCAGTTTTTTTTCGAATTCTTTCAGTTTGACTACCCGCGTAATCCTGATTGTGGCATCGCTGCTGATCATCGGGTTGATCGCCTGGCTGCTGGTTGCGGGGCGCGACGCGAGTGCGATCAACGCGGCGGGACTCGCGCTGCTGCTTGGGGGAGCGGCCGGGAATCTGACGGATCGCATCGTGCACGGCGCGGTGACGGATTTCCTGGAAGTGTGGGTGCATTTTCTTCCGTTTCCGCTGTTCAATCCCTGGCCGACGTTCAATGTCGCCGATGCGGCGGTGACCATTGGCGCAGCGTTGCTGCTCTACGATGTGATTTTTCATCCGCAGAGGGAAAAACAAGCGTGATTCGTTTAGAGTTTCGAGAGAACGGGATTTTTGCGCCGTGGCATGAATTTAATGCCGCTGTGGAAGGCCTTGACCTGTAGCTTAGGCCTTTTAGGCCTGAGGGTTCCCGATCCCTCGAGACAGTTTTTGCCCGCGCAAGGGAAACCCTCGCCCCTGGAAGGGGTGAGCTACAGATCGTTATGACAACTTCTGCTCTGAAATTTGTGGTTTCGCCGGAGGAGGCCGGGTTGCGGCTGGACCGCTTCGTGGCGTCGCACACCCCGGAGATGTCGCGGACGCGGGCGCAGGAATTGATTGAAGCAGAATTGGTTCTGCTGAACGGCAAGCCCGCCAAAGATTCCCAGAAGGTCCACGTGGAAGATGTAGTCGACGTAATCCCAGCGCAGCGCCCGGCGATGAAAGCGGAGGCAGAGCAGATTCCGCTCGACATTCTTTATGAGGATGCGGATCTGATTGCCGTGAACAAGGCGGCGGGCATGACCGTGCATGCCGGGGCGGGGAATTCGCGCGGGACGCTGGTCAACGCGCTGCTTGGGCGCGGTCAAGCGCTCTCAAAGGGCGGCGATCCACTGCGGCCGGGCATCGTGCACCGTATTGATAAGGAGACGTCTGGAATCCTGCTGGTGGCCAAGAATGATTTTGCGCACGCCCAATTGTCGGGCGCTTTTCGCCAGCGCACCGTTCAGAAGACATATCTGACCCTGGTGCAGGGCGTGCTTCCGGAAGAGAGTGGGCGCATCGAATTGCCCATCGCGCGCGACCCGGTTCGGCGGAACCGCATGACCACCAAGCGCGCCACATCGCTGCCGAATGCGCGGGCAGCCCGCACCGATTGGCGGGTGCTGGCGCGCATCGATTCTACCACCCTACTCGAAGTGCAACTGCACACCGGGCGCACGCACCAGATCCGCGTCCATTTTTCGGCGCTGCGGCATCCCGTGGTGGGCGACACGCTGTATGGCGCCTCCGGCCAGCTCCATGTCGGCCACAGTTCGCTGCCCGCGTTGGGCCGCAATTTTCTTCACGCCGCGAGGATTGGATTTCAGCAGCCACGGACTGGCCAATCAATTCAACTGACTGCACCGCTTCCTGACGAGCTCCGCAAGTATCTGGCGAACCTCGCGGCGGCGGCCGGTGAGGATCCCGCGCGAATTGACGCTGCCCTGAAAGGGTTTCTATAATCAGTGAACATGCGAATCCGTCTCCTCGGGTTTCCCCTGGTCGTAACACTTTTGGGCAGCGCCCTGTCATCCGCTCAGCAGCCGAATGCGTCTGTCCCGTCGCCACCACCACCGGCTTCCCAGGAGCCGATCCAGAAAAGCCAAACCGTCATTCCTGTGCAAGTAAATCTCGTGGATGTGCTTTTCACCGTCCTGGATCGCCGCAACAAGCTTGTTCCTGCTCTTGAAAAACAGGATTTTAAGGTGACGGACGACAATTCCGTTCAAGAGATTCGCTATTTCAGCAAGCAGTCCGATCTCCCCTTGCGCATCGGCATGTTGCTGGACACTTCCAACAGCATCCGCGACCGGATCAAGTTCGAACAGGACGCCGCCAACAATTTCCTCTTCAGCGTGCTTCGCCATGGCAAGGACGAAGCCTTCGTGATGACCTTTGACGACGAGCCGCAGGTGGTTCAGGGGTTCACCAGTGAAACAAGCCTGCTGCGGGACCAAATTCTGCGGACGCGGGCCGGGGGTGGCACCGCCGTCTACGACGCGATTTATGATGCCTGCGAACGCGAGCTCAGCCATCCGCCCCGGCCGGCGGGCGACCTGCCGGATGTGGTGCGCCGCGTGATGATCCTCATCAGCGACGGCGAGGACAATCTTTCCTCGCACACGCGCGCGGAAGCCATCGAAATGGCCCAGCGCACCAGCGTCGTGATTTACACCATCAGCACCAGCACGCAATGGATTACGCTGGACGATCCCAGCAAGGAACGAACTGGCAACCGGAAATACCACCTGACGGACGGCGACAAGATTCTTCAGGCCCTTGCGGAAGAGACCGGCGGGCGGGCGTTTTATCCGTATCACGTGGACGATCTGGATCAGTCGTTTCAGGACATCGGCGACGAGCTACGCAACCAGTACTCTATCGCTTATAACCCCTCGAATCACGCATTTGACGGACGCTATCACAAGATCAAGATCGAAGTGCCCGAGCACAAGGGATACCAGGTACGCGCCCGGCGCGGGTATTTTGCGCGCACAATCGCAGACGCGGGCAAACCCGCGGGCTCCGTAAAATAAAGCCATAAAATTTCTCCGAAAATTTACTTGCCACGCGAGCCCCTTAGGACTAGCGTGAAAGTGTAATTCTTCCGGCAGTGCCTTCACCGAAGACAATTCGCTCCCTCGCCCGGATGTAATCGTTGATTGCATGGACTGCCTTGAGCAGTATCGCGGGCAGGGCGCCCTCGTTTGCCCAAGCGAGGAGGAAATATGATTTCCGAGTTTCGGAGTCTCAAGCTCGACCACCTATTGCAAAGCCTCGAAGAGTTGCGGGGTCACTGTCTGGCGATGGAGGAATCCCTGAAAGAGGAAATCGATCAGGCGGCTCCAGCCTATCGGCCCAGCGCGCGCAACCTGGTCCACTATCTTGCCTTGCGGCAACACGACGTACGTGAAGTGCAGCGCGAGCTTTCACGGCTCGGGCTATCATCGCTGGGACGCCTGGAAGGGCACACGCTCGCGGCGATCGACGCGGTGATTGTGGCGCTGCGAAAACTTCGGGGTGGAACGTATCCAGCGCTGCCTGGAGATCCGCCGGTTGGTTACGAGGTTGGCACCGAGGTTCTGGCGCATCACGCCACGGAATTGCTTGGGCCCACAGGCGAGGATTCGGCTCGCATTATGGTCACCATGCCCAGCGAGGCAGCCCATCGTTATGCTTTGGTTCGCGATCTGGTTGCCGCTGGGATGGCCGTCATGCGCATCAATTGCGCTCACGATGATGAAGTTCGCTGGGGCCAGATGGTGAAACATCTGCGGCGCGCCGAGCGTGAAACCGGGCGCACCTGCCGGGTGCTGGTCGATCTCGGCGGCCCGAAACTTCGCACCGGGCGCATCGAAGGCGGTGCGCGGGTTACCCGTTGGAGGCCGCGACGCGACGTTCGCGGCCACGTAATCGCGCCGGCAAAGATTTTCGTCAAGACTCCGTCTCGCTCGGAAATGCCGCCCGATCACTTTGATCTGGTGCTGCCGGTGGAAAGCGACCTTTCCGGGATTGCCCAGCCTGGCGATGAGATCCGGGTAGCGGACTGCCGTGGCCGGCTGCGCGAACTCACCGTGCGCGGCACGGGCGATGGCTATTGCTGGTGCGAGTCGGAACAATCCGCCTTCGTTGAAGACGGCGCAGCAGTCGAGTTACTCCGCGGAGAGCAGATTCTCACGCAATCACGGCTGGCGGAAATTTCTCATGTCGAACAGCCACTTTTCCTGCGCGCCGGCGACTTGCTGATTGTCACGGACGAAAAGGAAGCGGGGCGCGCGCCACGCCGCGTGGATAGCGGAGAGATTATCGAAGCCGCGCGCATTCCGTGCACCCTTCCGGAAGCATTTGCCTTTGTGAAAGCGGAGGAGCGAATCGCATTTGACGATGGCGCCATCTGGGGCACGGTTCGCAAAGTCCAGCCCACGCATCTGGAAGTCGAAATTACGCATGCCGGCCTGACCGGTGAAAAACTCGGTTCGGATAAGGGCATCAATCTCCCCGATACCGAGCTCGGACTCTCACCGCTGACCGCAAAGGATCTTCAAGACCTGAAATTTGCAACCGAAAACGCGCAGATCGTCGGGCTTTCCTTCGTACACACCCCCGACGATGTCCGGGAATTGGCGGCGAAGCTTCGGGAAATGGGCGCGCCGCAACTTGGAATCCTGCTAAAGATCGAGACGCGGGCGGCCTTCGAGAATTTGCCGCGGATTCTGCTCGCCGCACTGCAATCGCCGCCGATTGGCGTGATGGTGGCGCGGGGCGACCTGGCGGTCGAGATGGGCTTCGAGCGCATGGCGGAGGTGCAGGAGGAAATACTGTGGCTGTGCGAAGCGGCACACATTCCGGTGATCTGGGCAACCCAGGTACTTGAAAACCTGACTAAGAAGGGAGTTCCTTCGCGTGCCGAGGTTACCGACGCAGCGATGAGCGCCCGCGCCGAGTGTGTGATGCTGAACAAGGGCCCGCACATCGTCGAATCCGTGCACTTTCTCAGGGGAATTCACGAGCGCATGAAGTTCCATCAGGAAAAGAAGATGGCCATGCTGCGAAAGCTGTCTATTTCCGATTTGAAGCCGAGCCGGAAACAGAAGCAAGCTCTTGCGGCAGTGGCATCTTGAGCAGCGCCAGTGCTAGTTAGCTGAGTCGTGGAGCAGCACGACGTCGGATTCCTGCTCGCCGCGTTCGATGGCGAGTTGCGAGCCATCGGGCGAGAAGGCAAACCGGAAGATCTTGTCCGCGGTGAAATGGGTCAGACGCTTGCTCGCGGAACCATCGAGGGGCTGCGCCCAAAGATTGTCCACGCCTTTTTCCCTTACCACGTAAACCACCGCCTTGCCGTCCGGTGCGAAGGCCAATCCGTCGGGAAGCGCGCGCTGATCCATGTCGTGATAAACCATGTGGTGGCCTTCGGTGGAATCCATCCGCAACATCAGCTTGTGATCCAATTCGCGGACTTCCAGGGAGGCAATTTCTTTTCCGTCGGGTGAGATGGCATAAAATCCCAGCGCGAAATCGACGACCGTCTGGGGCGAGCCACCATCAATGGAGACGCGTTTCAGATACTGGTTGTCGTTGTTGTCGATGTAATAGACCCAACGGCCGTCTTTGGAGCACGTCGGCGTGTTATCGCTTAAGCCCGAAGTAAGCTGGCGCTGGTCACTTCCGTCGAGGGTGGCCCGCCACAAATTCGAGGAAGCTGCGCTAGTACGCGCGAGTTGCCGGAAAACCATGTAGTGGCCATCACCGCAAACGGTTACCTGGTCGGCGATGTGCTTGTTATCGGTGAGAATCGTCTTCTCGCCCCCGGTTGGACTCACAAGCTTGATCTCCCCGGATTGCGGGAGAACGAGTTTCCCGTCCGTGGACCAATCCCAACGCCAGATCGGGAGGCGCGACTCCAGCGCCACCGCGCCTAATTTGTCCGGATCCGCGGTGGGCGCAACTCCAAGTTCGAATCGCAACCGGCTTTGGATCGCCGCCAATGTCGTGCCGTCCTTGGAGATGGTCTGCTCGCCGTAGTTGTTGGTGTCGGCGGTGAGTTCGCGGAAATCGCCACCCGGATAAGTCAGAAAGGATAGGTGGGTATGGAGGTGGCCGCTGCCCATTTGAGAACTGTTGACAATTAAACCAGATCCATCGGGGAGCCAGGTGGGCACATAGAAGATGTGCTCGGCGGAAGTGGCCACGGTTTGCTCCTGGCCGTCGGCCGCATTTATAGCCGAAAAACCTCCGATGGCGTCTTTGGTCGGCTGCACGATGGGGAGCAGAATGGTTTTGCCGTCAGGCGACCACGCGGGGACATAGCTGTCGCTCTTGATCTCGCGGCCGCTGAAGATGGGCCGCTCAATCGTGCCGTCGTTTTTCGCCAGAAGCATGTCCCACTTGGGGGTGTCATGCATCTGGCGGAGAAACGCGAAATGCGAACCGTCCGGCGAAAAAGTGATCGGGCTATCAACGTCCTTGATGAGGACCGTGGGGGCGCCACCGAGGACGGAGGCGCGATACAGCACGGACATACTTTCTTCCGCTTCTTCTCGCCGAAGGAAATAGATGTAATTGCCGTCGGGCGAAAACCGCAGGCTTTCGTAGCGCGTGGCGGCCGGCTCAACCACTTGCTTGTTCGTCTCCGTCGGGATGTGGTGCAGCCACAGCGACTGCATGCCCTTTTCCTCCAGGGCCTGCAGCAGGTATTTGCCATCCGGAGAGATCGCCGCCTCAACGATGTGCCCGTTATTGGAGACGTTTTCGATGGTAAATTTTTCGAACGGAACATGCTTGCCCTTCTGCACCAGGGTATACACGCCGTAAGCGGCGGCAGCGCCCAGCACCACGACCAGCGCGAGGATCACCCCGGTGCCCAGCTTGTTGCGGTTGGCGGCTTCCACCAGGACGGAGCCGCTGGTGGGCTTCTGGCTGCCGCCGGAACCTTTTGTCACCGCGCGGACAGCGGCGACACTTGCACGCGTGGTCGAGAGAGTGGGATCCGAGCCGTGGTGTGCCGGGTCCAATTCGCGCAACAATCGCTTGAGGTCCGCGCGCAGTTCCGCGGCTACCTGGTAGCGCATTTCACGGTCTTTCTCGAGCAGCTTGTTGATGATGCGCTCGAGTTCCGGCGGGATGTTGCTATTGAATTGCACTGGGGAGACCGGCGCGGCGTGCAGAATATTGGCAAAGATGACCGCGCTGGTAGAGCCTTGAAATGGATGGCGGCCGGTAACCATTCCATACATCACCGAGCCCAGGGAAAAAAGATCCGTACGGGCGTCCAGCGCCTCGCCCCGCGCTTGCTCCGGGGACATGTAAACGACGGTGCCCACGGTTGTCCCGGCGCGGGTCTGAAAGACGGTCTCCGAGTCCCCGACGGTATCGCCGGCCGGGCCGCCCTCAGTCTCCGTCAATTTGGCCAAGCCGAAGTCGAGAATTTTGGTGGTGCAACGCTCGGTGATGAAGATGTTTCCGGGCTTGATGTCGCGGTGGATGATGCCTTTCTTGTGGGCCGCGTCCAGCGCATGTGCGATCTCGATGCACACTTCCACGCAATGGGTAATGGCCATGGTTCCGCGGGCCAGCACTTTGTCTAAAGATTCGCCCTCAAGGAGTTCCATGGCGATGAATGTGCGGCCTTCGTACTCTTCAATGGCATAGATGGTGCAGATGCCCGGATGGTTGAGCGCCGAAGCGGAGCGCGCCTCGCGCAGGAAGCGCTCCATAGAGCCGGCGTCGCGTGCTGTGCCTTCTTTCAGGAATTTGAGCGCGACGCGTCTTTCCAGCTTAGTGTCCTCGGCTTCATAGACCAAGCCCATGCCGCCTGCTCCCAGTTGGCGGAGAATTCGATAGTGAGCGATTTTGTCCAGATTCATCGGGTGCAGTTAGTTGTGATTCTTTGCCGCTTTGAGATGGTAGCCAAGCAGTTCCTTGCGGTCAATCGGTGATGAGCAACTGGGGAGGACGGAACGGGCCGCCAAGAAGGTATCCGCCACCGGGATCCGAGGTGCGCTGCGGATTAGCCCTTGGGCGCGTAGTAGCCCTTGCGGGCGAGGACCTTGAAGTCGTGATTGTCGACGTCGACTTTGATTTTGCGGAACTTGCCATCCTTGGTGTTGTTGGTCGGGTAGTAACCCAGAGTGTACTGGCTTCGCAACTCTTCGGAAATCTGGTCGAAAGCCTCTTCCAGTCTCTTGTCTGAGGTGACAGAGATCACGCGCCCGCCCGTCTCATCGGCAATTTTATGAGCAACACTTGTGTTCCCGCCGTACCGCGGGTCGATAACCAGCAGGATATGGACCACTGTGTCTGTCCGCTGGGCCGCTTCGATAGCTTCTTCCAGCTTTACTCTGCTTCCCGTATCGTCGGCGTCGGTCACGATGATGATCGCTTTCCGGCCTGCCTCGCCGTTCAATTTTTCCGCGCAAGCCAGATAGATGGCATCGTAGAGCGCGGTCCCGGTGATTTGCCGTGAGCCGACCGGGCCGGGATTGTTCCCGATGCTTCCGGCACTCGCCGAGCCAATTCTGGCTTTATTTATGGCGCGCTGCAGAATGTTTTTGTCGTCGGTAAAATCGGACAGCAGGTCGACGTCGACATCGAAAGAGAGCACCATCGCTTCATCACCTTTGCGCATCACACGACGCAGGAATCGGCCACCCGCGTCCTGGATGGCGGACAAATTGTTGCTTTCACTGACCGAAGTGTCCAGGAGCAAACCGAGGGTGATGGGAAGTGTTAGATCACTCGAGAAGAAAGCAACTTTCTCCTCGTGCCCGTCTTCGAAAATCTTGAAATTGTCTTGTTTCAGGTCGGTGATGACGCGCTTGTTTTTGTCGCGGACGGTGGCGAACAGGTTGACCAGGGTGACCTCGGCCTTGATGGTCGGTGGGTTCTGGCCCTGCCCTTGCCCTTGTGGCACGGCCGGAGTCGCCAAAAACAAAGCCGCGCTGCAGGCCAGTGGCAGCAGGGCCAACTTCTTCAAAACGGGCATCTTCGCACTCACGGATTTCACAGTTTCCCGGTATCCTTATAATGGTCTTGGTTCGGCGACTGGCCGTTAATTCTATATGGCCCCGTGCCTTGCGGTAGCATTCAGTGTTTCGATGCAACCAACTGCTCTGCGGGATGCGTCGAATTCTCGGCAGAACCGAAGATCACACTAGCCTTGGAAAGTTTGGCCTGAACATCATGAATTGTCCACGAAAAAGCGCTTTTTTCGCTGTCGTTCCCCTGATTATCCTGTTCGCCGCGCCGCTCTTCGCCCAGGATGCCCCGGCCGCAAAACCCCCCGCGCCGGCCGCGACGCAGGAGCCCAAGCCCGCTGACAAGCCACAGGCCTCTCCGGTCATTCGAAGCGTAACTACAACGGTGCTTGTGCCGGTCACGGTGAAAGATCGCAGCGGCAATCTGGTTCCGGACCTGCGGCGAGACGAATTCCGCGTGTTTGAGGACAATATCGAGCAGGAGATTCGCAGCCTGTCGGTGGAGGTCTTTCCGCTCTCCCTGGTCATCCTGATTGACAACGATCTGAAACGTAAAGATGAGCAACAAGTTGCCCCCAGCCTGATTTCCATTGTTGGCGGCATGAGTGCGAGCGATGAGGCCTTCATCTGCCGCTTCGACCAGTTTTTCCACGAAGGGGAAGGTTTCACCAAGAATCAGGACACGTTGATCACCCAACTCAAGCGCACGGACGCCGGCCTCGCTTCGCAGACTTCCGTGGCTCCTCCTGGCGGGCCCTTCAACGGGCCGACGATCAACAACGCGCCGGCTCCGGGCGCGCCTGCGAATCCCGCAGGTCTACAGGCGATCAAGGGACAGCCCACGAAAGCCCTCGACGATGCGGTGTTTGCAGCAGCGGATTTGCTGAAGGATCGCGACCCGCAGAAGCGCCGGAAAGTGATCCTGCTGATTTCCGACGGGCAGAACGGCGCGAAGTTCAATACCCACAGCTATGACGAAACGCGCGCGGAGCTGCTGCGGCAGGGCATTACCGTGTATTGCGTGGCTACCGGGAGTTCTTACTTCGAGCGAAAGTTCAATCGCTTGGTCAGCTATTCGCATGATACCGGCGGGGATATCTATTACGGCGCGAAGGAGAATGCCTTCTCGGAATTCTATGCGCGAATTACGGAAGAAGCGCGGAATCAATACACGCTGACGTATAACCCCAGGGGTGACACCAAGAAGGATTATCACTCGATCGAAGTGCGGGTGCGGCGCGAGGGTTTGACTATTCTGGCGCGCGAAGGCTACTACAGCGGCGCGCTTACCGAGGGCGGCAATTAGCCTGGAGTCAGCGCGCTACTTTCCCACGGAATGCTAAATGTTCTTGACACTGGCCTCCGCCACCCGTATACGGATGGCAGTGGACGGGAACGCACTTCGTACGCATTCCTTGTCCGAGCAACAAACGACTGAACGACGGAAGGAGATTTTGCATGGCAAAGAAAGCCAAGAAGGCAGACAAGAAAGCCCCGAAGAAAGGCAAGTAGCCCGGGCCCGTTCCGATATTTAGGATGTGAAAGGCGCTACGGCTAGCCGCGGCGCCTTTTTATCCCTGGCCCTCTCCCCGTTCTTGGCAGCGCCGGCTTCCAACCGGCCCGCCACCCCGGTGGCACGGGCTTCAGCCTGTGCGCTTTCTCCTCCCTGTCATCCCGAATCCCGCGGTTTTTGCGGGGTGAGGGATCTGCTTTTTGTTCTTTGACAACCTTTCCGCAAGGATGTCAACGGAGCCCCACAGGTCCTAGATCTGCAGCGAACAGGTCTACGCATCGCTCTTGCGAGCACTTTTTTCATTTTGGGAAGACGCGCATTCGAACCCTTTAAGCTAAGCGCTTGCAATTCAACACTTCCAGGAATTCGCTCGAATATTTGTTATCTACTAAGGTACCTTAAAGTAATACTTTAAATGTCGGCGCGCCGACATTTTCGCCCTGGCGATTGATCACCTAATCCGTGAGATTTTGCCGGGGAGTGAACTCGGTAGCGAATCCTGGAACCGGCATTGCCAGAATCACCGAAGAGTCTATCTGCCGCCCAGGGATTCTTCGTGGGCAGGGCAGATTGGTTTGTAGGCGCAGCCGCGGCAGAAAAATCCCGGCTTTGGGGGGAAGTTGCCGGCGCGAATGTCGGCGGCGGTTTCCTGGACGGTGGCTTCCGCTTCGGCAATCTGCTTGGAGTCGCGCAGAGTCTCGAGGCGCTGGTTATTTTGCAGGTAATGAAACACCAGGCGCGCCGGATTCCACTCGAAAATTTCCTTGGCCGCGAGCGCGTAGATGCTGAGCTGCAGGTCTTTCCGGGCATCGGCTTCTTTTCTCGGTTTGCCGGTTTTGTAGTCGACGATTTCCACATCTTTGCGGCCCAGCGAGTTCACCTGGTCCATGCGGCCGGTGAGGATGACATTGTTCTCGAGCGGGAGCTCGAAGCCTTTTTCCTGCTCCAGGATTTCCGGAGGATCTTGCAATATTGACGCGTGGAACACTTTTAGTTGCTCGAGCCCGTCCTTCTTGTACTCCGCTTCCTGGTAGTCGTCTTCGTAGCCCGCGCTGGTCCACTCGGTTTCGTAGATGCGCTGCACTTCCTGGAAGGGGAGTCTTACGCCTTTCTTCAGTTGCTCGAGGAAGCGCTTGACGGTAGTGTGCATCACGCTGCCGAAAGTTAAGGTAGCGCGCGGGCCCTCTTTCAGCGACCACAGATAACCGAATGCGTATTGCTGCGGGCATTTCTTGTAGTTTTCGACGGCGGAGGAACTCAGTTTGAGCGGCTCGGGTGACGGCGGGTGGAACTCTTCGGCCCACTTGGCGATGCGCGAGAAAATCTTGGGCGGCGCTTCGCCTGCGGGAAATAGTTCGCCGCTGGCTTGCTCCAATTTGTTTTCGCTTTCGGGTTTTGGGGGTTTTGGCTTCGGGGCGATTTGCAAAACGTCGCGGCGCTTGATCGCCGGGTCCATCATGATGTCTTCGACAAAGATGGGAACCCTGCCGCGCTTCTCGCGAACGGTGGTCATCGTCAGCCGGTCTTCGGCGCGGGTCAGCGCCACATAAAAGAGGCGGCGCTCTTCCTGGATGTGAAAATCGCCCTCGGGGAGTTCTTCCTTCATAAGGCGGTCGGGAAATTCAAAAAGCGGCGAACGGTTGCGAGCGGGAAATGCGTTGGAGTTCACGCGCAGCAGGAAGACGTGGGGAAACTCCAGGCCCTTTGCGCCGTGCACGGTCATGAGTTGCACGGCATCGCCGGGTGCGTCGTCCTCGAGACTCAGCGTGCCGCCGGCTTGCTCGAAGTAATCCAGATACTCCAGGAATTCCGGCAGGCCGCACGTTTCACTTTTCGGTTCCCAGTCTTTCATGAACTGGCCGAGTTGGTTGACGTACTTGCGATCCTGGGTGCCGGCGCGTTGCGGAACTTCCAACCACTCGGTCAAATCGCCAAGGATCTCTCGGGCGGAGCGCCGCCGCGTGGTCTTGCGTTGCTCGGTGAGGAACTCGAGCAGAGTTTTGAACGCGGCGGAAGAGGGATCGAACGGCAGCTCGCTTTGCGGCGATTGCAGGACGTCGTAGAGCGCAGTGCCGCGTTTTTTTGCGGCGCGCTCGGCCAGGCGCACCAGATCTTCCGCGGTCAGATGCCAGGCTGGGGCGGAGAGCACGCGCGCACAGGCGATGTCGTCGAAAGGCTTGGCAATCATTCGAAGATAGGCGAGGACATCGCGCACCAGCGGATGTTCAAGGATGGAAAGTTTGCTGATGACGAACGGAATTGTGCGCTGCGACAACTGCTCGACCAGATGATCGCGGTGCGCGTGCTGGCGATAGAGCACCGCAAAATCTTTCCAGCGGCGGCCGGCGGTGTGGAGGCGCTCGAGTTCGTCGGCTACCCAGGCGGCTTCGTCCTCGGCGGATTCTATTTCGACAATGCGAATTCTTTCGCCTTCGGATTTGTTCGGCTGCAAAACTTTTTTGGGGAATTCGGGGCTGACTTCGTTCATGTCGATGGCTTGGGTGGCCACGCGCAGGATGTTTGGCGTGGAGCGATAGTTGTCCATCAAGGCGATACGATACGGCGTAGAATCTTCTCCCTCTTTCCAATTGGCGAAACGCTGCAAGAAAAGCTTGAAGCTACCAAAGGAAGCGCCGCGAAAACGGTAAATGGCCTGGTCGTTGTCGCCAACGACGACGATGTTGCGGCGCTCCGCGGTGAGCAGGTGCAGCAGTTCGAGTTGCGCAATGTTAGTGTCCTGAAATTCGTCCACGAGAATGTGTTTGTAGCGCTCTTGGAGCTCGCGCCGCCGCTTCGTGTCGTTCTTCAGGAGCTTCACTGCTTCCGTGATCAGGCCGTTCAAGGCCACGGCGCGTTTTTCCCGCAGGATCTCTTCGCTTGCCCGGTAGGCGCGGGCAATTTCCTGTTGCAGCGCCACCTGTTCAGCCCGCTCTTTGTAGGTATCTTCGTCGAGTCCGGCTTTCTCCTCGTCCAGTTCCGTTGCGAGCAGATCCGCGAACCGCTGGTAATCTTCGCTGGACACCAGTTCATCCTGGCAGCGGGAGAAAAATTGGATGAAATCGCTCAGGAACTGCCCCGGCTCGGCGAGGCGCCGATACTTTTCGAGCTTCAGCCGGGCGAGGTTACGCCGCAGCAGAATCCAATGATCCACGGACTCTAGTGCGACGCGGTTGGCATCCACTTCTTTCAACAGCGTTTCGCAGAAGGAGTGGAACGTCGCCAGCACCACGTCCTTGCCGCGGTCGCCCACGGCCTTCACCACGCGAGCCTTCATTTCCCCCGCGGCTTTCTTGGTAAACGTGAGGCCCAGAATATTTTCGCCGAGCAGGGAATCGTCCGATTCCAAAAGGTGGCGGATGCGTTCGGTGATCACCCGCGTCTTGCCGGTGCCCGCGCCGGCGATTACCAGCAGCGGGCCACCGCCATGCGTAATGGCACGTCGCTGCGCTTCGTTGAGTTGCAGCCCCTCGCTTTCTGGCTGCCCCATTTCAAAAAGTGTCTTTTTCATTTCAGCGCTGGGAAGCCTCTCCGGAGGCGACTTTGGTGTTGAATTCGCCGGATCTTTTGCGGGGAATGGTGACTGCGGTCCATTGGCCGGACTGGGCGGCGAAATGTTTTGCAAGGAAAGTGATTTGGCCCAGGTGGTAGGAGTAGTGGGCCATCTGCCGGTTGATCGCCTGCATCACGGAGTGCGGTTCGGTACGGATAGTTACGGTGTGGGTCATATCTGTTTCGCTCAACGGCTCCAACGCGTCGAACACATACTTCCAGCCGCTCTCCCAGAGTTCCATTAATTCCGCACGGGTGCTCGGCGGCCCTTCAAATTCCGTGTCGCGGTTGCGGTCGGGTTTCTCGCCGTCGGTGGTCAGGAAATCCCGCCACCGCGAGCCCATATTGCCGGCGATATGCTTGACGATGATGGCTATGGAATTGGATTCGGCATCCAGCGAGGCGAACAGTGCTTCGTCGGGACACTGCGCCAGCGCGCGTTCGGTAAGTTTCTTGTAATGGCGAAACAGATCGATCGAGTCTTTAAGGTAAGAGGTCGTCAGGTGGTGAGCCATAGTGTCATTCTGTCCTTTGCACTGCGCGTGTCAACCCCCCCGCAAGAGTGCTCACGACGGCCGCAGAAAATTCTGGTAGGCTACCGTTCCGCTCGAGGGCTAAGAAAATGGGCAATGCTGTGCGAGTCAGAGTAGAAGTGTCGGGCAGGAATGAAGACGGCTTGACATTCGCTTTTTATTCGCCTATGCTTTCCGCGCCTCGATACCGCTTTCCGCAAAGGAGACCCTTATGACCATCGGACAATCACTGCTTGGGGAATTCGACCAGGAAATGGCCGGCACGCGCAAGACTCTCGAACGCCTTCCCGATCAACAATGGAATTGGAAACCGCACGAGAAGTCCGGAAGTGTAGGGTGGCTCGCGGGCCACATTGCCACCATGCCCGGCTGGGTCACGATGACTCTGCAGACCGAGCAACTCGACTATGCGCCGGTTGATGGGCCGGCCTATGAACCCCCGAAACTGGAGAACCGCCAGCAGATTCTGGCGGAATTCGACAAAGGCGTGACGGAATCCCGCAAAGCGCTGGCGAGCGCGAGTGATGCGGACATGATGAAGAACTGGACGCTGTTGGCCGGCGGCCATACGATTTTTACCATGCCGCGCGTTGCTTGCCTTCGCAGCATGATTTTCAATCACATCATTCACCATCGCGCGCAGTTGACGGTTTACTACCGACTGCTGGGAGTTCCCGTGCCCGGCCTCTATGGACCGAGCGCTGACGAGACTCAACCGGCGGCCGATGCCGCTGCAAACTAGCTGAAATTGTTGAACGCCGGGGCGAGGCCTGCTTCGCCCCGATTCTCCGCTTTCGGCTGGCACCGGCGCATCGCTGTATAATCGGGTTGGTGTCGTCCGGGAGGCGCTTCCATGGAAATTCCAGTCATCTTGTCCGCTGTTCGTACTCCAATCGGAAAATTTCAGGGTGGACTTGCGAGTTTTGCCGCGCCGGAGCTTGGCGGGAAAGTCGTAGCTGAAGCCGCGCGCCGCGCGGGGCTCGATATCAAGCTGGTGGATGAGGCGATTCTTGGCAACGTGGTGCAGGCGGGGTTGGGACAGAATCCGGCGCGGCAGGCCGCGCTGAAGGGTGGCTGCGATCCGCGGGTCGCGGCGATGACCATAAATAAGGTTTGCGGCTCCGGCTTGAAGGCCGTGGCGCTTGCGGCGCAGGCGGTGCAACTCGGCGAAAGCGAAATCGTCGTCGCCGGCGGTATGGAATCGATGTCCAACTGCCCGTATCTTCTGCCGCAGGCGCGCATTGGATACCGTCTGGGCGACGGCAAGCTGGTGGACTCCATGATCCTGGATGGTTTGTGGGATGCTTACGAAAACTTTCACATGGGCAATACCGGTGAGCTGGTTGCAGAAAAGTACGGGATCACCCGCGAAGAGCAGGACAAGTTTGCGTTCGAGAGCCATCAGAAGGCGGTTCGCGCGCGCAAATCGTGCTTTTTCGAGGCCCAGATCTTGCCAATCGAAGTGCCGCAGAAAAAAGGCGAGCCCATCGTGATCAAGTACGACGAGTCTCCGCGCGAAGACTCGACGCTCGAAGCGCTTGCGAAGCTGAAGCCTGCTTTCAAGAAAGATGGCACGGTGACCGCGGGCAACGCGCCAGGGACGAATGATGGCGCGGCCGCGCTGATGGTCACCAGCGAACGCAACGCTGCGCGGCTGGGCAAGCAGCCTATCGCGCGGATCGTCGCGCAGGCCGTGAGCGGCGTGGAACCCAAGTGGGTGATGATGGCGCCGGTGGACGCGGTCGAAAAACTGCTTTCGAAAACTGGCTGGGACCGCGACAAGGATGTGGACCTGGTGGAATTGAACGAGGCGTTCGCAGTCGCGGCGATCGCCGTGACCCGGCAACTCCAGCTCAATCCTGAAAAGGTGAATGTGAACGGCGGGGCCGTGGCTCTTGGTCATCCCATCGGCGCTTCCGGGGCGCGCATTCTGGTCACGCTGCTTTATGAATTGCAGCGCCGCAACCTGAAGCGCGGCATTGCCGCCCTGTGCCTCGGTGGCGGTAATGCCGTTGCCCTTGCCGTTGAGCGCTTTTAGCAGAGGTTCGATTGCGTCGCAGGCGTTGCGCTGCATCTCCCCGATCACGCCCTCGCAATGGAAGCTGCGTTGCTATGATCGCGCCCGCGTAACGGAAACCCTCGGGCCTGAGGGCGCAAGCTACAGGAATGCGGTTATCCCGGCACCGGGGTTTTGGCCTGGGTTAGTTCGGTGGCGCAGAACGGGCAGAACTTGTCGGTGTCAGCGACTTCGTGCTGGCACTGCGGGCAGGCGGGATGCAGGTTGTATTTGCAGTTGGGGCAGAAGTTGAAGCGCGCGGATACCGTCGTCGAGCACTGCGGGCAGGTGTAGGGCAACGGTTCGCGGATCAGCAAATAAATAATGAGACCGATAAAAAGATAGGCGGGGGAAAGGATCAGGACCAGCAGGGTCCACAGTCCCGCGTGCATGCCGCGGCGTTTGGCGTCGCGATAGACGTAACCCAAGGTAAATAGGAACACGGACAGAAACAGGGCCGTGATGGTTGTTACTCCCGCGAGGGCCAGGCACGACAAGACGGGCTGACTTCGCAGGGAATCATCCGGGAAGATCGGATCGCTGGTGTGCATGTTGTGAAGGTTGATTCCCGTGCCGATCACCAACGCCAAAACGTAGAGCACCACGCAGGTCCACACCAGCCACTTGGGGATGATGCGCAGCTCTTCGCGAACTGTGGAGCGTTCGCGCTTCCGGCGGAAGCGAATCAGGCGCAGGCGTGAATTCCAGGCATCAGACATAAAGTGTACCTCTCTCGATTCCAAAGGTGCAAAACCTAGATTAAATTCCCTTGGTTCCGGCACTCAAGGCCCGCTGGTGCAATACAGCTGCCACGGCCACCAGCGCGGGGACGGTCCACCAGAGAACGAAACCCATTTCCAGCGCCAGCTTTGGGACGCCGAAACTGCTTCCGAGCCATGCGAAGCCCTTCCATACGAGGGGGGCGCTGAAGACGCCGAGGAGCCAACTTGCGGCGGTGACCAGCCAGAGCCAGAAGTTGCCGTTCGAAGCGGCGGAACTCTCTTGCGCGCGGAGGTGCACGCGCAGTTGGGTGCGGGCGACCAGATCGTGCGGCATGCTTATCGGCACGGCCCGGAGTGCGTGCAAAGCGTTTTGCGTTGCCGTGGCTTCGCGCGAGCAATCCGGACATTCGGACAGATGCTTGCTTAGCCAGACTTCATCCGCGGGATTGAGACCCTCCACGACGGACTCCGCCAACAGGCGTTGCGCACGCAGATGCAGGTTGTCGTTCATGCGGCACCTTCCGTAAGCGCGGTTTTCAGCGCGGCCAGTCCGCGGTAGAGGCGCGATTTCACCGTTGAAACGGGCGTCGCGAGCACGGCGGCAATTTCTTCGAGGCCCAGTTCCTCGCTGAAGCGCAGAAGCAATACCTCGCGATAATAGGGAGGAATCTTCAACAGCGAGACCTGCACGGCCTGCGCATTTTCGCGGCTCATCAGAAGTTGCAGCGCGGAACTTGAGCGCTCGTCCGGAGGATCGTAGGGCGCGTTGCTTTCCGGATCGCCCAAATCCTCCAGGCTGGAAACCTTCTTTCGGCGCGAGGCGTCAATCACCAGGTTGCGCGCGATCGCAAATAGCCATGACTCGAATTTCGACTTGCCGTTGTACTGGCTGCCGCGCTCCAGGACGCGAATCCAGGTTTCCTGAAAAAGATCTTCGGCGAGCGGAGGATTGCCGGTGAGAAATAATAGATAGCGATAGAGGCGATGCTGGTATTGGTCGATCAGCTGGTCGAGCAAATCCGGGTCGCGCTGGCGTAATCCAATGGCGAGGGCGTGGGTGTCGTCGGTCATGAAGCCCGCGAAGAGCAGAGGTGTTTGTGCGGCAGTCAGGATAAATACGGGTGCGCTCATACTACCTTGTATACGACTACGCTGCGCAAAAAGACGCAATTGCAGCTGTGGGGCGCGGCTCGCTTCTAAAACTAATCTTTCCATGTAGTTAGGGTCAAGAAATGGTCGTATACTTTTAGGGTTTCAAGCCGTCTGATGTTTCAAGGGTGTGAAGCACTCTCCGCGCCTATTTTCCGAGAAAGGGAACCTCGCATGATGATTCGCCAGCTCGCGCTGCAGTTGCGCTTCGCTCTTCCCATTTTTTTCTGTCTGGTGCTCTCGACGATTTCGCTGGCCCAGGGGCTGGACTATCCGCAAACGCGGAAAGACAACCAGGTGGACGATTATCACGGTACGAAAGTCGCCGATCCGTACCGCTGGCTGGAGGATGACAATTCCGCGGAAACCGCCAAATGGGTGGAGGCGGAGAACAAGGTCACGTTTGGGTATCTCGATAAAATTCCGTATCGCGGGCAGTTGAAGGCGCGGCTCGAGCAACTTTTCAACTACCCCAAATACACGACGCCGTTCCGCCGCGGCGATTACCTGTTTTTCACCAAGAACGACGGCCTACAGAACCAGAATGTCGTGTACGTGCAGAAAGGTTTGGAGGGGGCCCCAGAACTGCTGATCGATCCCAACAAATTTTCGGCCGATGGAACATCGCGCCTGGGTATTTTAGAGGTTTCTCCCGATGGCCGTTATGCGGCTTACGGCGTTTCGGTCGGGGGTTCCGACTGGCAGGACGTGCACGTCATCGAGGTAGCCGGCAAGAAAGTGCTCAGCGACGATTTGAAGTGGACTAAGTTCACGAGCGTTGGCTGGGCCGGCAACGGATTTTTTTATAGCCGATTCGACGCTCCGGAGGCGGGCCACGAACTCTCCTCGAAAAACGAGTTTCAGAAGGTGTACTACCACGTATTTGGAGCGCCGCAATCCGAGGATGAGCTGATTTACGAGGATAAGCAGAATCCGCAGCGTTTTAAGGATGTGGGCACGACTGACGATGAGCGGTTTGCCATTCTCTCGATTACCGATCAGGGCAAAGGGAAGCGCGGGAACGCCTTGTATTTCCGGGATCTCTCGAAGAAAGAAAAAACATTTACGCCGATCATTACCGAAATCACGGACGACCGCTTTGACATCATAGACAATATCGGCGACAAGTTCCTGGTCTTCACGAACCAGAACGCGCCCAACGGGCGGCTGGCGCTTTACGATCCCGCGAATCCGAAATCTCTGTGGAAGGAGATTTTACCGGAAAAGCCGGAGACCCTGGAGAACGTCACCACGCTTGGCGGAAAGATCTTTGCGAGCTATCTGAAGGATGTGGCAAGCCGCGTGGACGTCTACAACCTCTCCGGGCAACTCGAAAATGAGATCGAGCTTCCCGGTGCGGGAACGGCCTCGGGATTTCATGGGAATCGCGGCGATACGAATGCGTTTTATATCTATACTTCGTTCAACTATCCGCCCACGGTATTCCGCTATGACCTGGGGTCGCGGAAATCCGTTGTCTATCATGCCCCGGAAATTCACGGTTTCCGTCCCGAGGATTACGAGACCAAGCAGGTGTTTTATAGCAGCAAGGACGGCACGCGGGTTCCGATGTTCCTGGTGTACAAGAGGGGCCTGAAGTTGGACGGGACCAATCCGACCTTGTTGTACGCCTATGGCGGATTTAATGCCACGATCGCGCCGGCGTTCAGTCCGCTGCGGCTGGCGTTGCTGGAACAGGGATTTGTTTATGCTTCGGCGAACCTGCGCGGCGGCGGGGAGTATGGCGAAAAGTGGCATGACGCGGGCACGAAGCTGAAGAAGCAGAATGTCTTCGATGATTTCATCGCCGCCGCGGAATGGCTGATCGCCAACAAATATACTTCCACGGAGAAGCTGGCCATCAACGGGGCGTCGAATGGCGGCTTGTTGGTTGGCGCGGTGATGAATCAGCGGCCGGAGCTTTTCCGTGTGGCGGTGCCGCAAGTCGGGGTGATGGACATGCTGCGCTTCCAGAAGTTCACCATTGGCTGGAATTGGGCGGATGATTACGGTTCGAGCGACAACGCGGAGCAGTTCAAGGCGATTTATGCGTATTCGCCGCTGCACAACATCAAGCCAGGCGCGAAATATCCGGCTACGCTGATCACCACGGCGGATCACGACGACCGGGTGGTGCCGGCGCATTCGTTCAAATATGCGGCCACGTTGCAGGTGGAGGCGAGCCGCGCGAACCCCGTGCTGATCCGCATTGATACCAAGTCTGGCCACGGCGCCAGCAGCACTACTAAAGCCATCGAGACGGCAGCGGACATCTACTCGTTTGTTTTTTACAATCTGGGCGTTACGCCGAAATATTGAATCGCCTGTTGTGGCGGACACGTTTTCACCGGGCATGAGGTAGACTTCAGGGCGCGATGGTTTGCCCACAATGCAATGCCGAATACCGTCCGGGCTTCACCCGCTGTGCCGATTGCGGCGTGGACCTGGTGAGGGAGCCGCCGCACTACGCGCTGGCCAGCCGGCCTGCCGCTGATCCGGGCGACCCCGCAGAGGATCCGTACTGCTCCTT
>Ga0074045_10000249_pt1 | contig 51699 bp, 37 predicted proteins | sample BogForMeECP23OM2_FD_94442 | JGI IMG/M metagenome (GOLD analysis project Ga0074045, IMG submission 94442) | Bog forest soil microbial communities from Calvert Island, British Columbia, Canada - Bog Forest MetaG ECP23OM2 | ecosystem: Environmental > Terrestrial > Soil > Wetlands ... | reverse complement strand
TGGAATGGTTGCTTTTCTCTCTCACCCATTGGGTATTGACCTCCGGAGGGTCTTCATCACGTTGAAACCCGCATGAATAAAGGCGTCGGAGGCCATCAAAAGGTTATCAGTAACTACTCAAAATGGAAATGCAGGCTAAAACGAGGGATGATCAGCCGGAGAGGGGAACCCGCGGACATTGACCAATCACCCAGTTTTCGAGATCGCCTTCGCCGGTGCTCACGCCACTTCGCGATAGATGATCGCCCCTGTTCAAAGGGGCTGCGCCGTCTTGGGGGCGCTTTCCGGCAACGCGCGGGTTTTGCAGGGCGGCGTGATGAGTAATGCGGTACCGTTTACGTTGGATGCGTTGCAACTGACGGGCATCAGCCCAACCCCGGGAGGAACGGGAACTGCGGTGACATTCACCGGAACCGGCTTCGGGGCGGCTCAGGGGAGCGGAGTGGTTTGGCTGGGCAGCGAGGCAGCGGACACGGTCGTATCGTGGAGCGACACGCAGGTGGTCGCCACGGTCGCTCCCGGCGCGCTGAGCGGGATTGCGCGGAACGAACAGAACGGCGGGTGGAGCAACGCGCTCGGCTTCACCGTACCCGTCACGGGCGGCAACACGATCATGCCAAGCTTGCTTAACATGGTCGTGGGAGATACGCACGCGATTCAGGCGCTCAACGCTTCTGGGCAGACCGTGACCGGACTCACCTGGACATCGAGCGAGCCCACCATCGTGAGCCTGTCGACCGACGACCCGCCGCTGCTCACGGCCCTCGCCGCCGGGTACGTCACCATCACCGCCGGCACCGCGACCTGCGATGTCACCGTTTCCGCCGCGCTGCCCCTCGGCACCGTCATCTGGTCCAACCCCGGCGACGGTTCGAGTGTAACGTCGATTGTGCCCGCCGTGCCCAGCACCACCGGAGTTGCCGACGTCTTCGCCTTCCAGGCCGATGGCACGGTCCAAGCCATCACCAGCGACGGCAGCACGGCATGGACCGCGGATGTCAGCCAGGCGGAGGATGTCCTGCCGGACCTCCAAGGCGGCCTGGCGGTCTCGACGGGGAACTCGATCTACAAGCTGGATGGCATTACCGGGCAGGCGTATCCGGCGTACACGCCCCCCGGTCCCGGGTGCAGCACCTACTGTGAGTTGCCCAGCGGCGGACTGGCCGTACACCCGGACGGCACCATCTTCACCACCTACACGGACGAAAATGGATATAACGTGATTGGCATCGACCCCACCACCGGCACGCAGAAATTCACGGTGCCGGCGACGGTCAACGGAGCCCTGCCGTTCCAAGGCGGCTCGACCACCATCATCGTCGCCGGCGACTACAGCTACCCGTACCTGGATAGCCTGAACGCATCCCCCGCCACCTGCCGGCTCGGGGTACTCCGCGTCAGCAGCAGCGGGGACGCCCAGAGCATCCCCGTTTTCAGTGCGACGTGCGGAGGCTGGATTGGCGGGACCGGGCACTCGTACGTGGACGGCGCCGCAGGCGTACCCGCAGGTGAATTCGGCCACCAATCAGGCCAGGGTGCTCTACGACAACGGCTTCGACGCCAACGGCAACTGGCTGGGCACGGCGGCGGCTCCCAACACCTGGAACGTGGAGAACCAGTTGACCTCGAATGGCTCTGTGGATGGCAACGGGAATCTGCTGACTTACACTTACGATCCGTGGGGCAAGCGCGTGATGCAGTTTTCGACTTCGGCGGGCGCTGCCGGATCGGGCACGCTGTATTTCTACAGCATCACCGGGCAGTGGCTGGGGACATACCAGCTCGTATGGAACGCTCCATGGACCCTGGTCATGATTGGTCCGCAACCGATGTATTTCGGCAAGCGATTGCTGACGTCGGTGGACCGGCTGGGCAGCGTGCGGGCCAGCAACAGCGGCCAGAGCTTCGCCTATTACCTGTGGGGCGAAGAGCGGACCTCAACGCCGGACGGCACCGACAAATTCGCTACGTACTTCCGCGACGTTTCGACCGATGGCATGGGCGAAGGCTACGCCAACGCGAGATACTACAACAGCAACTTCGGCAGGTTCTGGAGCCCGGACCCGCAGGGCGTCCGCGCGGCGCATCCAAGGAATCCCAGGAGCTGGAACAGGTATGTCTACGCCCTCGACGACCAGGTCGATGCGATGACGCAGGCGCTTTTGCGCTGGCACATGGTTCCCAAAGATGTCGTGGTCTATTACGACGCGCCGTATCAAATCAGCCCGATTTGACGCCGCTCGGGAATCCGATGCATCTCAGAAGTGAACGACTCCGCGAGTTCTTCAATGACCTTGGCGTCGCAGTGCATCTCCAATTGCTCTAAGCCATTATCCCCGAGGGTGAATCAGCATTCGAGGATTCAATGGAGTTGGTCAGAGATAAACTGCGCCAACCGCACGCCCGCACGGGCAATCTGGATGCGCACTATCGGATGCGCGCGGTCTTGGTATGCCGTGTCCAAAGTCGCCACGATTTTGGTCCCGTCTGCTGGCGGAACACCATCGTAGGCGTCAGGTTTAGCGTATGCGAATGATTGCCGGGCCCAGTCGTTCGGTTGCGAGGATGGCTCGCTGGAAGCCGTAGCGATTTCGGGAGCGAGATCGTTAGCCAGTCCCTGCGGATCAGGGTTGATCTCGGAAACAAGCGGCTCATCCCACGCATGATGGAGGACGGTACTTTTGTTATCGATACGCACGTGCTCGGCATTGCCGCCAGCGTCGTTATCCCGAACCGCGGTATGGAGCGGCTGGTGAACGTCACCAATAAAGTGGACAACGAACGAAAGCGCCTGGAGGCGTGCGAGCTTCGACTGCGAGGCATCCGCTAGAACTGTTCCGTAGAACTTGATCTTGTCAAGCACGCACGGCGTCTTACTGCAAATACTCGCGATGTCGGAATCGCTCGGGGTGCCGATCGATATCGGGATGTTGATGAAATGCCATGTCGATGTGTCCTTCGGCGCTGACGAAGCTGGGAAAACTGTCTGGCAGGGGGCGCTCATGGGAGTCTTGGAATCCCGTTGGAACTCCCGCAGCTCATCGGGACACGTGGCAATATCAGACAGTGTGAGATCCCCAAGAATCGCCTGAGCGGCAGCGTAGTGGCCGGATTGTCTCAAAACGCCTTCCGCGATATCGGCCACGGCGCGGTGACCCTCAGCAGACCAACCCCAGGCAAGTGGTCCGCACAGTAGCAGAACTGCAACGATCATCTTCATCCGCACTCCTTGGTGATATGCCTAATCTCGGATGCAAGCCAGTATATATCTTTTTCAGCGGAGGCGAGCAGGAAAATGGGACACGATGCGTCTCGCGCCGTTCGGCCGCCAATCTTTACACAAACGAAGGTTTAGCGTGTCGGTGTCGACGCATTGAGCGGAGGTTGGCGGGTGCAGCAAAACTCAACAGTGGGCCGCGAGAGCCAGCAACGTCTCCGTGGAATGCTATGGAAAGGCCGGAGTTGCGGATTTTCGTTTCCTCCGGGAGCGCAAACGCAAAGCCCAATGAAGGGGAGACGGCCCCCAAACGAAAAGATGCAACTCACAGGATCGAATGACGGCGGCTGGGTGTATACTCAACGGCACCTACGGAGTCCCCATCGGAATCGTGGGCACGACAATGTCACACACTCGACGCTCTGCGCTGGTCCTTGCAGCAATAGTTTCTCTTTACGCGCCAGTGTTGCGAGGCCAGGGTAAGGATTTGCTTGTTCTGACCGACGACAGCACGCTGGACCGCGGAACCGTAACCGCCACCGCCGCTTCAGTCACTTTCATCAGTGTTGCCGGTGTCATCAACGTGGACTGGAAGAATATCAAGAGCATTCAGCTACACAATAAGCTGATCCAGCTGAAGCCTTCAGGACAGATACCCATTTCTGATGCCACGCTCACGATCTACGATGACGGCAAAACTGTTGACATCGGCCCTGGCAACCGGGTGGCCGTTACGAAAATCAAGGCAATCGGGGAGCCCACCAGTGGCAGAGGCTGTCCTGGAGGTGCTCCGGGCCAGCCAGGGTTTATCCTCGAAAAAGTTACCCTGTCCGCGGCGATCCTTAGTGCGACCCAGCATCAACAGACGTACAACGGCGAAGCGGCAGCGTTGTGGAATTGGAACACGGCGTCGCCGGGCCAAACGACAACTTCACCGAAAGCAGGGTGCGGAGCGCCCTATCAGCGAACGTTCCTGGATATTCTGCCAGCTTACGACGCGAAAAAGACCGGGAAGGCTGCTCCTATCATCACTAGAAATTACGGTGCAACCATCCAGCAGCTGTTCTTCCTTTCATCCAATGCCAATTATGCGTATGCTGTAGGCAATTGGTATCACAATAACTCTCTGGGTCTGTATCTGGAGCAGAACTATGGAGCGGGGGTCGGCGCGACCCACAACAATCTTGAGGTTGATGCCGATCTCCGTTTCGTCGGGGAGCACTTCTATTCTCCCGGTGTGTCGGCCAGTTTAGTTGGCGCTGGCCTGAAGGGCTCCTATGATATCCCGCTGGGCCATAAAGGTGTCAAACTGAATTTGACCGAACAGTTCGTGCCGATTTTCAATCAGTCAAGAGCATGGCTCTCTAATGGCATTGGCGCACTGAATGTACCATTTACCCCAAAGTGGGGCATGACTGTTCTAGTGTTTGATAATTACTTGCGGAATGCTCCAGATACGTTCCGGCGCAATTATCTGAAAACCACGATTGGAGTCACTTATTCACCTACATCGCGATAGGAGAAAGGTAAAATGGCTGCCAAACGACCTACAACGAAGTTACCAAAGAGCGCAATAAAGATGCCTCAGGAAACCACACTTGAGAACCACTTGACGGCGATCCGATCCCTGGCCGCTGCTGGCGTTGCGGCGGATGAGGCACAGGGAGCATGCCTGGTTTCCGACCCTCAGACTGGTCAAAGCCGGTGCATTCGCACTGACGCGACAACGTGCAAAGCTCTACATGGAGTGTTCATTGGGGGGCCGTGTGGTGGCTAGACCGGGGCGTTTTACGATCACGGGTTTCTGTGATTACTGATTACTGAGTCTCGCTTGGTTTTCAAGGAGGCGATAAACCTACATGTATACCGACGGCTACCCAAAAGTCTGTAGGACTTTGGGGGAAGTACGTCAGGAAAGGAGAACTCAATGGACGCACGGACCGTACTGGGACGATTGTTGCTCGCCGCTTCGTTGGGCGCAATTGGCCAATTGATACGAGTTGTAATTGGGTTAAAGAAGGAAAGCGATGCGGCGGCTGCAGCCGGGAAGAAACTCAGTGACAACTTTAATCCCCAAGAACTGTTCGTAAGCCTGGCGATATCGCTCATGGTGGGTGCGATTGCGGGAGTACTTTCAGCCGTCGCTACCAACACCGCTGCTTTCGACTCCAAGACTCTGACGGCCTTTATCGGAGTCGGCTATGCCGGAACGGACTTCATCGAGGGTTTCATAAAGAAGGCTTTGCCCACGGCACCGCCCGCACCAACACCCTAGCGCCTGGCAGCCCTCGCTGCACGGAATGCCATTCTGAGCGTTGGCGCCCCGCGCTAGTAGCAACCCGCTTTTTGAGATGCACCGTTTGGCTGCCCAAGCGGTACAGCGATAACAGACGACTGTGAGCGCACAGGTGCGGCACTTTCGCGCCCCGGATTTTGCCAAGGTGGTTTTCAAATCAGTGGCTTCCAGACTCTCCCGCCGCGAAGGGTAAGTTCCATTTCTTGCAATGTAGCGCTCGGGGAGCCATTCCAACCCCTTTATTTCCAACACAACCATTTGACGACACGCCACTTGCGGCGCCGCGCCCAAACTGCGGTCCAAATCTGGAATTACCCGTCCTTACCCAAATTTCCTTATCCTTATCCCCAAGGGTACCCCCAGAAGTCCCCCCAGTGCGTTCGCCAAATCGTCGCGGCACGGTCGGGCGCGACAAACCATCCGCACGCGAAAATGTTTGGAGCCAGGGCACCACGTGCGATAGAATCGAGAGTAAGGGCACGGTTCGCCAGGCCAGCGCAAAGCGCACCCTCCGAAAGGCACCCTTCAAAACAATTCAATCTGGTGTGGCCGGAATCCGGATGAGAGTCATTTCCGGGCTTCGAGTCGCGTGAGTTGAGGAGTGCATCTCGCGAGGGATGCCGGATGTCAAAGAGGCGCATGTTGAAGCTGTTTGAGTTAAACGGGCGTGGGCAGTCGGGTCGGGCTGCGGCATTGCCGGGACAGCTTCATAGCCAGTCGGGAAGTCTTCTTCCTTGGACGAGCCAGCAACCGCCCTGTACAGGAACCCAGGCCAGAGGGGCTGGTGAAACTGATTGGTGGACCTCTACCCGGTCCGTTAGGCCATCCAGCCGCGCTGTAACATCGGCGCGCAGAAGCACTGCTGAGGCTGCTGGTAAACAAGCGGGTAACAGACATGCAGGCGCGTGGGCGCCTAGAAGCTGCGGATAACCGTAGCGCCTAAGCCCACGGTGCGAAACGACGGGCCGGCTCCATACCGAACGAGCCAGTAATCGTTCAGCGCAGAGTGAGCACATCAGGGGGTCAAAACCCTCTTTGTGCTTACTCTGAGCCTCACCACCCGAACAGACACTCCGGAAGCAGAAAACGGAGATGTTCCAAACATTCGGGTGTAGAATTGTATTGAGAGTTCCAGTTCGTCAGGCGAGCGCGCAGCGCACCCTCCGAAAGATCTCCAGCAACTAACACACGACTCGCGTTCGAGTGTGTGGAGAGGTGTTCGAAAGGTGAGCGCGCCACAGACACTGCAAGTTCAATCCTGGTCCATCGACAAGTTCGTTTTCTACGCCCGCAACCCGCGTAAGAACGATGCCGCAGTGGATCGGATGTGCTCTTCGATCCGCGAGTTCGGCTTCAAGGTTCCGGTGCTGGCGCGCAGCGACGGAAACGTCGTAGACGGCCATCTCCGTTTGAAGGCTGCGCACAAGTTGGGATCCTGGCCCGGCGGCGACACAACGAGTATCCCGGTAATTCTCTGCGACGAGTGGACCGACGCTCAGGTGAAGGCGTTCAGGCTCCTGGTGAACAGGTCCGCGAGTTGGGCCGCGTGGGACGAGGAGTTGCTCACGCTGGAACTCCAGGAACTCAGCGAGGCCGATTTCGATCTCAGTTTGACCGGCTTCGATCCGAAAGAACTCGATGACTTACTGATCGCGCCCGCAGAAGACGAGCGAGCCAACGCTACTCCGCCTCTGCCGGAGAATGCTGTGTCCCGGCTTGGCGACCTTTGGGTCTGCGGGAAGCACCGCGTGCTCTGCGGGGACTCGACCAGCGCGGAAGTTGTGGCGAGGCTCCTGGGCGAGCGCAAGCCCGCTCTGATGGTCACAGACCCACCCTATGGCATCGAGCTGGATTCGGAGTGGCGCGACAGAGCTGGGCTCAACAGTTGCGGGCCCGCAGAAGCGTCGTACATGAAGCACCGGACTGAGGGCCACACGGAGACGACGATCTCCGGCGACACGCGGGCCGACTGGTCCGAGGCTTTCGAACTGGTGCCGAGCCTCCAGATCGCCTACGTGTGGCACGCATCCGTTTTCACTCGCGAAGTTCTCAACGGCCTGCTGCGGATCGGCTTCCTCTACCCTCAGCAGATTATCTGGAACAAGGGCAGGACCGTGCTCACGAGGACCCACTACTGGTATCAACACGAGCCCTGCTGGTACCTGCGCAAGAAGAACGCCCCATGGTTTGGGCAGGCCGGCGAGAACTCAACGGTCTGGGATTCGCCAAGTCCGAAATTTGTCATGGGTGGCTCTGATGAACAGAAATTTGATCACCCGACCCAAAAGCCCGTCGAACTGATGCGGCGTCCGATCCTGAACCATCTCAAGCGAGGCGAGCTCGTGTACGATCCGTTTCTGGGGAGTGGAACGACCCTGGCCGCGGCCGAACTCACCGAGCGCGTCTGCCTGGGCATCGAATTGGACCCGAAGTACGTGGACGTCATAACCCAGCGCTGGCAGATACTGGCCGGCAAGAAGGCGACCCTCGACGGCGACGGGCGCACGTTCGAGGAAATCGCCGAGGAACGCCGGAAGGCGGCTGCATGAATCGACCGCTGCCGCCAGGAGATCGCAGCCGTCGAAGCACTGCTCCGGGCTGGACACCCGGACGTGGAGGGGCTATGTCGAGCGCTTTCGGACTGGGCGTGCGAGTTACGGCTGTTGCACGCGAGCCAAGGGTTGGCCCCTGTTGCGCCACGTTTGGCCCACGTTCGCTCCGGCGGCGACGGGTTGACGTATAGGCCAAGGCGGCCGTGACGTGGAACGAGTGCGCAGGAGTCGAGGCCAGAAGCAAAAAAGCCCGCCGCGGCCGGAGCCGGGCGGGCGAAAGGGAGGCGTTCGATGCTACGCGTTGATGCGGTAGGTGCGTTCGCCGCCCTCCGGCTTGAAGGACTCGACTTGGTAGCCGGCCTTTTTCATTGCTCCAGCCATGAACCCCCTGACGGTATGCCGCTGCCAGCCCATCCTGTCCATAATCTCGGCCAGGGTCGCGCAGTTCTTGCGCTGGAGCATGGCGACGACCTGGGCGGTCTTGCTCCCTTCGCGCGGTCCGGCGCTTTCCTTCGCCTTGGTGATCTGTTTGGGCGCCTTGGCAGCCTTCTTCGCCGGGGTCGCTTTCTTCGGCGCGGCGGCCTTCGGCTTGGCACCCTTTGCGGTTTTCTGGCCCTTGGACGCGCCCTTCTTCGTGCTGGCACCCTTCTTCCCGGGAGCCTTCTCCGGCGCAACGTTGGCGCCCGATGCCGCCACGGCGGCGGCTGTCTCGGTGGTTTCAGTGGTCTCGGTGGTCATCGTCGTTCAATCTCCTTCTGCGGGGTTACCGGTTCAGGACATGAATCGCTCTGGTTGCGCTGTAAAGCAAGTGGATTCTTTGGCTTGGCGATAGAAGGGCGATGGCGCGGTGGCTTTCAGATGTCCGCAGAGATCCTCAGATGACAGGCCACGGCACAAAATTCCCGCGCAAGATGGAAGACGCCGTCGCGGCTCTTCTCACGCATCGCAACATCGAAGAAGCGGCCAACGCGGTTGGCATCTCGACCAAGACCCTGTTGCGATGGCAGAAAGCCCCCGAGTTCCAGGCAGCTTACCGCGATGCCCGGCGCGCCGCACACGCGCAATCCATCGCCCGGCTGCAACAGGCTACCAGCGCGGCCGTAACGACGCTGCTCAAAGTGATGGTGGACCCCAGCACGCCGGCGTCCACCAAAGTCCGCGCCGCCGACAGCGTGCTGGACCACTCAGCCAAGGCCATCGAAATCGAAGATATCCAGGTCCGCGTGACTGCGCTGGAAACAGCGGCGGAGTGCGCACAGCAGCAACGATGAAGACTATAGACAGACGGATCGCCCGGCTTGAGGATCAGTTCGGTTCGGCGGACAAGCCCCGGCCTCGTCTGCGACTGCTGGTAATGGAATTGGGTTCCAAGCTGTGCTTAGCGGACGCGACCTGCACGAGAACGCTTGGCCCAGACGGCGTCCTGATGGAATCCGGGTGTTTTCAGAATCACCGCGAGGGGCGCGACGAACTCAGCGAAGAGGAAATCGACAGGTGGGCGGACACCTTCCCCGTGCAGATGCATTAGCAGTTGCCGGGCGGCTCGCCGGCTTCGACGCGCGACTGGCTGAGATGGCAAGGATTATCGGAGCAGGAGCGGTGGGATGAATCGGAAACTCAGCAGATCGAACCTTCTACGACGGCTTGAAGAACTCGAAGCTCGCAGCGCGCCGGCGGCTCAGCCTGTGATCGTCGAGGTTATGTACGTTTCACCGGATGGAACCAAGGAGTTGGGATTCCGGGCTGAGTTGCCGACGTCCACTGGCCCCACTTGGCTGCGGAGGTTGCGCGAACAGCAGCGTCTGGCGGACTAGCCTGCCGCATTTGCCTACCGATAATGGTACTTAACGCTTGCGTGGACCGAGCTGCGTGGCAAGCAGGTGGAGTCGTGAATCCGGTTCATAGACGCAGCCGTTAAAGCGAACATTGTCTGCCGCGCGACACCTGCCTATTTTCCGCTAACCCCACTTTTCGACCGTGCGGCGACCCGGGTCCGCGCGTGGTGGGAACATTTGCGCAAGATGCGGAGTCGTATTAGCATCGCATCGTTACTGGTGTCGCGCCTCGTACGGCACGCATTGGAGAGCGTTGGCTATGTTCATTCGGTTGGTAATCGGCTGGCTTCTTGTCAGCAGCCTTCTTGCTCAGACACAGGGACAGGTGTGGCAAAGGTCGGCGCTGGCGCATCCGGGCCTGCATCACTCCGCCATCTCCGGGCGGTTCGTGGACGGCGAAGGCAAACCGGTTTCCGGCATTCACGTTCAGATTGTCGAGATCCTGAATCCGCCCGACTATCCGACGATGCGAACTTCATCTGGTGCGGACGGCCGGTTCCGATTCGCCGACGTCAGCACAATGCAGTCAATCAAGGTTGCGTGGTTTCCACCCGAGGATTGGGTCCGTGCCGAGATGCCGGTTTTGGGGAACAGCTTCGAAGATATCGATCTCGGAGCTATTGAGCTTATCCCCAATACGGTGATTCGGATCAAGCTGGAACGGACAGGCGGCAAACCGCTCAGTAAGAATGATGACCTCACGGTCTTTCTCGAGGGTGACGCGGGCAATTGGGCTCAGCGGAGGATGGCCGAGAAGCGAGGCGGCTACTGGGTTCTTCAGCAGATCCCTTTTCGGAAAGGACGGTGGAGGATCGACGTCTACGGCGGGGACCGCGCCGAGCACTACTCGGGCAATTTCGTGGTCACGCACGGAAGGCGCGACCAACTGATCCACGTGCGGCTGTTGGAGAACACTCTGAAGCCGGTCGACGAACTGCACGTTGGGCACGAAGTGTTGTGGGGAGAAATCCAGACCACTGAGGACAGGATGGCGTCGGCGCCGCGGATAGGGTTCTGCGAGACCAGCGGATCGGTGCTAGCGCCCGACGGTACGCCGCTGCAGAACGCGCTTGTCTTCGGACTCACGGACGACTCGGAACCATCGTGGTTGTTGACCGGCGCCTCCGGCCGATACCAATTTCGATATCGGGACGAGCGGTGCGAAGGAGCCCGAGCCGCCCTTGGCGAGTTCTGGTCTGTCGTCTCCGCCGGGAAGGCGGCGACCGTCGCCCCATCGAGCCGACACGAGACCATCCGAATCGGCTGTCCAGCCCATCTGGATATCAAGACATCTGGAGTCGATTCCGCCAGCGTAAGAGCGTTCTGGCTGCGGCGAGCCATAGGGTGGGTCCCGTTCGCCGGCACACGGGCTTGGATCGACCACTTGTTCTCGAACGAGCACCCAATCGTGAAGGTGGAGGCGCCTGGTTACGTGCCCGTCATTCGGGAAGTTCAGCTGCCCGAATTGCGCTTTGAAGAGTGCAAGCACTCGCCCGCGCGTGGCGATGCCCTTTTTGCATTCGACAGCCGGACAACTCGGGAAATTGAGGTTACGGGCGCCGACAAGCCGCTGCCGGACGCAATCGTTGACCTTGAGTGGATCAAAAACCTGCGATCCGCCGAGGGTACCATGCTCGCCACGTATCGCACAGGGTCCGACGGAAGGCTCAGCTTGTTGGGCGGTGCTGACGAACATCTGGACGCGTTCATCTATGCGCCGGGGTACGCACCTGCCCGTTCGGTCTGGGAGCCCGGGCACCCCTTGCGCATCGACATGGTGCCTTTGAACGCCCGCCTCCTGTTTTCGGACCTGCGCCCTGGCCAGTCCGCGCTAGTATCGCAGGCCGATAATCCAGCGGCGGCGCGCCTTGTGCAATGGCGGGAAGGTGCTACCGCTGAAATTTCGCTGCCCGCCGGCGAGTATGACGTCGAGACGTTTGGCAAAGGGGGATGGTCACTGACGGACCCAATCGGCTATGAGCGGATCGCTGTGGGTGCAGGAGTGACGCGTTCTGCGAACGCGGACGCCGATCATCGGCCAACGCTGATCCTGCGTTATCCCGAAGAGGGCTGGCGGGCGATGGTCTATGTCCAGTCGAGTGACAGGCCGCTGTTTTGGACGTCGGAGGTCTTCTCAAACAATTCTGCAGTCCTTGAGCGCGAGTCGCCAGACGAAGCGGTCTACCGGTTGTCCCGCGCCGGTCCCGTTTTTGTCGAAGTGGGTAACCACAGGCTGGACCATGCCTTGTGGCGCGAGTTTGTGAGTCATCCGGGCGAAACGATCACGCTCGACGTGCCGAAAGGCGATGCCATCTTGCAGGGATCCACGCGCACGTATGGCGGGGGGATCACTGCGCAGGGGCACGGTTGGGCATCACCGCGTTTGCTGTTGATTTCACAGGATCCTGCCACATGGTCCGTGACCTCATACCTTCCCATGCGAGACGCTCAATATGTCATGACAATCAGAGATCTGCCCGCCGGGGCTTACTATGTCCATCAGCATTTGACTGGTGAGGTCCGGGACTACCGGGATGGCTTCGGCAATGAGATAAGGAACACACTGCCAGTCTATGCCTGGGGCGGCATCCCCGTCGAGTTACGTGCGGGAGAGACCACAAGGCTCTCCGACTTTGCCGACTACGCGTTTGGCGGTCAGCTTGTGATCATACAGAACACTCTTGGGGAACCGCTAGAAGGCGCTACGTTGCGGGTTCGCGACCGGATGTCGGAACGATGGCATCTATTCAACGATGACGAAGTCAGCGGTGCCGCCGATAAGTTGCCATATCCGCCGGCCGTCCGCGTGCGTCAGGGAAAGGCCGTGTTACCGTCCATCAGAGCGGGCCAGCTGGAACTCTATGTGGAGTTGGATGACGGTCGAGTCTACCCATTCACCGTGCTCGCCGATTCCGGACAGATTCTGAAGCTTCGGCTTCCCCCTGACGGCCCTGATCGCTGAATAAGGCCATCACGGTCTGCGAGGTTGCCCGCCACCTGGGCAGCACGTAAAGCGTTCAACTCACACCTGGTCGCCAGCTTGCAGCTGCTGCCCATAACTGTTGAGCAACAGTCGCGGACGATAGACGGGGTTACCGGAAACTGGCCAATCCAGGTGAGCGTATAGTTGACGTCGCGTACCTGTGGCACGCGCCGCCGGCAAGACCAAGCTCCACGTTGACGGGTCAGGCGTTTCCCTCTGCGCTTTTGCGGTATGCGCCCTTTGAGTTGGGCTCTCTTGACATGAAGTACTTTGAATTATAAAGTATTTCAATAAACGGTATGCGCCAGCCATTTATGCAGCCTCCGAAGCGCCGGTGGTGTCCGAGCCAGATGACCCGGCCGCCACTTCTGGATGCCGCGATTACCGCAGGGCCGGTGCAGCCGCGGTATGCGCTGCTGATCAACCCGTTCTACTCGAAGGATACCAACGCGAGCTTCGGCAAGCACGTCCTGACGCCGACGCTGGCTCTGACCAGCTTCGCGGCGACCACACCGGAACACTGGGAGGTCCGGTATTGGGACGAAAACCTGCTCGACGGGCGGCCGCCATTTGCCCCGATGCCTGAGGTGGTGGGAATCACGGTTCACCTGACGTTCGCGAACCGGGCGTTCGAGCTGGCGCAGTGGTACCACAGGCGCGGGAGCAAAGTCGTGCTGGGCGGCCTGCACGTACAGTCGTGTCCCGCGGAGTGTGCGCCGCATGCGGACGCGCTTGCAGTGGGCGATGGCGTGCAGCTTTGGCCGCGGATTCTGGCAGACGTGGAGAAGGGCTGTCTGGAGCCGGTATACACGGCCACGTACACGAACGACTTTCGCCAGGACCCCGCGCCGCGGCGATCGATTCTGCCGCGCAAGAGCTTTCTCACTACCACCAGCTTGATTGCCACCCGTGGCTGTCACAACCGGTGCGGGTTTTGCTACCTGGCAACCGATGGCCTGCGTATGCCGTATCGAATGCGAGATCCCGCCCAAGTAGCCGCGGAGTTCGCGGCGGATGGGCAGCCTTATGGCGTCATCACCGATAACAATCTCGGATCCAACCGTGCGTATCTGCGCGAGCTGTGTCAGGCGCTGAGGCCGCTGAACAAGATCTGGAGCGCGGCCGTTTCCATCGACGTTACCGACGATCCGGCTTTGGTCCGCGTCATGGCCCTCGCCGGATGTACCGGCGTATTCGTGGGATTCGAGTCGCTGACGGATGAGAACCTCGACGACGCGAGGAAGAAAACACCGAAGGCGAGCGACTATGCGCGCAGGGTTCGCATGCTGCACGAGAATGGAGTCTTGTCTCATGCAAGATGAGCCTGGGCGGAGAGTTTGTTTCTCACACAAGATGAGCCTGAAAGTGCGATTCGGCATGCTGGGTATTTATCGTCAGGGTGGAAACAGGCCAAGGGTTGAGCCTGGAGCAGATCCGGGCTTTTCTGGAAGGCAGCGACGAAGTCGATTTCCAGGGGCGGAATCGAGAACAGGTTTACGGTTGGGTAAACCGGACGCTGGAACAGCACAGATACGGCGAATTGGAGCGTGCGGGTCGCGGGTTGATCCAGCGGTACCTGGAGAAAATGACGGGCTTGAGCCGGGCGCAGATCACACGTCTGGTGGGTCGGTATCTGCACGGGGAGCCCGTGCAGGCGAAGCGGTATCGCCGGCACCGATTTCCGCGCCGCTATCAGCGGGAGGACATCGCCTTGTTGGCGGCCGTCGATGACGCCCACGGGACGCTGAGCGGGCCGGCCACGTGCAAGCTGCTCCAGCGCGCGCACCAGGATTTCGGCGAGGCGCAGTATGCGCGGCTGGCACAGCTGTCGGCGGCGCAGCTGTATCGTTTTCGCCAGACTTGGGAATACCGTCATCGGCGCATGGAGTATCAACCCACGCGGCCCACGCCGGTCTCGATTGGCGAGCGGCGCCGGCCCGAGCCAGGCGGGCGGCCGGGTTATCTCCGCGTCGACACGGTGCATCAAGGCGACCTCGACGGAGCCAAAGGCGTGTACCACATCAACGCCGTCGACGAGGTTACGCAGTGGCAGGTGGTCGGCGCCGCGCCGCAAATCAGCGAGGCGTGGCTGCTGCCGGTGCTGGAGGCCATGCTCGGGCAGTTCCCGTTTCGCATCCGCGGATTCCATTCCGACAACGGCAGCGAGTTCATCAACTACACGGTGGCCCGGTTGCTCAACAAACTCCTCATCGAGCAGACCAAGTCGCGGCCGCGGCACTCCAACGACAACGGGCTGGCGGAAAGCAAGAACGGAGCTGTGATCCGCAAACACATGGGCTACATCCACATTCCCGCGCCGCACGCGGCGGCGATCGCGACCTTTTACCAGACACACTTCAATCCGTACCTGAACTTCCATCGCCCGTGCGGCGTGCCGGAAAAGACGGTGGACGGCAAAGGCAAGGAGAAACGCGTGTACCGGCGTTACGACACGCCCTGGGAGATTTTGCGGCAACTGCCGGCGGTCGCCGACCACCTCAAACCCGGCATGACCCTGGCCGGGTTGGAGCGCGCGGCGTGCGCCCAGACGGATCTCGAGGCCGCGCAACGCATGCAGCAAGCCAAGCGGAAGCTCTTCGCAAGTTTCCACCGGAGACGCGGCGCATGAACCGACACCCAAAAACAAAACCTCCTATGAAGGTAAAACCAAGGACGTTTTGTGGGCCGCGCGTGCCTCCCGTCGGTCGGCCCCGAGCATCACAACCGTCATCAGAAAGGAGGCTCAGCAGCGGATCGCATCGCTCCCGGCTCCAGGCTCATTCTTCGATGAGAAAATGCTCCCACTCCCGTTCGGTCCCCAGCAAACCCTCCCCTCGCCGTTGTAAAATAAACAATTCAAGGATATTTCCAAATGCAGAACGCGCTGTTGACGAAGTTTATTCAAAAGAACGTCCGGACCGATATACCTACGTTCCGGCCGGGCGATACAATTCGGGTCCACGTCAAGATCAAGGAAGGCGACAAGGAGCGGTTGCAGGCTTTCGAAGGCGTGATGATTGCCCGCAACAACACGGGACTCGGCGAGACCATCACGGTTCGCAAGGTCAGCTTCGGACAGGGCGTGGAGCGCATCTTCCCCATACATGCCCGCGTGATCGACCATATCGACGTGGTCCGCACGGGCCGCGTCCGCCGCGCCAAGCTCTACTACCTGCGCGACCTGAAGGGCAAAGCGGCGCGCCTGCGCGAGCGCGAATAGCGTTCCAGATTCCATGCGGCCCGAAGCGGCGTGTGGCAAAATCCGTTGCGAAGCCACCATCGAGCGTGAAGTGCGCGCCAGCGGCTTTCGCTGTGTGGCGGGCGTGGATGAGGTTGGCCGAGGCGCGCTGTTTGGGCCGGTGGTCGCGGCCGCAGTCATCCTCTCGCCCGACCGCCCGATACGCGGGCTGAACGATAGCAAGCTGCTGGAACCCGCGCGCCGCGAAACGCTGGCCGCGCGCATACGCGAACGAGCGCTGGCGTGGGCGGTGGCCGCCGTGGATGCCGCCACCATCGATTCGATCAACATCTACCAGGCGTCGCGCCAGGCCATGCGGATGGCCGTCAGCCGCCTCGACCCCGCAGCGGATTTTCTCCTGGTGGATGCAATGACGCTCGACGTGGACGTGCCGCAACGTTCGCTCATCAAGGGCGACGCGCGCTGCCATGCCATCGCGGCCGCCTCGATCGTCGCCAAAGTCTGGCGCGACGAGTTGATGCGCGTGTGGGATGCCGTCTTCCCGGCTTACGGCCTGGCCGCGCACAAAGGCTACGCCACGCCCGCGCACCTGCGCGCCCTGCGCGAATTCGGCCCCACGCCGCTGCACCGGCTGAGCTTCGATCCGGTGCGCGTGCACTCCCGTGCGTGGTTCACCGGCCGGCCCCAGATGGAACTCTTCGAGGCGGCGGCCGCCGTATGATGCCGGCCTCGCCGGACCCAAGCATTCCGCGCAACGATCGGCCGCCGGGCACCCAGCCGCCGTCTGCTACGCCGCGCCCCATCCACCACTGGTACAACATGCTGGCAGCCGCGGCGTTGATCGCGGTGTGCACCTCGATGGGGCTCTTTCTGCTGATTTTCCCCTGGAGCGCGCTCTGGGAAACGAACGCCTATGTGCTGCAACTGCCCGCCCTGCAGGAATACTGGGCGAGCCCGTACATGCGCGGCGCGGTCAGCGGGCTGGGGATCGTGAACCTGTTCTTCGCGCTGGTCGATCTGGTCCGTTTCCGCCGCTTCTTCGAGCCGTAAATGCGCCGCTTGCTTCTGTTGGTGGTCGCCATCGTCGTTTACGGATCGCTCTACCCGTGGCATTTCGTGTTCGCCGGCCGGCCCGAGCCGGTGTCAGTTCTGCTCCATTCCTGGCCCACCGTGTGGGACCGGTTCCTGCTGCGCGACGTCGCGATCAACGTGCTGCTGTATGTGCCAGTGGGCGCGGTCGCCTGTCTGGCGTGGCGGCCCCGCTGGCCGCGTGCCGCGGCGTTGGCCGCCACTGTCTTCGCCTTCACGTTGTCCCTTTCCATGGAGCTGCTGCAGAACTACGTTCCGAGCCGCGTCACCAGCCTTTCCGATCTGGCGACCAACACGCTCGGCGCGGTGCTGGGCGCTGGCCTGGCGCTGGCCTTCGCGTCTGAAATCGACCCACTGTTGCACAGCCACGCGCGGCGCGCTTCTCCGGGCGCCGTTCTGCTGCTGGCTTGCTGGGGCGGCTATCAGCTTTACCCGTTCTTCCCCATATTCAGTTCGACGCGCTTGCGCATGGCGGTCCATGAGCTGCTCGTCACACAGAGTTTCTCGCCCGTGTCGGCATGGGCCGCCACGGCCGAGTGGTTTGCCGCCGCGCTCGCTCTGGAAGCTATCTTCGGACGCCTGCGCGGGTTCTGGCTGGGAGCCGCCATGCTGGCGCTCGGGCTGCGGATCTTCATCCCGTCGCGCTCGCTCGCGCTCGATGAGGTTGCTGGCGCGGCCCTCGCGCTGCTCGCCTGGGAGATCGTGCCGGCGCAGCGCCGTCTAACGATTGGAGTGTGGATGGCGCTGTCGGCAATCCTGCTGGCCGAGTTGGCGCCCTTCCATTTCACCGCGCACGCAGCTCCGTTCTATTGGACTCCGCTCGGCGCCGCGTTCGAAAACGAACGCTGGGGTGCGGTGGTGATTCTGCTGCGCAAGGCGTTTTTCTACGGCGCCGCCGTCTGGCTGCTGGTCCGCTCCGGGGTTCGCTACCCGGTGGCGGGCGGTGCGCTAGCTCTGGCGCTACTCATGCTCGAAATGGTGCAGCGCTATTTGCCGGGCCGCACACCCGAGATTACCGATTCGCTCATCGCCGTGGTCATGACCGCCGCGCTCTGGGCGATCGGCAGCCGGCGCGGACGAGCTGTGTAGTGGCCGGACAAAGCTGTCTCCACTTGCGGCCCCTGGTTTGGTTTAGTATGGGTTTTCGACGCCTGGCAACGTAGCAAGCCGCAGACCGGCCGCCTCCCACACGCGATGCCCTATACGCTCACCAATGTTCAGAACCCAACCAGACTCGCTGCGCGCGGACTGGGATGGGTCGTCATCGTGCTGCTGTTGCTGCGCGCCGTGGCTGCGCAGGGCCAGGGAACGATCCATGGGAAGGTATGGGACACGGGGGACAGCTCCCCCGGTCCGTTCCTCCAAATCACTCTGGCCGGCCAGCACACCGGTTACCGCCGCATGCTGGCCGCCGATTCGAACGGCAGCTACCGTGCCACCGGTTTGCCCCCGGATACTTACACCATCACGGTTACGTCGCCGGTCAACGGCACCTCTGTCTCAACGGTGGTGGTCGAAGATGGCCAAGAGATCGAGCGCGGAATCATCTTCGACAACCGAACTCCTACTGGCGACGGCGCCACGCGCGATTACCTGGATTCGGTTCGCAAGCTGGCGGAAATCGCGCCGGGTCAACAGGGCAGCGCCACCGAAGGCGAAGGGCCGTACGGTTTCCGCTCCAACATGAGTTTCAACGCCAACGGGCAACGCGGACAGAACAACGGCTTCGTGCTGGATGGCGTGGATAACAACGACAACTGGACCGGCGGTGCCATCCTCAACCCGCCGGCCGGGAAGGCCGTGGTGAACCTGGTGGACGGTTACATCCCCGCGGAGCTGGGCCACACTACAGGCGCCAGCGTGGGCGTGTACGCGATCGCCCCGCGAAACCATGCACTGCACGGAAGCGCGCACGAGGACTTCGGCAACTCCGCTCTCGACGCGCGAAATTTCTTCGATGGCGCCCGCAAACCCGCGACGGCGGCAAACCAGTTTGGCGGAGATCTGGGCGGTCCTGTGCGCAAGAGCGGCTTTTTCTTCGCGGACCTTGAAGGCCTGCGCTCGCGGCAGGGGCTGACAGTGATTTCCACCGTGCCCTCCGCCGCTCAAGAGAACGGCAGCTTCGGATTCGCGCCGATCTACAACCCGTTCACTATTGCCGCCACGCCCTCGGGTACCTTCGCGCGGCAGCCATTTCCCAATAACCAGATCCCGCGGAGCTTGTTTTCACCGGCGGGAGAGCAGTTACTCGCTCTTTATCCCAATCCCAACTTACCCGGCGTCGCCGATAACTACCGGTACACGCCATCGGCGCCTCATAATGCCGTCTGGTTTCACGGCCGGCTGGACGAGGCTCTTTCCGCCAAGCACCGCCTCTCCGTGACCGCTGGATACGAGCGCGAGCACGAGCAATCGCCCAGCGCGCTGCCCGCCTCCGCCGGCCTGTCGCTGGCACCGAACAGCCTGGGCAGCGACATCGCCCAAAACGCGGACGACGATGACATGACTACCAACGCCTGGGATGCCGCAGTCGCCGAAACCGCCACGTTACGCGCTAACTTGGTCAACGAGCTTCGCGCCGGCATGGCATCGCTCCAACTTCAGGCTCAACCGCTCGACGATGGAACCAACTGGTCAACTCCGCTCGACATTCCTGGCTTGAGCGCCGACGGCCTTCCCACGGTCAGTCCGACCGGATTTGTTTCGCTGGGCGCAGCCGGCGCGGCGCCGTTCCAGCTTCGCATGACGAATTACCAACTCGAAGACACGGCGCGTTGGACTACCCCGCACCATGTCTGGCAATTTGGCATGCAGGCGATCCGCCGTGTTGCCGATGGCGACGCGGGCACTGTCTCCAGTCGCGGCACCTTCTCATTTACGCCCGATTACACGAGTCAGGAAGGCTCCACCGCGCCGACGGGCGACTCCATCGCATCGCTTCTCCTGGGGTTTCCTTCCGAAGTGCAGCGCGACGTCCAGTTCGCTCCCTTCGATCTGCACGCGTGGGAATTGGCCGGCTTTGCCAGCGACCGGTTGCGCCTGGGCCGGCTCACCATCGAAGCTGGCCTGCGCTATTCCCTCTATCCGCCCCTCACCGAGGCCGAGGGCCGCATGGTGAATTTCAATTTCTCGCGCACTGCCCCGGCGCTCGATCAGTTCGCGGGTCAGGGCGGTGTGAACGGATCTGGCGGCCTGGGATGCAACAAGCGGGCGCTGGCCCCGCGGGTGGGCTTCGTGCTGACTCTTTCGGCGAGCGGCTCTACCACGCTGCGCGGAGGGTTCAGTACGGACTACGATTCCGGAAGCTATCTCGCAGAAGGTATCCTGGCGCGCAATCCGCCGTACGCGTCGTCGCTCGATAGGATCAATGGCACGTTTCAACTGGGCGCCAATCTCACCGCCGGCTTGCCCGCGCCGCTTCCGGTCTCGCTGCTCACCCCGGCGTCGCTCAACGCGGCGCAGGGCAACATCAACGCCATTCAACCCGAGAACTACACTCCGTACGCGGACCAGTGGGACCTGTTTCTGGAGCGCCGGCTGTGGTCGCGGCTGGTCCTCGAGATCGGCGGCGCAGGGTCGATGGGCATTCATCTCGAAGATGCGTTCAATGCCAATCAGCCCTTCCCCGCCCCGACGCCTTATGCGACGCTGCGCTACCCATACGACCCTTATGAATCGCGCATCACTTACTTGAATCTCGGCGGCGGATCGACCTCCTATGGCGGGCAGGCGCGGCTAAGTGGACAGATCCGCCCCGGTCTTATTTTACTGCTGAGTTACTCGCAGTCCAAATCGGTGGACGATTCGGTCGCGCCATTCAGCGACCCACTCAGCCGGCCCGCCGCGCCGCAGGATACTTACAACGCGCGCGGCAATCGTTCACCATCTCCTTTTGACATCGCGCAGCGCGCCGTGTTTTCCACGCAGTACGAGTTACCTCGCCGCACAGGCGGTGGGTGGCTCACGGCCGTCACCCGCGACTGGCGGGCCAGCGCCATCGTGACCCTGCAAACAGGTTTTCCTTTCACGCCGGAGCTGGCGGTCAACAGTCTCAACAACGGTGGCTTTCAACTCCCGGACCGCACTGGCAGCGGCGCGTTGCCCGCGAGTCAACGTTCCTATCTCAATTGGTTCCGCTCGAGCCTGGGCGAAGCGGACAGCGCGTTTCAAGTCCCCGCACTCTATCAGTACGGCAACTCCGGCTTCGACATATTGCGCGGACCCGGATTGGCTACCGCCGATGCCGCCGTCAGCCGCAGCTTTCGGCTCAGCGACCGCCTACGCCTGGAGACACGTGTCTCCGCCACGAATCTGTTGAATGACGTGAACTTCGCGCTGCCCAACCGGTTCCTCGGCGTCGAGTCTTCCGGCGTCATCAGCCACACCGTGACCGCCTCGCGCCAAGTGCAACTGGCCGTGCGCGTGGCGTGGTGAGCCACGCGGGTGCGCAGCCCTACGCGCGTGGGACTTGCTTGTTTGACGGCTACGGTGACCGCTCCCTCCGGTCTCGGCTCCGATTGGGTTCGCGGTTCGAGGTCTTTGCGCGATTCCTTGATGCGTGGGCCGGCCGAGACATGTCGCACCGCGGATTAGAATAGAAGGTCCACATGAGAAAGGTCATTGCTCCCGCTGGCCCCGTCTCCGGCACGATCGCGCTGCCCGGCGACAAATCCATTTCACACCGCTACGCCCTGATCGCCTCCATCGCCGAAGGCGCAACGCGCATCCGCAACTACTCGACCGGCGCCGATTGCCATTCGACGCTTGGCTGCGTCCGCGCGCTGGGCATCCAGGTGGAGGGCGGCGGGACGGAAGTCGTCGTCCATGGCCGCGGATTGGACGGTCTGCGGCAGGCGGCCGGCGACCTCGATGCCGGCAACTCCGGCTCGACCATCCGCATGTTGTCGGGCATCCTCGCCGCGCAACCATTTGTCAGCCGCATCTTTGGCGACGAGTCGCTGTCGCGCCGGCCCATGCAGCGCATCATGCAGCCGCTGGCCCAGATGGGAGCCAGCATCCGGGCGCGCGAGGATAAGTTTCCACCGCTCGAAATCGCGGGCGCAAGCTTGCGGCCCATCGACTACGCGCTCCCGGTGCCCAGCGCGCAAGTGAAGACGTGCGTGTTGCTGGCCGGGCTGTACGCGGCGGGGCGCACCACGGTCACCGAGCCGGTCCGCTCGCGCGATCATACCGAGATTGCGCTGCGGGAATTCGGCGCGGACCTTGCGGTGGAGCGGCGCAAGATCACCCTCGTCGGCCGGCCCAAACTCACCGCGCGCGACTTGGCTGTTCCGTCCGACCTTTCGTCGGCGGCGTTCTTCCTTGTGGCCGCGCTGCTGGTGCCTGGCTCTGAGCTGACCATTCGTGGCGTGGGTCTCAACCCGACACGCTCGGCGCTGCTCGATTTTCTCACAGGGATGGGCGCCAACATCCGCATCCCGACATTGGAAAGCCAGAACGGCGAATTGGCCGGCGACATCGTGGTGCAGCATTCGGAGCTGCGCGGTGGAACGATTGACGGGGCGTTGGCCGCGTCGCTGATCGACGAGATCCCGGTGCTGGCGGTGCTCGGCGCGGCCACCGAGCAGGGGCTTGTTGTGAAAGATGCCGCCGAACTGCGCATCAAGGAAACCGACCGCATACACACGGTGGTCGAGAATCTGCACCGCGCCGGCATCGCGGCTGAAGAGCTTCCCGATGGAATGGCGATTCCCGGCCGCCAAAAGTTTCATGCCGCGGAGTTCGCCTCACACGGCGACCACCGCATCGCGATGGCGTTTGCCGTGGGCGCGCTCGCTGGCGACGGCGCATCGGTCATCGATGGCGCGGAGGCCGCCTCCGTTTCGTTCCCCGAATTCTGGGATACGCTTGCGTCGAGCGTTCGGTAACGCGGGCGATCGGCGCGTAACTCGATGTTCCCGCGCAACGGACGGCAAGTTACTACTCGGTCTTATACTCGACTTGCGGCCACGGCGGATACGCATAAGTCGCCACCAGGCTCTCGGTTCCATCGTTGCCGATGGCTTTCACACCGAATCTAGTGTCATCGATAGACACTTCCTCGAGCGCGAACTCAGTGACGTTGCCGACGAAGATCTCCTGCTCCCAGAATGGCGCGGTGGTCGACTTCATCACCACAGCATAGCCCTTCAGGTTGGCGGCCGGGCCGGCCGCGCGCCAGCGCAGAACCGCGTCATAGCCGTTGCCCCGCGAGATCATCGGCAGCCGCGCGGAGCCGGCCGAAGCCGCCAAGGCCCGGATGTCCGGCGGCGGCGGCGCCAACGCCAACGCACCCGCCGCCGCCGCGTTTAGCTGGGCCACGCGCGTGGTGTACGGCACCGACATGTTTTCGAGCGTATCTGCCTCGTTGTGCTGGTTCGCCAGGATCTCGTTGGCCGTGGTAATCCGCACGGCGCTAAAGCCCTCCCGCTGAAACGGCGTCTGGTCGCCGCCGCGTCCCAGGCGATCCGGCGCGTACTGCGGGTTCACCTTCAGATATGGCACATAGAGGGCGCCCGCCCATCGCACGTAACGCGCCAGTTCCTGCGCCTGGCTATCGAGCCGGTCGTCGCTATATACGTTCACCGCATTGTTGCCGGTGCGGCCGTCGCCGCGAACGTCGGTGCCGATGATATCGTTGTTCAGCACGGCTTCCACGATCGTGCCATCCTTCTTCGCCTGGGCCGCCTCCAGCGTGCTGCCCACCAGCCCCTGCTCTTCGCCAGCGAACGCAAGGAACACCAGCGTTTTCGAAAACTCGTAGTGGCTCATCACACGCGCCAACTCCATGACGGCCGCTATGCCGCTGCCATCGTCGCACGCGCCGGGAGCGGGCAGTTCGGCCGTCTTCTCCCAATCCACGTGTTGGAGCCCTTCGCCCGCCGGAAGCTTGCCGATGTTGATGGAATCGTAGTGCGCACTGACCACTACCTCGACCTCCGGCATGGTCTTGCCCGGCAGCACCGCGACCACGTTATAGAGGTCGGCGTCTTTGAAGATGCGTCCCGTCTTCTTCACGCGCCAGTGGTCGTATCGCACTTGCAGGCGCGGGCTGTAACTCTGGAACTCCGCGAAGATCCACTTCCGCGCGGCTCCAATGCCATACTCCGGGTCGTCCTGCGGCGACAGCGTGTTGCGCGTGCCGAAGCTCACCAATTGAGCGATGGTCTCGCGAATGCGCTCCGCGGAAACCTCTTCCACGATTTTCTTTACCTGTGGTTGGATGGCGCCGTCGGCGGCCATGTCTGCCGCGGCTAACGCTCGCACCACCATCAATGCGCACAATAGCGGGCTAGCTGGTCTCATGGAAGTCCAGCATATCGCATTCGTGCCCGCCCTCGATTATGAACCTATCTGGAAGGTTCCGGCTACCTGCAGCCTGGATTGCGCGGAGGAGTCGCCCACATACACGGTGTAAGTGCCCGGCGCAACCAGCCAACTGCTGGAAGCTGTGTCCCAATATGACAGCGGATGCGAAGAATCCATCTCATCCACTTCCACCGTCACGCTCTGCTGCTGGCCGGGCGCGAGGGGAACCTTCTGCCATCCCACCAGGCGCTTGGGCGGTTCGTTGGTGCTGGCCGGCAGCGCCAGGTAGACTTGTTCCACTTCCGCGCCCGCCGCAGTTCCGATGTTAGTCAAATTGAAGGTCACTTGGAAGTTGGGATTGCTCGCGGTCAGGTTGTTCACCAGCGCCACGTTGGATAACTGGAAGGTGGTGTAGGAAAGTCCGAACCCGAACGGAAACTCCGGCGTGTAGTTATTCGAGTCGTACCACTTATAGCCGACCTTGAGTCCTTCAATGGTGTAGTCCGTGGTGAAGGGCGCGGTCGCGGAGTTCGACCCTGGAATCACGGGACGCGGCAACTGGCTCACGCTGGCCGGAAACGTGATGGGGAGCTTGCCCGATGGATTTACGTTGCCAAACAGGATATTCGCGATGGCCTGTCCGCCGCGTATGCCGGGAAACCAAGCCTCCAACACCGCGCCCACGCTACCCAGCCAGGGCATGACTTGCGCTCCGCCATTTTCCATCACCACGATGGTGTGCGGATTGGCCGCGGCCACGGCAGCTACCAGCGCGTCCTGATTGATGGGCGTCGAGTGGATCACGTCGGTGAAATTCAGGCTCGGCATGTCCATCCCCTCACTCGTCCACTGGCTGACAAACACAATCGCGACCTTGGATTCAGCCGCCAGCGCGGCCGCGGTGATGGCATTCGTTCCATCGTTATAGGCGACTGAGGCATTGGGCGCCGCGGCCCGTATCGCTTGCACCGGCGAGGATGGGTCCCAGATCACCCAGGCCCAGCCGGGCGGGCTGGGCCTGCCTTCGATGAGCGCCGGCTGTTCGGTCGGATACACTTGCGCCGAGCCACCGCCGGACAGCACGCCGATATCGGCGTGGGAGCCGATCACGGCAATCGAACCGACGGACGCCGCGTTGAGCGGCAACTGCCCACCCGTATTCTGGAGCAGCACCGCGCCTTGTTCCTCGACGGTTTGCGCGATGGTCTCATCGGCGGCGACCATGGCCGGGTCCAGTGACGTGACAGCGGCCGGCTGGTTAAAGACCCCCACCTGGTACATGGCGGTCAGGACTCGCGTCGCCATGTCGTCCACGCGCGATTGCGGGATCTCGCCCGCGGCGACGGCCGCTTCGAGTAGGCTGGCGCTGAAGTTTACGCTGTTCGGCTGCTCCTGATCGAGCCCGGCCAGCGCCGCGACAACCGTTCCGTCCGGCACCGCCGATGGAATCGCCCACCAGTCCGACATGACGAATCCGCTGAATCCCCAGTCGGTCTTCAGCACCTGAGTCAGTAAGTATGGGTTCTCGCAGGCCCAGGTGCCGTTCAGCAGATTGTAAGAACACATCACCGACTGCACGCCGGAGTCCTTGACGCCGATCTCAAACGCAAGCAGGTCGCTTTCGCGGCCGCTGCGGTCGTCGATCAGGACGTTGCTCTCCGTGCGGCCGGTTTCCTCGTCGTTGAACGCAAAATGCTTGACGCATCCGATCACGTGCTGCGCCTGAATCGCCTGAACGTGCTCGGCGGCGATCTTGCCGGCAAGGATGGGATCTTCGCCCTTGGTCTCGAAGGTGCGGCCATCGCGCGGCTCGCGGCCGATCATGTTGGTGTTGCCGCCCAGGTTCACGTTCAGGCCATAGGCGCTGGCCTCCGCGCCGATCACCGATCCGAACCGATATGCCAGATTCAGGTCCCAGGCAGCGGCGCTGGCGATCGAAGAAGGCAGCGCCGTTGCCAGCCTCGAAGAATCCGCCACCCCCAGGCTGCCATCGGCGAAGTAAAGGGCCGGAATGCCCAGCCGCGGAATGCCGGGGATGTAGCCACCCGCGCCATTCGGCAGCGCGTAGTCGTTCGACGGCGTGCCTCCGGTGCCGGAAAGCAGTTGCAGTTCTTCGGCCGGAGTCATCTGCGCCAGCATCTGCTTGGCGAGTTGCGCGGCGGTTGCCGGCGCGGGCAGCCAGAATCTGCCCGTGGACACAGTGAGGACTCTGCCCGTGGGGTTGGTGACGGTCAACACCGCTTCGACCGGCGCGCCCGCTGGAACGCCGGCGGGATAGACGAAGTTCAATTGATCGATAATGAAGCCCGGAGCTGCGCCGCAATAGGTCACCGTGGCGGCGATGCCGCCAATCGTCAACTGGCAGGCTGCCGTGCCGCCGACCACCGAGAGATCGTTCAGGTTCGTTGCGCTATCGCCCACCCCATCCTGCTCAGCCAGATTCTTCGGCCCCAATCCGTTGGCCCAAAGTTGATATGTGCTGCCGGCCTGGACCGCGCACTGCGTGATGGAGCAGCCTTCCGCGGCCGTTCCGGTCACCCACGCCACGCCGGTCATAGTGTTGTTGGGGAACATGGACGGCGCGGCGGTGGATGCGATGGTGATCTGCTCGACGTTGCTTTGCACTCCGGCGCGCGTGACCTGCACACTCACCGCGGTCGAGGGTGCGGTCTCCCAAGGCACCTGGAAATTAATCTGCGTCGGGCTGACATAAATGAGCGGCGCATTGACGCCGTTGACGCTAACGGTGACGCCGGCCACCGAAGTCAGGAAGTGGTTGTTCGAATCGAGCACCTGCGCGCCCTGGTACGTGTTATCGGCGAGATTGTCGCCAAACAGCGACGCCAGGCTGCCGGGCGAGAGGTCTCCCAGGAACGACGCAGCATTTACCACACCGGCGGGCGTGATGACTGGCGTGGCCGTGGTAACGGCTAACGCCTGATAGACGCGAACGTAATCCACCAGCATGTCCTGGTTCGGAAACGGCGCGGTCGGATCGGGCGTGCCCAAAAATGTCGTGGGTCCGCCGATGGCCAGGTTCAGCAGCAGGAAGAATGGTGCGTTGAACTTCCACTGACCTGCCGGGACCAAAGATGGCGTGGCCGTGTAGTAGAGAGCGCCATCGACATAGAACGCCACCGAATTCTCGGACCACTGGATGGCGTAGACGTGGTAATCGCCGGAGACCGTTTCTCCCATCGGCAGTGTGAACTGGCCTCCAGCGTTGTAGTCGGTGGTGCTGCCGGTCGCGGTCGGCCCATGCGCGGTGCCGTTGTTGATTGACAAATCATTGTTGAAAGTCCCAAAGTTCTCCATGATGTCCACTTCGCCGCAGGTGGGCCATCCGACGGAGCTGTAGTCCTCGCCCAGCATCCAGAACGCGGGCCACACACCATGACCGAAGGGCAGCTTAATCCTCGCTTCCACCAAGCCATATTGCCAGCTCAGATCGGCAGTGTGCGTGGAAGCCCCAGGGCTGCCCGTCTGCAGGCGCGCCGATGTGTAGTTGCCGTTCGAATCGCGGATGGCTCGGATCACCAAATTCCCGTTGCCATCCTGAAAGGCGTTATTGGAGGAATTGGTGTACGTTTCGGCTTCGCCGTTGCCCCAGCCGCCGCCGCCCAGGTCGTAGTTCCACTTGGTGGGATCCGGCGGCGAGCCCGCCGCTCCGTTGAACTCATCGCTCCACACCAGCTTCCAGCCGGTGGTGGTCTGGGACGCCGCCGCAAACGCGGTCAGCAATGTTAAGGATGTAACCAGAAGAAGACGCATAACCAGAGTCCATCATCGGCCAATCGGCGCATCGATGCAAGATGCCCCCGTGCCGATGCAGCGTCAGTCTCGATTCCTGGATAATGTAGAGACCGGCTGGCCCAACGCAAAGGCCGGCCCGCGCGTGAAGCCATGACCGACCCGAACCTGCCAGTACTCATCTCCGCCGAGAAGATCCAAGCCCGCATTCGCGAGTTAGGCGAACAGATTTCCGCCGACTATCCTCAGGGCGACCTCTATTTCATTTGCATCCTGAAGGGCGCGTGCTTCTTTTTGACCGATCTGGCACGCGCCATGAAACGCGACGTCTGGGTCGACTTCATGGGCATTTCGACCTATGGCAAAGGGAAGACCACTTCGGGCGAAGTGCGGGTGACGAAGGACCTCGACATCTCGATCGAGGGTTCCAACGTGGTGATCGTGGAAGACATCGTGGACAGCGGGGTGACGCTGAATTACCTGATGCACGTGCTCGAACAACGCAAGCCGAACTCGATCCGGATCGCCGCGCTGCTCGACAAGCCGGAGCGGCGCTTGCGTCCGGTTCACGTGCACTACTCCGGATTCCGGATCGCGGATCGCTTCGTGGTGGGATACGGTCTCGACTACGCCGAGAAGTACCGTAACCTCGACGACGTGTGCGTGCTGGACGGGCAGGAACCCGGGCCGCCGGCGGCGTGATTCGGTCCTGCCCCGCCGCCGGTCCCGCGTGGTTGTAAGCTTGTGGTTGAGATGCGACCGGTTGCGCTAGTGGGGATCGGCAAGACGGCCTTCGGCGCCTTCGCGGACAGGAATCTGAGCAGCCTGGCGGTGGAAGCAGGCGAGAAGTGCCTGCGCAATGCGCACGCCGGGCCGTCGCAGGTGGAGTCTTTCTACCTGGGGAATTTCGCGGGTCCGGCGTTCGTGGGGCAGAACCATCTGGCGCCGTATGTTTCGACCGCGCTGGGTATCCTGGGTGTGCCGGCAACGCGGATCGAAGCGGCTTGCGCCTCCAGTGGCTCGGCCTTCTTCCACGCGTGGACCGAAGTCGCGGCCGGCGTCTACGACCTGGTGATGGTGGTGGGCGTGGAGAAGATGACCTCACAGCCCACCGCGCGCGTCAGCCAGATTCTGGCCGAAGCGGGCGATTGCTCCGGCGAAATGAAGGTCGGATCGACTTTCGCTTCGCTGTTCGCGATGATCGCGCGGCGTCACATGCACGAGTTCGGCACCAGGAAGGAACACCTGTCCATGGTGGCCGTGAAGAACCACGCGGCGGGCGCGCTCAATCCGGACGCGCACATGCGCAAGGCGATCACGCTCGAACAAGCGATGGCGGCCAAGCCGATTGCCGAGCCGCTCAACCTGTACGATTGCTCGCTGGTATCCGATGGCGCGGCGGCGGTGCTGCTGGCGCCCCTCGAGCGCGCCCGCGAATTCGCGGCGAAGCCCGTGCGGGTGCTAGGCATCGCGCAATGCTCGGATTACCTGGCGCTGGATCAAAAAGCGGACATCACCACCTTCCCGGCCGTCCGGCGCGCTGGGGAACTGGCGTACCGTATGGCGGGTGTGTCGGCGCGGGAGATCGAGTTCGCCGAGTTGCACGACTGCTTCACCATCGCCGAGATCGTCGCTACCGAAGACTTGGGGTTCGTGGAAAAGGGGCGAGGCGGCCCGTATGCATTTGCCGGCTGTACGTCGCTGGCGGGCGAGCGGCCGGTGAACACCAGCGGCGGGTTGAAGGCGAAGGGCCATCCGGTCGGCGCCACCGGCGTGGCGCAAATCTGCGATTTGGTGCTCCAGATTCGCGGAGAGGCCGGCGCGCGGCAGATCGTGCGGCACTCGCTCGGCCTGGCGGAGAACCTCGGCGGAAGCGGCGCCACCTGCGTGGTCACCATCCTGGGGGCTGCATGAGAAGCGGAATTGTGTACACAGAGACCGTGATCTGGTCGGCGCCTGAGGCATTCGCCGCGGACGTCCCGTACCAGACGGCCATCGTGGCGCTCGATGGTGGCGGCCGCGTGACCGCGCGCGTGGCGGGAGACCGCGTCGCGATCGGCGACCGGGTGACGGAAGCCGAACCACGCAACGGCATCCCCTTTTTCCACAAGGCCTGAGGGTTTCCGGACTGCGGGCGACGAAGGCGGCGCCTAGCCTAGTGGACCATCCCCGGAACGGATCCGGCTTACCATACGTACGTCGTGAGAATCCGCGGATGTCCCGAAATGCGATTCTCCACCGGAACGCGCAGCACGACCTGGAGATTTCTCTTTGGCCAATTGGGGGGGAGTAGCCGGGCGGCCTCGGCGAAGTATTCGGGATTGCTGAGGAATTCGCCCGCCGCTATGGTGCCGTACTGGGTGATACCGGCAGCGACGACTAGTGGCCGGTCCGTGGTGGTATCGAGGACGCGCGATACGATCGCGTAGTCGTAGGGAACATCCCAGGTCGGCCAAGCCCCGGTCAGCTTCCATGCGGTGTTCTCGGGATGCTGACTGTCGCGGACCATGTCGGTGTCGTGCACAGCGTCCTTGAGGAAGGTGAAGCGCAGTTGGCCGGCGATCCGGATGGTCCATGGATTGTCCCATGCACCGATCAGCACGACTGGCGTATCCCGCAGGTCAGCGAACGATGTGGACCGCTCACCACGGACGTTGTACGGCTTCCGGTATCTCTCCAACAAGGACGTTATGCGCACCAGGCAAAAAGCGTCGTCCAGCGCCACATACCGGTCCCGCAGAACGATGAGATCCTCCTCGCGTATCGTACGGTGTGTGGACAGCGGCACCGGCGGCTTCTGGGCAATCAGCCCCTGAATCTCATCCTGCGATTCGGCCGATCGCAGATTGTACGCAGCCGGCTGCCCCACGCAGATCATCACCGTGCCAGGCGATTTGAGCAGGGGGGCCCAAAGCTGATCGAGGTCGGAGCGCCTCCAACGCGGCACCACCAGCGCCGCTACCAGAAGCAGAACTGCCGCAGCAGTCACGCCGCTGGCACCGGCCCAAATCCACTTCCGCTTATTTGGCTGCACTGGCGCCACCGCGCCACCCGTTTCATTGAAATGAAACTCCGCAATATAGGAACCGGAAAGCAAATCAATGCGGGCCTCGGATTCGTGCCCGGGTTCCTGGTAATATTGCGCCAATTTCTTTCGAATCTCGGCCGCGCTGGCCCGAACGATGGGGTCTTGACTGGTGTCGTAGTCGGCTTCGCGTCCGAAAACCGCGATGCCCAGAGTGCGCTCTTTTAACGAGGCGGTATCTCCCGCAAGAGTCCTCTCGGTAATGTGCCGCAACAGAACCTGGCAGCGGCGGCTGGCCTTAAACAAGTGGCTAGCGAGGACACGCTCCAACGACAGCCGAGCCTCTTCCGCCTTCTCCGGTGGCAGTCGGGGCATCGGAACTTGAGGATCGGGCTGTCTGGACACGGCCTTATGGCTCAATGACATGCTAACACAATAATGGACTGTACCTGTACCGTACCTTGATTTTTTCTTGGCCTGTAACATAGTGTAACGTACTGATTTAACACGGCCGAACACGTTCCATACCGTAATGTCCTTATAAGCTCGCGACGGGCAGGTGTACTCTTTGGCGACAACCAGTCCGGGTGCGTCCGTCCACGTGGGAGGAAGGCAAGCCGGGTCAGAACTGGATTTTCTTCCATTTACTAGGAGGTAAATGTGCAGAAGGTTAGCCTCAGAATTAGCTTGTTCCTGTTCGCTCTCCTGGGAATTTTCGCATTCCAGGCGTTCGCGCAAGAAGCAACCATTGTTGGGACCGTAACCGATCCGTCAGGTGCAACGGTTCCCAATGCAACCATCACTACCAAGAACATCGATACCAACCAAGTCGGCCGCTTCGTTACTAGCGCCGACGGCACGTACGTGGCACCCAGCGTGCAGATTGGGCACTACGTGGTCCGCGTAGAAGTGGCGGGCTTCAAGAAAGCGGAGCAGAAAGACATCGTCTTAGGCAATGGCGATCGCGCCCGCGTAGATTTCAAGCTGGAAATCGGCAACGCCACGGAGAGCGTAACCGTGGAAGCAGCCGCGGTTGCCGTCCAGACCGAGAGCGGCGAGGTCAGCGACTTGATCACGGGAGATCAAATCGCCCAAATTGCTACTAACGGTCGCAGCATTTACTCGCTGGCCGCTCTGACGGCCGGCGCTTCCAGCGCCATGCCGGACTACCAGGTAGCATCCTCGGTCGGCGCAAACGCCAATATTAGTTTCAACGGCCAGCGCATGTCCCACAACCTGTACCTGATTGATGGTGGGGAAGACTTGGACCGCGGCGGCGCTGGCACCATCAGCGTTATGCCCTCGATCGAAGCCATCTCCGAATTCCGTCAGCTCACCTCGAACTACAGTGCGGACTACGGATTGTCTTCCGCCGGCACCATGACACTGGTGATCAAGTCCGGCGTCAAGGATTTCCATGCCGGGGCTTGGGAGTTCCTCCGCAACGAGGATCTGGACGCCAACAATTACTTCCAGAATCTCGCTGGCGAGGCGAGGCCGCTCAACAGATTGAACAACTTCGGCTTCAACGTCGGCGGCCCGGTGTACATCCCGAAGGTTTACAACAAGGACAAGAACAAGACGTTCTTCTTCTACAACATGGAGTGGCGCAAGATGCTCACTGGCGGCGGCATCAACACTACTGTTCCGAAGAGCGGCGAGTACGGCGGCGCCATTACCAGCGCCATCCACAGTCCTTATGCGTGCGAGGTTTCTGCGGCCGTTGCCCAGCAGTTCCAGGGTGCGGGCCTCGCGCTCAGCGGATGCACCAACGGGGCACCGGATTCCAGCAAGCTGGTTGCCTTTTCCAACAACACGATCCCCACGGCACTGCTGAATGCGAACGCTCAGGGGTACCTGAAGGCCGGCATCTTCCCGGCTCCTACCGCCGGTGCCCAGTTCATCGGCGGCAGCAATGTCCCGAACGATATCCGCGAGGAGATCGTCCGCGTCGACCATCACTTTTCGGATAAAGTCTGGCTTTACGGCCACTGGATATCCGACTCGGTCGCCCAGAACTTCGCGACCACCATGTGGTCCGGCGACAACGTCCCCTCAGCCGGCAACACTTTCGGCAACCCCTCGTGGAGCGGCGTCATTCACTCCGCTTTCACCATCAGCCCCACCCTGCTCAACGAACTCGCGTTCAACGGCAACGGCAACAGCATCGCCATTCTGCCCTCTAGCACGAGCGTGATTTCGTCCAGCGGCGTTAACGTCCCGTCCATATTCCCGAGCGCCGTCAACATCGACAAGCGGCTTCCAGCTATTGACTTGGCTGGCTCGACTGGAACGAACTACACCCTCAATTGGACGCCGTGGACCAACAAGGCCGACGACTACCAGATCCGCGACGACTTCTCCTGGACCAGGGGTGCGCACCAGATCAAGATCGGTGTGAGCTACGCTTATTACAAGAAGCTCCAGACGTACTTCGCCAATACCGAGGGCGGATTCAACTTCAACGGCCAGTACAGCGGCAACGACTTCGCCGATTTCCTGCTCGGCATGGCCAGCAGCTACAGCCAGGACGCCTACCAGGGCATTGGCAACTGGGACAACAAGTCCTATGCGCTCTATGTCCAGGACAACTGGAAGGCCAGCACCCGCTTGACCCTTAACCTCGCGCTGCGCTGGGACGGTATCCCGCATACCTATGAAGCGAACCAGCAGTCGGCGAACTTCTATCCGAACCTGTACAATCCGGCCGATGCGGCGCAAATCACGCCCAACGGCACCATCGGCCCCAGCAGCCCCGGCTTGGGCACCAGCCCTCTCTCGGCACTGTCGGGCTTCCCGATCTATCTGAACGGCATCGGTATTGCCGGCCAGAACGGCATTCCGAAGGGCCTGGTGAATCCCGCCTGGAGTAACTTCGGTCCCCGTATCGGTTTCGCCTACGACCTCACAGGCGCCGGCAAGACCATCCTCCGCGGCGGCTTCGGAATCATGTACGAGCGCATTCAGGGCAACGACATGTATAACGGCGCCACCAACAGCCCGTTCGGCGCTAACGTCGGCTACAACAATGTGAGCCTTTCCAACCCGAACCAGAGTCTGCTGACCGGTGCGACGCTCACCGCTCCCATCACGGTCGACAACGTAACCGGCCTGGACCAGACCGACTATAAGGCGCCGAGCAGCAACCAGTACAGCATCGGCGTTCAACAGGCAATCGGAAAGGATACCGTGCTTTCGGTTTCCTATGTCGGCAACCAGAACCGGCACCAGGAGGCCTACACCCCCATCAATAACCCGAGTCCCAACCTGCTTCCGGCGTTGATCAACGGAACCGTCGCCTACAACACGGTGGTCCCGTATCTCGGCTATGGCAACATCAACATGTCCGGAAACGACATGAACTCCCATTACAATTCGCTGCAGATGAACCTCCACTCGCGGCTCGGGAAGGACCTCAGCCTGCAGGTGGTCTATACCTACGCCAAGGCGATGGATCCGGTTACTGGCGGCAGCGCAGCGGACATGCAGACCGTCTCGGACCCGTACAACCGCGCTTACGACGTCGGGCCGAGCCCGTTCGATCGCCGGAACACATTCGTCGCCAACTTCATCTACAAGCTCCCCATCCTGCGTGGCGCTGACACCAACAAGGTGTTGAAGGCGACCCTGGGCGGCTGGGAACTTTCCGGTATCGTGACCGAGGAATCCGGCATCCCCGTCAACGTCACTTTGGGCGGCTCGCAGGGCTCCAACGGTGTGGACGGCGGGACCAACCGGCCCAACATCGCCGGCAACGTTTCCTACCCCAAGACCTTCGCCTCGTGGTTCAGCACCTCGTCGTTCTCGTCGCCAGCAATTGGCGCTTGGGGCAACATGGTTCGGGACTCCGTGTACGGTCCGGGCCGCAACAACTGGAACGTGGCTTTCGTCAAGGACTTCACGTTTAGCGAATCCCGCGGCAGCTACTTCGAAATCCGCGCCGAGACCTTCAACCTGTTCAATCACACACAGGCCAACGGCGTCAGCAGCGGCTTTACCTCCAGCAACTTCGGGCAGGTGACTTCCACCTGGGACCCGCGCACGATTCAGATCGGTTTGCGGTTGATGTTCTAGCCGCTTACCGCAGTATCGCGTCATCACTCACCGCCCGGGCCTTGCTGGCCCGGGCGTTTTTTTTGCGAGCACCCGAAACAGAATGAACCGGGCCGCTACTTCGCCGGTTCCTTCACCTTCACCACGCGATCTGCCGCTACGTTCCTGAGTTCCTGCACGATCCCCGAGGGCCAGCGGATTTCCACCGTGTCTGCGGCCTTCGCCGCGCCCAAGCCGAAGTGGGTGGGGCCGGCGCTCGAGGAAGCGTATCCGGCGGCGAAAGAGACGTGGTTGTATTGCACGCTCCCGCCGGCCGTTACTTTGATGCGGGCGCCGATGCCATCGCGATTGCTCTTTGTCCCTTGCAATGCGAAAGCGATCCAATGATTGCCGCCCGGGCTATCGTTGATCCAGATCTCCGCCGGCGCGCTCAGGGCACTCACCACGACGTCCAGGCGCCCGTCGCCGTTCAGGTCCGCTTCTGCCGAGCCGCGATGCCGGCTGGGTGGCTGCGCCGTCAAGCCGGCCTCCTCGGTGAGCGCCTGAAACCTGGTGCCATCCAGGTTGCGGAAGACCGTGTTCGGCTGCTCCACCTGCACTCGCGACGCTTATCCCAGCGATTGCACATGGCCGCGCGTCACGAAGATGTCCTTCCAGCCATCATTGTCGAAATCGGCAATGGTGGGAGAATACCCCGCCATCGGCACGCTGAGCCGGGCCATGCCGCTCGCCCCGGTGATGTCGGCGAAGCCGCGCTTCCCCAGGTTGTGGAACAACGGAAACGTCTCATTGTCGAGTGCGACGAAAGCGATATCGGGCAGGCCATCGTTATCGATGTCCCGAAAGTCCACGCCCATTCCCGAAATGAACTTCCCATCTTCCGCCAGCGCCACGCCCGCGTCGAACGCAACCTCCTCGAACTTGCCGCCGCCCTTATTGTGAAAGAGCGAATTCTCCATCTTGTCGTTGGTGACGAAGATGTCCATCAGGCCATCCAGGTCGTAGTCCGCAATTCCCACCCCCATTCCCTTCCCGGGATGGGCGCGGATGCCGGATTCCTCCGAAATATCGCGGAAGGTTCCGTCGCCGTTGTTCACGAACAACTGGTTCGCGGTAGCCTTGTAGAATTTCGGATGGCAGTAGTCGCGCTTGCCCGGAGCCGCCTCGCAGACCGGCTCGCTCTGGAAATCCCAGGCCAGGTAGTTGACCACGAAGAGGTCCAGCAGCCCATCGTTGTTCACGTCCACCCACGCGCCGCCCACCGACCACAGGGGGCCATACTGCTTGTCCGGCTGGTCCAGCCCAGCCTTCGTCGTGACATCCGTGAACGTGCCGTCGCCGTTGTTGTGGTAGAGCCGGTTGCCATGCACACCGCCAACGAAGATGTCTTCGTAACCGTCGTTGTCGTAATCGCCGATCGCGACGCCCGTATCGAAGCCCGTGCCCGCCAGGCCGGCTTTGGCGGTGACATCCTTGAAATTGCCCTTGCCATCGTTTTCGAAGAGCCGGTTGGAGTACTTCGGAGAGCTCTTCTTCAGGGTCTCGATATCGGCACCGTTGGTGAAGAAGATATCCGGATAGCCGTCGTTGTTATAGTCGAACACCGCAACCCCGCCGGCCATGGTTTCCGGCGCATGGCGCTGCGGCGTCTCGCAGCCATCCAGCCGGAAATCGATGGGGTGGTAAACGAAGTGGATCGGCGCCCGCGCATTCTGGCCGGAAGCAATTGCCCACACCGCAGCCAGCAGGCCGGCCGCAGCAAACACGAGGCGGCCAGGCACGGGCACGCCGCTCATGGGAGTTGCTTCCTCTCGACTTCCGGCAATGCGATCAGCGGCGCCTGCGGCTCTTCCTTGGCCAGTGCTTTCACCTTGGCGAACTCCGCATCCGCTTCCTGTTTGCGGCCCATGGAACGTAAGAGCCTGCCCAGGCGGTAATGCGCGTCCGGCTTGGTCGCATCCAGGCGAATCGCCTCGCGAAACTGGCTGGCGGCGCCCGCATCGTCGTTCCTCGCTGCCAGCAGGATGCCGAGATCCAGGTGGGCGAGCCTGATGTTCGCCTGCAGGCTCAGCGCCAGACGCAGATGTTCCCCGGCGTCCTTGGCCGAGTCCAAATGCAATTCCGCGTCACCCAAGTAGGTCAAGGCTTGCGTGTGCTTTGGCTGCTCGGCGAGTTCCGCCTGGAACTCGCGCCGTGCCTCCTCGAAGCGTTTCTGCTTCCAATACATGTATCCCAGCGCGAAATGCGCCTCGGGCTCGGGATGCGAGGCTTTCACCGCGGCTTCGAACTCCGCGGTCGCCTGCTCTTCCTGGTTTGCCGCATCCAGCACTTCGCCCAAGAGCAGGTGGACCGGCGCGGAATCCGGGTCCTTGACGAGCAACGCACGAAACTCGTCGATCGCAGCCTGATATTGTTTCGACCACAGGTAGCTCTGCGCCAGTTTAAAGTGCAATTCCAAGTTCTCCGGCTGCTGCTCCACCGCCAGCTTCAATTGGACCGCGGCGGCATCGAATCTGCGGCAGCCATAGTAGCTCATGCCGAGCAAAACGCGCGCCTGGAAACTGGCCGGCTCCGCCTCCGCAGCCCTCTCGAAGGCAGCGGCGGCATCCGGAAACCGATCCAGTTTCATATACGCCAAGCCAAGGTTCAGGTAAATACCCGGCAGGTGGGGATCCAAGGCAATGGCCGCACGGTAATGCGGAATGGCCAGTTCGTACTTGCCCTCGCGCGCCAGCCCAAGCCCGGCAGTGGCCTCGGCAAGAGCCCCTGCGCCAGCCGCTCCCCATGCGCAGACGACCGACGCGATCAGGATCAGAACGGATTTCATAGAGTCGATCTTGCAGCCCTTGTACCTTACATAGTACCTCGACGCCCTGGGGTCTTCTCCGCCGAGCCGGCTTCCCGGGCTTGCGGACAACGTGCATGGATTCATGGGCGACGCGCGTCGCCCTGCCGTGTTACGCAGCCACCAACTGGGTTCCCACGTGCGCTGCAAAAACCTCAGCTCGCATTATCCAATGGTGGCTCTTCCGGAATGCCGGGAGCTTTCCCCGGTGCGGCAGAGTCGGCCAAATACTCGAGTGCGTGCCGGGTGAGCGCCGGCACGGCCGGGTCCGGGTGACGGAGCAACGAAATCAGCGTGCGCACCCAACCCAACTCGCTCGCATCGAGACCGATCACCGGAACGTTGTGCCGCGCCCCATCCTGCCCCGCGCTCTTGGCCACTCGCCACACCCTTTCAATAGCCTCTTCGTCACCCATGGGCGATTCTTGAACCGCGGCGGCCCGGCCAGCCAGCGCCGGCCGGCCAGCGTCATATCACCCAGATCCATACCCCGGATCAACTCTTTTTAGTTCACTTTCGGCGGGCTTGCATGCAAACATGAAACAAAGGCATCCTGGTTTTGCGTCGATATGAATTAAGGGGGACTGGAAATGAGGGACGGGCGTTATATCGACATCCCTGGCAGCGGAACCCACGAGCTCCCGCCGCTCCTGCTGAATTCGCTGGCGGACCAGGCACCGGCCGGGGACGTGCCCGACCTGGCTTCGGTGATGCCCGAAGCCGAGGATATGCTGGCGGTGAGCGATGCCACCGAGGACATCCTGGAGCACCGCAAGTTCGAGCTCGCCGTGCAACTGGCCGAAAGGTACAAGGGACTGCGCGCGCAATGGCGGTGGGGCGATTCCATCCTGGCATGGATACGCCAGTGCGAGATCACCTTCGAGGGCGCCGACGGGCTGCGCCAGCTTCTGCATCCCGATATCTGGCCGCACGCCAGCCGGTCCAGTTTCGTGACCCTGCTCGAGGAAAAGCAAGTCGCCGCGGCGGACGTGCCGCTGGAGCGCGCGGTGGGCCTGCGGCTCACCTTCCGCCAACCGCCGCCCATCGATTGCTGCTCCAACCAGTTCCTGCTCTACCTGAACTCCACCGTCGCCAACACAGCCTACCAGACCTGGTCGCACCTGGTTCCCGACGAGCTCATGCTGCTGCCGCCGCACCGCTTCCATTTTGAAGTGGTCAACATCGGTAATTAGGCGGCGGGCCATTGTTCGCCCTGCGCGGATCAGTTCCACCGGCGTGGCGCATGAGGCGAGTCAATCCCCTGTAGCCCGCCCAGCGGGGCGCCGAACCACACTCACTTCGGTGGCTGGTAACGTTCGAGGGCGGTGCGCAGGGTCTTCTCGAGCTCGGTGTTATTATCCTTCTCCGCCACGGCCAGGGCGCGTTCGAGGGTTTGTCTGGCTTCGGCGGGATGGCCTGTGTTGCCGTACGCCGCGCCCAGAATCGCCAGGCATCGCGCGTCCTTGCCGCCGCTCAGTTGAACGGCCTTCTCCAGATGCGGAATAGCCTCGGCGAAGTTACCTGTCTTGCTCAGCAGGAATGCGAGGTCGAAGCGGTACTCGAGCGATTCGGGCGCCAGCGCCACCGCCTTCCGGAAGTGCACGGCAGCCTCGCTCGCGTGTCCGGTGCCGGCCAGCGCGGTGCCCAGCTTGTTGTGCGCGTCGGCAGAACCGGGCGCCAGCGCCACCGCCTTGTTCAGATGTTGGACAGCTTCCGCCGTCTCGCCCGTCTCGAATAGCAAGACGCCCAATTCGGACTCCAACACCGGGCTGCCGGAGCCCAGTTCGAGGGATTTCCGATACTGGGCGACCGCCTCGATCGGGTTGCCACTCTGAGCCATCGCGTAGCCAAGGTCGTAATGATACTCGGGCGAGTCGGGCGCCAGCTCCACGGCCTGTTGCAGATGGGCGATGGCATCGCTGGTTTGCCCCGCCTTGGCCAGCCCCGCGCCGAGCTTGTTGTGCGCCTCCGCCGAATCGGGCGCCAGCGCCATGGCCTTGTTCAGATGATCCAGGGCTTCGTCGAGGAGACCCTTACCGAGCAGCACGGTCCCCAGTTGCACCTCGACGGCGGAATTGGTGGGGGCCAGTTCGAGCGCTTTCCGGTAGTGGACGATGGCCTCGTCCGGCTTGCCGTCCTGCGCCAATGCCCACCCGTAGCCGGCTAGACGGATGGCGTCGGGAGTGAGTTCGCTGGCCCTCCGATACTCCGGCAACGCCTCGGCCGGGTGGCCCGTTCGGGTCAACGACACCGCGAGATTGTAGTGCGCCTTGCCGTCGTTGGGGTCCAGCAGCAGGGCCTTACGCCACAGCGCGATGGCCTCGGCAAACTGGCCCTTCTCCATAATGTCGTGGGCCTGCGTGAATATCCGGTAGAATTCGGTCACCGGCGTGTCGATCCGCTCCAGACCGCCCTTTGGGATATTGGCGAACTCGGGAATGTTCACTGCGCGGTTCGCCGCCGTCGAGTCGTCGATCAGAATCGCCGGGCTGTCGATGCCGTTCTCGTCGATATGCGTGAGAAACATCTGCGTGTACAGGGTCCGGCTCTTGGACGAGAACACCATCCAGCGTCCATTGGGCGAGAAACTGTGCCAGGAGTTCATCCGGCTCATGTTGCAGTTCATGCGCCGGGCCACCCCGCCCTGGCCGGGGACCATCCACAGTTCGCTGTCGGGACGCATCAACAGGCCGTTTTTGTTGCGCACGTACACAATCCATTTGCCGTCGGGTGAAACCTTGGGGAAGTCGTTGCTCATCCCGTCTTCGGAGGCGCCCACGATGCGTTCCGGTGTGCCGCCCTTCCCGCCGGTGAAGGGCATGCGGTACAGGTCGTACTGAATCTGCGTTTCGTTTGGGCTGTTGGCATAGTCCGAGCGCGGCTGGCCTGCGGGATACGAGTCGCGCGCCTCGGCCCTCGAAAACACCAGGTACTTGCCGTCGGGGCTCCAGAATGCGCCGCAGTGCACGTATCGCGGGTCGTCGGCCCCATGCAACGGCTGCAGCTTGCCGCTCTCGTGGCTATACCAGGCCAGCACGCCTCGCGTGGGAAAGAAGACCTGGCCGAAGCCGTAGTCGCGCGGGTAGGAAGCCTGGTAGATGCGCCCTTCCATACGCGGTTCGCGTTCGCCGGGGACCTCGATCGAGTTCACCACGTACTTCCCGTCGGGCGAAACCTGCGACATGAACCCAAACCGCTTGGGAGTGTCCTTCTCGGAGAACTCACTCCAGTGGATCACGTAATCCTTGGTGATGGTGGTGATCTTTTTCACCGGCACCAGACCGTACAGCCCCTTGTCGTTCAGCGGCCCGTCGACGTCGATGCCCAGCGTCTTGCCATCGCTCGAAAAAGAGTGGCAGTTGGCGCAGGTGGGCGGGTTCTGCATTACGATCTTGCTGCGCGGCTCATCGAGGTAGCGGAGGCGCCACTTGATGAGCGGGATGGCCGATTCCGGCAAGGGCCGGATGACGCCCTTCTCGCCCGGCAAAACCGGGATCAACGGCACGTCGCGGTAAAAAATGGGTGCGCCCACCGGATCTTTCGAGGTCCGGATGGCGACCTCGCCGCTCGACACGGGATAGGCGGAACCCGCGTCGGCAAGCCCGCGGATGGCCACCGTCGCGGACTGTTCGACGGAGTGCGCCTTGATGAGTGCCCAGGTGGGCTGGTCCGGCTTCCAGGTGTGCGCCGCCGCCTGCTCCGGCGTCAGCGTGGGCGGCACGTAGCCCTCATAGCTGGTATCGATTTCCCCGATCTGCATCTTCTCGCCGCGCGAGGCGAAATGCAGCGGCGGCGTGCCATCGCCAAACTCGATCTCGATCCGCCAGGCCGTGGCCGCCTCGCTCGTCTCCCGCCAAAGAAATGTGGGTGCGGTGATTTCGGGCGGGAAGAGGGAACCTGGCGCAGGGTAGTCGATCAGGATGGGATCCGGAGCCGGAAGCGCCGCATGGGCACTGACCAGAATCAGCGTGAGTGCCACCAGGAACAGGCTACTGAACAAGCCCACACGAAGTCCGCGCGACATCGGGGGAGGTACCCAATCCATTATGCGTTTGGCCATGCTTCCAATCGGGCGCGACTTGCTCGCACCTGCCCCTCTGCGTGTTGGCCGCCGGGCATCAGGCTGCCGCAGCGCCCGAACCGCGCATTCACCCTGAGATGCTCTTCTTCAGTTCATCACATTCGCGCAACCGGCGCAATCGGAAGCGGACGCAGCGAATCCCGATCCGCTGCGCCGCTGGCTGTTAACGCCGGCTTGGATAGATTACTAGTGACATGCGGCTCTCTTTTCGAATCCCTCTGCCCCGTCGCCCGCTGCTCAGCGTCGCGTTAGTCTGCTCGCTTGCCGCAGCGTTGCCGAGTCTCTCGATTGGGACCAACAATCTGACGGGCACCAGGAATGCGCGCGCGAACACGCCCGAGGAGATCGTCGAGGGCATCGCCGCGATCTGCAGCGAGATCCGCCAGCATTCACCGGAAAGCCGGATTGTATTGATGGCGATCTTCCCGGGCGGTGCGCAGCCGGGCGATTTCTGCTGGGCGCCGATCGCGAAAACCAACCAGCTGCCGGCGCAGCGCTTCGCCGGAGACGCAACCGCGACCTACATCGACCTCGCGGCCCAGTTTTTCGCGAGCGATGGATCACTGCCGGAGGCCCTCATGCCGGATGGCACTCACCCCAGCGATGCGAGTTACAAGATCTGGGCGGATGCGCTGATCCAGGCCGGCGTGAAGCCGTAGCCGGGCATCGGCGCGGATTCACGCCAGCGTGGAACCGCGCGCCGGCCGGGACAAGAGCAATCGAGGGACGCCGCCGTGCCGCCTAATCCAGGGTGAAGCGGAGGCTGTTCGATACGTTCCGTCCGCCCTGGGTGAGGATGACGGTCATTTGGTACTGGCCCGGGCTGAAGCCCGCGGCACCGAGCGCGAACATATAGGGAATCGTTTGCCGCTTGGGGTCCAGGGTCAGCTTGAGCGGCACGGCAGCGGCTAACACATCGTCCCGGCGCAGCTCCATGGACAGCGCGGGCGCTTCGCTGGACCCAGGATCCGCGTGAATGTCGAAGAAGAAACTGATCTTCGGCCCCGCCGCTTTGGATACGTGCCCGGAAAGATTCGGAACCACCGTGCCGTCCGCGTAGCGGAGTGGATCGCCCGCTTCGGAGGCGCCGGGATCGATTCTGCGCACCAGCAGCACGTCGCCCAGCGCCAGTCCCTTCCCCACCGCTGGGATGGAAACGTTGTCGCGCCGCGCCCCGATCTTCCCTCCATGGGCGTCCATGGCAACGCTCTCCAAAACGTAATCGCCGGGAGGCAAGCTGAATTGGCGCCGGAGAGTAGCCATATCCGGCGAAGCCGGCTGCGGGTTACCGAGAGTGCGCCGGTTCGAAATGTCCTCGCTGAACTTCCGTACGACGGCGCCGGAGGGGTCCTTCAATTGAGCCAGCACCGACACATCCCCCGCGGACGGCGCGGCGGCCTCCGGCCCGGACGCCGGACGTTCGAGCGGCACCTGGACCACCACCGAATTCACCAAGTTGTCCGGCGTGTTGCCAAACCGGAGAACAGCGGCGTGCAACGGCAGATCCGCCGCCAGTATCGGCGCCGCCAGCGCTTCGAGCAGCCGTCCTTCGACAGCGGATACCGCAACCCTGTCGCCGGGGCGCGCCACATAGCGCGATTGAATCACGACACCCTTCCGCAGCGACTGCACGCGGAACGGGCGCCGGCGGCTGGTTTCGTCCGTGCCGGGCGAGGTCCACGATGCGAGGTAGTACGACGTCAGGTCGTCGGCGATGCCGCGGGTACGGTTGCGGCTATCGCCGCCCAGTGCGTATACGTGCGCGCCGCCAGTGCTGAGACAGATCCCCTCCAGGGATTGCGGCGTGCCTCCTCCCTCACCGGCGATGATGCGGCCGGCGAATTCGCTGGCTACGGCCCCCTCTCCCGCAGGGTCCGTCGAACCAGTGGCGAGGCCGCCCGTCATCGTCTCGGAGCCCATCGCGGCGGAACTTCTCATTCCTATGGCTGTCTCGGGGTCGCCGATCTCGGAGTCCACCGCATAGATGGTTACGTGCGCCCGGTTCGCCACCTGCGCGATATTGCGAAGCTCCTCGGGAGAATTCGCGTAGTACCGGATCCCCTCCGAGAAGAAAACGATGAACTTGCGGCCTGGCAGAATCTCCTGGCCTCGCGAGGCAGCCAGCAGACCGGCCACCGATGGCGTGGCCCGTCCATCGGTCTTGAGGGTGCGCTGCGAATCCAGCAGCATCGCCTTCAGTATTTTCGCCATCATCTGCCGCGATCCCGAGGCGCTCTTCGCGTCCTCTTCCATCTGCCGTTCGGCGGCCTCGGTCGCCTGGACGGCTTGCGACCGGTCCGCAACGGTGGTGACGGCCACGGCCTGCCTTACCGCTTCCACATCGGTGGTCGGCCCCTGCACCAGATGGAGGCGCCCTTCGCCGCGGAGAACCATGAAGAGAACGCCGTGTCCGGAAGCCTCCTTGATCAATTCATCTGCCAGGTCGCGATCTTGTTTCGCGACGCCCGGAACCACCTCGTCGAATAGCAACGTCACGATGGGAGGCGCTTGCGGCGCGGTCACCAGGCGAAGGCTGCTGACTGGGACCGGCTTGCCGCCTTCGACAATCTGCACTTCGGAGGCAGCGAGATCCAGCACGGGGTTGCCCTTCCTGTCATGAGCACTCAGTTCGAGGGTGAGCTCGGGGCCGTTGCCAGCCGCGGGTCCGGGCCCCGTCGTTCCCGCGGGAACCGGGACGGTCTGTGCGCCAACCGAAAATGAAAACAGGAATGCTGCGAAAAGCAGAGCGAGCCGCGCCGGTACTTGCGGCCATACGCGAATTGTACATGGCATGAGACATTTCTCCTGAAATCGTCCGTCACGGCTGGAACTCCTGTGGGCACCACACTGGGCTGCGGCCATGGCGGAGCGGCCTGCCGTGACCCCGATCTGCCGGGATCTTCGATCGATTCTGCGCGGCTACTCCAGTGTAAACGAGACGCTCCTCGATATGGTTTGCCCGCCCTGCCTGAGAATGATGGTCATCTGGTATTCTCCCGGCTTCAGGGCGTTGGCGCCGAGCGTGGTCAGATACGGAATCGTCTTCCGCTTCGGGTCCGCCGGTAGCTTCAGCGGCATGGTCCCAATCAGATCGTCGTCGCGGCGCAACTCGGCCGTCAGCGTCGGCATCTCCGTGGAAGCCGGGTCCGTATGGAGGTCGAAGAACAAGTCGATTCTTGCGTTCAAGGCCTTGGAGACGTGCCCCGACAGATTCGGCACCACCACACCCTCGGCACTGCGCAGCGGATCGGTCTCGTCCGCCGGGCCCGCGGCATCGATGCGCCGGACCAATAACACGTCCCCTAGCGCCAGACCGTTCGCCACCGCTGGGATGATGACCTCGGCCCGCCGCGCTCCGATCTTCCCACCGTTGGCGTCCATGGCTGCGCTCTCCAGCACGTACTCGCCCGGCGGCGCGCTGAACTGGCGCCGGAACGTGACGATGTCCTGCTTCGTCTGTCCCGATGCGCCGATCGCTCGCCGCGGCGCCACGTCCGCGCTGAATTTCTGCACCACCGCGCCGGACCGGTCCTTCAGTTGCGCCAGCACCGAAATGCTACCCTGATCGGCCTTCATTTCCACCTGGTCGAGCGGCACCTGCACCACCATCGAATTCAACTGGCTGTCCGGCGTATTCCCGAACCGCAGCACCGCGGCGTTCAACCCAAGATCCGCGGGCAACTTCGGAGCCGCCAGCACTTCGCTTAGCCGTCCTTCGAAGGCGGAGACCTTGGCCACGTTGCCGCTGCGCAACGGGAAGTAGCCCGCACGCGATGCAATCAGAACTCCCTTCCGCAGCGACTTCACACCGATCGGGCGCATCTTGGTCTCGTCGCCAGAGCCGGGTGAGATCCACGACGCCAGGTAGTAGGAGTTCAGGTCCATGGCGATTTCGATGGCGCCCTTGTGCCCCTCGGTCATAGCGAACACGTGCCCTCCACCCGTGTTCGCGCAGACGGCCGTCAGTGAGTGAGGAGTACCGGTGTTGCCGCTCATGATATAGCGGCTCGCGTCTTCGAAGGCTTCCGTGGTCAGTGCCGGATCCATATCCCCTGAGCCGTTCACACCCGGTTTATTGGGGATGTAGCCCTGCACCTGGAGAGTGCCCACCTGGGCGCCGACGTAGTGCGCCTGCGCCGACTGCGCGTCGCCCATTTCGGCGTCGAAGGAGTAGATGCTCGCGCGCTCCCGGTTCGCCGCCTGCATAATGTCGCGCAGCGTCTCCGGACTGCTCTTCTTCCAATCCAGTCCCTGCGAGAAATACAGGATCGCCTTGCGCCCCGGCACGTCCTGCTGTCCACGCGCGACCGCCAACAACGCCGCTACCGATGGCGTGGATTGCGCATCGCTCTCGGCGGTCTTCTGCGAGTCCTGCAGCATCGCCAGCAGCATCTTCGCCGTGGCCTGGCGCGCCCCAGCCGCGGAGTCGATCTCCTCCGTCATCTGCTTCTCCGCGGCCTCGGTGACCTTGATGTAATCCGGTCGCTTCGCCATAGTCGCGGCTTCAATCGCGGCCTTTACGGTCTCGATGTCCGTGGTCGGTGCCTGCACCAGGTGGAGGCGCTTCTCCACCTTGAAGACCGCTAAGCGGTAGCCGTGCCCCGCAACCCCCGCCAGGACTTCCTCGGCTAGGTCTCGATCCGTCTTCGCGACGCCCGGAACGACCTCATCGAAGAGGAACGATATCGTTTCCTGCGTCTCGGCGGCCAGCCGAAGGCTCGTGAGGCTGACCGGCACACCACCGTCGGTGATCGCCAGATCGGCGACCGTGAGATCGGGAACCGTGTTGCCCTTCCGATCGTGCGCCACCAACTCGACGGTGACCTCGGTGGGATTTGCGGCCGTTGCGCCGCCGGGAAGCAAGCCGGTCTGGGCCAGAGCCGGCAACTGAAACAGGAACGAGATCCATGCAAGAGACAATCCCGCCAGGACCGGCGGTTTGGAGACAATTCGCGGCATTCAGCACCTCCTCGGGTACTCGACTGCTTTACCTCATGGCTAGTCCAGCGTAAACCGTACGCTCCTCGCCACCTTCTGTCCACCCTGCCGGAGGACAATGGTCATTTCGTATTTGCCAGGTTTCAGATCGCTGGCGCCGAGCGTGGTCAGATACGGAATCGTCTTCCGCTTCGGGTCCACGGGCATCTTGAGCGGCATGGTCCCAATCAGATCGTCGTGGCGGCGCAATTCCGCCGATAGCGTCGGTGTCTCCGTGGAAGCCGGGTCCGTGTGAAGGTCGAAGAACAGATTGATCTTCGGGCCAGCGGCCTTGGAGACGTGCCCCGATAGATTCGGCACCACGATGCCCTCCGCGCAGCGCAGCGGATCGGTCTCGTCCGCCGGGCCCGCAGCATCGATGCGCCGGACCAATAACACGTCCCCTAGCGCCAGGCCGTTCGCCATCGCTGGGATCACCACATTGGCGCGCCGCGCTCCGATCTTTCCGCCATTGGCGTCCATCGCTGCGCTCTCCAGCACGTACTCGCCGGGCGGCGCGCTGAATTGGCGCCGGAACGTGACGATGTCCTGGGCGGTTTGCGCTTGCTCGCCGACGGTTCGCCGCGGCGCCACGTCCGCACTGAACTTCTGCACCACTACACCGGACTGATCCTTCAGTTGCGCCAACATCGACACGCTGCCCTGCTCGCCCGCCATTTCCACCTGGTCGAGCGGCACTTGCACCACGACCGAATTCAACTGGCTGTCCGGCGTGTTCCCGAACCGCAGCAAGGCGGCGTTCAACGGCAGGTCCGAGGGGAGCTTCGGCGCCGCCAGCGCTTCGATCAGCCGTCCTTCGAGGGCCGACACCCTTGCCACGTTGCCGCTGCGCATCGGGTAGTATCCCGCACGCGATGCAATCAGAACCCCTTTCCGCAGCGATTTCACACGAAGCGCACGCAGCTTGGTCTCGTCGCCGGAGCCGGGTGAGATCCACGATGCCAGGTAGTACGCGTTCAGGTCCATGGCAATTTCGGTGGCGCCCTTGTGCCCCTCGGTCAGGGCGAAGACGTGCGTGCCACCCGTGCTCGCGCAGACTCCCGTCAGCGAGTGCGGATTGCCGGTGTTGTCGCTCGACTCCAGGCGCTGCGCGAACTCGTTGGATTGCTCGGACACGCCCATCCCCTGCCCCAACATACTTTCCGGCACCCCGCCCATCCCAGGGACCGCCGGACCGGTGGGGATTGCCATGGTCTTGTTGGCCAGTCCCTGCTCGGCGCTCATCTGGGCGCCGACGATGAGCGCCTGCGCCGCCTGAGCGTCGCCCATCTCGGCGTCGAAGGAATAAAGGCTCGCGCGCTCCCGGTTCGCCGCCTGCGTAATGTCGCGCAGCGTCTCCGGACTGCTCTTCTTCCAGTCCAGGCCTTGCGAGAAATACAGGATCGCCTTCCGCCCCGGCACGTCCTGCTGGCCTCTGGATAGCGCCAGCAGCGCCGCCACCGATGGTGTCGACTGCGCATCGCTCTCGGCGGTCTTCTGCGAGTCCTGCAACATCGCCAGCAGCATCTTCGCCGTGACCTGGCGCGTTCCAGCCGCGGAGTCGATATCCTCCGTCATCTGCTTCTCCGCGGCCTCAGTGACCTTGATGTAATCCGGTCTCTTCGCGATGGTCGCGGCTTCAACCGCAGCCTTTACCACCTCGATGTCCGTGGTCGGCGCCAGCACCAAGTGGAGGCGCTTTTCGATCTTGAACACCGCGAAGTGGTAGCCATGCCCCGCAACCCCCGCCAGGACTTCCTCGGCCAGTTCGCGATCCGCCTTCGCGACGCCGGGAACCACCTCGTCGAACACGAACAGGATCGTCTCCTGCGTCTGGCCGGAAAATCGAAGACTCGTGAGACTGACCGGCACACCGCCGTCGGTGATCTCCACGTCGGAGGGTGCGAGATCGGGAACGGGGTTGCCCTTCCTGTCGTGCGCCGTCAATTCGACGGTGACCTCGGTGACACTAGTGGCCGTCGCGCCAACCAGAACCGACCCCGTCGGCGCCGGCGCAGACAACAGAAACAGGAATGGCAGGAACGCGAGAGACAATCCCGCCAGCACTTGAGACTTGGGAGTTACACGCGGCATTCGGCATCTCCTCGATCGATTACTTCACTCGTGTCCCCTGCCGCTTGCCGGAGCCGTCGCCGATGGCCGGCCGAATCCACATTCGCGGCATTTAACCCACGTTCCGGAGCCGCGCCGGCGCCGCGCGGCTACTCCAGCGTAAACGAGACGGTCTTCGACACCGTCTGCCCGCCCTGGCTCAGGTTGATGGTCATTTCGTACTCGCCCACGGCCAGGGACTTGGCGCCCAGCGTGGTCAGATAGGGGAACGTCTTCCGATCGGGATCCACCGTCAGCTTCAGCGGCAGTTTGGCCAGCAGTTCGTCGTCATGCTTCAGCTCCGCCGACAGCGACGGCGCGTCCGTGGAACTCGGATCCACGTGAATGTCGAAGAAGAGATCGATTTGCGTACTATCGGCCTTCGAGATGTGACCGGAGAGATTCGGCACGACCACGCCTTTCGCGCAGCGTAGCGGATCGGCCGTTTCGGAGGGCGTGGCGGGATCGATGCGCCACACCAGCACCACGTCCCCCAGCGCCAGACCCTTTGCCACCGCCGGGATCACCACGTTGGCGCGCTGCGCCCCGATCTTCCCGTCGTTGGCGTCCAGGACCGCGCTCTCCAGAATGTACTCTCCCGGCGGCGCGCTGAATTGCCGCCGGAAACTGATAAAGTCCTGCGCGACCTGTCCCGGCTCGCCAACCGTCCGCCGTGGCGTAACGTCCTCGCTGAATTTACGCATCACAGCGCCGGATTGGTCCTTCAGTTGCACCAAGACCGACACGGCTCCCTGGCCGCCCTTCATCTCGACTTTGTCGAGAGGCACCTGAACCAGCACCGAGTCCACATCGTTGTCCGGCGTGTTTCCGTACCGCAACAAGCCCGCGTGCAAGGGCAATGCCGACGGCACGTCCGGTGCCGCCAGTGCCGCCAGTAGCTGTGCTTCTGCGCCAGACACCCTGGCCACGTTTCCGCCACGCAACGGGTAGTATCCCGCGCGCGACACAATCAGAACCCCCTTGCGAAGCGACTTCACACTGATGGGGCGCAGCTTGCTCTCGTCGCCGGAACTGGGTGAGTTCCACGAAGCCAGGTAGTACGAGTCCAAATTCATCGCGATTTCGTTGACGGCCTTTTTGCCGTCTCCGGCGTCCACGCGCACTCCGCCAGTGGTTTGACAGACCGCCGCCAGCGATTTCGGCGAATTCACCGCGCCCTCGCCCGAAGACAAACGGCCCGCGTACTCGTTCGCTTGAGCGCCCGTCCCTGGGCCTTCCGCGCTGCCCGTCGTACCCATGGTTGCCGCGGCCGGGCCGGTGGCGACGCTACCCATCGCCTGCCCGCTGCGGAGCGCGGCACCCGCCATCATGGAGGTGGCTGCCGCCACATCGCCGATCTCGGCGTCGAAGCCATAGATACTGGCCCGCTCGCGGTTCGCCGCTTGCATAATGTCGCGCAGCGTCTCCGGACTGCTCTTGTCCCACGCCAGACCTTGCGAAAAATAGAGGATCGCCTTCCGCCCAGGCACATCTAGCTGGCCGCGCGAAAGCGCCAGCAACGCCGCTGTCGACGGCGTGGCTTTCGCGTCGTTCTCCAAGGTCTTCTGCGAGTCCATCAGCATCGCCAGCAGCATCTTCGCCGTGGCTTGGCGCGGTCCCGACGCGGCGTCGACATCCTCGGTCATCTGCTTTTCCGCAGCCTCGGTAACTTTGAGGTAGTCCGGCCTCTTCGCCATCGTCGCCGCTTCAATCGCGGCCTTCACCGCCGCCACGTCCGTGGTCGGCGCCTGCGCCAGATGCAGCCGATTTTCTATTTTCAGGACCAGGAAGTGGTAGCCGTGCCCCGAAACCGCCGTCAGCAGTTGCTCGGCCAGGTCGCGATCCGTCTTCGCGACGCCGGCGACAACCTGATCGAACACGAACGCGATCGTCTCCTGCGTCTCGCCCGCAAGCCGCAGGCTCTTGAGGCTGACCGGTACGCCGCCGTCTGTGATCTCCACGTCGTTCATCGTGAGGTCTGGAACGGGGTTGCCTTTCTTATCGTGCACCGTCAGTTCGACGGTCACCTCCATAGGATTGGCAACGGCGGCCCCGGACCCAGCTCCGCCCGCGGGAACCGAAGCGGTCTGCGAGTAAGTCGAAATAGAAAATAGGAATGGCACTAATGCGAAAGCGAGCCGCACCAAAGAATGCGGCCGCACCGCGATCACATGCGGCATGGCATAACCTCCTTAGATATTATATTCCTTCGGCGTATCGGGCGGCGGAGCAATGGCTCTAAAGGGCTATCGACGAATCGTTGACTTCGCGCACGAGTACCACCAGAATGGCATTATCGACCAAGTTGGTTCGTCAGGAAGTGGACGGAGCGCGGTATTCGCGGGCACTGGCTCTGTCAGCGTGCATCCTCAGGCCC
>Ga0074045_10000248_pt1 | contig 51772 bp, 43 predicted proteins | sample BogForMeECP23OM2_FD_94442 | JGI IMG/M metagenome (GOLD analysis project Ga0074045, IMG submission 94442) | Bog forest soil microbial communities from Calvert Island, British Columbia, Canada - Bog Forest MetaG ECP23OM2 | ecosystem: Environmental > Terrestrial > Soil > Wetlands ... | reverse complement strand
CAACAGCGGCTATACATTCAGCCCATCCAGCCAGAGCGCTACGGTTAACGGTGCCAATGTGACCGTGCCGGCCTTCACGACCACGGCGGTGTATTCCATTTCGGGGACGATCAGTGGGACCGGTGGCAACGGGGCCACGGTAACGTTGAGCGGAGCGTCGAGTGCGACCACAACCGCGAATTCTTCCGGCGCGTACAGCTTCACCGGACTGGCGAACGGCAGTTACGCGGTCACCCCGAACAACAGCGGCTATACATTCAGCCCATCCAGCCAGAGCGCTACGGTTAACGGTGCCAATGTGACCGTGCCGGCCTTCACGACCACGGCAGTGACAACGACGTATTCCGTCGCCCTGCAGTGGGATGCGAGCACCTCGACCGTGGTGGGCTATTACGTGTATCGCACCACGACAAGTGGAACCGGATACGTAAAGCTGAATCCCTCCTCGGCCGCCACCGGCTTGAGCTATACCGACACGACCGTGCAGGACGGGACGACCTACTACTACGTCACAACGGCCGTGGATTCTGGCGGTACGGAAAGCTTGTATTCCAACGAAGCCCAAGCCATCATTCCCTGAGTTCTAGAGCAGAACAACTTCATTTCTTAGCGGAGGTCCTTGCCGGAAGAGATCGCGGCCCGGTGAAGCCGCCTCCAATTGGCATAGGTCCAGACCAGAACTTGCGCCAGCAACGCACCCAGAGCGTCAATCGCGACGTCCCGAGTGGGGGCCTCCCGGAGGGGCACGAAGGACTAGTGCCACTCATCCAGGCTAGCTTGGGTGACGGCAATCATCAGAGTGGCCAGAGCCCAGCGAAAACGCCTACCCGAACGCCCTCCGCGAATTCCATGGAAGACCGTGATGCTGAATAAGCGGAATTCAGCGACGTGCGCCAGTTTGCGAATCCCCACATGCATAGGGCGTAGCAGGCGTGGTGTTGCTGTAGGGTAAAGCCAATGGAGCAGCGGGATAATGACCCGCGCGGTTTCTTCACCGCTGAAATAATGCGTGGAAAAGAGTGAAATCAGGAGAGCAACAAGAATTGCGGGCAACCTGTAGCGCAGGCGGCGGAGCATGATGATTTTGCAATTGTTCCTTGCTGATGCCTAGTGCCCTTCCAGACTCTCCAGGAATGCTCCGACTCACATGAAGCTCTACCAGTTCAATGATTGAGAAACTGAACCGGCCCTCAACTTCCAGCTAGTTCAGTTAGCGCCTGCCGGGCATTGCCCGCCACGGCCGAGTTCGGATCCAGGCTGATCGCCTTCTCGAGTTCCACCTTTGCACGCGCGGTATTGTTGAGCTTCTTGTAGGTCAGGCCTAGGTGGTAGCGATAGGTCTGGTTGTTCGGTACCTTCTTGATGGCATCCTCGAACAGGGGCGCAGCAACAGAAAAGGCACCATTGTTGTAATAGGCCCAACCAAGAGTGTCAGCGGAATTGGGAAGATTCGGCAGACCTTTCCGTGCGGTCTGCGCCAGCGTCAGTGCCACGTTGACGCTTCCGCCATGTTCAAGGAGGAGATAGGCAAGATTGTTGGCAGCGTGTGGTTCATCGGGTTTCAAGGAGAGAACCTTTTGGTAAGCAACCTGAGCTTCCTGCCATTTTCCCTGCCCTTCATACAAAGCTCCAAGAAGGAAATAGAAGGACGGATCGTCCGGCGAGAGCTCAAGAGCGCGACGATAAGTGGCAATCGCTTGATCAAGTTCGCCGTAGGCGGCTTGGGCTTGAGCAAGCAGCCCAAGGATGAACGGGTTTTTCTTGTCCAGATCCCCAGCGTGCTGGAGTGACTTTTCCGCCTCCGCAGTCTGACCAACCCTCAGGAAACTCTGACCTTGCAGGGTGTAGAGGGCGGCGTTGTTGGGGTCGCGGTCGATCTGCTCCCGCACCAGTTTCAGGGCGTCCGCTGTCCGATTCTGACGGAAATATAGATCGGCCAGACCTGAGACGGCCTCGACGGATTTCGGATCGCGGTCGAGAGCCTGACGGTAATAGGCTTCGCCCTCTTTCCACCGGCGCTGAACCGCGCGCATCTGGCCGAGCCTCATGTAGGCGATGGGACTCTGCGGCGCAAGCGTGAGAAGAGTGTTGAGATCGGCCTCAGCGCCGGCAGCATCGCCCTGATTGAAGCGCGCTGTGGCGTGTTCCAAATAACCCTCAGGCGCACGCGGAGCATATTTCTTGAGCTGGTTCGAAACATCCTCCAGATTGCGCCAGTCCTGGCGTTGCAGGGCAACATCCGCCAGAGCGCGCCAGGCCTGGGGCAGAGACGGCCGGAGGCGCACGGCCTCCCGCCATTCGCTTTCCGCCTGCTCCCACTTTCCTTTATCACGATAAGCAAGGCCAAGCTGGTAATGGCCGAAAGCGTTGTCTGGACCGCCCTTCAGGCCTTGCTGGAAGGAGGTGAGGGCATCGTCAACCTTTTTCTGGTGCAGAAGAATCTGGCCCTGCAGAATCAGTGCGGCGGGATCCTGCGGCGACTTTTTCAGAATATCGGCATTCATCTGCGCAGCATCGTCGTACCGATCATTCAGGATAAGGAGTTGGATATAGATTTTACGAAGCTGCGTGTCGTTGGGGTGTTGAGCTGAGACAGTCGCGAATTCATTCAGTGCCTTTGCACTATCGCCTCTGGTGAGATAAAAATCGCCAAGCATGCGATACGCAGCTGGATCGTCTCCGAGGTCCTTTTTGCATTCTTCCAGAGTTTTCTCCGCCAGATCTTCACGGCCCTGATTAACGTACAAGCCGGCCAACGCGGCACGAGGCAGCGGATCTTTGGGAGCCAACTGCATGGCTGATTGAAACTGCTTTTCGGCGTCTGGCCAGCGTCGCTGCCGTTCGTAGAAGCCACCGCGGGCCATTAGCGGGGCATTGGAAGTTTTATCGAGCAAGACGGCTTGGTTCAGGTTCTTTTCAACCTCTGCGAACATTCCCAGGTGTTCCTGAATCGAGGCCAGTATGATGTAGGCAGAGGGGCGATCAGGTGCCAAAGCGATGGCACCCTTCGCTTCCGTCGTGGCGTCTTTGAGGTTTCCGAGGAAAGCGTCGGCCTCAGACAGAAGGAGCTTGGCGTCGGCATCCTTCGGATTACTTGCCAGCATTTGTGCAGCACGGTCTCTCGCGTCCCTAGCTTTACCACCCGCGAGCAGAAGCTTGCCGAGCTCCAGTTGTGCTTCCTCGTTTCCGGGCTGAAGGTCGACCGTCTTCAGTAATTCCTGGTAGGCGTTGCCCCAGGTCTTTTCCTTGATGAAGCACTTCGCAAGTTTGAAGTGGGCCTCTGCGGAAGTTTTGTCGATCTGAATCGCGCGCGAGTAGTAGATCACCGCTTCCGGGTATTTGCTCTTGCCGAACTCCTGATCGCCTTGCAGAATGAATCTCTGCCTCTTCGCTGCCGGGTCAGTGGAGCAACCCGTGAAACTTAGCATGAGAAGGCCGACCGCCACGGTACTGAGGAGGCGGCTAAAGAGGAATGCCGGGCCACTCTTAATTTTTCGCATCTCTCTCACATTATCTTGGCTGGCAAAAATAGGGGAACACACGCCACGGTTGCAATTCTACGCCCTCTTTGACGGTTCGAATGTGAGTTCCGCCAGGAGAGTTAACTCTCCATATAACAATAACCTAGGGGAGTTTTGTGAGAAACGGGGAGCAGACAAGGGAGTTGCGGCACGGCACTTCAGGAGAGAGGGGCCGCAGGCATAGGGAAAAGAAGGCCTGAAGTGGATAGGGAAATTCCACTCTTACAGGGTGTGGCCCACGTTTCGTGCGTCGAGGGCCTCCTTGAGGTCCCCTGTTTCCGCATATGTATAACAAACAAAATGATTTAGTGCGAGATTGAAGGGCAAGTCGGGGCGACAGATACTGGCAACCGCCGTGCAAGTGCACAGGGATGGTGTTCCACGTTCATTGTTGTGGGCCGACTGGGAGCTCTCGGAGTAGTAGAATGGGCGGTATTGTTGTTGAGGATTAAATGGTTCGAAATGGCGAGATCAATTTAGGGGACGCAAGGCGTGTGCTGCGGCGGTTCTGGTGGATCCTGCCGATCACTACGATTTTGCTCGGTGCAATTGGCTTGGGTGCGGCCCTGGTGCTGCCCAAGAAATATACGTCGCAGACCATGGTGCTCGTGGAGCAGCCAACAATTGGGCCCGATTACGTGAAACCGGTTGTGACCGAGGACCTAAATCATCGCCTCGCGTCCATGCAGGAACAAGTCCTCAGCCGAACAGGCTTGCAACCCATCATCGAAAAATTCGGTCTGTACCCCAAAGATCGCGACCGCGTACACATTGATGCTCTCGTCGAGGAGTTGCGGGCCGCCGTGACGATCAAACCCATGGAGGCCACGCCAGGCACGCAGACCCACCAATTGCCTGGTTTCTACGTTGACGTCACGTATGACAACCCCCGGACGGCGCAGCAGATTTGTTCCGAGATCACATCCATGATCCTGGCGCAGAATGCGGGGGACCGCCAGAAACAGGTAAGAGTGACAACAGACTTTCTCAGCCAGCAACTGGAAGAGGCCAAACAGAGCCTGGATGCACAGGACGCAAAACTTGCGCAGTTCAAACGGCAGTATCTGGGGTCCTTGCCAGAAGAAGAGCAAACCAATCTCAATATCCTCACGGGAATGAACACGCAACTCGAAGCCAATACCCAGGCGCTCAGCCGCGCGCAGCAAGATAAGGCCTTTACGGAATCACTCCTCAGCCAACAGGAAGCGAATTGGAAAGCGTCGCAAATCGGACAGAACCCGGTAACTGCTGAACAACAGCTTGCCGCTCTCGAGGACCAGCTCACAAATTTGCAAGCGCGCTATACTCCCGAGCATCCTGATATCATAAAGCTCAAGAATCAGATTGAGGAAGTAAAAAAGCAGTTGACAGCACCACCAAAGGACAACACGGCGGCGAATAGCACTTTGCAGGCGTCTGTGAAAGAACCACCTGAAATTCAGCAACTCCGCGCGAAGCTGCGCCAGGACGAAATCAGTATCACTGATCTGGCGCATCGGCAAAGTGAAATTCAGGAACAGATACGTCAGTTGCAAGGGCGTGTGCAGGCTAGTCCGGTTGTGGAGCAGCAATTTAAAGAATTGACTCGCAATTACCAAACAGCCCTCGATTTCTATAATGATCTCCTGAAGAAGCGCCAAAACGCCGGGGTAGCTGGTGATCTGGAGAGCGAGCAGCAGAGTGAACAGTTTCGCGTGTACGATCCTCCGAGTCTGCCCGACCAGCCCTCATTTCCCAAGAAGGTCATTTTCGTGGGGGGGGGATTGGGGGGCGGGTTTGCTCTTGGTCTGGGAATACTCTTTCTGATCGCAATCGGTGACAAATCGCTGCACAACGAACGCGATGTTGAGCTGGCCCTAAAGCTTCCGGTGCTAGTCACAGTGCCGACATTGGATCTGACGGGGAGCCCTGCCATTCGCACCGCCAGACTGGACGAAAAGACTTACGGGGCGATCACAACGAAGGCTTGAGCGGCTGTTCTTATGAGGAGACAATGAGCCGGATCCACGAAGCGTTGAAAAAGGCAGCGGAAGAACGTTCAGCGCGGCTTTCCTCCGGCCCTTCCCCGGATCTCGTTGACGTAGCGACCGATGTAAGCCGGACAACAGTTCCCCGTGCAGATCGAGTAGCCCCTTCAGTTGCGGATGTGCCACCGAAACGAGATTCATCGTTTCTGAGCTTCGACAAACTCATGCAGCAGTGCTCACAACTCCAATGGCAGCCTGATTCGAAAAGCAACGCTTTTGACAGCGCGCAAATTGACCAGATTTGTGCGGAAAGCTTTCGAACGTTGCGGTCGCGTCTTTATCAGATTGCGGGAACTCGCAAACTGAAGCGGGTTCTCGTTACGAGCAGCGTCCCAGAAGAAGGAAAGACTTTTGTGGCGCTCAATTTGGCACGATTGCTCGGGCGTCAGGACCAAAGTCGCGTGCTTTTGATTGATGCAGATCTCCGGGCATCCCGCATGCATCAGGTGCTGGGCGCCCCCGCGACGCCTGGTTTGACGGACTATCTGCGTGGCCAAGCAGATGAGTGCGCGGTGATCCAGAGAGGACTCGAAGGGAATCTGTGCTTCATTCCGGGTGGCAGCTCTGTTTCAAACAGCAGTGAACTTCTCTTAGGCGCACGCATGAAGCAACTACTGGAACGGGTTACTCCTGTTTTCGACTGGCTTGTTCTGGATTCACCGCCGGCACTGCCCGTTCACGACGCGAGCCTGATCGCTGATCTTTGCGACGGCGTTCTCTTTGTAGTACGAGCAGGACGAACCGATTTTGAAGTGGCGGAGAAGGCGTCCTCTGAATTTCGGGATAAGAATCTGCTTGGCGTAATTTTGAATCGCGCCGAGAAGAACGATTCCTACGGCCGCTATTATTACGATTATTCAGCTGCGGCTAAAAAGAAAAACTAGAGGTTTCTCATAAATGGTCGGGGAGCGAAGAAAAAAGTTCCCTCAGGGGCTAAAGCCCAGTTTTTGCTGGGGCTTAGTGTCGGGCTGAAGCTCCGACCTCCGTCGCCACTATCTATGAGATGGCTTCTAGATGCTCGTGATCTGTGACTTACCTTGCTCATGTCCTTTGCTCAGACGATCTCCAGGTTCCCACCCACGCTTCATAAAGCGTCTTTTCGTGGATCCAGATCAGCCGCTGGAGAGACGTTGATCGACTCCACTGGTTTCTCGCCGCGCTGAAGAAGCCACAGGACGGGTAAAAGCAGGACTAGGCCGAGCAGGAAAAATACCACGCCGCCTTCATGATGAAGCCGGCCATAAAGGAAGCCCGGATCCACATACTCTGCCAGGATCGTCAAAGTAGCAATCCGGACTCCGTTCTTGACCACCATAATCAGCAATCCCGCAACCACAAGAACCACCTGTTTCCACGGGGTGCGTAAGAGGAGATGCCCAGCGACAAGCGCAAGAATGAGTAAGGCTAGGCTTGACCTGATACCGCTGCACTCTTGTGCGACCTCAATACTGAAGTGCGCGAGATGAAAAACGAAGCCCTCTCGAAGAGCGGGAACGCCTGCTAGATCGAAAATCATTTCAGCGGTATCCGCGGATCCCTTTTGAAGGAAATAGATCGAGCGATTCAGCAGCGCGGCGGGAAACGGGACAGTAAGAAAGAGGAAGAGCAAAGGAAAGAGCCCGTTTTTGAGCGCTGCTCTCCCAAAAAAAAGAGCAAAACCAGAGAGCCATGCAAGGACCAAGGCGAGCACGTAACCAGAAAGCATGCCGGCTTGTGTCCACAGTGCAGCCGAGTGCCACGTCCAGATGTAAGTGATAGCCGAAATCGTGGACAGAACACCAGCTAGGTAATAATCAAAAGAAAGTCGTCGAAAAATCTCGTTTTTCTTTATGTAAAGCAGCCATGCGCTTAGGAAGGGGACGAGAATCACATGCGAAGCGTTGTCATTGGCAAGCGAGAAACGCAGCAACGCGATGCACGGCTTCCAGAAGAAACCGACCGAAAGAGCGAGCCACAAACCGTAAAATAATAATCTGCTGCGATCGAGGTAAGGTTCGGGGCTCAATCGGAACTCTCCTCAGGACATCCCTGTCATACACCGGCCATCCTACAGAAACAAAGCTCGGACCGATAAGGCCTGCTCCACCTGTAACAAGAACCTTCAATCCATGACTCCCGCTCAGGGTATAGATTCTAGTCGTGCCAACCGTTCCAGCTCTCAGGAGTTGATCCGAAGTCTCGGTCTTGGATAAGGCGCCCCGAGGTCGGACAAACTCTTTGCGCGTGTCCAAGCACGTTCCCTTTGGAGGGCATGACTCTCAGGCTCCTTCATTTTGTCACCGGTCCGGGTGGGTTCTTCCCGATTTCATTCGGAATATGGCATCGCCGAGTTGGTAGGCAAACCTAGTGTTATGAATCATTACGATAGTCTCTCACCCTTTGTAATCTAAAGTAGCAAGGATGATCAGCGGGCAGAAAAGAGAGCCAGTCACCAGACGCTGTCTTGCGCTTAATCGGATATTAACCCTTTTGTTTTGTTTCAGCTATTCGCGTAGCAATGAACCCATTCTGTCCCACATTGCGGAAGCAGATTGCAGTTATAGGGCATTGCTTTTCATATGCCAACGCGCCTCCGTCACCCGGGCGCTCAGTTGAGAATGGGGTCAAACTCTAACACATTTAGAATCAGACAAATAGCGACGGGCGCAGAACTCGTCTACCTCGTGAGCAACGGACCATACTGGCACGGCAATTGCCTTATCAAGGGTAAGCGCCGGGTGTGACCCTAACGGCGATAGCCTGTTGCAAAAGTCAGTAAGTCCCGAGGAGGGACGACATTCTTGGACACTTTTCTGGGAAGCGTGGATGGCGGCTCATTAGCGAAGCAGGCATGGTACGCGCTGCAAGTCCGCTCCCGCAAGGAAAACTATGTTGCCTCTCAGATCATGCGACAGGGGTATGAGTGCTTTCTCCCCACGTATAAGTGCATCCGGAACTGGTCCGACAGGCGGAAAGAAGTGGAACAGCCACTCTTCCCTGGGTATTTGTTTTGCCGATTCGACTTCCAGCAGCGGAGGCCGGTAATCCTCACTCCAGGCGTCCTCCAAATTATCGGCATCGGGCGCACACCAGTCCCCGTGTCGGAGGACGAAATCCGAGCACTGCAACTGGCTGTGTCCTCGGAGATACCAAAGCAGCCATGGCCTTACTTGGAAGTGGGTCAGCGGGTCCGCGTGAACTACGGAACTTTGGCAGGACTGGAAGGCATTCTTGTCAACCTGAAGGGGAATCATCGCGTGGTTCTTTCCGTGACGTTGCTGCAGAGGTCGGTGGCGATGGAAGTGGATTCGGCGTGGTTAATGCCGGTCAAAGAAACTGTGCGTAGCGGCATGACACCCGGAATCCTGCGCCCAATTCGAGTGTCGCTGGGCAGTTGAGTTCGACTGGAACGCGAGTGGAGCAAGAAGAATGAGCCCAACCGAAGTAAAAGCGCGGCGAGCGGAAGACACCCCCAACCTGGAGGTCCGCGCCCATCTGTCCATGCTAAACATGGGGAATACCCCTCCACGCATCTTGTTAAATGAAGACGCCTTCGTGTCCATGCTGTACCTGGAACGCCGCCGAGCAGAGCGCGCACGAAAGCGTTTTGTGCTGATTCTGGTGGACGTAAAGAAGACACTGAGCGGCACTCGCCAAAAGAACCTCACCATCCAGGCTTTGACCAGCTCACTAGCGGACGCAACGCGAGAAACGGACATCATCGGCTGGTATTTGGAGAACAACCTGATCGGAGTGATCGGAACGGAACTTGGGAAGGCCACGAATAAGGTCGTGCAGGAGAAGTTTCTCGACAAACTTCGGAATAATTTTGACTCAACGCTCGGTATGGAAACCAGCGCATCCATCGCGGTCTCGTTCCACTTTTTCCCCGAGGAATATGAGGATGGAGTGAACGACCACACGGCGAACATCAATTTGTATCCAGAATTCAAGAAACGCGAGAACTCGAAGAGAGTCCCGCTGGCGATCAAACGCTGCATCGACGTGGCCGGTAGCGCTGCGGCGCTGTTTTTCCTTTCTCCTGTTTTCGCGGCCATCGCGGTTGCGATCAAACTTTCTTCGAAGGGACCGGTGCTCTTTAAGCAGCAACGACTTGGCCAGTATGGGAAGCCCTTCACCGTACTTAAGTTCCGCTCGATGCGCACGGACTGCGACGCGAAAATTCACCAGCAATACGTCGAACAGTTCATTGCTGGCCAGGTAGACGGGAATTCAGAAGGGGCAGCCAAGCCGGTCTTCAAGATCCAAAAGGATCCGCGGATTACGCCGATCGGGCAGTTTATCCGCAAGACCAGCCTGGATGAACTGCCTCAGTTTTGGAATGTGCTGCGCGGGGATATGGCGCTTGTCGGCCCGCGCCCCCCGGTCGCTTACGAATTTCGCGCCTACGAAGTGTGGCACCGGCGCCGCGTGCTGGAAATTCAGCCTGGGATCACGGGATTGTGGCAGGTGGAAGGGCGCAGCCGGACGCGTTTTGATGATATGGTGCGCTTGGATCTGAAGTACGCGCGCGCTTGGTCCATCTGGCTGGATCTGAAAATCCTCGCTCAGACGCCTGCAGCCGTGATTCTCGGCGAGGGCGCACACTAGTGCCTTGCAGTTTGACGCCGGAGTCTTTCCGTCTCAGGTAAGCCGAAATCAGGCCCTGTGCCCCGCAAAGTAAGGAACGGAACCAACGAATTCCTCTGTAACTGCTGTGCGTAGCGCTGACGTCCCCAGGTTGCGCGCAGTCCCACGGAAGTCCCAAGGAGTTTCTCTATGCGAGTCGGAGTGATTGGTTACGGTTACTGGGGGCCGAACATCGTTCGGAATTTCCACTCCCAGGACAATTGCGAAGTGGTTCTGGTAGCAGATCGCGACCCAAAGAATGAAGGCCGGCTGAAAAAATTGTTTCCGTCCGTTGCCTTCACGACAAACGAAAATGAAGTCCTGACATCACCAAACATCGACATCGTGGCGGTCGTCACGCCGGTTTGGACTCACTACGAACTTGCAAAACGCGCCTTGGAGAATGGCAAGCACGTCTTCGTCGAGAAGCCTTTTACAGACAAGACCGCCCAGGCGGAAGAACTGATCGAACTGGCCGAACGCAAGAACCTGAAGATTATGGTGGACCACACTTTTTTGTTCACCGGTGCCGTCAAGAAGATCAAAGAACTAGTGGAGAGAAAAGAACTCGGAGATTTGTATTACTACGATGCCCTTCGCGTGAATCTAGGCCTTTTCCAACACGACGTAAACGTGATCTGGGACTTGGCGCCGCATGATTTGTCCATCATGGATTATGTGATCTCTGAAAAACCCGAAGCAGTTGTGGCCACCGGCGAGAAGCACCTGAATGGCGTCGAAGATGTCGCCTTCATCACTGTGTATTTTCCCAAGCGAATTATTGCTCACGTCAACGTAAACTGGCTCTCGCCCGTAAAGGTGCGGACAACCCTGATTGGCGGAGAAAAGAAGATGTTGGTCTGGAACGACTTGGAGGCCGACGAGAAGATCCGAATTTACGACAAAGGCGTAAGCATGTCGGCGAATCCAAGCAACCTGCATCAACTGCTGGTCAGCTACCGGTCTGGCGACATGTGGGCTCCGCAGGTGCAGCAGGTGGAGGCGCTACGGGCGGAGACAGCCTATTTCCTGAAATGTATCGAACAAAACTGTAAACCTTTCAACGACGGGGAAGCCGGCCTTCGCGTAGTGCGAATCCTGGAGGCAGCCGACCGCTCGATCCACAGCCGCGGGAAAGCGGTGACGTTGTGAACGACTACGTTTGCATTGCACCCAGTGTGAAGTTGGGGAAAGACGTGAAGCTGTCGAAGTTCATCAACCTCTATGGCTGCGAGGTTGGTGACCAGACGAAAATTGGGGCGTTTGTAGAAATCCAGAAGAATGCCAGAGTGGGGCGCTGCTGCAAAATCTCCAGCCACACATTTATATGCGAAGGTGTGGACATTGAAGACGATGTCTTCATCGGCCACGGCGTGACGTTTATCAATGACAGCTACCCGAGGGCAACTGCTTCCGGGGGTGGCCTGCAGACAGAGGTTGATTGGAAAGTCGAAAAAACAAGGATTTGCAAAGGAGCGTCGATCGGTTCCGGATCCACAATCCTGAGCAATATCACGGTTGGCGAATGCGCGATTGTAGGGGCGGGAAGCGTGGTCACAAAGGATGTACCCGCGAGCGCAATCGTGGCGGGGAATCCCGCCAAGTTTCTGAGATTTGTGAACGAGGAGAAAAAGCAGCATGGCTAACGCGATGAAAATACCGTTCCTGGATCTTGTTGCCCCTCATCAAGAGCTCCAAGCGGAACTCTTGGCAGTGGTCAAAAAGGCTTTCAGCAATGCTGGGTTTGTTGGCGGACCGATGGTTGAAGATTTTGAACGTGAGTTTGCGGCCTTTTGCGGTGTGAAATACTGCGTCGGAGTGAATAGCGGAACCGACGCGCTGCGATTTGCATTTATGGCGGCAGGTGTGGAACAGGGAGACATCCTGGTCACTGTTCCGAACACATTTATAGCTACAACAGAAGCGATCTCCCAAGCTGGCGCGCAAATCAGGTTTGTCGACATTCATGAGCAGACCTACACGATGGATCCAGAGAAACTACGCGAATATCTGGAAACGTACTGCCGCTTCGATAGCGGCAGCGGAAAGCTGATTGAGCGCGATTCGAACCGCCGCGTGACTGGGATCGTGCCCGTTCATCTCTACGGACAAGCAGCCGACATGGATCCCATCCTGGAACTAGCAGCCAAGTACAACCTCTTCGTGATCGAAGACGCGTGCCAAGCCCATGGAGCCGAGTATTTCTCTAAGAAAGAGAACACCTGGAAGCGCGCGGGGTCAATTGGCAAGGCCGCTGCGTTCAGCTTCTATCCGGGCAAGAATCTCGGTGCCTGCGGCGAGGGTGGAGCGATTACCACAGACGACGTTGACATGGCGGCGCGGATGAAGATGATTCGCGACCATGGTCAGGCGAAGAAGTACTATCACGACATCGAAGGCTACAACGGCAGGCTGGATTCCATCCAGGCGGGATGGCTTTCCGTGAAACTCCGCCATCTGGCGAGTTGGAATGAATCACGTCGTTCGCACGCGCATCGTTACCACAGATTGCTGGCCGAGGCGAAAGAAGCTATCGTAACGCCGGTTGAGGCGCCTTGGACGAAGGGCGTTTATCATCTCTATGTTGTCCGCGTGCGGGATCGGGAACCCCTCCAGGCTGCGCTTGCGGAAGTAGGGATTGGCACCGGGATTCACTATCCGATTCCGCTGCACCTTCAGAAGGCCTATCAGCACCTTAGCTATAAACAGGGTGACTTCCCGGTCACCGAACGCGTTGCCGTAGAGATCGTATCGTTGCCGATGTTCCCCCAAATGACGAATGAACAAGTGGACGAGGTCACGAAGAGAGTGAAAGAATTCGCCACCGCCCACGCTTCTTCCGCTCGCTAGTCTGATCAACCTCGTCCCGTTCGCCATCGCGGTGCACCTGTCTCTATGCTATCCCTGACACTGCCACGATTGGATCGGTTCATAACGCTGTATATGTACTGGCCCCTGGTGCGTTTGATGGGGAACACCACCGGTGCGTCTGTGCCAATACTTTCGTATCAAAGCATTTCCAACAACCTGTTCGGACAGTCTCATCCGTGCTACCAGATCAACACTGCTCCAGAAGTGTTTTCCAAACAGATGAGATGGCTCAAGAGCCAGGGCTACCAGGCAATCCACCTGCCGGACATGCTCGACGGACTTGCTTCTGGACTGAACATGTCAAAGCGCGTGGTGATTACTTTTGATGATGGTTATCGGGACTTTTTAACGGAAGGGTTTCCAGTTATGAAGCAGTGCGGGTTCACTGCGACAGTGTTTTTGGTTACGGACAGAATACGAACGACCCCGACGCGATATGAAGGCGTGGATTACCTCACCTGGCGGGACATTCGAGAGCTGCATGCGGAAGGGATTCGATTCGGTTCTCGTACGGTGACGCATCCGGATCTGCGTTCCTTGGAACCAGACCAGATCGATTATGAACTTGGATATTCTAAGGAAATCATCGAACAGAAACTCGGGGCTGCCGTAGAATCGTTCTCCTACCCCTTCCCTTTTCCGGAGGAAGACCGGGACTTCGCCAGATACATCGGAGACACGCTGGAGAATCAGGGCTTTAAGGATGGAGTTTCCAGTATCATCGGCAGGGCTACTCGTGACAGCAATCGATTTTCTCTGCCGCGCCTGCCTATCAATTCCTGGGACACCTCCGAACTGCTGCAGGCCAAGCTCCTTGGAGGTTACGACTGGATGCACGTGCCACAACTTTTGAAGAAATTTATCTTTCACAACGTCACGCTGATGGAAAGTGAAGCACGCGCAGATTCAAGAGGGGCAGGCTGATTTTGGAAACCAGGGGATTGCACTTTAGGATGCACCGGCTATTGCCTTCGAGGATCCAATTGTCGTGAAGATCACGCGCGAATCCGGGGAATCCTCCAAAAAGAAGATTTGGATCGATCTGGATAATTCACCCCACGTCCCCTTTTTTATACCGATCAAGAGGGAACTTGAGAAACGTGGCTATGCTGTGGTGTTTACTTCGCGGGATGCTTACCAAGTTTCTGAATTGGTGGATTTCTACGGATTGAAATGCCGAAAAATAGGCCGCCATTTTGGGAAAAACAAGCTTTTGAAAGTAGTGGGAGTAGTCACCCGCGCGCTACGCCTGGTTCCATTTTTGATAAAGGAGCGGCCAACCCTAGCGGTTTCCCACACTTCTCGTGCGCAGATTCTGGCATCTTCCGTTCTTGGGATCAAGAGTATCGCTCTGTGTGATTATGAATTTGTGCAGGATTTGGTTCTGTTTCGACCCTCTTGGATAATTGTTCCTGATATCATTCCAGACAACTCAGTTGCGTCTCGAAAGCATTACACACTAAAGTATCGGGGCATAAAAGAAGATGTGTATGTGCCCTCCTTTGAGGCGAATTCCTCAATTAGAAACGAGCTTGGACTGACGGATCGAGATATGGTGGTTACAATTCGGCCGCCGGCGAGTGAGGCTCATTACCATCGACCTGAGAGCGACGTGCTTTTCCACGTCGCGATGGAATACTTGAAAGCGCAGCCGAATATCAAGATCGTTCTGCTCCCACGGAACGCGCATCAGGAAGCCGAGATGCGCCAGAAATGGCCGGAGCTGATTTCCCAACGCAGGGCCATCATTCCCGAGCGGGTCGTGGACGGGCTTAATTTGATTTGGTTTTCTGATCTTGTGATTAGTGGGGGCGGCACGATGAATCGTGAAGCTGCGGCCCTGGGTGTCCCTGTGTACAGCATCTTTCGTGGGAAAATAGGGGCCGTGGATCGCTATCTTTCCGAACAGGGACGGCTAACTCTGATCGAGTGTCCAGAGGACGTACCACTAAAAATCAAGCTTGTTCGCCGAAACAACATCGGGGTATTCGAACGCAACAGCCGGCCTGCATTGCAGGACATCCTCAATTTCATCGTTGCTATCGTCGAATCGAGGGATCCGAAGCTGCCTTCATCGCCCTCTGCCCGGTAATCCTCCAAGGCATCCAAGAATTGTCAAAATACGAAAGCAAGGTATCCTGAGAAAACCGTGAAAATCCTGACTATCGTCGGTGCAAGGCCAAATTTCATGAAGGCCGCCCCGATCATCGCCGCAGTCAATACGCATAACCTCCAGATCGCCGAAGACGCCGCTGCGGAAAGTCATGGGATCTCACTACTACTTCAGCATCTGCTAGTCCACACAGGACAACACTACGATGAGATCATGTCCGGTTCCTTCTTCAGCGATCTCAATCTTCCCAAGCCCGATGTCTACCTGGGTGTCGGTTCCGGTACGCATGCCGCACAAACAGCCGAAATCATGAGGAAATTTGAAGGAATTGTGATGAAGGAAAAGCCCGACGTTGTGATTGTTGTCGGCGATGTAAACTCCACGTTGGCTTGTGCCCTGGTCACTTCCAAGGTCTCGTTTGATTCCGCTGGCACGCGACCCTTGATTGCGCATGTGGAAGCGGGATTACGCTCCTTTGATCGCACGATGCCAGAGGAAATCAATCGGGTTGTAACCGATCACGTTTCCGACCTGTTGTTTGTTACCGAAGAGAGCGGGTTGGCAAACCTGAACAAGGAGGGGATTGCGCCGGAAAAAGTCCACTTTGTCGGCAACACGATGATCGACTCATTGCTTGCCTTCAAAGGCAGAGCAGATTCCTCCACTAAGTTGGACGAGTTAGGTCTTAAGTCGCAACCGGGGCGGAATGGTGAGGGCAATAAAGTGACGCGGTATGCCCTTTTGACGCTGCACCGGCCAGCAAACGTCGACAATCGAGACGCGCTCCAGAACATTCTTGCGGGGCTTAAGGAGCTGGGGGAGGACTGCCCTATCGTTTTCCCTGTTCATCCGCGCACACAGAAACGCATCAAGGAGCTTGGGATTGTTCTGGATACGAGTGCCGCGGCCAGAAACGGCGACAGTGCGCGACTGGAGCGTGATGGTATCCGGTGTGGGGTGATTCCGATCGACCCTTTGGGGTACTTGGATTTTCTCTGCTTGATGAAAAATGCAGCGATTGTCGTGACAGATTCTGGGGGGATTCAGGAAGAAACCACGTGTCTCGGCATCCCCTGTGTCACAGTCAGGGAAAACACCGAGAGACCTGTCACCGTCGAGAAGGGCACAAACATTATTGCCGGCACGAGCCGGGAAGGTATTCGAGCTGCGATTCGGGCGCAATCTCAACGAAAGACCGAAGTGAGTATTCCCGCGAATTGGGACGGCAAGGCGGCCACGCGTATCGTGGAGGTTTTGGCCCGAGTTCAGGCCCACCAAGAACCCGCTTTGCGAGCGCGTTTACCCCAGCAACGGAATTGCTCGCATCACTCTAATGGCAAATAAGCTCAGTTCGAAGCCTGAAAATAATTCGCGCGACGTGCTTCGGAAACTTTTGGCTTACTGCCGTCAGAATGATTGGGCTGGGTACGATCCATACGATGCATTAAACAGCAGTTTGTTTGATACGTTCCCGCTCCTCGACTCAAGGATACCGCGACTCGTGATGACGCAGGCTCTCAAGCGGAGCCCGGTGAATTTGCGCAACCTGCTGGCGATTCCCAAGACACAGAACCCCAAGGCGCTAGCGCTGTTTCTCATGTCATTTGTGAGGATGTCTTCGGAGGTCCTTCCCGACCGAGAAGATCTCATCAAGGAAATGATCGGGATGATCGCAGGAAAAAGGTCTGCAGGATTCTCTTCTTCGTGCTGGGGCTACAGTTTTCCATGGCAGACCAGGAAAAATGTGGTTCCCGCGGGCACTCCCAACCTCGTTTGTACCACTTTCGTTGCCAATGCGCTGCTCGATGCCTATGACCAGTTGGGAGAGTCGCTCTGCCTGTCAATGGCAGCAAGCGCTGCCGAGTACATCTTGAACGAGCTTTATTGGAAAGATGGCAACTCGATCCACAGTTTTAGCTATCCGCTTCCGTCACTGCGGGTTCAGGTCCACAACGCCAATTTTCTGGCGGCAGCATTGCTTTGCCGCGTAAGCAAGCTCACCGGGGAAAGAAAATTCATTGGCCCCGCCTTCGATGTAGCCCGTTGCTCGATCGCAAAGCAGAAACCAGACGGTTCCTGGGATTACGGCGAAGCGCCCTCACAACGATGGATCGACAATTTTCACACTGGTTTCAATCTCGGGGCATTGCAAGCGATTGGTCGCTATGCGCAAACAACTGAGTTTGACAATGCTGTGCGTCGTGGATTTGAATTCTATCGTACCCACTTTTTCCGTGAAGACAGTGCCCCGAAGTATTTCCACAATCGTACCTATCCAATCGACATTCATTGTGTCGCCCAAAGCATCCTTACTCTCCTTACGTTTAAGGATGTGGACTCCGGTAACCTGCCGCTAGCGCACTCCGTGTTGCAGTGGGCGGTGACTCACATGTGGGACGATCGGGGCTTCTTTTACTATCGGGTACTTAAGTCGCATATCAACCGGATCTCGTACATGAGATGGTCGCAGGCGTGGATGCTTCTCGCTATGGCCATGCTTCAGGAAGCCTCCAGCTCTGAGGGCGCAGAAGAGCTCGATGCCCGATTAGCTAGGGTTGCGCAATGATTGAGTGCATCTTCACGCTGGATTACGAGATCTACGGCAACGGACATGGTTCGTTGCGGGATCTCGTGCTCGATCCAACGCAGCGGCTTGCGGAGGTGTTCCAGGAATTTGACGCGCCGTTTGTGGTGTTCGCGGAGGCGGTGGAATTCGCCAAAATGGAAGAGGCGCAGTGTGATCCCGACAGTGCCGGGGTGCGGGCCCAACTGCGCGAGCTGCGTGCGGCGGGCTGCGAAATCGCCCTCCACCTCCATCCTTGGTGGGCGCGCGCGCGGCATGAGGACGGGCGCTGGCACCTCGACTGGAGCGAACGAAACATCTGCACGCTGCAGCCGGACCGCGTCGAGGCTATCGTTGCCGAGGCCATCCGGTACCTGCGTGAGAGTTTGAACGATCCACATTTTACCCCTCTCTCATTTCGCAGCGGTCTGTGGGCGATGCAGCCCACCCCGGTGATCGCGAAGGTGCTGGCACGGCACGGTGTGGAAGTGGACTCTTCGCTGTTTAAGGGCGGCCGAGTGCGGGGATTGGGACTCGACTATCGACCGGCTATGGCAAACGGCAGCTCCTGGCGTTTCAGCAACGATGTGAATATGCCCGATCCCCGCGGCACTCTTTTGGAAATCCCGATTCACACGCAGATGGTGCCGTTTTGGCGAATGCTGGGGGGCAAGCGCCTGGAGCTGCACAGCAAGACGCGCAAGGCCAGCGAAGGCAGTCCGCTGCCGCGCAACTGGCGTGATTTTGTACGTCTTCGCTATCCGCGGAAACTGGACTTCTGTCGCTTGACCTTCGCGGAAATGCGCGAGGCCATCACGGGAGTTCTCGAAGAAGAGCAGCGACAGAAAGAGCACAACCCCATTGTGGCGATTGGACACTCCAAAGATTTCGTTGATCCTGACGCGGTCAGAAGTTTTCTCACCTTTCTGCAGGAACGAGGTATTGCGGTGAAGACATTTTCGCGCATGCTTTGTCCGGAGTCACAACTTTCGTTTTGATATCATCTATGCAGATGGTTCCCAAATTTACCCCGCCCGATGTTTCGCGCGTTTCGCACCGCATGATCAAGGCACAGCCGATCCCGATCCAATGGGACCAGAGCCTGCCGGTCTTCGCGAAAGAAGAATTCCTGCGAGCAGTCGGCGACGACTACGGCTGGTTGGGAGGCATAGATGAATCTGGAAGGTTGCGCTGCGTGCTGCCATACACGATCGTGCGGAAAGCCGGATTGCGAATGGTGCGGTTCCGGGTGGAGACGATCCCCTGCGCTGCGGATCTGGACGTAGTGGAAGAAAAATCCTTCTTGAACAGCGTGGTTCAGCACTTCCGAAGCGCCGGCGCGGATGTGATTATTCCGCCAACCAACAACACGCTGTTCCGTACCTACCCCGAGGGCGCCAACCCGGCTCCGTACGGCAGTTACGTAATTGATCTGCGGCAGCCCGACGAGGTCCTTTGGCGAAATGTGTCGAAGACTACTCGAAGCAATATTCGCGCTGCGCAAAAGGATGGCGTGACCATTCGCGAAGGCTTTGAGTTTATCGATCCAGCGTACGAGCTGATTCGTGACACTTTCCGCCGTTCAAAGCTCGCGTTCATGAACCGCGACTCGTTCAGGCGGTTCGCCCATTCGCTCGGTGAGAATGGGAAGCTTCTCATGGCGGAGTATCAGGGTGTCCCTCAGAGCTACTCTTTGTTCGCCTTCAGTACGCCCTGCGCTTATTGGATCTATGGTGGCAATATTCAGGGCCAGCACCAAGGGGCCATGAAACTGCTCCAATGGGAGGCTATCCTCCTTTTCCGAAAGCTTGGCGTCCACAAGTTTGACTTTTTCGGAGCGAGAATCAATCCGCCGAAGGGCTCCAAACAAGAAGGTATCAACTTGATGAAGAAACACCTTGGCGCCACCCTGGCACAAGGTTACATGTGGAAGTACTCTCTCCGCCCGTGGCGCGCGTGGGTGTATTCGACGAGCGTCCGTGTGCTCAGGGGCGGTGATATCGTGGACCAGGAAGCGCACAGGTTGAAGGATTTCAACATCGAGGTTGCCAGCTGATGCCCCGAACTTCACGAGGGCTGAGAGCACTTATGTGTGCTTCGAGTTGCGAGGGACTCGGTTCCAGGCGCGCCTTATGATGAGTCTCGTTCCCACGGAACACTGGGACTACCGTCTTACGGACACTGTCCGGGGATTACTCACGGCCTTTTCGGCCCGACGCGCGGGTGGCGATCCGTACCTTGCTGTACAGGGGCTGGGCTCGTGTATTCCCGTGCGGTCAGCCAGAGCCGCCATTGTTGTGGCCCTGAAAGCTCTTTCATTACGTGCAGGTGCATCGGTCGCTGTCCCGCTGTACTGCTGTCCGGTTGTTTTGACCGCAATCGAAGTCGCCGGCTGCCGCGCACGCTTCATCGACGTCGATCCAAACACGTACTGCATTTCAGCGGCCGATCTTGCCCTCAAAAGCTTTGGGGTGGACGCCGTCATTGCCGTCCACATGTTCGGAAACGTGTGTGATATGCCTGCCTTGCGGCAGGCGGCTCCGGGGAAGCCGTTTATTGAAGATTGCGCGCAATCGTTGGGTTCCCGTCTCGGCGCTAAGGTCGCGGGCTCTTTTGGCGAAATCGCTGTCTTTAGCTTCCGTTCGGGCAAGTACGTTTCAGCCGGCGAGGGTGGGGCAGTGTATTGCAGCCAGACAGATCTCGAGTCGCGAGTGTCCAAACTCATCGTCGAACTACCCATTCCAAGCCATGCCGACGACTGTGTTCACGTTTTCAAGACTTACTTGCGGTCTTCGCTCCGCAGCAAGCCGCTGTGGGGGCTGATTGGAAGCCGATTGTGGTCTGCCTACAGCGAGAAGGTTGGCTTCACATCACAGGCACCGATCGTGATGGGGCAGATCTATGCGGCCGACCGTGACACGGCCGTCCGGCGTCTCTCGGTTTTGGACTCGTTCATCGAGAAGCAGCGATCGAACGCTGACTATTACTCGCGGAATTTGACTGTTGACGCCGACATGCTCTGTTCGGAAACACCAGGGAGGTTCTTTAATCGCCTGCAATACCCGCTTTTAGTGCCGACCTCTCAGCAGTGTGATGAATTGGCCGCCCGCTTGCATAAGGAACAAATCAGTACGGCAAGACCCTACAAAGATATTGCCGCGATTGCGGCGGCGCATTATGGCTACACCGGAGATTGTCCTCAAGCCGAACGCATCGCCAGGACAGTGCTTGTCATTCCTTGTAATTGCGCGCTCAGTGCCGCCGACCTTGAGCGGATTGCCAACTCCATAAACCAGGCATGGGCCGAAATTGGTGGCCTCCATGGTGTGCGCGTGCCGTCCATCGCTGGGCACAACGCGGGCCCCCCAAAGACCCGAGACCGTGACACGGTCCCAGAGCCGCATAATTCCTTAGAATAATGATTGAGTATATTTCTTTATGAAACAAGTCATTCAGAATTTCAAGACCGGTGAACTGTCCGTGGCCGAGGTTCCGTCGCCCGCGCTGGCAAGCGGATTTGTGCTGGTGTGCAACCACTATTCGCTCATCAGCGCCGGGACCGAGAGGTCCACAGTTTCCACCGCCCAGGCATCGCTTCTGGGCAAGGCCCGGCAGCGCCCAGATCTCGTGATGCAAGTTCTGGACAGCTTCCGCAAGGATGGATTCTCCGAAACCTTGAAGCGCGTCCGAACCAAGCTCGAGACCCTCAAGGAATTGGGCTACAGCTCCGCGGGCACGGTCATCGCCTCTCTCGATACGCAGGGACGGTTCCAACCCGGTGATCGCGCGGCGTGCGGTGGCGGAGGGTATGCCTCCCATGCTGGCGTCATTGCCGTGCCGCAGAACCTGATCGTCAAAGTGCCTGCTGCAGTCGGGTTGGACGCCGCAGCATTTACGACCCTCGGAGCGATTGCCATGCAGGGCGTCCGGCAGGCGAGCCCGCGGCTGGGGGAATTCATTTGCGTCATCGGCCTGGGGCTTCTTGGGCAGATAACCGCGCAAATCCTGCGAGCCAACGGATGCCAGGTGTTTGGTGTGGATACCGCCGAGTCGATGGTGGCGCTTGGGGCAAAGCACAGTTGCCATGCGGCGCGTACGCGGTCGGATGCTGGCTTGGAGTCCGCCATGGCACATTTCACGGGAGGACGTGGTTTCGATTCGGTAATCGTCACTGCCGCGACGCAATCCACGGACCCTGTGGAACTGGCCACTGCCATCCTGCGGCAAAAAGGCGCCATCGTCATCGTGGGTGCCGTGCCCATGAACATCCCGAGAGAGCCGCATTTCTACAAGAAGGAGCTTGAACTGAAGATCTCGTGTTCCTATGGGCCGGGTCGCTACGACACCACTTACGAAGAGCAAGGCCACGATTACCCGTATGGCTACGTGCGCTGGACCGAAAACCGCAACATGGAAGCTTTCGTGAAGCTACTCGAAAACCGCAGCGTGGACGTGCAGCCTCTGGTCACCCATGTGTTTGAAATAGAGGACGCAGAGAAGGCGTATGACATCGTGACCGGGAAAATTCTGGAGCGTCACCTGGGCATCCTTCTCAAGTACTCTGAGGTCCCAGCGACACAAGCCATTGAACCGCCGCCGCGAGCGGTTGACGCCTCCCCAGACAAACCGTGCATTGCGTTCATCGGTGCCGGCAGCTTCGCGCAGAAGTTTCTCATCCCGTATGCCCGGCAGGGAGGTGACCTGCTTTCTGTCGTGACCACACGGGGAGTTACAGCGAAGAGCGCGGGCGAGAAATTCCGGTTCCAATCGCACTCGACCGATGCATACCAGATCCTCGCGGACCGGACCATCAACACCGTGTTCATTGCCACCCGGCACGACACGCATGCGGCGTTCGCGACGGCCGCGCTCGAAGCGGGCAAGAACGTCTTCGTCGAAAAGCCTCTGGCGATCCATCAAGACGAGCTCGCAAATGTCCTGGAAGTTGCCAGCCGTCGGAGCGATTGCCGTCTCATGGTCGGATATAACCGGCGTTTCTCGCCCCTTGCTCGCCAGGCCAGAGAGGTGTTCCAGGGCGTTTCCGGACCGCTGCTCATCAACTATCGCATCAACGCGGGATTCCTGCCAAAGGAGCACTGGACGCAGACGGAGCAGGGCGGCGGACGTATTCTGGGCGAGGTGTGCCATTTCGTCGACCTGATGCTGTTTCTCACCGGTTCGGAGCCGGTGAGTGTCTACGCGGTCTCCGTGGCCGCCAACAACGCCCTCGTGCCTGACCAGGACAATGTCACCATTTCCTTGCGTTTTCAGAATGGCTCCGTGGGCCAGATAACCTACTTGGCGTGTGGAGACAAGTTGCTCAGCAAGGAGCGGATCGAAATCTTTGGCGGCGGGCAGTGCTTCATCATTGATGATTTCAGAGTAGGCGAACATTACGCCGGCGGTTCGCGCCACACACTCAAAACGCCGGGCAAAGGACATCAGGAGGAGGTGGAGGCGTTCCTGCGCGCCATCCGCGAGGGACGCCCCTCTCCGATTCCTCTCGACTTGCTGGCCATCACCAGTGTGGCCACATTTGCCATTCTCGACTCGTTGCGCACTGGGTTGCCGCAGATCGTTTCATCAGCGCACTTGAACCGCGAAATGAAAACGCGATAATCGCCAGCTGGCGTCATGCCCACTAGGACAGCTGTCTTGCCTTGCAAAGCGTTCGTTTTCTGCCCCGGCTGGGACAGCCTGGGCCGCGTAGGTATTTCGACGGCTCGGTGTATTGCCGGCAAAGAGCTGGCTTATGGTTCGGATCGAATCGGGGCGCGAGTCCGCTACTCGTGGCCACGTGGTGGACTAGGAGCTTGGCAGCATGTTGATGGTCACTAACGCCCTGACGCGGCCGACACCGCTGATTTCGGTCTGCGTCTGCACATACCAGAGGCCTGGTCAGTTGAAGCAACTCCTCCAATGCCTCAATCAACAAGTTACGAACGGTCTGTTTAATTTCTCGATCGTGGTGGTGGACAACGACGCAGGCCAATCAGCCCGGAGTGTCGTCGGGTTATGGGCAGAGTGCTTGAACGTACCCATCGTCTACGGCGTCGAGCCGCGGCAAAGCATTGCTCTCGCTCGGAATGCTTCCGTGGGCATGGCAACCGGCAGCTTTGTCGCATTCGTCGATGACGACGAAGAGCCATCTACCAACTGGTTACGCAGGCTCTACGAAGTCTTGATCGAGTACGGCGTCGATGGAGTAATAGGTCCTGTTGTTCCGAGGTTCGAGGAAAGTGCACCCTTCTGGGCAGTGCATGGGGATGTGTTCCGTCGACCGACCTTTGAAACCGGCCAGATCATCCACTGGAGGGCATCGGCGACAAACAATGCTCTCGTGAAGCGAGAGGTTCTACTGGAGCTGGACGGACCGTTCCGACCTCAGTTTGGGGCCGGCGGCGAAGACCAGGACCTCTTTCGTCGAGCTATGTCACGCGGACGGGTGTTCGTCTGGTCCGGGGAGGCTGTATGCTATGAACCCGTGCCTCCCGAACGCACCAAAGTAGCATTTCAACTGCGTCGGGCGCTACTTCGAGGAAAGATCGCGTTGCGTGGGCCTGAAGGTCGGGGGCGCGGGCTCCTGAAATCAGCTTTAGCCGTGGCCGGGTATGCAGTTGCATTGCCTGTGTGCTTGGCGCTCGGCTCGCATGTCTTTGTCACACAATTAGTGAGGAGCTTCGATCACCTCGGAAAGCTGCTGGCGGCCTGCGGAATCGACCTTGTCGGGGACAAGTACATCAGCTAGAAGACATGCATGGTCGAGCGCGGCGTAGATTGGCCTCGGCGGCACAACTTGATTCTGTCATTCTCGACCCATATGTTCGTGTTTGAGCATTTCTATGAACACGCCGTGATGGTCAGTGCAGTGAGCTCATGCCTCCTCTTGTAGCCCTTCTCCTATGCACCGCGTTTGTGCTGTTCCTGCTGCGGCTCGAACGGCGGACATCCCCTGATGTTTCTCTTGCGGTTTGGATTCCTACCCTTTGGATGATGACGATGGCCAGCAGGCCGTTAGGTATTTGGTTCAGCAGTGGGCAAACCCATCTGGCGGGAGGCAATGAATCCGGTAGCGAGCTAGACCGGTGGATGCTGACGGTCCTTGGTGTCTTGGCAATAATTGTGTTCGTACGTCGCCGTTCTGACTGGTGGGCTAGCTTGCGCCAGCAGAAATGGCTTGTGGCGGTGTTGGTCTACATGTTCGTCAGCACCTTTTGGTCTGACTTTACGCTCGTCGCTCTGCGACGCTGGGTGCGGGAGATCATTGTCGTAGTCATGGCACTCTTGCTCATGTCGGAGTCCAGTCCGAAGCAAGCTTTGGCAAGCGTGCTGCGACGGTGCGCTTACGTTCTGATTCCGTTTTCGATTGTGCTGATCAAGTATTACCCGGCGCTGGGGCGCGTATACGGGCGCTTCTCCGGTGTAGAGATGTGGACGGGCGTTACGGGGCAGAAGAACCAGTTGGGCCGGCTTTGCTTGATTAGCGCCTTCTTTCTGCTTTGGGCCCTGTTCCGGCGTTCGCGGGAGCGCCGGCCGGAGGACGGGCGTTACCAGGGATGGGCCGACGCCGCAGTTGTCCTCATGGCCCTGTATCTCCTCAAGGGTTCGGACTCTGCCACATCAATAGCGATCCTTGCAGTGGGCAGTGCCACCCTTCTGGGCCTGCGCTCGTTTCGGAAGCTGAAATTCACTGTCCCAATTGCCGGCTTGCTGGCCTTGGTCATCTTTCTCATTGCATTTGGAACCTCCACGCCTTTCCTGGGAGGCTCAAGCGTGGCGGGCATCACCAGTTCGCTTGGCCGCGATAGCACCCTGACCGGACGCACAGAGGTTTGGGCAGACGTGTTGCCGGCAAGGGGGCAGCAGCCACTGCTCGGCTACGGATTGGGAAGCTTTTGGACCGATGCTCGGCGGAAACTCTATGATATCCCTACCGCGCATAATGGTTATTTGGACATACTGCTGGAGCTAGGTGAAGTGGGTTTTGCCTTCTACGTGGGCTGGTTGTTGTCCTGCACTCGACAACTACATCGCGCTCTTGCGCAGGATTACGACTGGGCCAGCCTCGCCATTTGTTTCTTGGTTATGTGTTTGCTATATAATATAACGGAGTCTGCCCTCAATACCTTCACGGAACAAATGACCGCAGTGCTAGCCCTAGCTTCCTTGGTGGTGTCACACAGGCCGAGTCTAGCCTCCATCCCGACGAGTTCTCCGAATGTACCTGCAGGTTAGAGCGGAGACCAGTGTTGGAACGGCTGCCGGAGCCACGCTGGCGAAACTTGGTCCGAACTTTTGGGCGAAACAACAATTGGACGTTGCACACCAATGCAATTGGCCACGGCTGGGGGGGGTTGCTTCGATCGTTTCTCCCTTTTACCAAGCGCCAACATCGCTCCAGTGACTCCGGCAGCCTTCGAACGCTGGTCTCCCAGGCAACGCCCCAGACCGCAGCCGTCTCCAAGTGAGTGAATGTTCCGAGGCTCAATCCAGCAGCCAAAGCAACCTGCAACGCCAACAAACAAATGCCGGCAGAATTGGGCTGCACTGTCGTACAGGACCCGGGCACTGTCCCTTTTTGCGACTTCCGTCCCGTAGCCTTGGTCAACTTTTTGGCATAGAGTTATTTCCCATGAGAGTTCGAACAAATCTGATCGGTACGCACATCAGCGTCATATTCTTCCTTGGTATCTGCCTCGCGCTTCCTGCCAGTGCCGCGACACATTGGGTAAGCCCTACCGGAACGGCAGCGTGGTCGAGTTGCGTGGGTGCCACTCCGCTATCGGGGACAAGCGCCTGTTCGCTCTCCACGGCTAACGCGAGTGCGGCGGCAGGCGACCTCGTTTACCTGCGGGCAGGCACGTATGACCAGGGCGGAGCCAGTGTCGCGTTTCAGCCTGCACACAACGGCACGAGCGCAAGCAACATGATTACGTTTCAGGCGTATCCGGGCGAAACGCCAGTAATCACCGACGCTCAAAATGGCTTCTGGCTTTCCGGCAATAGCTACATCAGCATCAAAGGCATAACGTTCAGCGATCCCTTTACCAGCACATGGGGGCGGATTGATAACGGAGGAAACCACAACGAAATTGCGTTCTGCACTTTTTCGTCAACTAGTGGTGGTCATCAACTTTCTATTACCGGGGCCGCGAACCAGAAATGGGCGACGCACAACTGGATTCACAGCAACCACTTTTCGGTAAGCGGCAGCGGATGCACGGACGGGGGCAACGATTCGCTGGATATCGGAATCTCCGAAGGCAGTTACGGAAACGCAGCCGACAACGACAATAACAACACCGTCGAAAACAACTTTTTTGAGCATGCCCAGCACACGAACTGGGACAACTACGGTATGTATTCGGTGTTCAAAAACAACATCGTTCACAATGAGCCGTGGTCGAATCCACCCTGTGCGGCCAACCCATACCTTGCTCAATACAGCAGCAGCAATCCCAACTATACCGCGTACAATGGCAAGTACGGGCATCGCAATTTTCAGATCACTGAGGACTACAACCGGGATCAGACCTTCGTTCTCGTCGAAGGAAACCGCTCCGGTTATGCCGGTGTGAACCAGGACAACGACGGAGCCGATGATTTTTCCTTGGCTGCACCCGGCAATATTGTTCGGTACAACTTCTTCTATGCCTCGATGAATCCTGGGCTTTTGTTCAAGTACGCACGTGGTTCCGGCTTGAACAGCGGCGGCAACGGCGGTACCTATAACCGCGTTTACAACAATACCTTTTACCAAGAGGGGTGGGGCTACCCAGTGGGTCTAACCACGGGATGTGGAGTCGGTAGCAGCAGTTGTCCTTGGCCAGAATCAGCCATTTCTCTCTATGTGAGCGGTTCTGGTGCGGGCAATGTCTTGAAAAATAATATTTTTTATCTCAGCGCGGGATATACAACGTTCGGCTCCGACGTGATGGACAAGGGGGTACCCTCAAATGGCTGGTCGGAGGTTTCCTATACGATAAACAACTGGTGCAGCGGAGCGCAGAAGGGCGGCAATACTGACGCCCACGGAAATACCGGTTGTGCGGCATCGGGCGATCCTAAATTCAACAATCCGGACATATCGAATCCGGCCAGCACAACGCTGCCCGATCTTAGCTTGCAGTCGTCCTCGCCGGCCATTGACGGCGGCATTTATCTGACTACCGCGACTAACTCCGGCAGCAACTCCACAGCACTGATGGTGGCCGACGCGCTGTACTTTCAGGACGGCACTTGGGGTAGCGACCTGGCCAGAGCGTCCACCGGCCTTTGCGGCACAATGCAGCCCGACTGGATTGCCATTGGAACCGTCGGTAGTACGGTTCAGGTCGCATCCGTAACGTATGGCACGTACAGCAATCCAGCCGGTACGATCACGCTGGCTTCGCCTATGACCTGGAGTAATGGGGCGCCCATCTGGCTCTACAGAAAGTCTGACGGCGCGGTGGTGCTGGCTGGCGCGGCCCCAGACTACGGGGCGAGCGAGTTCGGCGCGGGAGGCTCGGGGACGGTAGTGCCGCCGAGCTGTCTCCAGACTGCAGTGCAAATAGCAAACTGACGTTTATCAAAGTTTCCTCGACAGTGGATTTCACTCTTCAAGAGCGTATGTCCGAACCATCATGGATCATGGATCGAACTGTGCCCGTGCTTGTTACCGGGGCCGCCGGTTTCGTGGGATCCAGGGTGGTAGCTACCCTGTTACGTCTCGGCTTTGAACGGGTGCGTTGCGGCGTGCGGCGGTCAAGTGATCTTGGCCTGCTGCAAGCCGCGATTCCACCGGAGCATGCGAACCATTGCGAGATCATCGAGGCCAATCTGCTGTCCAGGGAGGAATGCCACGAGCTCGCGGCGGACGCTGAGATCGTCTATCATCTGGTGGCCGGTCGTGGTAAGTCTTTCCCCGGCTGCTTTCAAGGTTCAGTCATCACTACCCGGAATCTGCTCGACGCCTTGGTCGAGTATCGGCGGCTAAAGCGGTTCGTGAACGTTAGTTCGTTCGCCGTGTACTCCCGGCTACGAAGCAAACGGAGCGCAGTATGGGATGAGAGCTGTCCTTTGGAGGACAATCTCGATGAGCGCCACGACGCCTACGTCTATGGCAAACTCAAACAGGATGAATTGGTTCAGCACTACCACGAGCGCTTTGGTGTCCCAGTTACGATCGTAAGACCGGGGATTGTCTTTGGCCCGGGCAAGAAGGCTATCCCGGGTTTTGTTGGTATAGACACGTTTGGGTTTTTCATGCACCTGGGAGGTGGCGGACGCATCCCGTTGACTTACGTGGATAATTGCGCCGAGGCAATCGTGCTTGCCGGACTCGTGAAAGGAGCCGAGAGCGAAGTGTTTAACGTGGTTGACGACGAGCTGCCCACGAGCCGGGCGTTCCTGCGGGCGTACAAACGCCAGGTGCGAAAGTTCACGTCGGTGCCGCTCCCCTACCCAGTGACATACGGTTTATGCGCGCTTTGGGAGTGGTACGCCAAACGCTCGAAGGGGCAACTGCCACCTGTATTCAACCGTCGCGAGTGTGCGTTTGCATGGCGGGGGCACCGTTACTCGAATCGAAAACTGAAAGAACGTTTAGGCTGGCGGTGTCGCGTCCCGATGCAGGAGGGATTGCAACGCTACTTCGAGTACCAGAAGAATGGCTGAACTAACCAAGACGAGGGTGGCCATCATCGGCTGCGGCATGATTGCGGACCAGCACGCGGATCAACTGCGTTATCTACCAGGCTGCGAACTGGTCGCCGCGTGCGATACCGACGAGTTAATGGCCAGGCAGCTCGCTGATCGTTTCCGTATCCCCCAGGTCTTTACCGATGCGGCGAGGATGCTCGATGCCGGTGGGGTCGACGCGGTCCACATCACCACACCAGCCCTGTCCCATTTTCCATTGGCTCGATTATCTTTGCAGGCTGGCTGCCACGTCTATGTCGAGAAACCCTTCACACTGAACGCACAGGAAGCTGACGAACTGCTCCGCCTGGCGGAGATTGCGGGACGACGCGTTACCGTAGGTCACAACCTCCAGTTCAGTCCGGAGGCATTACGTCTGCGCAAACTTGTCCAGGAGGGTTTCCTGGGCGGTCCGCCGGTTCACCTGGAGTGCATCCAGTGCTACTCGCACGACGATCCCACATATGGCAAGGCCGTCCTCGCCGATCCGTGTCATTGGGTCCGTCGTTTGCCGGGCTCCTTGTTGCACAACCTCGTGAGTCACGGGATCGCGAAAATTGCCGAGTTTCTCGAGGGCGATTCGCCACAGCTGATATCCCTCAGTTTCTCCAGTCCTTATCTGGTCGAACACAACCACGCGGACATTGTGGATGAAGTGCGGGCAGTGCTTCGGGATGAGCGGGGGACAACAGCCTTTTTCCTGTGTACCACTCAGTTTGGTGAGGGATCGAATGAACTCCGTCTCTTCGGTAAAGCGGGCAACCTCGTGCTTGACAACAATTATCGGACGGTGATCCGCATCCGGCCGTCGCCTTACAAAAGTTATTTACGCTATTTTGTGGCGCCGATGTCCCAGGCGCGAGAGCACGCTCGGAACACAATGATCAGCATTCGCCAGTTCGCTCGGAAGGAGTTCCAGATGGACTTCGGCATGAGAAAGCTGATGGAACTCTTTTATCGTGCCATACGGGAAGGGGGGCCCGATCCAATTCCCGGTGCCGAAATCCGCCGGACCGCACGAATTATGGATGCTATTTTCACTCAAATGCCCAAGGAAGTCGGCAGGATTAGTTCAGGGACAGCAGCCATAAGGGGCTAGAGCCAAAAAGTTGCCCAGGCGCTCTGCACAAAACAATTCACACATACCTTGGCGTCGGTCATACACGCGACGCCCCAGATACCCGCGATACAAAGGCACCAACTATGATGAGAAATGTTCCCACTCTTGAGTACTCGGAGCTTGCGCGTGCGGGGAGGAATGCCGATTTGCAGGGCCTGCCTAAACTTCGCGTGGCGCTGCTTTCGGATGCCGCTACTCAGCTGCTGGTGCCAGTCTTGCGGGAGTTGTTCCGCCGCGCCGGGTTCGCCGCCGAAATTTACGAGGGCCCCTTCGCCGCAATCGAGTTGGACGTATTCAATCCCTCTTCCGATCTTTACCGCTTTCAGCCGGACATCGTGGTCCTCCTTAATTCCACTCAAGCTTTACGCGCGGTTTTTTTTGGGGCCGGCGCAGGTTCTGATTTTGTGCGTGACGTTGAAGCGCGAATGGTCCGTGTTTGGGATGCGATTCGTGGCAATACGGCTGCGCTCGTCATTCAATCCAATTATGTGATGCCGTATGAGCGTCTATTTGGAAATTACGACCTAAAACACGCTGGGTCCTGGTATGCCGTCGTCGGCGAGATTAACCGGCGCATCGTTTTGGGTGCCCGTGAACGGAATAACGTGCTGGTGAATGACGTCGACGCGCTTGCTTCCTGGTGCGGTCGCCGCACGTGGTTCGACGAGCGCTTTTGGGACTTGGCCAAGTCTTTTTGTGCGGCGGAGCATCTCCCAGCGGTCGCCCAAAACATCACCGATATTTCGCTGGCGGCACGCGGTCGAACCGTGAAGTGCGTCGTCGTTGATCTGGATAATACGCTGTGGGGCGGTGTAGTTGGTGATGACGGTGTGGATGGAATCCAGCTTTCCGCACATGGTGACGGCGAGGCCTTCCACCGTTTCCAGTCGTTCCTGCTTGGCCTGAAGAAGAGGGGTATCCTGCTTTGTGTCTGCAGCAAGAATGAGCACGCCGCAGCCATCAGACCGTTTGAGGAGCACCCGGAGATGGTTCTACGCAAGGAGGACATCACGATCTTCGTGGCCAACTGGGAAAACAAGGCAGAGAATATCAAACGAATCCGCGACAGCCTCGAAATCGGCTACGATTCCATGGTCTTCCTGGATGATAATCCCTTCGAGCGCAACTCCGTCCGCGGCATCCTTCCGGACGTGATCGTTCCGGAATTACCGGAAGACCCCGTGGATTACGTCAAAGTGCTGTCAGAGTTGAATCTGTTCGAGACGACCAGTGTTTCCGCGGAAGATAGCGCCCGGGCCGATCTCTACCGTACGGAGTTCGAGCGTCGGTCTGCGGCGGGTACCTTCTCGAATTTTGAAGAATACCTCGCCTCCCTGGATATGAGAATTGATGTCGCGCGATTCGAGCCGTCCCGGCTCGGCCGTATCTCCCAGCTACTCCAAAGGAGCAACCAGTTCAACCTCACGACGCACCGGTACAATGAACGGGAGTGTGAAGCTATGATGCAAGATGCGAGTTGCATTCCTTTGTACGGCTGCTTGCGTGACCGCTTTGGCGATCACGGGCTGATCTCGGTGATAGTGGCGCGGCCCGATCCGCTCGAAAACGTTCTCGAGATTACCGACTGGCTCATGAGCTGCCGCGTACTGGCTCGCGGCGTCGAGGAGTACCTCATGAATCATGTGGTCCAAGAGGCAGCGCGCCTCAATCTGGAGCTAGTAACTGGCACGTACATTCCCACTGCCAAAAATGCGATGGTTAGGGAATTCTTTCCCAGGTTCGGCTTTGAGAAGGCTGGGGAGACACCAGACGGTTCAACGCGCTGGCGGTTGCGAGTGGCTGACTACCAATATCGAAAGACTTATATCCAGCCGGAGGTTAAACAGCATGCATCTTTGGTGGGAGGACTTTGATGGGCAACAGCGAGGTCATGAGCAGGCTAACCAGCGTGTTTCAACGCGTTTTTGGTGACGAAACACTGAGTTTGGCTCGAGGCACAACAGCACGGGACGTGGAAGGCTGGGACTCGCTAATGCACATCAATTTAATTGTCGCCATTGAACGCGAGTTCAAGATTCGCTTCACGACCCGGGAGATTGCCACATTGCAGAATGTCGGGGAGTTGACAGATCTTATTGTTCGCAAAGAAGGTTTAAGCACGTAACGAAACTGCCTTTCGTATGATTCTAAGATCATGGCGTAATGATGCCCTACACTCCGGATGATGGGCAGGAACGTCAGCGGGCAACGTTGTCGCTGTAACTAGGAATGGGCATGACATGTCGATCGGGGAGTAGCTTTTCGCGTGGCTGCCCGCTGAAACGCCACGAGATGACATTTCTCGCTTTTAGCCAATTTCAAAGCCTCGAGCAGTGCATGATTCGACGGCGAGGGCACCCTCTGGGGAAAACGTTCCTTTGGGCCAATTCGCGAAGGCAAGAAATGCTCTGCCACCGGTTTCATTGTGCGACCAGGTAGAAATCGATCGAGTAGTTCGGAAGTAGTCGAGCGTCTGGATCAGCCCTAGCCAGCTCAACAACTCAGAAACTCAACACTCATGACGGGGAGAACAGGGAAAATGCCACTTGGTTCGCTCGTGCCAACGACCAGATTACCGGCTGGCCCGAAGATATTTCGCAGCGGCCCAGGAGATGCTAAACATTGCAGTGGAATGCAGCTGGCCTGGATCGCTTTCCTGTCCCTGGCCCTTTGTGCGGTCGCAAATCACTGCCTGGCCTATTGGCTGGGTCTCGCCCGAAGCGCTCCTTGGAGAAGTGAAGCAATCTATCGTCGCATTGGACCCGAAACTGGCCCACAGGCGTTCTGCGCTGGGTCGTCGTTGTTGATCTGGGGTCTGTCTTGGCCTCAGGTCTCGGAGTTTCTTGGCCAGGGAATCGAAAACTGGACCGTGGCTGGATCCTCGCCCGAGGTATGGGAGGTGTTCCAGCAGCAGAGTCGGAATACTAACACGACAATCATTGGCGTCTCAGTGTACGACCTTAACGAAATGCGCCTGACACCCGATCGGGCCAGGTACGTGCCTCTCACACAGACCATCCGCGACCTCTGGGCTTCCGGGGCGGAGCCTGCTCTCCGCGATCGAATTCTCACGCAGTATGCGATGATGTACGTACGACTCCTGTATCCGATGGCAGGCGATGCGGACAAGGTACTGGTCGCGATACGAAGCAAGGCTGCAGAACAGTTGGGACTACAGTCCAGACTAGGAGAGCATGAGGGCGTGGTGGTCGAGCAGAATGGAGTGTTGAACGTCTCTGACTCCATGATGAAGCTCAGCGACTGGCCCTCTGCCCGGGTACTCCGACGTGTGGCCGCCCTCCAAGGGGAGAATCGCGGTTCCCACAAGTTCTTTAACGGGCCAAAGAGCCGCGCGTTCCACAGGATATTGTTCCGAGCCCAACAACAGGGACGCGTGATAGTGGTGGTTTTGCCAATCTCTCATGCTTACGCCGAAGCGTTTCTCGACAATAGTACCCTAGCTGCATTTGAAAGGGCATTAAACGACGCCATGGCAACCGCGCCGGAGGCGACACTCGTGAGGCTGGATCGAGTGCCTGGCATCTCAGATAACGGGTACTTTGCCGATTTGGTGCACTTGAACTCATCCGGGAGAGGTGTGGTTACCCCCGTGTTCCTCAAAGAGATGGCCGAAAGCTCTTCAAAACGAAGTTCGCAGGTATCTATGCCTATCAACCCAGGTACGCAACAATGAGCCATATAGCCCAACAGCACTGAGGCGCTGCAAATCGTAGTTCAATTCCGGAGATACTGCATTGTCTTTTACGTCGATAGAATTCGTCGTTTTCCTTGGGCTGTGTCTCGGCTTGGTCTGTAGAACCCGAAGCCCGTTAGCGCAGAGATGGTTGCTGATCTTCTTCAGCTATTGTTTCTATTTGATTTCGGGCCTGGTCGGGGTGTTAATTGTCACCTTTTTGTCCCTTGTCGACTTCAGCGTCGGTCGTCGGCTTGGAAGTTCAGCTAGTGAAGAGACTTGCAGGCGGTGGCTGTGGGCCGGTCTGACCGCCAACATCGGTACTCTCATCTTCTTCAAGTACTCGGTGTTCTTGGCCGGGACGGTAGCTGCCACGGTTCGCCCGCTAGGGGTGCGCATGTTTGTGCCGGGCGCTCCTTTGTTGCAGATCATCGGCCTCTCATACTTTACTTTTGCCGGCATGAGCTATCTCCTGGACGTCTACTTCGGGAAAATGAAGTCATCAGACAGCATATCGGAATTTGTCAGTTACCTGGTGTACTTCCCGAAGCTTATCGCCGGACCTATTGTGCGAGCAGCCGACTTCCTTCCGCAGCTCAGGCGAGGCATCCGGCCCAGCACCCAGGATATCGAGATAGGGTGCGCATACTTTTTAGTGGGGGCAGTAAAGAAGCTGGTGATCGCTGACCAGTTGGCTAGCCACGTCAGCATGATCTTGGCTGCACCGCAGCACTACAATGCATTTACGCTGCTGCAGGGACTCGTTGGCTACACGGTACAGATTTACGCCGATTTTTCGGGCTATTCAGACATGGCTATCGGCTGCGCACGGCTTATGGGTATTACGTTTCCCCAGAACTTCCTCATGCCATACAGCTCCGTGAATATCGCGGAGTTCTGGCGGCGGTGGCATGTGACGATGTCGAGCTGGTTCAGGGACTACGTCTTCCTACCGTTGGAGGTGGGGAGTCGTGGCATACGAAATGCAAATGTCAGAGCTTCTCGGAACGTTATCATTACTATGCTTCTCTGTGGCCTCTGGCACGGTGCTAGTTGGAACTTCGTTTTCTGGGGAGGATTGCACGGTGTTGCGCTGGCGGTGTACCAGGTGTATACGAGCGTGCGGCGGCGCGTAGCGCACCGGGGAACAAGATCAGCATTTCATCCTGGAACGCTGGCTGCTCGTGCGCTGACGTTATCCTTTGTCATGCTGGGCTATGTCTTTTTCGGGACCCACACTCTAACCCAGGCCTTCACGTATCTAGGGCGGATGTTGACTTGGCGCACTGACGGCCTGGCACTAGGATCTCCTTACATCTTGCCGCTCACAGCCGTCGTTCTTGCCGTGCATCTGTTTATCGATAAGGACCGCAATGTGGTGGAAGAGCTGACAACGTATTCGGTACCGTTTCGAGTCCTAACTTATGCAACCCTCTTGTTGCTCCTGACTTGCTTGGTGCCCTCGGAGACCGTACCATTTGTCTACGTTCGGTTCTGACGCAGATTTCGGCCCCAACACGCGGCACGGTTGCGATGAACCTATCCTTCGTCGCAGTTATGGATTACCTGATCATAAGTGACATCCCGACTCCCTGGCGCGAGCCCGTGTTCGAGCGCGTTCACGAAAAACTCGCGGGCGCGGTTCAGGTCGTTTACTTCAAGAATAACGAGAAGCGCCGTCTCTGGACGTTCAAGATGGGGAGTTACCCAAAGACGATTTTGAAAGCCATCACACTGACCATAGGCGGCACGGAGCGTTTTTTCAATCCGGGCATTGTTCCGTTACTGCTACGGCAGCGGCCACGCGTGGCCCTCGTGTTTGCTAGCATCAAAGACCCCAGCGCCTGGCTGGCAGTCGCGTTATGCCGATTACTCGGAGGGAAGATTGCGCTGCTGGACGACAGTTGGCTGGGGCGGGACCGAGATGTCGGCCGTCTGCGGCGGTGGGCACGACGGCTGATGTACAACGTTTTCGGGGATGCTTTTGTCGGAACCAGCCGGCGAACGCTGGAGATGTTCCGCCACTACAACACTCGCATCCAGGACGAGCAGTGCTTTCTCAGTCATCTGGTAGCCGATAACGACTACTTTGAGAAGCGGCTCGCGGGCCGCCAGTCGGAGCGGCGTTTCGATGTGATGTTCTCCGGCCGCGTGGTGAAGGTCAAAAATCCTGCCTTCTTTGCCCAGGTGTGCGCGGGGATCAAAGCGCGGCTGGGGACATGCCGTGTGCTTGTGATTGGAGGAGGAGATGCCGATCTCACTGCGCAGATGAAGGAAATGTTCCAGCAACACGGCGTCTCGGCCGAATTCGCCGGTTTCATTCCCCATGCAGCCCTGCCGGAATACTATGCCCAGAGTCGTCTGCTATTGCTCCCCACATCGGGCGATTGCTGGGGCGTGGTCATAAATGAAGCAATGGTTGCAGGTACACCGGTGATCACGACAGAATGGACTGCCGCGGCCGGCGAACTAGTCCAGCACGCGCGCAATGGTTGTGTCCTGCCTCTCGACGTGCAAGCCTGGGTTTCAGCCGCGAGCGAATTGCTCTCCAGCAATTCTAAGTGGGAATCCTTCTCGCAATGCGCTCGCCAGACCGTAAAGGAGTTCAATTATGACCGGGCCGCCGCCGGCATCCTCGACGCCTTTGTATACTTGGCGTACAAGCCATGACGTGCGCGGAGGTGAAGGGTGTTTTGGGTTGTAAGTGATGACAATTTGACATCGCCCCGGCAGAGATTTCTCTCAATCGTACGTCCGTTGAGGAGTAATCCTCTCGTAACAATGAAGTCGCCGCGGGGAGCAGGATCTCGCGGCACGTGCGGTTCTCCAAAAGGAAATTTAAAACATGAACCCGAATAGCACTCACCAGGAAAGTCCTGAGCCCCGCATTCTACTGTTTTCTCAGCGCAACATTTTTGAGCCGTTGGTGTGGCGTTGTCACTTTCAGGAATTCGAGCGGATTATTCAGGAAGTCGATTCCGTCGAGCTTGTAGCGCCGGGGGCGAAGACATGGTATCCCAACGGCAAAAGAGTTGCTCTACGGCTCGGAGAATTCGTCAACATTCCTCTTAATCCCGGCGTTTCCAGTTTCAACCTGGGCAGGGACTATGACATGTTTTTTACAGTTTGCTTCGGCGCATCCGACCTGTTGCACTTGAAGGCACTCAAAGGTTGGCGTGACCGCTGCAAGACCAGTGTGTGCTGGATTACTGAGTTCTATGTCAAAGACATACCTGTGTACAAGAGTTGCATGGGGGTGTTAGCGCAATTCGATTACGTGATCTTTATGTTCAGCGCCAATGAACCCTTCAAAAGTAGGATCAAGGGCCAAGGACAATTTCTACCTGCTGGGATTGACACCCTGCGCTTTTGTCCGTATCCACACCCGCCAACGAGGTGTATTGATGTCCTAAGCATCGGCCGCAGGGCACAGGTAGTACACGAAGCGCTGATGCAAATGGCACAAGAGGACAGAAAATTCTACGTTTACGACACCATTAATGCTCTGCGTGCTTATGATCTGAACGAGCATCGCTCGATGATTGCGAACATGGCAAAAAGGAGCCGCTATTTCATCGTGAGCCCCGGCAAGTTTGACAAACCTGAGGAAACCGGGGGGGTGAGTGAATTTGGGTTTAGGTATTTTGAAGCTGCAGCGCCGGGGGCGATCATGATCGGCCTGCGCCCGGCCAACAACAAGGAATTCGAGAAGATCTTCAACTGGGAAGACGCGGTCATCGAGGTGCCGTTTACCTCCGACGCCATTGTCGGTACTATCCGGGAACTTGATAAGCAGCCTGATAGGCAGATGAAGATCAGCCAAACGAATGTTCTCCAATGCTTGCTTCATCACGATTGGGTGTACAGGTGGGAAGCGATACTCCAGATGGTAGGAATGCAGCCGTTACCCATGCTTCTGGACAGAAAACAGCGATTAAAGGATCTCGCAGAAACAGTTAAGGGAGCACAGGTCGAGCTTCAGAATTCGTGGGTTCGATGAACAAGCTTGCTTAGGAGAATGGCCCGCGCTGAGAGCCATCGCGGGGAGCAGTATTTCTGGGAGGGGGTTAAGGATGAAGGTCGTAATTTTCTGTGGCGGATTGGGTCTAAGGCTAAGAGAGTATTCCGAGAACGTGCCTAAGCCCCTAGTTCCCATCGGCGATGCCCCGGTGATGTGGCACCTGATGAAGTACTACTCGCATTATGGTCACAAGGACTTCATATTGTGTTTGGGGCACAAAGGCGAGGCTATCAAGAGATTCTTTCTCAACTACAACGATGCTCTTTCCAGCGACTTCATTCTTTCCGACGGCGGGCGTAGTGTTGAGCTCTTGGGCACAGATTTCAGCGACTGGAGAATAACGTTCGCCGATACCGGGGCTAAGTCTTTGATCGGTGAGCGTTTACTGGCGATTCGCGAGCATGTCCAAGGCGAGGAAGTGTTTCTAGCGAACTACGTCGACGGATTGACGGACCTAGATTTAGATATGGTGATCGATCGGTTTCTCAAGTCCAATAAAACGGCGTGCTTCGTGTCCGTACCCCCCACACAGACATTCCACTTGGTGGAAACCGACAGCAACTCGCACGTCACGCGCATTAACCATGCGGGAACCTCGGACAAGTGGATTAACGGAGGGTACTTCGTCTTGCGGCAGCGGATTTTCGATTACATCCGGCCTGGCGAGGACCTGGTAGACCAACCCTTCCACCGGCTAATTCAGGAGGGGGAGTTGATCACCTTTAAGCACACCGGTTTCTGGGCCTGCATGGACACGTTTAAGGAGCGCCAGCAGTTGGAAGATTTGTGGTCCAAAGGGGCGGCTCCGTGGCAGGTCTGGCTCAACCAGAGCCCAAGCCGGCCCCAGTTGTTAGGCTGAGAACCGCAAGGTTATTGCCATGGCGGCATGTACGGTCTGAGCCCTCCGCGGGTTCGACGCCCATTTCCTCCCATTTATTTTTGAGCGTTTTAGGGGCTTAATTCGCGTGTCCTCACCCGAATCCCACAGTTTTAAGCCGGCGGCCCTGGGCCATCACGTAGTAGCTTGCCGCTCTGTTTGGCAGGCCTGCGACAGGAACCCCAGAATCTCGAATGGGAGTAAGGGCTCTGATGCTGAACGACAGCCATAACGGCGCGGGTGCAACCGGCTCTGGCGCCTGGGGGTGGAAGGTTTGCCGCTGCTTGTAGATCATGCAACACTGTCTTGGGGACGATCCTTCGCACCGTGCAGTCCCGCAACTTTGGCCGGTAATGCCCAGGAGGCAAGTAATGAAGGTTGTAATTTTTTGTGGTGGCATGGGTTTGCGCTTGCGGGAGTACTCCGAGAATGTGCCCAAACCACTGGCGCCGATCGGCGATGCTCCTGTCATCTGGCATTTGATGAAGTATTACTCCTATTATGGCCACAACGATTTCATCTTGTGCTTAGGTCACAAGGCGGAGTCGATCAAGAGGTTCTTCCTCAGCTATAACGAGGCCCTGTCGCGTGATTTTGTCCTCTCGAAGGGTGGCCAAGACGTGCAACTGTTGGGCACTGACTTTTCCGATTGGCGAATCACGTTTGTAGATACGGGCGCCAAGTCACTCGTCGGGGAGCGCCTCCTGAATGTGCGTGAGCACTTGAAGGGTGAGGAAATCTTCCTTGCAAACTACGTAGACAACTTGACGGATATCGATTTGCGGATGGTCATCGACCACTTCAAGAAATCCGGTAAGACTGCCTGCTTCATATCTGTGCCGCCGACCCAAACGTTTCACCTTGTTGAAACTGACGGCGACTCGCGCGTAACTGGCATCAACCATGCGGCGAGTTCGAGCACGTGGATCGACGGAGGCTACTTCGTCTTCCGGAAAGAAATTTTTCAGTATATCCAGCCGGGTGAAGATCTGGTCGATGAGCCTTTCCAGCGGCTGATTGAAGCCGGCGAGCTTATCACCATCAAGCACGAAGGATTTTGGGCGTGCATGGACACTTTCAAAGAGCGGCAGCAGTTAGAAGACCTTTGGTCCAAGGGAGCGGCGCCCTGGCAAGTGTGGCTGAACAAGGGCAAACCGGCTGCGGCCCTCGCGCCCAACCCTCAAGTCGCCGGCGGCTGAGGCTAGGAACGATTTCCCCAATGTGCCAAAGGTTGTTTTCGATTTGCTGGAGATTTAGTGAGTAGTGATCCAAATACTCAGCCAGAACAAAACAAGGTATCGGCCTCACAAGCCGAGCATCTGCGCACCGACCACCTGCTGCACAACATCGGGCGGCGTGCAGTCTCGGGTGGATTCGCAACGGTCGCGGCACAAGTGGCGAAGTTCGTCCTTAACTTTGCGGCCGCTGCGATCCTGGCCCGCCTGTTGAGTCCGAAGGAGTTCGGTCTCGTCGGAATGGTTCTCGGCGTGATCGGCCTTGCGGGCATCTTCAACGAACTCGGCCTTTCAACCGCAACGGTCCAGCGGCAGTACATCACTCAACAGCAGGTCTCGAACCTATTCTGGATCAACGTAGCTGTCAGTGGAATTGTAAGCCTCGGCAGTTGTGGCTTGGCGCCGCTTCTTGCCAGGTTCTACCACGATCCGCGCGTCACCTGGATCATGCTCTCGCTGTCGTTGATGTTCCTGCTGACCGGATCCACTGTCCAGCATCGCGCGCTGCTCGTTCGGCAGATGCGCTTCCCCGTTGTTGCTGTGATCGAGGTGACTTCGATGTTTGTGGGGTTCACCACGGCGTGCTTGCTCGCGTGGATGGGATTTGCCTATTGGGCCTTAGTGGCACAGCAACTGTCCAACGCACTTGCCTCCCTCGTGCTCACCTGGAGCATTTCAAAGTGGCGACCCAGTTGGCCGCGACGGAGTAGCGGCGTGCGACCGTTGTTGAGCTTTGGCGCGCACCTCACTGTTGCCGACTTCCTCGGTCGTTTGTCGGTTAACAGCGATACCATCCTGATTGGCAAGTTTTTCGGAGCTGTACCGCTCGGGCTCTACACGCGCGCGTCTGTGCTCCTGGCACGTCCCTTGGAACAGGTGTTTACTCCCATCAATGCCGTTATGGATCCAGTCCTGGCTCGTCTTCAATCGGAACCGGAACGCTACCGGCGAACGTTTCTGCGCACCTTCGATGCGCTGGCCATGATCGTGTTTCCATTCGCGGCAATTTGCCTGGCGTTATCGAAGCCGCTGGTGCTGGTCATTCTCGGTCCAAAGTGGACCGGCGTCGTCCCGCTGTTTTCGGCATTTGCACTGGTGGCTATATCGTCGCCGCTGTCGAGTGTGGCTTCCTGGCTTTACCAGAGCCAAGGACGAGGTCAGGACCAGTTACGAAGCCATGCGGCCGCCGGCTTCGTGACGGTAGTCGCTTATGTCGTTGGACTGATGATATGGGGGCCTCTCGGGCTCATCCTTTCACTGGCGGTTGCGAGCGCGGCAATCAGGTTGCCCATTGTTTACTACATCGCTGGCCGAAGCGGTCCGGTTTCCACTGGGGACTTGTGGCTTGGCTTTTTCTCGCAATTACCAGCCTGGGGAACAGTTTATCTTGCAACGCTGCTGGCGCGCATGGCTTTTACGAATTCGTCGCCAATTTTGCAGCTACTGGTTTGTGCTCCAATCGGGTTAATCTTCGGCGGCGCGCTGTTGTTGCCGTTCCGTCGCTCTCGCGAAAGTGCCTTTTATGCTTTCAACATAATAAAGGGTGCCTTGATGCAACAATGGAGCAAAGCATAAGTGTCGACAAACGTAGTTAAAGTAGGCCCCGCGGTTTGTGGCGACGAGAGACAAGTTGTCCACCCGCCGAAGCGCACTGCGAAGGTTGCCTTCTTTGGGTACTTTGGCATCCAGAATCTTGGCAACGAGTGCACCCTGCAAGCAATTGTTCATAATGCTCGCGAACGACTGAGCGATGGACAATTCAGCGTCATCTCGTTCGATCCCGGCGATACCCTCCATCGACACAATCTCGCTGCGTTTCCGATGTCATACCAAAACTTCACCAGGGGTCGCCCGGGCCGCTTGGCCAAGGCGTTTCGCATTTTGTTCAGGCGCATTCCGGGCGAGTTGATGGATTGGGCAAAAGCAATTAAAGGTTTGCGAGGCACGGATCTCGTCGTGATGACCGGAACCGGAATGCTGACGGACTACACTACTACTGCATTCGGCAACCCCTATCGTTTATTCCGGTGGGCGCTCGCTTCCCGGCTGGCAGGGTGCAAAGTGCGCTTCGTCGGCGTCGGAGTGGGGCCCATCTACCAGCCCCTGAGCCGCAAGTTTATTCGATGGGCACTTTGGCTGGCCGATTACAGAAGCTTCAGAGACCAATTTTCCAGGAACCGAATCGCAGGGGTTTTCGACAGCAGTAGAGACTACGTGTTTCCCGATCTGGCATTCAGTATGGCGAAAAGCATTTTTCCGGCGCGCCGGAACCGCGGACGGCAGAAACAGCAGATCGGCCTTGGGGTCATGGACCACCGCGATATTCACCTGCTAACCACAAACGAACAGGAGGTTGCATACTCCGCATATCTGGATAAAATGTGCGAGTTCGTGGAGTGGCTCATCACGCACCACTACCAGGTTCGAATTCTGCAGGGGGACGCGAGGCACGACGTCGCCCCTAGGAATGAGCTCAAGTTGAGATTGGAGCAGCGCGGAATTCGATATGAGGAAGCCGGCATATTTGATGAAGGCAGCTCGTCGGTCGAGGAGTTGCTGGACCAGCTAGCGCAAGTGGACATGGTCGTATCACCCCGGTTCCACAGCCTGCTGCTGGGCATGATGATGAATATCCCGGCGATTTCCATCTCATATGACCCCAAGAATGATGCTCTGCTGGAGGGCGTTGGCTTGGGGAAATATCGTCAAGCGCTCTTCGAGCTGGATGTGCAGATCCTCATCCAGCACTTCGTGGAGCTTCAGGAAAGAATTCAGGAAGTTGAACCTAGGATCGGCGAAAAAGCAAACGAGTATCGTCGCCTGCTGGATCAACAGTACGACCTCATCTTTGGGGACGTTTAAGCGCCGGCCCGCCGGGCGGGTAATACCTTATGAATTCGCAATCAAGAGAGGGAACCATGCAGCAAACCGTCACTGGAAACTATAGGGAAAAAGATTATTGGGTTGTCCAAAACCGCCAGTATGCGGAGCCGAGCTTTCGCCTGCATAAGTGCGCTCGAATACTCAAGGAACTGGCGAATGGGCGGGAGTGCGCTCTGCTGGACGTCGGGTGCGGGCCGGGTGCCCTGCGCCACGTGCTGCCCCCCGAGATCAAATACCACGGGATAGACATAGCGCTCCAGGAGCAGGGCAGCACTATGCGAGAGGTGGATTTTGCAAAGAATCCGATCTCTTATGACGGGCGGCGCTTTGATTTCATTGTTGCGTTAGGCGTCCTGGAGTATATGGGCACCTTGCAGAACGAGAAATTCCAGGAAATCAAGAGCATCTTGAATCAGGATGGCAAGTTCGTCATGTCTTACGTCAATTTCGGCCACTTACGAAGGAAAGTATGGCCAAATTACAACAATGTGCAGCCGATCGGAGCAATGGCGGAAAGCCTGAAAGAGGTATTCAAGATCGAGCGGTGCTTCCCAGCTTCGCACCATTGGCGGCAGAAGCAACCCGGGCGATTCGCACTTAGAAAGATCCAGATGCATATCAATTTCAACATTCCTGTGATCAGTCCATGGCTTGCGGTCGAGTATTTCTTCGTGTGCTCGCACAAATGAGTTTTAAGCGAACATGCTATTCAGTGACACGGTACGATGCAAGGTGATGTCGAAGAATTCCGGCCAGCCGGAAAACACTAATCCAGCTCGAGCGTTCTTGGATTACTTTCGCTGTCCAAGCCAGTTTGCTCATTTCCGCGTGGCGCCTGAAGTGGCCGTTTCGAAAGGCTTCTTCCGTTTCGGGCCGGCTGTCTGCTTTGGCAACATAGCTGCGCGCTTAGCCAGCAATTCTCGAAATAAGGCTCTATTTGACGCCTTGCCAGGCACCGTGTCGTGCCTTTCGGGAGAAATATGCTTACCCTTTGATCCCCATGAAGCGGTGAACAATCTTCGGCTGGAGCGATACGTAGCCAGGCCTCGCAGCGAGCGATTGCTGCATACCTATTATTACCTTTTGCGTCCGCTGCTTCCGCTCACTGTCCGCAGGCGGCTGCAACGGCTTGTCTTTCGACGGCGCCTCACGTGCAGGTTCCCGGCGTGGCCGGTCGATTGCTCTGTCGAAGACATTTTCGAACAACTCATGGCGCTGACTCTTCACGCGTCGGGCGTCCGCGAAATTCCCTTCATCTGGTTTTGGCCCGACGGGAAAGACAGCGCGCTGATGATGACGCACGACGTGGAGGCGCAGAAGGGCGCCGATCACTGTGATTCTCTCATGGACCTTGATGATTCCTACGGCATCAAGGCGGCGTTCCAGTTGATTCCGGAAGGAACTTACAAAGGTTTCGACGGGCTAGTTTCAAGAATTCGCGCTCGCGCCTTTGAGCTGAACATCCACGATCTCGATCACGACGGCAGGCTTTACGAGCAGAAAGAGCTGTTCGAGAAGCGTGCAAGCAAAATCAACAAATACGGGCGACAGTATGGAATGGAAGGATTCCGCTCCGGGTCGATGCATCGCAACCAGGAGTGGTTCGACATGCTGGATTTTCAGTATGACATGTCTGTGCCGACGGTCGCGCATCTCGAACCGCAGAAAGGCGGCTGCTGCACGGTTACTCCCTACTTTGTCGACAATGTTTTGGAGTTGCCGCTCACCACGATTCAGGATCACGGGTTGTTTTACATTCTCTTGGACCGCTCAATCGATCTCTGGAAGCAGCAGATCGAAATAATCTTGGCACATCACGGACTCATCAGTTTCATCGTCCATCCGGATTATATTACTCACCCAGCTGAGTGCGAGCAGTACCGCGAACTTCTCAAATACATCCTAAGTCTGCGCGAAACACGCTCGATATGGGTCGCGCCCCCCGGTGAGATCAATCGTTGGTGGCGTGAACGCAGCCAGCTGCAGTTAGTGCCTGACGGCGACTACTGGCAGATCAGTGGGCGGGGAAGTGAGCGAGCGCGACTCGCATTCGCCACTCTCGTGAATGGGAAAGTGACCTACCGGATTGCGGATCGCTCGGGTGCACGCGCTGATACGGACCTCCCATTCGCGGCCCCAGAGAAATTGGGGTAAAGTTAGCCATGCTAGTCAGTGGAACATTGCACTGCGGATGCCGCACCATGCTTGAGAATCGGATAGATGTTTGCGCGCTGTGAAGGACGAAATGTTTCCTGATGATGATTGATGTCGCTCTGCGCCTGGGCGAGAGGTCGGGCCGGCCGATCCGCGCGACAGGAACGATCGGATTCGCGGCCAGGGTGGCGCTCAAGACGTTTGACGATCCTCAGCATTGAGTCTCGGTAAACGCCGAATCCGGCTTGCTTCTCGGTCCGGTGCTCAAAGCGAAGTGGACAATCTTGGGTCCCCGCCCTGTGGCGGTGGGAAATGTCAAGGACATTGGGGCCAGTATCGCACTCCAGTTTTGCAAAGGGCCTTTGGGAAGAGGACGCCTGAGGACGTGAGAAAAGTTAGTTCGTTCGATGATGGAACAATATTGGCGATGGGAGGCAGTTGTGCTCGCGAATGCAATAGGATTCCAGCCCGGTCGGCGAAAGCGCTGCGGAGGGCGTCAGATCAATGATCCGGGCTCTTGACATTCAGTCGCCTTCGACCCGAACGGCGATCTCTGAACAAGGTCTCAGTTGGCCGCTGCTCTGAGATCGCTAGTAGGAAGCACCGACTGCCGAACTCGCAGCAATAATGGAAATTCACCGTATTGATCCGATTCAGGACCACCGTTGGGAACAGTTCCTGCAGACACATCCTGGCGCGTCGGTTTTTCATACGCCAGCATGGTTGAATGCGCTGCGCGGCACCTATGGATTCGAGCCGGCCGTTTTCTCAACATCCGCTCCCAGCCTTCCCATAAGAAGCGGTCTTGCGTTTTGCCGGGTCCAGAGCTGGCTGACGGGCTCTCGCTTCGTTTCCGTCCCGTTTGCCGACCATTGCCAGCCGCTTTTCAATGCGAGTGAAGACGGCCGTAGTTTGGCCGCATTTCTGCCGAGACTCGCCGAGCAGGAGCATTGCGATTACGTCGAAGTTCGATTGCTGAAGCCTGAAGCATTGGATCCCACTCAGAACGGACTTGCCCGAAGTGCAACTTTTGTGCATCACGCGCTCGACCTTGGCGCCCCTTTGCCTGCCCTGTTCGATCGTCTTCACAAGAGTTGCTTCCAACGAAGAATCCGGCACGCAGAAAAGGAAGGGTTGACGTATGCAGAAGGGACGTCCGACTCACTCTTACGGCAATTCTACTCTTTGCTCGTGTTGACACGGCGCAGACATGGGGTGCCTCCTCAGCCGCTGGCTTGGTTCCGAAACTTGCGCGATTGTTTTGGTGACGCAATCAAGATTGCTGTGGCTGCAAAGAACAGCCGGCCGATCGCAAGCATGCTTACGCTGCAGTATAAGACCACGGTCGTTTACAAATACGGCTGTTCGGACGCGGCATTTCACACGTTCGGTGCCATGCCATTCCTCTTCTGGCAAACGATCCAGCGTGCAAAGGCGAATGGGGCAGTCGAACTCGACCTGGGCCGCTCTGATATTGATGATTGGGGCCTGATCGCTTTTAAGAACCACATGGGCGCTGCCGCGACGCCATTGACTTATTATCGATATCCTGCCATCTCAGCCGCGCCGAAGATTCTTAGCGGGTTCATGAAGCACCGTAAAGTTTCTGCAGTTTTTGCCCATCTGCCGAGTGTGCTACTAAGAGCAGCGGGGAATTTGCTTTATCGCCATATTGGATAGCTGAACTTTTGGCCGGCCAATGCCGCATATCCCAAGACCCCAAGGACGATTCGTTGTGGGGTGGCGTTGGATTTTGATCGGAAGTAAGTCTGAGTGACATTCTGCCGTACTTGACTGTAGGATATGGCATCTAACAAAGGGCGCAGCCAATACAAGATCATTTGGGGATGCACGTGCAATCGGAACAAAGCCGAGAGCGTGTTGCCGAACGTGCACTCGGACAAAAAGACGTTTAAATCACGGCTCAAGCTATTCTAAATTTATTAGTGAGGTGCTGAATCCTTGCATTTAAAGAAAGAAGATATGCCCGTTCAATCATTTAACCAGGGAGCATGTATACGGTTCACGCCGACCGCCGTGCTCGGCGCAACGCTGATCGATCCTATCCGGCGCGAAGACAATCGCGGCTACTTTGGTAGAAAATGGTGCATGCGGGAATTTGCGGAGCACGGAATTGAATTCGTTCCTCTGCAGGCCAGTACCGCCTCCAATCTGCGTAAAGGAACGCTTCGCGGCATGCACTTGCAGGTGGAGCCCGCACTCGAGGCCAAGCTGATCCATTGCGCGCAAGGAGCTATCTTCGATGTGGTGCTCGATCTCAGGCCGGAATCCCCAACCTATGGTAAATGGTACGGCACAGAGTTGAGTGCCGACAATCAGCGCATGTTGTATATTCCTGAGCGCTGTGGGCACGGATACCAGACCTTGGAGGATTCAACGAACGTGTACTATCTCACCTCGCAGTATTTCACCCCAAGCGCAGCGCGCGGGGTGCGATTCGACGATCCCGCATTTGGGATTAAATGGCCGTTAGTCCCAACAGCGATGTCTGAACAAGACCGCAACTGGCCACTCTTAAACGGAGCGAGAGCCCTGTGATGATTGATACTGCACTTCAACAGCGTGAGAAATCAGGTAACCCGATCCGTGTCGCGATCGTTGGGGCGGGTGCAGCGGGGCGCGCCATCGCGCTGCAACTCGCCACTCCTCCGCCAGGCATCCGGCTCGCCGCGATCGTAAACCGCACGCCTGAGCGCGGGGAGCGGGCACTCCGGGAAGCTGGTGTGACGGAGTGGCGCCGTCCTAGGTCCGCGCGCGAGGCCGAAGTGGCGATAAATCATGGAATTCCCATCCTGACAGATGATGATTCGGTGGTGACCAACTGCGACGCGGTAGACGTCGTTATTGAAGGAACTGGGACCATCGAATATGCCGCTGGTGTGGTTCTAGCCGCTTTCGATCATGGTAAGCACGTGGTGTTGGTGAACGCCGAACTCGATTCACTTCTTGGCCCGATCCTGAAGCAGAGGGCAGATCGCGCTGGTGTTGTGATCACGCATACCGATGGAGAGGAACCGGGAGTGGCCATGACCCTTCTGCGGTACCTCCGCTCCGTGGGACTTCGCCCCGTTGCGGCGGGGAACCTGAAGGGCATGGTCGATCACTATCGGACTCCTGAGACGCAGCGGAGCTTCGCGCTCAAATACGACCAGGATCCCAGGAAGGTTACTTCTTTTGCGGATGCTACGAAGCTCTCCATGGAGACGGCCATTCTCGCCAATGGAACCGGGTTCCAAGCTGGTCGCCGAGGCATGTACGGACCAACCTGCGAGCATGTCCGCGAGATGGCCAATCTGTTACCTGCAAACCAGATGCTCGACAGCGGTCTCGTTGACTATGCTCTTGGAGCTGCGCCACACACCGGCGCATTCGTCATTGTTTACGAAGACAAGCCGCTCAAGCAGGTCCTGCTTGGCTACGTGAAGATGGGAGATGGGCCCTTCTACGTCTTCTACACGCCATATCATCTACCCCACGTCCAGATAGCTTCGACGATCGGTCGCGCAGTCGTTCACGGAGATCCAACTGTCGCACCAATCGCTGGTCCTGTTTGTGAGGTGATTACCCTTTCCAAGCGCGACATGAAGGCGGGTGAGCGTCTCGACGGTGTTGGGGGGTTTTGTGCCTATGGCCTCATTGACAATACTGCAGCAGCTCGCGCCATCGACGCGCTACCGCTCGCCTTGTCTGAGAATTGCGTGTTGCGTCGCGATATTGCGAAAGACGAAGTGATCTCGTTCACGGATGTGGAGGAACCGGCCCGCGGTGTCGTCGACAAGCTCTGGAGCGAACAGACTGCTCGATGGCCACTCGCGAAGCAAGCAGCCGGAAAATTGGTCTGATATTGTTCCTAAGGAACTTGACGGTCGAATTGCAAAGTCGTCGACAAGTCATTGTGCCTCGTCTCCAGCGATATTTTTTATCTTTCTTAGCTTCGGATATACTTCATTATGCTCAACCGAGATTACTGGAAGAGTCGTCGGGTCTTCCTCACGGGACACACCGGCTTCAAAGGCAGTTGGATGTCACTATGGCTCGAAGCACTCGGAGCGCAGGTGACAGGATATGCGCTCCCGCCGCCAACGCAGCCCAGCCTATTCGAGCAAGCCGGGGTTGCGAGCTCTCTACGTTCAATTCTTGCCGATATTCGTGATTTCGACCGGCTCAAGGAAGCCATCGCCGCTTGTCGACCTGAGGTTGTGATTCACATGGCTGCCCAATCCGTTGTTCGTCGTGGTTATGAGGATCCCATCGCGACCTATTCCACAAATGTGATGGGGACGGTAAATCTGTTCGAGGCACTGCGACAGCTCGGACAACCTTGTGCGGTAGTGAACGTGACAAGCGATAAGTGCTATCACAACCGCGAATGGGTCTGGGCTTATCGTGAGGACGACGTCATGGGGGGGCACGATCCCTATTCCAATTCGAAAGGTTGCGTGGAACTTGTCACTAACGCCTATAGGGATTCGTTCTTCTCTCCAGGCTCGCACGATAGCCCCGGTGTGGTTTTGGCCAGCGCTCGGGCCGGAAATGTAATCGGCGGCGGCGACTGGACTGCCGACCAACTGATTCCTGATCTAATAAGGGCTTTTCTGGCAAAGCAAGCCTGCCTCATCCGGAATCCTTCCGCTACCCGGCCCTGGCAGTTCGTACTGGAGCCTCTTCGGGGATACCTGCTTCTGGCAGAACGGTTGATGAAAGATCCGAAAGCCTTTGCGTCGGGCTGGAATTTTGGTCCCGCTGACGACGACGCCAAGCCTGTGTCGTGGATTGCCGACAGACTAGCGCATTCCTGGGGGACTGGGGCAAACTGGACACACGATGGCGCTGTGCATCCACATGAGGCACACTCCCTCAAGCTTGATGCCTCCAAGGCGAAGTACTACTTGAACTGGCATCCGATACTCCCCCTCGGTTCCGCGCTCGAATGGATTGTCACCTGGTATCGATCATTCCAAGACCGAGCCGACATGGCGAAGCTTACCCGAGCGCAAATCAAGCAGTATGAGGCGCTCTCCCCGAACTGAAGATGAGTTTGGTCCCTGTCCAGATGCCCCGACACCGGGTGGAAAACTCGCGCAGGGCTTCGAACTGGAATTCTCGAACTCGAAAAGCTGCTACTCGGCCTCGTTAGTCATCCTTTTTCGTAAGCGTCCCAGCGATGCTCTCCTTAGAAACTATTGAAAAAGGCTGGAAAGCCCCTATATAAACACTCGAGATGTAACTTCATCTCTTGTTTGCCAATCTTGTAAGATTAAGTGAAACGGAAGTTGACCTGCCCAAAACCAAGGAAGCGGAGAGTTGATGATGATAAATCTCGGCCTAAGCGGAAGCAGCGGCAAGCCGTTGGTGGTGTTGTGCTTAGGGTGTCATTCCGATGACATTGAAATTGGCTGTGGCGGGACAATCCTTCGGCTGATCGAGGAGCAACCCAATTGCAGGTTTTACTGGGCCGTATTTAGCGCCATCGGTACACGCAGGGCCGAGGCGCAGCGCGCGGCAAAACTGTTTGTCGGGTCCAAACGGTTGGAGCATCTTCTGCTGAAGCAGTTTCGCGATGGTTTTATGCCATTTGTAGGCTCCGATGTAAAAGCGGCCTTCGAAGCGATGAAAAAGACAATTTTTCCGGATATCATCTTTACTCACTTTCGGAGAGATGCACACCAGGATCACCGTTTGCTGTCCGAGCTAACGTGGAATACATTCCGGAATCATTTGATTTTGGAGTATGAAATCCCGAAATATGACGGCGACCTCGGGCAGCCGAACTTCTTCGTCCCGCTCAAGAAGGAGATTTATCGCAAGAAGATCCGCTATCTTATGGAGGGATTCGCAACGCAACGTCCCAAGCATTGGTTTACAGAAGATACCTTCCTTGCGCTCATGCGCTTGCGTGGAATGGAGTGCATCGCTCCCAGCGGTTACGCGGAGGCTTTCTATTGTCGTAAGTTGGTCGTGTGACTCTTGGGAAATCCAGCCATCCTTTGCTGCTGCGTCCCAGTCCAATTCTAGGGTTTCGTTTTCGGGCGACTGCTGCTTCTACCGCGAGAACTGCCGTGGGTGGCGGCTTCGAATATCCTGGTTTGATGCAGCAAACTCGACTTCGCTAACTGCCAGCCGATCTAATTAGCCTGCCTGAAGACCTATTGGCCACAACGCCCGCCCGACGAAAGTAGGCTGGTGTGATGGCAGCGTGCGCAGCTTGGATACTTTCAGAGTGACTTCGCCCGCTTTCGTCTGCAGGTGCCGCTCGTAAGAACCCGCCCGCGTATCCTTCCGCGCCCCGGTCCGTTCGCACCGCTCGGCGCGGCAAAGACGATCGGCTTCGGCGTCCAGCAGGGCGTTCAGCGTCTCTTCCACCGCGCTGCGAACCACCTCT